>OLGO01000112.1_pt1 | contig 90555 bp, 88 predicted proteins | sample 1605861 | NCBI WGS metagenome assembly OLGO01 (sample SAMN03283253) | human gut metagenome | biome: human-associated habitat; material: feces | host: Homo sapiens | place: USA | collected 2013
CGCATTTTGAGTATTAATATATATATTAATAATATATATTTATATATATTATTAATATATATATTAATACTCAAAATGCCCTGTTGGTTTTATGCTGTGTTTAGATTATTTTATATATATATTATATATAATATATAAATATATTATATATAATATATATAAAATAATCTAAACGTTGGATACTTACACGGAAAATTACAAAAATATTTTTACTATTGATTTTCTTACTATTTTTATTACTTATTTTCTTATTATTTTTACTTGTAATTTTGTTGATGTTGAAACTTGAGCTGGATTTCCAGCTCTTAATCCAGATTTTATTATTGCTAAACCTCCAGCTAAATCTATTGCTAATTATATAAGAAATTCAATTAATGCTTTTACTTTTCCCCCGTAAAGGAAAGCATAGCAGAGATGCTATTAATTCTTTTATTATTTTTATTATTGAAATTAATCCAGACGAACTTCCAGTTATTACTTATGATTCAAAATAAGGTAATAAGATGTTCTCTTGCTGTTTCCTTTACGGGGGATGGAGTGAAGAGAATTAATTATATCACTCATCCAGTTATATTTCCAGCTAATAATTAAGATAATAATCTGGATATTATATATGAAAATCTTATAGATTTTATTACTTATTTTTACTATCACGCCCGTAAAGGAAGGCTCACGGAAGAGATCTTATTAATTCTTTTAATATATTTTCAGCTGATAATCCAGCTGTTGCTTATAATTTTAATCCAGTTAAACCTAATGAAATAGCTATTTATGAATTTATTAGAGCTTTTACCGTTTCCCCCGTAAAGGAAATGCAAAGAGAAAATCCTAATTATCTTATTGTTAAACCATATAAAATTAGTATTAATTTTAATCATAGTAAAATTTGAAGATATGCGCGTCATTGAAATTAACGATATGCTTTATAAAATTACAGATAGAGATTATACTTTTATAAAAGATAAAGTAGAAAAATATCTACTTCGAGAAGCAAGTAAAACTGAAATTAAACAAGTTATTGATAGAATTCTTCATTATAATAAACCAGCTATTGCTGATTTATCTATTAAAGAGATCTATGAAGGAGAATATGGAATTAAATTTAATGAACAAAATTATTGAGATAATTATAGTATAACTATTAAAGTTATTGATAGAACATTCTATAATAATTTTTTAAAATTCTATAATATTATTTTAACGTAATATAATTTTAGTACTTATGAAAATTGTGGATATAAATAATAAATTATATATGGTTTCGGAAACTAAATATAAAGAGCTTAAAGCTATTCGTAAAGAATATATTAATAATATAGGAAAAGATTCTGAACGAAATAGTTATTTAAAATATATTGAATATTTTAATACTTTTGTTAAAGAGAACAAAGGAAGTTCTCCTAATACTACTATTATAGATATTAGGATAAATAATAAATAATTATTAATTGGGTTTAATTTGGATTAAAAATAATAGAAATAATTAGGATAATGATGATAATGAAGAATATAATATAAAATAGTGCTGATATTAAATATAAGAGTGTAAATAATATTTAATATAAAAATTATAATGAAATTATATTAAGTATAATAAGAATAAATGTTATAAGTCGTAAAGATAAAATAAATGCTGTTGGTTGTAATGTATAAGCTATAATATATAGATATGAGAAAGGAGCTATTTCTAATAATAAAAATAGTGATAAAATAAGAATAGATGTAGTTGTTAAAAGTAGATAAAAATATTGATGAATATTATAAATATTATGCAAATGAAGATGATAATAATATATAAATGAAAAATAATATACAAGTTAATTGTAATGTATAAAGTATAATACAATAATGAGAATAAAATTATTTTTAATAATGTGGAATATGATGGTAAAAATAATAATTATGGAGAGATAAGAATAATAATACGTATTATAAATATTATGTCTATAAAGATAATAGTATAGGATTTATATTAGATAGATGTGAAGATGAAACTATTTATAATGATCGAAGTGAAGTTAAATGTTGAATTATTAAATATAATATAGAGTATTATGTAGAAAGAGAAAATACTTGTAATGTATAATTTATATTGTATAAGTAAAGAAAATAGAATTATTTTAATAATAAAATAAATAATGATATAGTTAAATATATTATTAATAAAAATAATAATTATGATAATTATGATAATTATGATAATGTTGAGATTAGAATAAAAATGGAAAATAGTTGTTTTATTGATAAAGAAAGTAATTATAGTAAAACTATTAGGTTATTAAATATAATATATAGATGTGAGAGAGGGGCTATTTCTAATGATCCCCCGGCTACTATTATCGGTCTTGAAGTCCCCCGTCAATGATATTAGAAAATATATTATTTCAAGTATTATAAATATAGTTATTAAAAATAATAATATTTAAGATATAATTAAAACTACTCAACCTCTTATAATTATCAAAATAAATCTTGGAATACAATTAACTAATCTTAATATTGTTATGAAAGTAGGTATCTTAAATTTTATTAATGCTACAATAGTTAGTATAGTTAGTCTTATCGCTATTATTAATAGCGGAGCTAAGTTTATATTCAATAGTGAATATGAACAAGCTATAATTGGTATTATAGCAGCAGCTATACTTACGATCAATTTAGTTTATCTTGGTACAAGACTTGCAAAGATATTTGGGAAAAAGTAACATTCTTCCCTTTTCTTTTTATTACTAAACCTCTTATACTTGTCAAAATGAATTTTGGCATAATGGTTATGCTGATCGCAGTAATCGTAGCGAAATTATTGCGAATAATAATGAAGCTCGTGCTAAAGGAGCACGTATTACAATTATGGAAACTTATAAAGTAAAGTTCCAGCGTATTAGTGTTTATGGTGATATCGATAACATTCGTTATCGTGTCATTCTTGATCAAGAAATTCTTGGTTATAAAATGGACACTAATGGTCAAATAATCAGGAGCACTGTCAATTATATTGATATTGCTCCAAGTGCTTTAATTGCACAGACTATTCGTTGTGTGCCTAATCTTGGCATTATTCACGCTTATCTTGTTGAAAAGAATTTGCGTGGAAGTGGCAAACGTGTTGGTATAGATGCTGCACAGTTGCAAGCATATCTTGCCGATGCAGATGTTACACTCGAACGAACTGAATTTCATCCTGGAGAGGAATATACTACCAGTGATGGAGAAGTTCGTACTCACGAATTTGATGGGTACACTACTACTATCAAAGATATAGTAGTTACTGCAAATGCTGAACGCATTGTTGATCGTGCTATCGATCGTATTATGCTTGGTGGCATTTGATATTATAGCGCTTGTGGGAGAAATCTTACAAGCACTATTTTTATTTAACAACCTCTTATAATAGTCAAAATGAAATTTGGCGAGGGAAATAATATATTTCTAATTAAGCCTACTTTTATTTATATTAATTTTATTCCTTTTATTATTTATGATAAATGATAGAGTATTAACCGAATATTTCCTTTTTGTAGAATTAGGACAAGTAATAGCAATAACTATTCTAATTATTTTAGCAATAATTGGATACATTCAAATAAAGAAAGAAAAATGATAATTATTTTAATAAGTATTATTATATTTATAATTATAGAAATAATCTTTAAGATCATTAATAAGAAATAATTATGTTATTAACTATACTAAAAGCTATCGCTTTAATTATACTATATTTTATATTATTATATGGAATAGTAGTATCAACTAAATCTATTTTTGAAGATTAATACAACCTCAAGATAATTATCATAATAAATATTGGAAAGTATGGAAACAAAAGTATGTAAAGTATGCGGACAAGAATTACCTTTATCCGAATTTAGAAAATCACCATTTGCTACAAATGGCATCGCAACTTGTAAAAAATGTGTAAATGAAAAAATAAAAAAAACAAAATTATTTAAAGAAACAACAGGTTCTACTAATAGCGAATTAGCTAAATTCACTCCAAGAGAACTAATAGAAGAACTAAAATCAAGAGGATATAAAGGAAAGTTATATGTAACAAGAACAATAGAATTGTGATTATAAGTACTTTATAATAACTTTTTGTTATGGGATATTATCTTTAGTAGGATTTTGAGTAGCTATTTATATAGATATTTTAGGAATAAAATAGAGCTGAAGAGCAATAATTAAGATTATTAAATAATAGGAGGAGGATTAGCAATAGGATTTTGAATAAGAAAAGAGAAAATTAGAGCTTCAACAAAGATTATTAAATGATTTTAACAGGAAAAATAATAGGAAAAATAGGAGGATAAAGGAGCTGGAGAGTATTAGTGAGGGACAGAACCCTCTCCATCTTCTTTTCTCCATTATTCTCCTTCTCTAAAATCAATAGCATCTCAACCTTATCAGGCTTTAATATCCTCCAAAAATTCAATATTTTAATTTCTAAATCAAATAATTTAATAAATTCTCTATTGTATTCTCTTAAAATTCAATCATGGAACTTTTAACTTAACATTAAATATACAAATATTATTAATATTATTATCAATATTGCTATAACTAATAATTATTCAATTAATATTATATGTAATTATATCTAAAATAAAACTATTTTTATTACCTTTATTAATATTATGATATTATTTAAATATTTAATTATTACTGAAAAATATAATAATAGAGAACTATCAATATGGACTTGCAGAAATACTGCACAAAGGTATATAAAATTATTATTATCTATCGGATATACAAAAGAAGAAGTTCAACTATATAAACTATTAAAATGGCCACTATTTTCAAGAAAATTAAAACATATTCAAAAATAATAAAATAACTATAAGCTATTTCTCCAGCTTTAATAGGAGATTAACCAACTAATTTTATAAAATTATTATGGAAACTAAAGTATTACAAGGTGCAGAACAGGATAGTGCTGTTCAGCCTGAAGTTCAACAAAGTACTTATCAAGAAGCTATTAAGACTCTTCTTGCTTCTGGAGCAAAGAAAATCACAGGTCTTAAAGTAAAAAATGTTAATTTTACTGAGAAAGATAATTATGATATGGTATCATTTACTCTTTCAAGTAAGATTAAAGGTTTTGTAAGTGAAGATAATGGCCTTACTTATAAAGAAGGTCTTACTAATGTTATTTTTAGCTCTACTTATGCTATTGCCGGAGCTATGAAAGAAGATGAAGAATTATCATGGATGGCTAATTATCTTATTGAACATCCTAAAGCTCTTCCTATTATTTTCAATGGTGCTACCATTGATATTATTCAAAAGGAAGTTAAAGAAGGTGAAGAATATAAGAATGTATTTTCTACCCGTGATAATGTAGATCCTGTTACTTTCGATCACGCTGTTATTATTAATAACATTATCAAATTCAAACTTGGTAAAGCTGGTCAGATTGGCGCTTCTCGTCTTATGGATAAGATGCTTGAATAATATGTTTATAAAGAGAGTGGTTTTAGTTATATTATTATAGCTAAACTATTCTCTTTATTTATATAATTAAGTTATCAAATTTTAATCAATTTTTATATTCAAATAAGAATACTATTATTAATATATGAAGAAAAAAAATTATTATATGTTTGCATATGTTAAATAATAGATTTATATTTGAGTATTCTTATGAATAAACAAACAATTTTAAATATTTTACTACTATGGAAAATAAAATTAATAAAAAAGCTGTTAAAGTTAAAGAAGTAGCACAAGAAGTTAATACTGTTAATGAAAATACTGTAGCTACTGAACAAGAGAATACTCCTACAAACAGTAAGGGAAGAACTATTAAAAATATTCCCAATCATGTTACTGAACTTGCTCTTATTGTTAAGAACAATGCTCAAATTCGCAGATATACTGCAATTGCTATTATTAATTATCTTTGTCAGAAAGGAGAAATTAATAAAATTTCAGCAGAAGAACAGGCTAAAGGCAAAGGTAATTATGTAAATTTCCTTTGGGATAAATTTACTGTTAAAAGTAATGGTCTTTCTCGTGATTATCGTTATACTGAAAGGTTCTTTATCACAGCTTTAATTGGTTCATTTACTTCCTTTGCTGCAAATTCTAAAGAAGTTATTATTAACTTTCTTAAAGAAGAAAATGCAGATTTTAATATTGAATAATATATTATGTCTGATATAAATGAAGATGAAATAATTATTAATAGCGAATTATTAAATAATGATTTTGATGATCTTGCTTTTGAACCTGAAATTATTAAAGGTGATGAAGATAAAGAGTCCGCTATTAAATATAATTATTAATTAATAAATAATATTATGAATAAGTTTTGGTGGTCAGTTATTATGATTGCAGCTATTGTAATCATTGCTATTATTGATATTAAAACTATGCCTATTTGGGTAGTTATTATTAATGTAGCACTTGGTATTGTAGCTGCATTTGCAGCTTTTAGAATTGGAAAAATTCAAAAGCAAATAAAGTAATAGTCCGTGAACTCTCCTCTACGGGGGAAAATCAAAAAGCTCCAACTTAACTATTTTAAATAACTATGAGTAGTTATGTTTCGATAGGCAATTATACTAATTATATTATAGTTATTTGAAATAGTTATTTTATTGAACTATGGTGTAATGGTAACACACAAGATTTTGGTTCTTGGATTTCTGGTTCGAGTCCAGATGGTTCAACTAATATTAATTATTAAATTATTTATATTATGAAAGTAAAATTTATTATTGCTGATATTAATAAAGAACTTCCTATTATTGAAACTGATAAAATTAATATTAAGGAAAATGAAATTTTAAGTATTAATTTTACAAATAAATCTAAAAGTGAACACTCTGATTTTTTATATCTTGCAGGAAAAAGATTCAAAATAATAAATATAGAACGTGTAGTAAATATAGAAACTATAATATCTACATTTATGGAAGATAATGATATTAATATTTATATTGAAGAAATTAATTAATTAAATTATTTATATTATGATTTATTTACTTATATTTATTTTAAGTATTCTTATATAATTTATTATTTATGTAAGTAATAAAATATTATTACAAACACTATTGCTCATTCTAATAAAAATAGTATTAATTCTTTCTATCTTTTCGTTGGTATTCAATATGTTCATTATGCTAATTTTAGCACTCTTCTAATTCCTATCCAGAATACTATTTTTAGAGCAATAGTGTTTTTAATTTTAATACTATTAATTATATTTATTATATTATGGAAACAACTAAAATTAATGATTATAAAGAAGATAATCAAAATAATGAAAAAGTTTGTACAGCTAATATTTGTTATAGAGATCCAGATTTATATGAAGACTATGTAGAATTTCCTGATGGTTGTAAAGATTGTCCTTATTTTAAATAAATTACTAATAGCTCGGATGGTGAAATAGGTAGACACGCCGGACTTAAAATCCTGTGGCCAGCAATGGCCGTGCGGGTTCGATTCCCGCTCCGAGTACTAAAATTTATATAATTATGGATAAAGAAATTAAAGAAAATTTAACCGGACTAATGGTTACTCTTGGTACAGATACAGAAAGAAAATTTGCTTGGTGCTTACGAAAAGTTAATGATCGTCCATTTATTTATATTCATAAAAGAGAAGATGGATATTCTAAATTTAATGAAAATGATTTTATTACAGCTTTTCCAATAGATGTTATAGAAAATTGTCTTAAATTGCTTTTGTAATAAGTATAATAATTATTATATTATTAATAATTATTATACTTATTTTTATTTTATAAATTATAATATTATGTAAAGTAATATATTGAACATTGAAAATTGGAGTAGTTATAAAGATGAAGTAGGTACTCATTATACATATAAAATAAATAATCATTATACGTATGAATTATAATTGGTATTATAATACTTATTACATTTGTATTTTATACCACAGGATTGTTAAAGATTACTATTTATAGCACTAATTTTGTAACTGAAATAATTAATGATTATAAATCTAATAAAATTAAAGAAGTAATTATTATAGAAAATCAAGATACAACTTATAAATATAAATACTAATATGTGTAATATTTGTGATAATATAAAAAATAAAAGTTATTCATTAACTGAAAGCAACAGAGAAGAATTAAAAATTGAATTTATAAATAAAATAGATGATTTTGTAGTTAATCAATATTATATAAATTGTGCTACTGAAAATGGTATTATTGGTTATCCAATCCACTATTGTCCGATATGTGGAGAAAAACTTAAGTAAAAGCTAATAATAGCTTATTTTAATAGAATTGATTTAATTAAATATAAAATTAGATCAATTCTATTATTTTATAAAATATTCAAAATTTTAGCTTAAAATAGCTGTATTAAATATAATATTATATAAGTACGTATAAAGATATTATAATAGATTGTCTTAATAATGACAAAGTTATTCCACCAAGAATTAGATTAAATATATATAATAAAATATTAAGAAAAATTACTATTAGTGACGAAAATAACGAAACAAAATATATTTGTGTTGAATTAAGAAACATTTTAGATAATTATAATATAAATATATATAATACAAATTTTTATTATAAAAATATATATGGCGAATGTGTACATAAAAATTATAAAATATATTTTCCTGAATTTGATAGAAATTTAATATTTAAAAATACTAATTTATTTATATTAATTAAATGTGCTGGAGTTTCTTGGTTTTATCTTATGGATGATAGAATTACTTTTGTTAAACTTATGATAGATATAGTTAGTAAAGAAATAAATGATAATAAACATAGTAAAAAGAAAGTAAAAGAATAATATGGTGAATCTCCTTTACGGGGGATATAGTAAAAGAATTAATTATATTTATTACACTATGAAAACTTACGATAAACAATATATTAAAGATTGCATATTAAATAAAAAAGTTATTCCTCCTATTATAAGAAAAGAAATATATATTGAAATATTAAAAAGTATTACAAATAGAAATGAAAATTTTATATGTATTGCTTTAGAAAATTATATATCTAACAATTATAATATAGATGATAGTATTATAGAAAAATTATTTTATTGTGAAGATATTGATTATAAATACGCTAAAATACTTCCAGAATTTAATAGAAATAATATTAATAAATATGCTAATCTATTTAATGATACTTATGATACTTTAGATTACGCTTGGTTTCATATTACTGAAGAAGGTAGAGAGGATAGAATAACTTTCATAAAACTTATGATTAATCTTGTAAATAAAGAAATAAAACAAGAAAACAATTAATTAACTAATTTTATTAACTAAATTAAACATTGTAAAATTATGGCTAATCGTCATTATGATGAAAATGGAGTTGTAAGGATGTTATCTAAAAATCCTTTTGTTACAGTTGATACTGTAAATAAATCTATTACTTATTCTGAAGGTGCAGGTATTCATACTTTTGGAAAGATAGATTATCTTGTAAATTATCATCACTATCATGCCCGTAAAGGAAATGCAACAAGAGTTACTTCTACTAATTATAAATATACTATTAATAAAAAACTTGCTAAACGAGATAATAAAAATAGTTTTGTAAGTTCTATTAAAAGTATATTTAAGAAACAATAATTAAACTATTATGCCTTATTTTGATTTTAGTGTTATTAAAAAACAAACTAACACTAATCATAAGAAAGCAAAACAATATATAATTCTTAAAAAAGACGTATATGGAGTTGTTCATATAGCAATTACAGGAATGTTATTTGTAAATATTAATAATACTGTTATTCCTATTTTAAAAGATTGTTATAATACTATTGGAAAAGAGAAAATATTTTCTCTTAAATTAAACAAAGAGTCTAAAAGATTGTGTATTGTTAGAAATAAAAATAAAAGGCTAAATTATACAAATGAGAATTATTTACCTTTTGCTCCAGGTTGTGTAGTATATGGTAATTTACTTCTTAATCCTTATGGAACTACTTTATTCAATATAAAAAAAGTTATTATCGAATGGGATAATGAAGAAAGTAGAATTGCGTTTAATTATTGGAAAACTAATTATGAAGAAATAGAAAGAAATAAAAATAAAAATAAATAAATGGATTTTTATAGAAATGAAAATGAAAATAAACAATCCGTAACATTTACAGATGATCAAAGTGCTGCAATAGATGAATTAATTTCATTTATTGCAGCTACTTGGTCTGATAAAGATTTTATTAGAGGATTGTGTGGTCCAGGAGGTACTGGAAAAACTTTTGTTACTAAATATATTATTGAAAATTGTAAGTATAGTCGTAGTGTAATTAAATGTACTGCACCTACTCATAAAGCCTGTCGTGTATTAAATAATGCTATTGGAAATATTAGAAATGTTGAAACTATACAAAGTACATTTGGTCTTAGACTTGATTTAAAATTAGAAGATTTTGATCCAGAAAGACCACAATTTAATCCTATTGCTGGGCCTAAATTAGATAATATTAAATTACTTATTGTTGATGAAGCAAGTATGCTTCCAGCTAAATTAGTAAAATATATTATAAGTACTTGTAAAAAATTAAATATTAAAATTATATTTCAAGGAGATAGTTTTCAACTTCCTCCTGTTGGAGAAAAGCAAAGTTATGCTTTTACACAATGTTATAAAACAAATTATCTTAATGAAATTGTAAGACAAGGAAATGATAATCCTATAAGAGATATATTAAGCATTCTTCGAGAAGATATTAAAAATAAAACTTATAGATTTTTAGAATTTATTTCTAAAAATAGAAATAAATATTTTTATAATGATATAAATGAAGGTTTTTTTGTTTGTGGAATAGATAAGTTTAAAGAATTAGTAGATAAATCTTTTCTTGATGAAGAATATACTAAAAATATTGATATGTATAGAATTGTGGCTTATACAAATAAATGTGTTAGTAGTTGGAATAATTATATTCGTCATACCATAATTAAAGATAATGATAAAGCTATAATTACTAAAAATGATTTAATAATGTCATATGAAACTATTGTTGATGAATATTTAAGTATAATTATTAATAATAGTGAAGAATATATTATTAAAGATATTACTAATTACGTAGATGATAAATATGGTTTTAAAGGTTTTCTTGTTAAATTCCAAATGATACACGGAGGACATATAACTAAACCTTTATTTATAATAGATCATAAAGATAAGTTTACTATTCAAAAATATGATAAAGTTATAAATGAACTTATTAATGCAGCTAAATCTGCATCTTCTTCTACAAGAGGAACAAGATGGAAAGAATATTATAATTTTAAGAAAAAATATTTATTAGCAACTAATGTAATAAATAAGTCTGGTAAAATTATTTATTATAGAGATATAGATTATGGATTTGCTATTAGTGGACACAAGAGCCAAGGCTCTACTTATGATACTGTTTTTGTTGATGTAAATAACATGGTATTCGATTCTAATGGTATTCCTTATGCAGATCAAGATGAACTATTAAGAAGATTATATGTTGCTTGTTCAAGAGCAAGAAAAAATCTTATATTATGCTATGGGAATTAGAAAAAAAATAAATAAAGATATAGAATTATTCCATAATAATTATACTTCTATACCTATTGATAAAAATAATATTTGTATTAATTGTCCTAATAGAATTTTTCATACAGGAGAACATGTAAAATTTGGTTTTGGCAATATGTCTTCGGGAAATTTATTTATATTACCAACTTTTAATAATATAAGAGAAATTATAAATATATTATCTAAGGAATATACTGAAATTACAGGATTAGATATATTTGAAAATATTTATATTACAGCAAAAGTAAAATGTATTACTGATAAAAATTATAATACTTATTTACAATCTATTCCGTATTGTAAATATTTTCTTAAATATGAAACTGAAAAATTTATATTTAGAAATATATTATATTTATATACTAATAATGGTGAATATGATGTTAATCTTCCATATAATCAAATTAAAATAATATTTAATAATAATCAAAAAGGAAGATATAATAATTTTAAAGTATTATTTGCTAATGCTATAAATTCTTTTATATGATTATTACTAAATTTTATGATATTGAAGTTTTAAAAAACTTCTTTTCTATTACTATTGTTGATATTACTTCTTATCTTAATATAATGAAAGATGCTTGTAAAATAGAAGTTAAAAAAGATAAAGAAGTAAAAACTCCTATCCCTTTAGTTCAAAAATATACTGTAAAAGAAATAAAAGAATTACTCAATCAAGTAAAAGTTGAACAATATTATATTACAGATACAGATGATAGTCAATTATTATCTATGGTTTCAGCTATAAATAATATGTGTTATCATAAAGAAATAATTGATAATAATGAAGTAGATATTATTACTCATTTATATGGTTATAATAGTTCTAAATATGATGATTTAATGATTGCTGCATTACTAATGCACTTTGATCAATATAATACTACCAAAGAACTTATTAGAATGCTATATAAAACTTCACAAAAAATAATATCTTTACAAAATAATGAAGAATTAGCTAAAAAAGATTTTTATATTGATTCTTTAAGAAAATATAAATTACCTTTTATAGGAGTTGATATAATGACTATTTTTGCTTTAAATAAAGCAAATACTATTATTGATAAAAATGGTGATAAAAAACCTGTACCTAAAAGTCTTAAACAAACTTCTATTAATATTCAATGGTATGAACTATTAGAATTTACTCTTCCTCCTATTTGTGAGAAAGATGTAGATTATTATTATAAAGAAGATAGATATAGAGGAATGTCTATTGCTCAATTAAACGATCTTATTAATGAATGGGATCGTTATATTCTTACTGAATATATTCCTCCTATGATGTATTATAATAAAAATGACTGTTTTATTGGATGTGAAATAATTAGATTATATATTGATGAAATTAGATTAAGATATACTATATCGCACTCTTATAAAGTAAATGTTTTAAGTGCTAGCCGTAGTAAAATGGCTGATATTTTATTTAGTAAATTTTATTCTGAATTTAGTGGACTTCATCCTTCTCAATGGAAAGGTAAGATTACTGAAAGAAAAGCATTATCTTTTAAAAAAGTTATATTTGATTCTATTAAATTTAAAACTCCAGCTCTTCAAGAAATGCTTGAAGAATTAAAACAAATTGTTATTTATTCTATTGGTAAAAAAGCATTAAAAGATGTTGCTCCTAATTATCCTAATTTTAAATATTTAAAAAGCGATATTAATAATGCTTGGTTTGAAATTACTATAAATAATTTAACTTATTCTATTGCAACAGGAGGATTGCATAGTCAAGATATTCCAAGAGTATTAATAAGTACTTGGGACGGTGCATCTTCCTTTACGGGGGAAACGGTAAAGAGAAATAATGAAGATAATAATAGTTTTGTTTATGTTCATTATGATATTTCTTCATTTTATCCTTCTATTATGGCTGAATATAATATTGGCCCTGAACATCTTAATGTTAATATTTTTAGTAAACTTATTCGTTGGCTAAGAGATACTCGTATTGAAGCTAAACATAGCAAACAAGATATTATAGATGGTATTCCTAAAAATATTCTTGCAGAAGCGTTAAAGATTGTCATTAATAGTATTTATGGAAAGTTAGGTTTTGCTTATGGAGATATTTGCGATAGACTTGCTGTGCTTAAAGTTACTATTAATGGACAGTTAATGATTATGATGTTATGTGAAGAATTGGAGTTGAATGGGATAGAGATAGTATCTGCGAATACTGATGGTATAGTTGTCAAACTTTTTGAAAATAAAGTCGAAACATTTAAAGCTATTACTGAACAGTGGCAAAAAGATACAAGATTAAGTGCTGACAGTGAATATTATAAAATTTATGCTTGTAGAGATATAAATAATTATTTTTGTCAAGAAACCAATGGTAAACTTACATATAAAGGTGCGTTGCATCCTTTACAATATGCTATTGATTTGAAAAAAGGATATGATATGCCTATTGTAGCTAAAGCTGTTGTAGAATATTTTATTAATAATACTCCTATTACTGAAACATTATATAAAGCTACAAATATTTTAGATTTTTGTAAAACTCAAAATATAGGAAAACAATTTCATGTAGAAGAAACTATTATAGATAAAAATGGGAATACTGTTTATAAAGAAAGTCAAAGAAATTGTAGATTTTATGTATCTAATAATGGTTCTATAATAGAAAAAGTACATAATACTGAAAAATCAAGAGGAAAACTTTGTGCAGGATTTAAAACTACTATTCTTAATAGTTTAGATGATAAAGATATTTCTTTAAGAGATATTAATTATCAGTATTATTATGATGAAGCATTTAAGATTATTAATCCTATTAAATTAGGAATTAGTCCTGCGTTAAAAGGAAATAATATTAAAAAAACTAAAAGTGGGAAAGTTTTAATTAAAAAATATAGTGGAGCTTTTAATACTTTATTTGACGATTAAATATGAATGTATTAAATAACTATTATGAAGAAGTAGCTAATAAATGGAAAAGTCAAAAAGGTATTGGAAGTGTATATTGTCTTAAGCCTTTTAATTATTCTGAATTAGCTATAAATATAATTAATAAAGTTCTTATTAAAAATAAAGATTCAAGAATATTTATTGTAACAGATTGTTTTAATACAAGACAATCTATTATTGATGCTTTTTATAAAAATAATATTGATAAAGACACTATTAAAGTTTTAAGTTTTGATTATATAAAGAAAGGATATAATTATGATTATGATTTAATTATATTGATAGGAATTAATAATTATGATAGTAGAATTAATTATTTAAAACAATGTACTAAATTTATTCTTTCTATAATGACTAAAACTATTATTGATTCTGATAATACTAATTTATTAAATAATACATTACCTATTATAATTACAAGTATAAGTAAAGAAGATGCAGTTAAAGCTAAAAGATTTTCCCCCGTAGAGGAACATCGCATAGCAATAGAATTAGATGATAATGATAAAAAAGAATATGATAAACAAACTGCATTTATTAATAATTCTATGACTGTAATAGGCAATATTGAAAACATTAAAAGAATTAAATGTGGTGATTATAAATTAAATTTATCTGCCGCTGAAGTTAGATATAATATTGCTAAATCTAATGGATGGTCTGAAAATTTAGATATGTCTATTCCTTTTAATAAACAAATAGATGAAATTTATAATCCTAATGCACTATTGGAAAGAGTTTGTACTATTTATGAAATAATGAAAAATCGTAGAGATTTAGTTACTGATAATAAAAATAAATTACCTGTAATATTAGATATTATTAATAGATATCCTGATAAACAATTTGTTGTTATATCTAAACGTGGTGAATTTGCGGCAGAAATTACTAAATATTTAAATAATAATAACATTAAATGTGGAGATTATCACGATAATATTGAAAGTGCTATTGCTGTTGATGATAATGGTATTCCTATATTAATTAAATCGGGTAAAGACAAAGGCAAGCCAAAAATAGTATGTTCGCAAGCTATTTCCAGCTCAAATTTAAGATATTATAATGATAACCGACTAACTGTATTATCAACTAAAAACGCATCATTAAATAAGCTAAATTTAGCTTGCTTCGGATTGATAATTACTTCTCCTCTTTGTGATAGTGTTATTGATATTAGAAATAAATTTAAAGAAATAGAATTTAATACTACACCTAACCTTGTATATACTATTTATTGTAATTCTACTATTGAAGCTAAATCTATTGCTACAACAAAAGAAACTCCGATATATAAAGTAATTAATGAAACAGAAAAAGAAATTTTATACGATGAAGAAAGCGGAGATATAATTTTATAAAATTTTATTTATTTTTTTTTTGCTAATAGATTTGGTAATTATAAATATATGTATTATAATTGTGATGTAAAACTAATATGGTTCTTTGATATATGGACGGAATAAATGAACAAAAAGAAAGTATTAGTAATAACGATACGCCTGTTATTACTAATAACAAATCTGGAGTTCAACATTCAGTTGCCGTTCGTGATAATTTTAATGGTAATAGTCTTTCTTCAATTAATCTTTTCGATAATGAACAGTTAGCTGCTGCTACTGCATTTTTAGATAAGATTATGAGAAGTGATAAAGGTGGTATTAAAAGTGTAAATGATGGTTTAGCTATTCTTATGAGAGCTAAAGATCTTAATATGCCTTTTAGTACAGCTATTGAACATATTCACGTTATTAATGGTAAAACTGGTGTTGATATTCACGTTATTAAAGCATTATTATCGAGGGCAGGTGTTACTTGGCGTTGTATTAATAATTATTCACCTCTGTATGAATATACAGACGGTATTAATGTTTATATTGATGGGAAACTTCCAGATTTTGTTGAAAGATGTAAATCTGTAAAAGAAGCTAATGAGAAACGTATTGCTGATGAAAAGAACGGAATTACTAATGAAACAGTATATATATATCCTGTTAATTGGTATAGTGATTTTTCAGGCAATATTTATAAAAGCTATAATTTAACAAATAAGTTTGAAGTTGCTGTTAATAGACAGCACGCAGATAGTATTATTAAATCTGGAAAAATTCCTATTTATAGAATAGCCAATCAACCTGTAGATTATATTACTAAATATGAATTTACAAGAATTATAAATGGAAATACTGTAACAGCTATTGGAGAATTTACTTATTCAGAAGCTCAAACAGCTAAATTATTTGAAAAAGATACTTATGCTAAATATCCTAAAATATTAATTAGTCATAGAGCTTTTACTTATGGCGCTCGTGATATAGCATCTGATGTTATTATGGGTTGTATGGAAACTACTGAATTAAAGATTATAAGTGGTAAAGAATTAGATAATATAGAATTGGCAGAAGTAGAGGATTTATCTGCAACTACTAAAATGTAGTTAATATTCCTCTAAAACATTATAAACAAATTAATTTTTATTAACATTTTTTAAAACAAAATTATTATGAAAAGCGTAAATGTAAAGTTTGGTTTCTCGGCTGTTAATGCAGGTCAGCGTAATGTTAATTATGATCCGCAGGTTATTGCAGTTTCTACTCCCGGTGGTTTCCGTATTACTTCTCCTGTAAGTAAGATTTTGAATGTTCAGCATGGTGATTATATTATGTTTATTAATAATATTCCTGGTATTGATCAGGCTATTGCTGAACGTAATGAAGCACTTGTTGAATTCTGTGATGAGAATGGTATTGATTTTGATTCTCCGGAGGCAGCTATTGCTATTCACAAGGAATTTGATAAGTGGGGTATCGCAAAGGGTATTGTAGAAAAAGATGCCAAAGGTAATGTTCGTACTACTAACGAGCGTCTTACTAAAGATGAGCGTATGAAGTTCGTAAAGGAGAATTTCGAAGAGATGCTGGAAGCTGCTATGGCTCAAGATGATGATGAGCTTAAAGCTGCTCTTTCTCGTGAAGATGCAACTCTTGAAGAAAAGATGAATATTCTTTGTCCTTTTGTTAAGGGTCGTGAAATTCCCAAGTATCGTGGTTCGAAAGTAGCAAGTCCGAGCGAAGTAACCGGTGCCGGTGTTAATCTTACGTTTACTGATACTAATGTATGGAATCAACTCAAGTATGATCTTGGTGATAACGCAAATAAAATTAATCGTATCTTTGATGCTGATGTAACGACTGTTGAACAGATTTTCGTATTCGACGGTTATGAGGATGTTAAGGCAAATGTTATTATGATGGGCGAATATACCGATAAAGCTCCTGCTCGTATTGGTACAGCTAACGAAGAGTAATTCCGTTTCATATATTAATTAAATGATGGCTAAAAATACTATTATATTTAATGGTATTTTTAGCCATTTTTATATTCATTTATTAAACAATTAAATTTGCAAATTTATGGTACAAGAAAAAGATGGAAAAAGCACTACTGATCAAAGTGCTGAATCTAAAGTAATTAAAAAAGCCCGTCGTGGTATTACAAATGAAGTTCGAGGAGCTGCGCGTATTAAATTTTCGCAGCGAGATGCAAATCCTCAAAATGGACTGTTTTTAGCTCATATTGAAGATATTAAAGTTACGGAAGCTACTATTGGAGAAGATTCTGTAGGTCTTCCCTCTTTTACAGGAATGACTATTCCTAAAATTCAAATTACATTTGCAAGTAATCATAAAAACATTAGTGAGCGTCGTTATATTACTCAACAATTAATGCCTGCAGAGTCTAATGTAGATACTATTCCTGGTGGTAAAGATGAATGGAAAGTTAATTCTATTCTTCAAATGATGAAACATTATATGGATGTATTTATTCTTAAAGGTCGTGAAATGACTGAAGAGGAAGAAGATGCTCTTACTTTACCATTTGAAGATTTTGATGAAAATGGAGAATATGTTTCTGTTCCTGTAGAAGAAGTTATTGCTGGATGGAAAACATTATTTACTAATTTTGTAGCAATTATGCAAAACGATCGTGTAGATAATGGTATTCCTGTTTATAAAAAATCTGCAAATGAATTTATTACTATTTGGCTTAAACTTCTTTGTTGTATTAAACAAAAAGGTGTTTGGAAGACTATTAATAGTGGACGAAATGCTGGTGATTTAGCTGTTCCTGGATTTGTAGGAGAAGGTATTATTGAAATTTATAAAGCTAACTCACATCCTACTCTTCGTGTAGATGTAAGCAAAGAAAGTATTATTTTGCAAGAAATAGCTAAAACTCCTACTATGCCTAATGTAGGTTCTGCACCTGGTATGGCTGGTGTGCCTATTACTCAATCTGCTCCTGGTATGGTTATGCCTGAAAGTCCTATTGATTTTGGTGCTCCTGCAGACGGGCTTCCTTTCTAAAATAATAAACGACGATAGTATATTTGATTTCATATTGGGGGAGGTATTTATTAATACCTCCCCTTTCTTTATAGTATGAAAAGAAATATAAATAATGCTAAATTAGATAAAAATTTTATTCTTTCTAAAATAAGTCAAATAAGTATATTTTCTGCATATTTAGGTTTAAGTGAAGAAGATATTAAACATTGTATTGATACTGGAGAACTAATTATTTCTCCTTTAAGATATGATCGCCATCCTACTTGTGGATTTAGATATGATAATAGGGGAAAACTTAAATTTAAAGATTTTGCAGGATTTATATGGGGAGATTGTTTTGATATAGCTGCCTATGTAATTTCATATACATATAATAGATCTATTGATATTACTAATAAAAAGGATTTTATATCTGTATTAAAACATATTGCATTTACTTTTGGAAATATTATTTATGGAAACGAAAAAGATGAAAATGTATTAAAAGATCTTTCTATAGGAAGAGATAATATTAAAAAAAGTAAACCTATTATAGAATTTGTAGTTAGAGAATGGAATAAATATGATATTGAATATTGGGAAAAAGGAGGAGTAGATTTAAATTGGTTAAATATTAATTTTATATACGCCGTAGATCAATATTATATAAATAGAAAAACTAATCCTCAACCAAAATATATTTATGATAAAAAAGATCCTTGTTATGCTTATATAACAGGTAGAGATAATAAAGGAATACATGATGTTAAATTGTATTTTCCTAAAAGAGATAAACATTATACTAAATTTATTACTAATTATAATCATTTAGAAGGTATTTATAATCTTGAAAGAGATGATTATGATTACATAGTAATTACTAAATCTACTAAAGATAGAGTAGCTTTAAGTAAAATGCTGTGGGCGATGTCTTCCTTTACGGGGGATGAAGTAAAAGCAAAAATTGGAACTATTAATATTCCTGCTGAAAATTATAAATTAAGTACTGCTGAATATTATTGGTTATACAATAAACTTGCTATTAAAGATAGTAAGCGATTAATATGTTTAATGGATAATGACAAATCTGGATATTTAGAGGCAATATATTTAAGAGATGAATTTGGTATGTTGCCAATTTATATCCCTAAAATATATAATGCCAAAGATTTCTTTGAATTAAGAAGTATTTATGGTTTTAATAAATGTAAAGAATTTATTATAGAAACTTATAATAAAATTAATGATTATGTTACAAGAAATCAATCTATTAGGAATAAGAAAACAAGCGATATTATGCCATTTTGAAAAGATATGTGATTTAGCTGTTATGAAAGAAATAACTGAAACTGATGAAAAAAATATTGATAAAGGATTAAGATTTAACACAGGAACTCAATTTATAGAAAGAGATAAAATTATTTTATACGGAGAAATAGATTTTAATAATAAAGATAATATTAAACTTATAAAAAGCAAAAATCTAATGTTTCCAGAAATAGTAAGTAATATTGTATATAGCACATTCGATTATAAATCTGGAATAGCTACTCCAATAAATAATGTTTATAAAATGACTATTGAAGTCGATCCTGTTAAATGGTTTATGTATAATTATTGTTTAATAGGAAAGCCTAAAAGAATTATAGTATATAAAACTACTAAAAGCTATTTATGACAATAATTATAGATGAAAAAGAATATTCTTTTCCTGATTATAAATTAAATCATTTAGATTATAGATATTTGGATAATTGTATTAAAACTAAAATTCCTCAAGATATATTTAATTCTCTATTAAATGATCTTGATTGTACTAAAGAATTTAGTTGTGGTCGTCCTATGATGACTAATTATCCTATGTATGCAAGAAATATTAATGCTTATTTTTATATATTAGAAACTTTAAATTATACTGAAAATAGTGATGAATATAAAGAATATATAAATAAACTTATTGATATTCATACTAAAAATATAGAATTTGAAATTAATAATCCTTATATTCCTCCTATTACTAAATCTAAAAAATCTAAAAGAAAAATTATTACTTATAAAACTAAAGATCTTATTACTGGAGAAGATACTTTTCTTATACAAGATATTAAAACTAAAAAATATAAAGTTAATAAAAATCCTAATGCTTTAGATAAACCTAAAAAATATACTGGTAGGAATTTATCTGAAATGTATTTTGATTTTACAAATAAAGAAGAATATTAATATATGAACGAATATAAACCTTTATATCGTAGAAATAATTTAGGCCGTCCTTGTTTTTGGGAAGCAAGAGTTAGTGGTTCTCCTACTCAAAATATTATTATTGTTTCTCACGGAATAGTAGGTAAAGCTATTCAAGTAGAAGAAATACACGTTGCTCGTAATCCTAAAGATGAAGTTGAGTCAAGATATAAACAAAAAAGAAAACAAGGATATAAATTTCTTGATGAAATAAAAGATGATAATTGGAGCACGCCCGTAAAGGAAGATGCACTCCTTACCTATCTTGAAACTTATTTACCTTATGATAGAACTACTGCTGATGGAACATTACTCCCAATGTTAGCTAAAACATTTGATAATACTAATAATAAAATATTTAATAAAACTCCTGTTCGTATAGGCCAATATAAAATTAATGGACTTCGTTGTATTATTAGCGCTAAACGAAATAATACTGATATGTTTAAACCTATTGGTCTAAAATTTCAATCTCGTGAAGGAACTTATTGGAATAGTCTTTCTAATCTTGAAGACTATTTATTAACTGTTATTCCTAATAAATTTCTTAATAAAATGATTGATGAAGATTGGGAATTAGATGGTGAATTATATCTTCCAGGTTATACAGTTAATGAAATTAATCATTTTATTAAAGATCCTAAATGTAAAGAAAATAAGTTTATTCAATATTGGTGTTTTGATGCTATAATTGACGATACTCCTCAATATAGAAGACTTGATATTCTTGGCCAAGTATTTGAAAATAGAACTTATGAATTTACAAGTTTAAATAATCATTTAAATAATAAAGAAAGATTTATTTATATTAATAATTATACTATTGAAAATGAAGATGAAGCTGTAGAACATAGAAATTTATTTATTAATCTTGGTTTTGAAGGTTTAATTCTTCGTGATCCTGATAAAGAATATCAAATAGGCAAACGCAATTCTTCTATGATTAAATTTAAAGATGTTATGGAAGGTTCTTTTAAAATTATTGATATTTATCCTGAAGGAGTTTCAAGAAATATTCCTTTATTTTTATGTAAAAATGATATAAATAATGAAACTTTTGAAGTACATATTAATGGTTCTCTAAAAGATCAAGAAAAATATTTATATTCTAAAGATAAATTTATAGGTAAAACATTATATATTACTTTTGGTGAAAGAAGCGGTGTTTCTCGTGTACCTTTTCACGTAAAAACTGTTCGTCTTGAATAATGATATGTTAGTTAATATATATTCTTATAATATAATTAATCCTGTTGTTAATAAAAAAAGAGCTTGGTTTAATATTAAAAAAGGATTAATATTTATGCCTACTAATATTAATTATAGATATTTTGTTGAATGCGCTCTTAATGTTGATAAATTAGGTAGACAATATTATATTCTATTATCTAATCATAAATTTAATGAAAATTGTAGGCTTTGTCAAGTTGATGGTTATGGAAGAGTAAAGATTCCTGTTAGAGGAGAATTAAAAGATTATCTTAATTCTAATTATAATTGTAATTTTAATATTAATATGGATTTAGTAGATAATTATGATATATATGATATTTATTGTATTTCTATTTGAGATATTGTAAGTGCTGGACTATATGTTCAGCACTATTTTTTTTAACTATATCAAGCAATTATGTATAATAAATAACCAAAATAAGCTATTTTAAGCTATTTTGCAGCAAAATATATAAATCTAATATATTTATATGGATTAAAAATATATGCGTTCAAAATAGCTTATTTTGACTTCAAGTTATATAATATTTTTTCAAAAAATATTAGGTAAAGTCGTATATTATTTATATATTTGTGTCTATGGATATTAAAAGTAGATTAATTATAGGTTTATCTGGGCAAAAAGGTTCAGGTAAAGATTTAACTGCCTCTATTATTGATTATATTATTAAAAAAAATATTAGAGGAGCAAATTATAAAGATTGGGTTTTATATGATGTAGCTAATAAAGATAAAGAATTAAAAACTATTGTTCATTTTGCTGATCCTTTAAAAGAATTTATATCTAAACTATTTAATATTAATATTAAATATTTTTATGATGGAAATTATAAGGATAATAAATATATTAAATTAGCTGCATATACTTCTGGAAAATGTACTATTACAAATGCTTTTATAAATGAAGAAGAAGCTAAAAATAAAAAATACTTAATAGTTACTTATGATGAATTAATTAAACTTCCTCTTTCATATTGGATGCTAAATAATAATATGTGTATTAAAATTAGAACTTTACTACAATATATTGGAACTGATATAGGAAAACAATTAATTGATAATAGTTTATGGATAAAATTAATTGCTAATACTATAAGTACTAAAGCTACTAAATATAGATTATGTATTATTCCAGATGTTAGATTTACTGATGAAGCTGAAACTATAAAGAAATTAGGTGGTATAATTATTAAAATAAATAGAAATATTGAAAGTAATAATAATGATAAACATATTTCAGAATATATAGATAATATTAAAGAAGATTATATTATAGATAATAATGGCACTAAATTTAATTTGTTTTATAATATATTTAATATTATTAATACTGTATATAGGGAAAAACGAGAAATAATAGAAAGTAGAAATAATGATTGACATCCTTCCTTTACGGGCGGAATAGTAAAAAGAATTAATTATGATTTTAATAGAACCTAAAGTAGAATTATTAAAAGAAGATAATTTTTATTCTCATGTTGCCAATTGTGCCAGAGTTTGTTATGCTTCTAATAATAATTCTAATATAAATGATGAGCAATTTTGTAAGAATGTTTTAATAGCAAATAATCATTTATCTATGTTTCGTCATGCTACTATTTATTGTAAATATGATGAAGACTATTGGAATAGACATATAGTAGATAATTATTTTTATTTTGCAACAAATATAGAAATTATTGATAATGAGGATTTATATGTTGTAATGAATGGACAATCTTATTTAGAATTTAAAAGAAATAATATTGCAGAAAATCTTAAAATTGATAGTCATATTATAAAAGATTTACCTAATGAACTTAATGAATATAAAAGGTTTACTTTTAAAGTTACTACTCAAATTAGCACATCAAGAAAATTAAATAGAGTTAGTCCTAATAATATTGCTGAAAGAAGCACAAGGTATTGTAATTACAGTAAAGATAAATTTGATAATCAAATTTGTATTTGTAAACCTTACTATTATGATAATTTAGAAATTGCTGACCAATTAGCATTTATTAGTAGAATGTCTGAATATGAAGGTAATTATCTTAATAGAATAAGTAGAGGATGGAAACCTGAAGATGCAAAAGAATTTCTTCCTTTATGCACTGCTACTGAAGTAGTTTATACTTATAATGTAAGAGAGTGGCGACATATTATTGATCTTCATTATTATGGGACTACTGGAAAACCGCATCCTAATGCTAAAATTATAGCTGGTATGATTAGAGATCAACTTATTTATTTAGGATATAAATTTAAAGATTAATATGTATATAATCAAAGCAATAATAGATAATATTGAACAATATTATTGTGGAGAAGTATATAAAGAATCTGAAATAGAATTTAATTCAGATATAAATTTAGCTACTAAATTTTCTGTTTATTTTATTGTTAATTTAAAAGTAAAAGAAATTAAATCTATTATTAAAAATATAAATATACAAGATATAAAAATTATTAATATTAACGAAAATGAAATTGCATTATGAGTTGGAAATGTTTATTATATGGAGGTTGTGAATATGAAGTTTATAAGGAAGATCCTTATATAGATGTAAGAGGAAATATTATAGGAACGGTATTTGTTCTTAAATGTAAAAAATGTGGAGATTTAAAAACTAAAGTAGTAATTAATACAAATTTATATGGAAGATAATATTTATAAAATTCAAGAAAATATAAATAGAATATTTATTGAAATTGAAGAAAATGCTGGCGAAATTACTGAAGAACAATTAGAGCAACTTAATATTAATCAAGAAAATCTTAAACAAAAACTTTCTGATTATAATAAAGCTATTCAAGTTTATAAAAATTATAATGAAGGTGTTAGTAATGAAATTAAAAGACTTCAAGAATTAAAGAAAACTCGTACTAATAGAATTGAAGTTTTACAAAATACAATGAAAAATGCTGTTATTAATTTTGGTAGTAATGGCAAATCTGGAAATAAAGTTATTGAATTAGAAGATTGTAAGTTATTTACAAAATCTACTGTTTCTGTTATTGAAAATAAAGAAAGACTTGATATTTTAAGATATGAATTTATTGAATATTGTAGAGAATTATATAAAAATGATTTATTAATTACAGGAGATGATATTGATATTCAAGGTTTAATTGATGCTATTAATGCTAAATGTATTGCAGAAAGAGGAGAAGCTTTTGCTCCATTTACTATTTATGATTTTATTTGTACAAATATTACTTTTAAGTTTACTGTTTCATTAAAGAATTTAATTGAAAGTAATAATTATTTATTACAAGCATACTATGGATTAGATTATTCTACTGGAGTAGATATAGATATAGATAAAAATACTGTAAAATATATAGTTAAAGATCAAAATACAAATGATAATATTACTATTGCAAATCTTGAAAATACTAATTCATTATGTATAAAATAGAAAAAGATAATTCTGATTTTATGGTTTTTCTTAAAACTGAATTAAACAAATTAGAGAAAGACTATGGGACAGATTATACAGATACTATATTTAATATTATTATAGAATTAGTATATAAACATAATATTAAAAGTATTAATTATACTGATATATTAAATAAAATTAATAGACTTATAAATAATTATCCAATAACATCTATTAATTTAGATAATGAAAATAATAAATGTATTTATATTGCTAAAGATGAAATTAATAATAAATGGTATTATAATAGAGCTTATAAAATTATTGTAGATAAATTATATAATCTTACTAATAATGAAGAACTTTATCTTCCTGGAAAAGAAGAATTATTTAATGAACGTATTTATATTACAAGAGGAGGAGTAGTTTCTGGAGAATATATTAATAAATGTTATATTAAAAACTCAAATTTTTATCCAAGAGATCCTGTAACTATTAATTGTTCAAGAATTACTAATTATGAAGATATTAATATATATACAATAGATTCTCGTTCTCCTAAACTAAAAGTTATTAAAGAATTTTATAATGTTTCTATTAATATAGATGATAGATATAAATATATAGATATTCGTAAATTTAAAAAGTTATGATAACAATTGTTACAGTAATTTTAATAATAACTATTATAATAGTATCACTATTATTTGGTTATTATTTTGGAAAAAGTGTAGGTATTACTATGGCTATAAATTATATTGAAGATAAATATACTAATAAAAATAAACAAGTTAGTAATATTTTTAAAGGTATTTTGAATAATTATAATAAAATTAAAAAAACTACAGCCGCTCCTATTATTAAATTTTTAGTAATGTTTGGATTTAATTTTATAATGTTGTTATTATTATTTTTATATTATGAGTTTCAATGTTAAAGGACTTCCTTTTAATTATAAAGGAGTTGTAGATGTTTCAGATTGTGAAACTGCCGCAGATGTTATTAAAAAAGCAAGACTTAATTGGGAAGTTGGTAAATGTAATATTGTGGGTAAAATGCCAGCTCATATTAATGAAAATCTAAATGCAGATGCTTTTCTTTACGGGGGAGAAGTATATAGAACTTTTGAAAATAGTTATGCTACTTATCGTAAAGATTTAAATATTCCTTTAGGCATAGTTAAAGGAAAATATACACCTGTTCAAAATATTGAAGCTTTTAATTTCTTTGATGATGCTATTGGAGTAGATAAAGCAATTTGGCAAACAGCTGGGATTTTTGGAAATGGAGAACGTATATTTGTAAGTGTTAAATTGCCAGATACTATATTAGTTAATGGAGATCCTGTAGATAATTATTTAGTATTTACTAATTCTCATGATGGAAGTTCTGGAGTTAAAATATTATTTACTCCAATTAGAATTATTTGTGAAAATACATTAACTGCTGCTATTAATACAAGTTCTAATTTTATAACTTTTAGACATACTAAAAGTGTTCATTCTAAAATAAATATTGCAAAAGAAATACTTGGCATTTGTAAACAAAAGAGCGAACATATAAACGAATGTTATAATCTTCTTGCAAAGAAATCTATTTCTGATAATAATTATATAGAATGGCTTTGTAGTAATATATTAACAGATAAAGAATATCAAGATGTTATTGATTCTGGATATACATTTGAAGCATTAGTTAATAAAAATTGGAGAGCTATTGATGCAAGTGGCGTTTCTATGCGTAAAGTTAATATTTTAAATAAAACTTTTAATTATTATTATGAAGGCCCTGGACAAAAAGAATTTGTTGGTACTTTATGGGGGGCTGTAAATAGTATTACTGGATATTATTCTAATATTGATAATAGTGAAGGTATTAATCGTATGGATAGTATCCTTTATGGAGATAAATCTCGTAAAATTATTAATAGTTTTGATTCTGCAATGAAATTAGCTCAAGCCGCGTAATATATGGAAGATATTAAAACTTTGATAATTAGACGTCATTTTTATGAAGCTATCCAATACAGTGGAGAAAATGCTTTAGATATATTAAATTTTTGTAAATATTGTTATATTCAAAATAACGGAATTTTAGTTTATATTAATATTATAATAGATGTTGATGATTGGATTATTAGATTAACAGATAATTATTATATAGTTTTAAATAACAAATTAAAAGAAGAATTATTTCAAGAATAATTATGGAACAAAATTCTCAAAATTCAGTTAAAGTAACTTATGAAATTGTAGATCCTAAAGTAAATGAAACTACAATTAAAATTGTAAATGCTTATAGAGAAGAAGAAAAGAAATCTCCAATAGATAATATTCTTCCTATTTATGCAAACTATGATGATGCAGGAGCAGATATTTACGCTACGAGTTGTAGATATGATGAAAAGAATGATTGTTGGGTTTATGGTACTAATTTTAAATTTGAGCCTCCTAAAGGCTGGTATCTTGAATTTAGACCTCGTTCTTCTAATCGTAAAACTGATTGTTATATGACTAATGCTCCTGCAACTGGAGATCACGGTTATAGAGGAGAATATTTATTTTGTTTTAAAGATCGCACTTCTATTGATGTTTACAATACAATAAATTTAATAATAAATACAATTGGTACTCTTTTTAATAAAATGGGTATAGGTTTTATGAGAATTAAAAATAAAATTAAAAATAATCCTCCTTATAAAGTAGGAGAACGTATTGGTCAAATGTTTTGTTTTCCTTATTATAAAATTGAATTTGTAGAAGGAAAACTTAATTCTGAAGAAACTGAACGAGGAGCTGGAGGACACGGTAGTACTGGACGATAATATGATACAAGTTTTATTAATAACACAATCTGATTGTATTGGTTGTGAAATAATGACTGATATTATTTTATCTATTAAAAAAACTTATGACGATAATAAAAATATAAATATTAATATTTGTAATAAAGATTTTATTGATAGAAATATATTAAAAGAAAATAATATAACTGATTTTCCTGCTACTATAATATACGATGATAATTATAAAAAATCTATTACATTTTTAGGTACTATTCCTTTTATTCAAATACAAAAAGAAATAGATAATATTATTAATAAATAATTATACATAATTAAAGCTGGTATTGTCATTAATGATAGTACCAGCTTTTACTTTTCCCCCGTAAAGGAAGGAGCAAGAAAGGATGCTTTTACTTTCTCTAATATTTATTATAAAATTATTAATAATACGAAATATAATATTATAGAAAATAATTGAAAATCGCTCGATTTAACAAACTATTTTATAAAGATATATAAACTATTTACTTTTAATATATAATTGATATAATAGCTTATAAATACTGTTTATTCGTAAATACAGACTATTTATTCAGTATTGTCCAAGCATAAATAAACATTACTATAAACAAAAAGAGAGTTAATAACAGTATTAAAAACTGTATTAACTCTCTTTTTTTTTAACAATTAGGTTCCACTAATCTTCAATCCAATTAGCAACATTAGTAGCAATATCCATAGGAAGATTATTATCGCTTAAACGATAAAATTGATTATTTTTATCAAGATTTTGAAGTCTTCTAATAACACGTAATAAAGGAATATTTCTTTCAAGTAAAATAGTAAATTTATTTTGTCCTTTATAAAGACCTCTATCATAAACTGGATCAAATTCAGGATCAATCATAGCATCAATAATAAGACTCATAGCTTTAAATAAATCTTTAGGGCCAGATAATGCAGCAATTGGACTACTATAAAGAGTTTTAGCTTCAGCAACAAACCCCCAAGGAGTATAAGCTCTACTTTCAGTAGCCCATCTATCAGCTTGATATAATATTAAATTATACCACGTACTATTAATAACTTCTTCATCGTCGTCATCAGTAGCTAAATGAAGAACAATAGCCATTAATATTGCAGAAGCAATAGCAATACTATCTCCTAAAATTCTACGAAGATTATGCTGTTGCCAATCAGGAAGCATTTTATAATTAAATCTAAAATTAATAAAAGTATCAATAAAAGATTTAAATATATTTTGAATACTATGAAGAACTATATCAGTAGTAGTGCCTCCTTTAGCTTTAGCATTTTTAATATCATCTTTAAATTCATGAGCAAGAAAACTAATAAGATCAATATAAGAGCCTCTTTCAATACTTTCACGCATTTCATTATAATAGCCTCTAACTCTCCAGCGTTTAAGAATACCAGGATATAAATGTTTCTTATATTGCATTAACAATCCTCCATACCATTCAGCTTCTATTTTTGCAGCACCAATTTTATCATAAATACCGTGAATTTTATTATTAACATTAATAACTTTATCTCTAAATCTACCAAACATATCTTTAGTAATAACACTATCAGGTTTAATTCTTGCTACACCATCAACTAATTCAAATTGACTTGCAAGAGTATCAAACCTTTCAAATTCTTTTTTAGCAGATTTAAGATTAGCATCACGATTTTTTATATATTCATTAGCAAAAGCTTTACTGCAATGAGCTTTAATAAATTCAGCGTTTATATCTTTACTAAATTCAGCATAACTTTTTGCTTCATTAGCATCAGAACGAATATTATCAATAAATAATCTATAAGAAGCAAGCAATTCAGAATCGTCTTTAACAAGATCGCACATAGTTTGAATTTCTAAATCACGAGTAAAATTAGCAAAACTACCAATATACCAATTTCCATTATTATCTTTAATAACTCTGTGACTTTCAAGCATAGCAAGCATTACAGTATTTTGCATATAATGTTCGCCAGAGCTTTGTAATCCATAAAGACTATCACGAATTTTTCTAATTCTATCAGTAGCACTTTCAATACCTTTAAGTTCAAGCATATTATCAATATCGACAACTCTTAATAATTTAATAATACCATCAGTAAGGTTTAATGCTTTGGGAGAATATAAATTAGCAATAATAGCAGGTAAAGCTCCAAAATATATTGCTTGAGCTTTATTCCAAGTACTATTATCAAAAAATTCTTTAGCAAATACTTCTCCAGCAATATTAGTCCATCCTGTCAATACGTTACCTATACCTCCTGTAACATTAAATATCATATACTTCGCAGAAGTAATATTTTGCATTAAATTAGCATATCTATCTAATTTACTACCTTTCTTAAATTCTCCAAGAACAACACGATTATAAAAATTATTAATTAATTCAATAGTACGTGTTTGTTTTTCAGTTTGATATTTAGTTTCAATATCAGTAGAATTAGCATTATCTCTTTTTAGTTTACCACTAAAATAAGAAGTCTTATAAGCATCATTAGATTTAAGCTCATCTAATAATAAATAAATATAATATTTAGCTCTTTGACGAGCATTATAATCAATAGCTTTAGTAATATACTCTTGGAATACTTCTTTCCAATTATCATCTAATATAGCATTATCTAATTTTTCATTATTTTCATCAATTTCTTTATTTTGTTTTTTAATATCTGCAAGATATTCATTATAACTTTCTTGACTTTCAGTAGATAATTTAGTACGAGGAATAATACGTTTTTTATAGCCTTTAGCTTTTAATAATTGAAGCATAGGAAAATCTACTTCTCTATCGTGAGCATAATCAACATCATCTTCATATCTTCTTTCAGATGGAGTATTAATAGTATATCCAGTTAAACCAATAAGATCTTTAGCAAGACTCTGAGTAGTTATATCATCTTTTCTTCTACGGGGAAGATACCCTCTATCAATAAATCTTTTCATAGGATTAGTAGTAGCATATTCATTTAAAGTAGACTGAAGTAATTCAATCATAGCTACTTCTTTAGAAGAAAGATTTACTTTATTATTATATTTTTCAGAACCATTATAATTAACACTATAAGGTTTATAATCTTTATTTTTATATTCTTCTTTTACATATCTTGTTCTATTAGAACCTATAGCATCATAATAGTTAGGATCATATTTATCAAGATTATTTTTAACATCTAAAGTAGTCCAAATACGAAGAGGTTCATATTTTCGAGTATAAGGATTAAATACATGATTTTCTTCAAACCATTCTTCAAAATTATCATTAGCTATAGCTTCATTTCTACTTCTTTCATAATATTCAGTAGTAATATAATCTACATTGTCAGATATAATCTTTTTAGCAAGAGTTTTATTATGATCTATATAGTCTTGACTTTTAGGCTCATAATATCCAAATAAATCGCTATTAGGAACAATTTTCTTATTTTTAATAATAACTTCTCCATTTTTACCAATAGCACAAAATATACGTTCCCATAAATCATAATTAGCAGTACCTTTAAGATTAAGTAAAGCATATGAAAGTTCTCTATTAAAGGCTTTTCTATTTACTCTAAAATTTACTCTATCTTTAAATCTTTCAGCAAGAGAATCATCGTCGGGTCTATTTTTTCTAATATCTCGAAGAACATCATATAAATTAGCTAATTCTTCTATACGTTCTTTAGGAAGATTAAATAATAATTTAGTACTTATTTCTCCGTTTCTATCAATAGCATGTTGTAAAATATCATTTATCTTACGAATAGTTTCAATTCTTTCAGGACTACGTTTTCCTTCATCATTACTTCTAATTTCAGTATAAAATCTTGAACTTAATATAGGAAGATTAGCTGGAATTTCTTTTATAAGAGTTTCATTACTTAAAAAAGACTCATAATCATAACCATATTTTTTAATAGCAGCATCTTTAATAATTTGCTTTTGTTCTTTAGTAAACTTTCTACCATCAATAATTCCTAATTTATCTTTATATTCAGGATGACTATCAAGAATAGTAGCAATTTCACTTTGTCTATTAGCATTGTCTTTAAATTGTTTAAATGCCCAATCAATTTTATCTTTAAGTTCTTTATTAATAGTTTTACGAGCATTTAAATTAATCCAATTAAAGGCATTTCTATAATTTTCATCTTTAAGTTTTTCTTCAAGAACTTCATTAGGATTATTTTCATCATATTTCTTAATAATATCAAGATAATATTTTAAGTCTTCATCAAATCCAGCAATAGGAGAATATTCAAAATATTCACCATTAAGCTTTTTAATTTTATCAATATAATCTTTTAGCGCATTTGCTTTAACGATTTCTTCATCAGATTTAGGACTATAATCTTTATTTAATGAAGAAGTCATAAAATTAATTTCATTAATAAGAGCAATTTTTTCTTGTTGTTGTTCAATACTTAATTCATTATCTTCTCCAGGAGTCATTTCATAAATAGTAGTCATTATTTCTTTATATCTAACAAATAATTCTGGAGCAGTTTTTAAAATACTTTCATCTAATTTATTTTTAGCAATATAATATTCTGGAACAACTTCCATATTAACATTATCAGCATACCATTTATCTCTATTAAGACGAGCTTTATAATATTCTACACTAAATCTACCATGTTTTTCTTTAGCTTCTCTAACAGCATCTCTTAATCGATCTCTATCAGTAATAAATTTCTGAGTGTAAGAAGTAATAAATTTACCATTCTTAACAATATCATTCCATACAAATTTACCAGGCATTTTCATTATTTCATCATACTTTCTTAAAAATTCTTGACGAGCTTTAGGAGCATCTACTAAATTAGCGCCATTAATAATACCTCCAATAAATTTAACAATAACTTGAACTTCACTATTACTTAATTCAGAAACAGAACTAAATAAACTATCAAAAATATCAGCATCGGAATATTGAGTACGAATACTAATTATATTATTACGAATTAAAGGATTAGTAGAAACTTCTTTTCCAAAATAATTATCCATAATAAGTTTCATTGCTGAAACAATTTTAGGATTATTACGAATATTATTAATAGAATTTCTAATAGATTGAATTTGATCTGAAATAACTTTATCTACACTTGCAATATCAAATTCAAATAATCCGCTTAAAGAAGTACCAAAAGAACGAGCATTAAGAAGTGTTCTAACATATCTATCTAATTCTCCAGGTTTATCTTTTATAATATCAATAACTTTAGGGTTATCAATTGATAACCATTCACCATTTTCATCTTGAATAAAATTATTAATTTCTTTGTTAAGCATATTCGAAACTGTTTTATAAAATCCAGCAGCACGAGAATATATTTCTCTTGTATGATTTTTTATAGAAACAGCGGAATATCTATCAATATCGCTTTCTTTTAATAATTCAGCAACTTTTTCTGCAACTTCATTACCATTAATACCTTGCCGATTAATGTCATTAATAATTTTAAGAGATATTTCTTCAACAGTAGTTAATTTAGAAGAATCAATAGTTTCATAACTATCACCTATAATATCAGTAATAGCAAATGGAGCTATATCTTCGATGTTTTCCTCTACGGGGGAAAAGTATTGAGAAACTTCGTAAATATTAGGAACTATTAATGAATATTGACCAACAGTATCAGCTATATTTTTTTCTTGTTCATTAAGTTTATTATAATATTTATCTTGTTTAGTTTTAAAATATAATTTTAAATTATTACTTGGTTTAACTTTTTTAATATAATAATCTTCTCCATTAATAGTTTGTATAGTAGCACTACCAATATTAGGTAAAGCAAAATTAATAATTTTGTTATTATCAGCTATTAATGCTTTATCTGGATTTTCTTTAAATTTATTTATAAGTTTATTAATAAATCCATTAGGATCAGTATTACTTAAGTTTTCAGTAAAATAATTTCTATTATTTAATACATCATTTATTTTAGGTTGAATAAATCTTTTAATAGTATATTTAGTTTTATTTTCAGCACTCGCGGGCCCATCTTCTTGAGAAATAATTATATTTACATCAGATTCAGTAGAAGCAGCAGCATCAATAATTCCAAGATAATATTCTAATCTTTTAAATTTATTATTATTAGGATTTATACTATATTCATTAGTTTCATTACTATCTAATAAATTAAGAGGTGCTAAATATAATCCTTTATCTTTAATTATTACTTTATATAAAGTAGTAACAGATTTTTTATTAATATTACGAGTTATACGAATATAAGAAAGACTATCAGAAGAAATAAATCCTGGTTGTATATCCCCCGTAAAGGAAGACTCACCTGTAGTATCTTCTTCAACCCATTTACCAATTCCTGTATATTCAATAAAACTTATTCCATCTTTAGTATAAGGAATTTGAACAATATTATCAGATTTAAAGAATTTATTAAATCTATTATCTTTTTTACTTAAAAATACATTTTTAATAATACCACTATGACTTCTAACAAATCGTTCAGTCATATTATAAATATCAGTGCCTTTAGAATCAAAATCATTAACATTAAATAAAGTAGCAAAATTATCTATTATAGTAGGAACAATATTAGTACCATTATATTGAATAGGCTTTAATAAAAATTCATTAACAACAAATTTTGTAATAGAATTTCTTTTAAATCTAAATCCATCTACTATAAAAGCATATTTAACTATATCAAGCATTGCTAATTTAATATATGGATGTTTATTAAAAGAATCTAATTTAGATTGAATAAGAATATCTTCAATATTTTCTATATTATCGTGAAAATATAAACTTTGTCCTGTATATCCTTTTTCTCTAACATTACGTTGATTATAAGTATTTACATCAATATATTTAAATATTCCAGAATCTTCTGAGAAATGTTCTTTAATATATAAAACTTTTTGAACAGGAGTAAGTTTAGCAAAATTGTTTATTTCTTCTTGAGTAGGATTATTTATATCTACTGTATCAAATTTAGTAGTTTCATAATAAGTAAAACCATTTATTCTTGCTTCTTCACTTTTCCAATAATCAATATTTTTATTAGCTAACTCTTCTCCATATTTAGTATTAGTTATAAACTTACCCATCTCATTAAGTGTAATTGGAGTAGTAAGAATTGGAGTAAGTTTATAAAGATAAGAAACCATATATTGAGTTAAATCAATATATTGTTCATCATTTAATTTAATATTTAATTTTTGTTCAATATTATCAATTATTCGTGCAACATCTTCACGTTCCATAGTAAATAATTGACTATTTATTTTAATAGATGGAATAGTCGCATATTGCATAAATGCAGCTAAATATGGATAAACACTATTTTCAATATTTATATTTTCATCAATAATATTAGGATATAAAGCATCAACAAAAGTTTTATCTTTTACATATAAAGTAGAACCTACTAAATCTCTATTGGAAGTATATTTTTTAGCATCTTGTAGTATACGACGAGTACTTCTAATAGTTTGTTTTGCTCCAAATTTATCTGGTTTAGTAACTTGAAGAATTTTTTCAATATTATTAGAAGTAATTTTTAATTTATTAAATTGAATAATAATATATAAATCAAATAGAAAATCATCTTTTACAGAAAATCTATTTAATAAATCTTCTTGGCTTAAATTTACGTTTACATTATTTGTTAAATGTAAATAATCAATATTTAAATCAATACCAAATCTATTTTTAAATTCTTTTCCATATAATTTAGTTAATTCTCCAAATATATCATTAGTAGAAGTAAAATCAGTAATTTCTTTACTATTTATTTTTATATTATGCTTTTTAGCAAGTTCAGCAATAGCAATTTTTATAGGACTTTTATTTCCAATATTAGAAAATATAGAATTAGTTTTAAAATAAGCATTAACTATTTCTGTTATTGCTGGTTGTTGTAAAAACGCAATTGCAGTAGTATAATCAGAACCTATATCTAATAAAGTTTTAAATACACCAAATGTATATTCATTCTCATTATATACAGTACCAGATTTAATAGCGTCAAGAATATGCGCAGTAGTTTGAGAACCATATGTTGTAAGTAACTGACCTACAATATTTTTATTATTAACAGTATTTCCTATACTATCATGTTCAACAATTATATATTTACCATCTTTACTTAATTTAGCATTAGGCCAAGACTTTTTAATTTCATTAAAATTATAAGTTTCATTATTTGGATATTTTATTGTAATACTGTGTTTTTTAGATAATTTAGTTTTAGCATAATTACATATACTTACAAAAGTATCTCTATTTACAGATGCGGCTTTAAGACGAGCGCCAGACATAGCATCTTCCATAGAATCTAATTGATCAAATATATTATATGTAGAACGATTAATAACAGCATTAGAACTTTCTATAAGTTCTTCATAATATTTACGAAGTTTATCAACATTATCTTTAGCCTCTACTAAAGCCCTAAAATTACTTTGAGAATAATTTTCTTCTTTAGCGCTTTGAGATTTAAAAATATTAATAATACAATCTAAAATTAAATTATTTCTTGCTTCACGAGTATTTTGATCTTCAATACTTAACTTTTTAAATCGTTTTAAACTAATATTAGGATTTTTTATAGCCTTATAAATTTTATATCTATATTTAATATCTTCATCGGTATTACCATCATTATATTCTATTTTATGAATTAAAGCATCCTCTGGATCAAAATACATTTCATAACAAATGCCATAAACACTATCTACATCAAAATCTGAACCTGTTTGCGGAACCCATTCATCTGGAACTACAATAGTAGAACCTTGAGAATCATCAAGAAAACCAACTACTTTAAGAACTGCAATAGATTGTTTGCCTTCAGCAGGCATACGATAACCTAAATGCAAATCAAGCCCTTCTTTGCTTATTTGGTCTAATTGTTCTTGAGTAAGATTTTTAGGAAGTAATTTACTCCAACGAGGAAGCATTACTTGAATATATGCTTCATTACCAGATCCATTTTCATTAGCAGGATGATATTCTAATTTTTTATTAAATCCAACATTAGTAATTTGCGCAGCATGCCATCCAGGTAATTTTTGTCTTGTAATAGAATTATTAAATATAGATTGAGCGATACTTTGTAATTTAATAGAAGCATAATTCATAAAATTAGGCATACGTGGAATATGCGTAACAGGATCAGGTGTTACATAATCTAAAAAATTACTATCTAAATTTAATCGTTTAGCTTCTTCTTGTGCTCTTTTATAAAAAGAATTAAAATCAATTAAATCTCCAGAATTATTCTTATTTACAATATTTCTATTTTTATCAACTTTCAAGTCTAAATTATTAAGTAATTCATTAAAACTATCTTCAATATTTTTACAATATGCCTTGAATAAAGTATTAACATATTTAGCAGTTTCTTCAGTAGTATTATCTATAATCTTTTTAAATAATTGAACTGCAACTTTATTACTTGCATCTACCATATGTTGAGGAACATCTTGTTGTTTATATAAATATCTATAATAATATGTTCCTATTACATTGCCTTCATTAAGTTTATCTTTAAAAACTGTTAAATTATCCTCTGTTACATTACCCTCATTATCCCAAAATGTTAATACATCTTTTTTAGCAGCTTTATCAGTTTCTTTAGTATTTACTTGATCAATACCATATTCAGTCATTAATTCATATAATTGATACAAACTACTATCTTTAGGTAAAAGTTTAGGAATTAATACAAATTCGGCATTTTTAATTTGTCGAGGATAATAAGTTTCAGTAGTAGCATCATAAGCATGATCAAAATAAAAGTTTTTCTGTACTTGAATTTTAGCATTAATTCTATCCAAATCAATATCTTTTACATCTATATTTGGATCTAATAATTGAGTAATTAAATCGGCATATTCATAATAAGTGCCGTCAGCAACTCTACGTCTAATAAATTCTTCAAATGTTATATAAGATTGAGCATCATTAGTAATAATACCTTCTTTATATCCTCGTGCTATAAATTCAGCTCTATCTTCAATATTCTTTCTTTCTTTATCAGTTAATTCTTTATTTCCATATTCTTTTTCAAATATGTTAATAAGTTCTTTTTTAATAGCTACATATCTATTAGAGCCTCTAACAGTATTATTAATCGTAATAGCTTTAAATCCATTTCTAATAGGAATAGTAATATTATCAGTGCTTATTCCTTTACGGGGGATGGACAATTGATCTATTGTTTTTAATCCACCATTATAATCATCTAAAAGATCATATCCAGTATATGCTTTTCCTTGAGCTTGAACTTCTTTAGCTCGTTTAAGAAAATCTTGATAACTTTTATAAAATTTACTATCACCTTCAAATATGTTATCAAAAGCTATTGTGTTAATAGTATAATTTATAGCAAATTCTTTTATTTGATCTATATTATATCTATCTCCAATAGCTTCTGTATATTGACTAATTCTTTTTTCTATTTCTTTACTATAATTAATAAGCCATTCTTCAACAATATTTTCAATAGTTTGTTTAGAACCATCATCCAGATTTAAAGTATAACCATTAGCGCCATCAGGAGAATAAATAGTATTCATGAATTTTCCCCCGTAAAGGAAAGGCACTCCAGCTTCTTCATTACTTAATATTTCAGCTGGATTAAATCCATTTACAGGGAATAATCTATTAAATTGAAAAACATTACCGGTTAATTTTCCATTTTTAATAATACTTCCTCTATAATGATAATATTCAAACAAACCATCTGTATTATCTTTAGGAGTAAATATACCATTATTATCAATAGTGCCAACTTTAGTAAGTTGTTTAAAACCTTGTTCTAATTCTCCAAGAACATAATTATAAAATATTCTAAAAATAGGATGTTTTTTATTAACAGATTTTTCATTAAATAAACCAGAAATACTATGTTTAGGAGCTTTTATAATAAAATTCTTTGGAGCGTCAGATGGGGTTCTCATAAAATACCATCCTTTATTAATATCAGCAATTTTATCATCAGTAGTATAAGAAATAAGTTGGCTTATAAGATAGTCTGTTTTAGACATTGTAGAATATAATGCAGACTTATCAGCTACATAATCTTTAATACCATTAAATAATGTATAATCTAATAATTGTCTTGCATAAGAATTAACAAACGTTTCTCCTTGTTCATTAATATCAAATAATCCCTTACTAATTTTTCTACCTCGTTCATCATATTGATCAAAAAGTATAGGATTATATTTATATTGATCACTTAATGAAACAAACTCTTTTAATTTATTAAGACCAGCATTAAGATCTTCTTCAGTAGAAAAATTGATTTGTTTAAATAAATTAGTAATCCAACTATTTCCAATAAAATCTGCGCCTAAATTTCCATCAGCGTTTCTACTATTCAAATCAACTTTTACAACACTATATTTAACTAATGAATTACTTATACTATATAATGAATTAATAAACGCATCGCCAAATATAGTGTCATCTATCTTAAAAACCGGCCGTTCTTCATCAAAACCTATTCCAGCTTCAATAGCATATTTTTTTCTATTATAATAATCAGCTAAATTTTTATTATTTCTTAAAATTTCTTGTTCATATTTATCTTTAGATTTTTTAGCTTCATTTAAGAAACCATCAAATATACTAATAAATTTTGTATAATTATCTATTTTATTTCCATCATTAATATATTTATCTATAGCAGAAACTTCTGCATTAGGAAAATATTTAAGATAAATATTTAAAAACTTATTATGAAGATTTAATAAAATATCATTTTGAGCATTACTTCCAGTTTCTTCTTTTTTAGCTAAATTAATATAATCATATAATTCTTGAATATTTTCTAAATCTTGAGCAGGATAATTAGTACGAATAGTACCTTTTATAGCATTATAATATTGATAAAATATAGCAGTAATAGGATCAGCAGTTGCATTACTATTACTAAATTCAATACCAGATTCAGAAATACTAATAATAGTTTTATTAACTTTAGGATTAGCTAATTGCCCAAATACATAATTTCTAAATACTATATCGTTCTCCATATCTTCAGCAAGTTTAATTAAACCCGCATAATGAGAAATATTGTTAGCAACATTTTTAATTTCTTCAATTAAAGATTTAGGAGAAGTAAAAGTGCAAAAACTATATATTGCAGATATAGCTTTATTATATCCAATAGGAGTTTCTACTCCTAATTCATTATTAAGATCTAAAGTTTTAGAATCAGCACTTTCTAAATTAGGGATAGTTTCAAAATATAATTTAAGTCTTTGAGAAACAGTATTTAAATAACTACCTCTCGAAGTTAAATCTTCAATATGAGATTTCATCATTTCATCAATACCATCATTTTCTTCATCAACAAAATTAATATCTTCTTCATTATTAGCTTTTTCTGCATTAATAATATCAGATACATCCTTAAATGTTTTAGTTAAAAATGTAATACTACTATTATTAATTACTTCTTCATAAAAAGCTTCTTTATTTTCAAGTAATTTATTTACAAGATTTCCATAATTTTTAGTTTTAATATCTCCATATTTAGCTGCAATATTGCCATAAATAGTATATAATTCTTTAATAGTATTTTCAAAATTTTCTTTATCTTTAATAGCCTTATATTGATTAGCTTTTCTACGAAGATCATTAATTTTTTCAATATATTTTTTACCTGTAGAATTATTCTTAAATTCATTAGAATTAATCAAAGGATTAATATATTCTATAACAAATTTAGAACGAATAGTAGTACTACATCTACGCAAAATATCTGCCCTATCTTTACGATTAACATCTTTATTTTTTGCTAAATCGTAATATAAAGCAGATATTATACCAGCTGTATGCCTGTAAGCTATATATTTAGCATGAACAGAACTAAAACCATTTAATTCTGTACCTATACGACTACGACGAAAATTAGCAACACTTGGATGTTGTTTTTTATAATATTCATTAAGTAATCGTACACAAGTATTATGAGGAGTATTTTCAATACTACCTCTCCATTTAGAATCTTTTGATGCAAATTCAATAAAATTAGCATCTTCTTTCAAATAAGCAGCTATAATAGCAGCTTTCTTGTCATTACCATTTGCTACACCTTCTACTATAGCAAGTTCTTTAGGATTTAAATTAAGTCCTTTAATTGTACACGGCATAATTTTAAGTTTATTAGTTTCACCAGAATAAACATTAAGATTTTAACCTTATATGTTCAGAAAATTATTATAGGAAACGAGCCGTTTTTAGCCCGTTTCCTATAATTAAAATTTATTTATATATAAACCATCAGCAAACTATTTTCATCCAGCCATTTTTAACAAAACGAGCCATTAACGGCTTATCTTGCTCATTATAATTATTCAAATATTCATTTACTGATGCCGTTATATTTTCATTACTTTCAATAAGTTTATCAGTAACAGCAAAAACATCATCTTCAAATTCAGTAAAAGTATCAGTTTCAATATCTTCTAATTGATTTTTAGTTATAATAGTAGCAGGTTCTTCTTTAGTTTCAATAGTAGTATCTTTTTGTTGTTCAATAGTTTGAATTTCAGCAATAGTGTCATTAAATAAATTTCCAAATAAATTATATTCACGTGCTAATATAGTATTATTTTCTATATTATCAAATTTTATACCAAATATTTTTATTAAAGCATCTATAATACGCTGCCAAAGAGTTTTTGGAGTTTGTTTATCAATAATAGCTTTATCAGAAGTACTTTTAATTTCATTTAAAACATCAATAAGAGAACGCTGAGTAAGACTTTCAACAAGAAATTCTTCTGCAAATAAAGAATCTCTTTCTTCTTTACTTCTATTATTCCAATAATCTTGAGCAGATTTATCAAGATAATTAAAATAAGTATCAGGATTTAAAATTGTATCAAAAGCTGAAATTAAATGACCATATTTATCAGGATTAGATTTAATAGCTAATTTAGCTTCATTATAAATATCTAATATTTCATTAACATATTCTTGTTTATTATTTCCAACTTGTTCATTAAGAATTTGATGAAGTCTCTCGTGAATAAGAATACGCATAGCTTCATATTTATCTTTATTTACAGCAGTAATAAAATGTTTAAATAAAAGAATACTATTTTTATTAGTTTGTGCTTTAGCTTTAGTATTTCTTTTACTATATCTAACTTCTTTTGGGAGCAAATCTAAATCTTCTGCAATATTAATAATACTTTCATCAATTCCTACTTTTTCTGCAATAGATCTTCCAGAATAAACAGTTTTAGAACTATCTCCATCAAAAATATCATCAGAAGTAAGTAATCGATCGCGTTGTTCTTCCTTTACGGGCGTGCTCCTTTCAGCTTTAATAAAAAATCCTTTTTTATTTACTTCAAAATAATGGCCAAATTTATCAACGTCTTGATTAGTATTAAATGCGTTATTTTTAAGTATAAATTCAGTAAAATTATTATAAACAAATTCTTTTCCATTAAGAGTAAGAACTAACTTACCATTTCTTTTAGAAAGATATTTATTAATTTTACCATTAATAACATCTTGATTTCTTATAGCAACAAAACTTTTAAAATATTGAGTGTTACTTAATATTTCCTCAACAATATCATCAATAATTCTTTCATTTCCCTCCACTTTAGATATAATCTTACCAGGAGAAGAACTATTCCCGTTCTTATAATATCTAATAGCAGTACTCTCTTCATTACTGTCTTTTTTATATCTATAAGCAACTAATGTATAATTATCTTTTCTTCCTTTAAAAGCTAAAGCCGTAATATCTCCAATAGAAGCTACGCTATAGCCTTTAAATAAATTATTAAATCCTCTATTATTTCCTCCAAATAAAGAAGCTAATTTATCTGTAAATTCATCAAAATTACCTCCAGATAATTTCTCTTTAATAATATTTTTAAGTTCTTCTTTAAGATCATTATATATTTGATTAGACTTATCTACTTTATTTTCTTCAGTAAATAAAGCATAAGCTGGAGTTCCATCATTATCTTGAATTAATAATCCCATAGTTTTTATAGTCATACCTCTTGATGGATAAGTAGTTTTAGATCCTTCAATATTAACAGTACCACTATTCATAACAGCTATTACAGGATTATTCTCATAAGTAAATTTTAAAGCAGGGGAATTAATAGGCAAAGATTGCTGAGAAGTAATAGGAACTCCTGTAACAGTATCTTCTACAGTTATTTTATAATTTAATCCATTATCTGCAATATCTTTAGTTTGCTGTAAATTAGCATACATAGAAGATAACCATCTTCTATAACTTCTAATCTTTAATTCAGGACTAATATTTATTCTATCATAATTAAGAACAGATAATATTTCATTAGCAATAGTTTTAGCAGAATCTACAATTTTATAAGTATCAACTCCTATGTATCCGTCATCTATTAATTTTTTAATTATAGGATGATTTATAATAATTTTAGCACCATCAATATTACTTATAGGAGTACCTTTACTATTAATAAATTCAAAAGGTTTTTTAGATTGTTCAGAAATAGAATCATAAAGATTATCAGTTTCTTGTTCAGCTAAACTTTCATTAATTATAGCGCCAGCCTCAATATTAGACTCATAAATATTTAATATATTAAGTAAATCTTGAACATCTTCAGATTGTTCTATTAATTTAATAAATAATTCATCAAAATAAGGACTACTATAAGTAGAGCCGTTTTTAGTAATATTATATCTAAAACCTTTTTCTTTAGGCATATATACTATATTACCATCAGAACTTGTAGTAGGAATAATAGAATATCCAATTTCAACACCGTCTTTTTTAAAGAATAATAATTTACCATTACGTTCAATATCTAATTTATCTCCAGGTTTAAGACTATAGTATATTTCTCTTGCTTTACTATCAGTTCTAACTTTATTAGCAACAGCTGTTCTTAATCTTTGATTAACAATTTCATATTCTCTTTTTGCATATTGTACTTGTTGTAAAAAATAATTAGCTCTTTCTAAAGCATTAGTGAAAGATTTATTAGTAATATAATTATCTTTTACTAATCTAATATTTTTAAATATATATTTATTATATTCTTTATTAGAAGTATGATTAATTATATAATCATACATATTAATATAAATTAATTTTGCTTGTTCATAACCAATATCTTTATTATTAATTAAATAATCAAATAATTGAACAATATCTATAAGAGTGCTACCATTTTTATTTGGCTTAATATTTACAGATTTTATATATTCATCTAAAAATTTATCAATAGTATCATTAAGTTTAGATGTAGGAATAGCTGAACTAATAGCGTTTTTAGTAACATCAATATTATCAATTATTTGAGCTGCAAGATTAGGAAGTCCTTTAACATGTAATCTATTATTAATATGTTTTATAGCTATTTTTAAACCTTTAATAGCTCCACTTTTAATAAGATCTTTATTATAACCTTCTAACTCAAGTTTATCTTCTATTTGAGAAAGAAGAGTTTTAGCGTTATCGCTATTAAAATTTTCTCCATCAAGTCCTTTATATAAATCTTTATTATTTCTATACATCTGAAGAGCAAACAAAGAAGCACTTGATGTAACATCAGTTTCTCCTAATTCATCATTACTTGGAGTACTTATAGCTTCTCTAATTCTAATAGCATCTTGTAAAGCTAATGCTTCAGCTGGATTTTGTTCTTCCTCAAAACCTACTACTGTTCTATCTTCAATTAAATCAGGAATAATAGGATTAGTACTTTCGGTTGGAGCTTTTATCTGTTCCCCCGTAGAGGGAGGCTCACCTGTGGATTTTTGTGCATCATTAATAATTTTAGTAGTTTCATTATTATTATCAATAATTTCTTTTTCAGTTGGAATGGGATGTTTTTCTAATATTTCTTCTCGTTCTTTATTAACAGTTTCATTATCGTTATTATTATTTTTTATAGATTCTATTTTGTTAATAGCTTCATCTCTTACTTCTTTAAGTAAATAATAATATTCAAGATCGTTACTTGCTCCAAGATTTAAAAGTTCAATATCTTTTTCTAATTCAGGTACTTGCTTAGCAAGAACATCATTAAATGCTTTAGTAGGATCAGCAGCAGTTTCTATATAATGGCCTATATTAGTAAAAGCATCATTAAGAGCTTTAGAAACAGTTTGATCTACTACTCTATTAATTTGGTTATATCTTTCTTGTAATTGTTGTTTAGTAGTAGGAATAGATTTTCTAATATCATCAGTTTGATAAGATAAAACTGTTTTATTTCCTATAAATTTAGAAATAACATCTGGAACATTTGAAAAATCATTATTATAATAATCATTATCTACATTATTTAATAACCAATTTTCATCAGCATTTATAATAATATTTCCAGAATCTTTAGTTTTTAATTCTGCAACAATAATATTTTTATTTAATCTATCAACAATATTTTGTTTCTTTTCTTTTAATTCTTTTATTAATTGATCTTTTACAATATCATCAGTATCTTTAAGTTTATATATATCATTAATGTGTTTATTAATTTCTACTAATTGTTGTATTCCAAATTGATATTCATCAATATATGAATATCTACTAAATTCGCCATTAGGATCTAATTTAGCAATATCTGTATCTATTCTATCTATTGCGCTATTAATTAAATCTAAATTAAAATATTTTTTAACATTTTCTCTTGCAATATTTCTAATAATTTGATCATTATCACCATCTATAGAATGAATACCTTTATATATTTCATTTTGATATAATTCAATAGTATTATTCATTCTATTAACTAATTCTTGAGTAAAATTAGTTTTATTTTTAGCAATACTTATATTAGCCGCATCAAAAAACTTATTAAATTCAGGATTAGTAACATATTCTTGTAATAATTCAATATTTCCAGCATCGGCAGCATTTAATACCATATCTATTACAAATTCATTAGCTAATCTATCATATATAATATCAGCTTCATCTTGAGTTATATTTTCATAATCAGAAATAGTTCCATTTTCTATAATATGTTTAAATGGATTTTTTCCTTCATCAAGTAAAGATAATTGTTCGAGATAATCATTAATTTTAGCCCTACGACCAAGAATTTCAGCTTCTCTAATCTTTTCAAAAGTTAATTGACTACGATTATAATCTTCAAGGGACATACGTTTTTTATTAATTTTTCCCTGAATTTTATTTTGAAGATTCCCTAAACCTCTACCAGCAGCTTGAAAACCTACTCCTCCAAGATAACCCCAAACAGCTTGCTCCCATATTTTAGGATCAGATAAATAAGAACTTAAATCTCTTGGTCTATAAGTAGGATCAAATATAAGTTCTGCAACTTCTTTTCCTTTTTCAGTTTGAACACCTTGATAACCTTCTTCAAAACTTTCAGATAAATTTTCTGCAAGAAAAGTAGAATTGCCTTGTAATAATCTTTTAATTAAAGATTGTTGTTCAATATCTATATTAGCTGCATCGGCATTTAATTTGTTAGCAGCTTGTTTATTTATATATTTTAATTTAGCTGTGGGTTTAAGTTTAAAAGCTCCTTTCCATAGACTACTAATAGCTTTAAATTGAACAAAATCCATTAATACCATAGCATAGTCATTAAAAAATGTTTCTCCAGCAGAATCGCTTGCAATTTTTTTAGCTATTTCATCATTACTTAAACCAACAAATTCAGGATTATTTTTAAAAAATTCTTCTCTTTGTACATCATTAAAATTTTGTAGTCTTTCTATGGAAGTATCATAAATATCTTTATAAACTTCACGGGCTTCCATATAATTTTCCATAGTTCTACTTAATACAGCAGTTGCCCCAAGATCTAAAGCAGTATTTATACTTTTAGCAGTTCTTGCAGGATTAGACGTTAAATGACTTTTTTCTGCAATTTTACCTATACCATAAATTCCTTTATTATATAATTTTCCAACAGTTTTAGTTCCTTTACCTATTTTTCCAAGAGCTTTAATTCCTTTTACAATACCTGTAGACGGAATAAACATAGATAATGTAGATGCAACACTAATAGCATTATTAGCCCACCATCCAAAATCTCCAATATCAAATGATTTTCCTGGATTTTCTTGATATATAGCAAAGCGTTCTCTAATAGAATCTTGAGCTTTTTCAAGTGCCGTACTTACAGCATTAGTATAATCGTTATAGCCCTCATTAGCTATAAGATTATAAACACTATCATAAATATTAGAAAATGCTTCAAGACCTGAAAGAATAAATTCATTTGCAACAGCTTGTGTAACTGCACGACCTGTTTGTTCGACCCAACTTTGATTTTTAGCTCTTTGTTTTTCAGCTTCTTCTCTTGTAGTATAAGCGTTTAAATAAACATCATAATTAGCAAAATTTTCATAATCTTCTTTACTAACAGAAAATCGAGGAAGATTTTCAATTTGTTTATTAACAGCTGAAAAACCATAAGGATCTTGAAAAGGAGAAGGTTTATTATCAGTATTTCCGAAACCAGAAAAAGGAGAAGGTTTATTACCCTCTCCTTTCATTATTCTATTCATTTCTTCACGTGTAAGTTTCATAATTTTTTTATATACTCATTAGTAAACATCATTGCTGTTTCTGGATCAAAACCTTTAATTATAAGAGAATTGTAATAAGCCTGACCTATTGCTTCTTTATCATTTTCTGTATATTCACCATTACGTATTTTATTTTCTACAACACTCCATAAAGCAAGTTTTTCAACATCTTGAAGAGAAATATCTTCTTTTATAGTTCTTAAATCTTCATCTTGTAATATAAATTTACCGGTATGTTTATCTTTAACAACAATATCTGTACCATATGGAGTATCATAAGAAAACGCTTGATAAGCATATGTAACATTATCTAATAATAATTTTGCTTGAGTGCTTATACTATTATTAACAGCATCAATAGATGGATCATTTAATCCCTCTTTTAATATATATTCTTTAACATCATTATCATCTGTAACAGTAGTTTTAATTCTCCATCCCATAGTAGGAACATATATTAATTGATGTTTTATATTATTATCATTATAAGTTGGAATTTTAATACGAGCGTCTTCTATTTCATCAGAAGTCATATCTCTTAATGTTCCATTTTTATCAACTATTAAATAATCACCAGAAATCATAAGTTGAGGATTTCCTTTAAACATATTATTAAATCTTTTTACAATATCATCTCTACGATCTTTTTCAAGTTTAGCATCAGCAGGATTACTAATAGTTTGATATAATTGATCTCTCATATAATGTTCAGGATTTGTATGAGTAGAAGTTGAAGTATCAACTATAACTTCATTACTTGTGGGAAGAATATCTTTTTGTAATTTATCAGCTTGTTTTATTATATCAGTATAAAGATAATCAGCTTGAGATATAAGTAATTCTCTATTTGGATTATTAAAATGAAATTCAAGAGGAATAATATTTCCATTTTCGTCCACTCGTCTAATTGAAGTATATTTTTCTCTTCTTAATCCTCCTCCAAAAACTCTACTATCTAAATTTGTAGCTTTTGCAGCTTGAACAAATTTATAAGTTCCATCTTTATGATCTGAAGAAAGAACTAATCTTATATCTCCATTTTCAGTATTATATTGTTTAATTTCATAAGTATCCCATAAATCTCCAATATTTCGTTTAAAAGTATCTAAATCTCTTTGATTTTTTAATGTTATGGCTATGCCAGCAGAATTATCTCCGAATAATCTATCAGTAATATTAGCAAAACTTTGTTTCCATTCTTTCATAGTATCAGTATCGTCTGGTGATATATCATCGATAATTCCACTATTTACTTGTGATATAAAATTAAAAGCATCTATTTTATTCGGATCATTTACATCTCCAATAACATTATTAATAGTAGCTCTATATGGTAAAGTAGCTCTTTTAAAATTATCAAATTCTCTCATAACATCTATGGCTACTTCACCAGAAATATTATTATTTTTTGCCCAAGTACTTAAAGCATCTGGAGTAGTATATAAATTAAATTCAGGAATATTTACATTAGGATATTTTTCATTTAATCTTTCAGTATAAGTACTTCCAATATTTCTAACACCAGTTAAAGCTTCTAATCCTGGATCAACTTTAACTTGAGCTTTAGGACCTTTTCCAGTAATAGTGTTAGTTAAAAAATTATCTATTTGTTGATTATTTCCACTACTATTCGCTTTAGCTGTTACTTTAGCTTTAGCAATTTCATTTATCATAGAATCATTATAAGCAGTAGAAGTATATATTCGTCTATATTGTTTAGCCCTAATAAATGGATCTATTTTATCATTTACATATTGATCAAAAGATTTAGTATATCCTTTTGGATCAATTACATCATTTGCAATATTAGGATCTTGACTATGATACCATTTATCAATTTTATAATCTTGTTCTAAACTTGCTCTAATTGCAGGATTTGCTTTGATTGCAGCATCTACAGCAGCTCTAATTTTTTCTGGAGGAAGAATTTCATATTCTCCAGTTATAGAATTATATCTTGCCATAGTACTACCTTCTTTGTATTCATTAGATATTTGTCCAGTAGCAATATCTATAAAAGTAGTATTTTCATATCTACCTTTATCATAAGATACATATTTAAGAGCTTCATTATATATTTTATTCATATCTATACTGGATACAGGTCTTTCGTTAGGTTCCCATTTAGTACCTCCAACAATCTGTCCTTTATCATTATAAATATCTTTATAATGATATTTAGTATTTGCTCTATAATAATTTTTATGATATTCAGTTAAGTCTTGTCGTTCATTAATATTATTTAAATATGCAGTATAATCTTGTTGTGCTCTAATACGACCTATTAAACCTGGATCAGAAGTAATGTCCCCTTGAGCTTTTACTAAATCATCAAAAGCCGCAGCAGCATTTCCATAATTTAAATTATTATCAAGAGTATTTCTAATTTGTTGAATTTTATTTTGCCTCCATTCATCTTCAGCTTCATTGAGAGGAAGCTGAGCCATTGCAGTTTGAAGTTGAGAAGCAAGTTGCATACTTTTTTGATGGCCTTGTTCAAGTTCTCTATAAGTATTAGCAACAGTTTCTAAATTAACAGGAGATACTCGTTGTCTTATAATAGGATTAAAACCTTTCATAATATTATAAATTAATTTTTATTATTTTTAATCCTTTTACCATTTCTAATTAAATAACTAAAGTTTACACCTAAATCTCGTAATATTTCAGCAGTTACATTAGGATTTGCGGCAGCCATTGTAGATAGAGTATTATTAATATTTCTTCTTTGTTCTACACCTCCAATAATATCTTGTACTGTTGTAGTTAATCCTCTAATTAAATCAGAAGTATTTTCAGCACGTTTTTCTAATAACATATTATCAAAATTACTTTTACCTTCTCTCCATCTATTATACATTTCAACATTACGAGCTGCAACATTTTGTTGATTCATATTATCTTGATTTAATAATTGAGTTTCAGCATTTTCTTTAGTAGCATAAAGGTTATTAGTTTGTAATAAAGCATTTGTGCGTGCTATTCCTTTACGGGCGAGAGCCACACGAGAACTTGCAGTATTTGCATCAATATCTCTATTAGTTGCTTTTAGATATTCTCTAATTTTATCTAATTGAGGATTAATATTAAATCGAGTTTTAAGTTTTCTTGCTTGAATAGGAAGAGGTGCAGAACTATATTTCATTTTATTTAAAGCGCGTTTATTACTATTATAATTAGTAATAGAACCTATAGTATTTGTAACTCCTCCTATAAGATCTCCAATAGTAAATTCATTAAAATGGCCAGCGGCTTGACTAAATTTGCTATTAGAAGATTTTGGAATATTATTTAATTTTTTAAGTTTTAAAGCATCAGTAGTTCCAGCGGCATTAGTTAATTGTTTATATACATTATTAGGAGATAATCGAGGATTAGTTATGCTTGCCTCTTCTATTATACCTTTATATTTAGGAGTATTAATATAATCAACATCTTCATTAATTCCCATTAGAGCTTTTTGTCTTTCCCCCGTAAAGGAAGATGCAGGGACTAACTTCTTTTTACCTCCAACATTAAGTTCTACAAATATGTTTTTTTTAGTTCGTTTATTCATAAAATTATCTTTATTACCACCTAATTTAAAAAATGAGCTTCTCAATATAGAATTTTCATTAGGACTATAATCTGTATTGATAAGTCGTCTTTCTATATAATTATTTAGTTTATTATTATTATTTATTTCATCATATATTTGTTGTGCTACTTTATATCTATTAGCAGCACTTTCTTTTCTTCCTTTAGGCCTTACATATCCTAATGTTAAAGCATAATTTATTCTTTCTAAATCATTACTATTAGCAAATTCATTATAAGCATCTACAGCTTTCATATAACCAGATCCTTCTCCTCCATGAGTCCAACTAACAGTATCAGTAGTATCTCTTAATGTTTTGTTAATATAATTTATTTGATTATCTAATTCTTCAATAGCTAATCTTTTTTTATCAATTCCTGGATACCTATCAATCCATTGTAATAAACCTGTATCTTTATATTGTTTTCCAGTTTCTTTATCAGTTCTTATGGCATAAGGATTTGCTCCACTTTCTTCTACTATATTTGCTAAAATAGCAGCAATTTGTTTATCATTATATAAACCAGAAGATTTTAATTTATTATAAATATAATTTAAATTGTTTACTTCATATCCTCTATCATTAGTAGTTTTTAAAGAAGTAAATAATAGTTTTTTACCACCATTTTGATATTTTTTACTTCCATCATCGTTATAATTATTTCTGTTCTTAAATTCTTCTTGTTCCTTAAATACTTTATTAGCATTTTCACCATTAATTATTTTTTCAGCAGGACTTTTACCATTAAGCATAGGAACTGCACTAAAAACTTTAATAGAGTTTTTAGAGGTGTGAACTACTTCACCACCTTCAACTTCAAGGCCATTCTTATCATCAGCACCTAAATCAATACCTCCTTGTTCGTGCTTTCTGCCTTGCATATAATAAAAGTTATTACCGAGAGGAATAGCTGTTCCTCCACGAACAACTTTAGGTTTTAAAATATATTTCTTCATATAATATTATAGTTAATGAATAAATTTTAGGCTGTTTAATTTAATGTATTTCTATATAGATATATTTGGTTTATTTTCAATATTAAATCAATATTACAGCCTAAAAATAGTTATTATTTACGCTTTATGCGTTTTTTGCCTCCACAACGTAAAGCATTCGAGCGATCCACAAATTGATTATTTTGTTGTTGAGTATTAGGATTAGCAGCAGTATTAGTATTATTATTGTTAGTATTATTTACATAATCAGGAGTTTTAATATCAACTTTAGACCCAGTAGTACTAAATCCATCAGCTTTTTTTACTTGTTTAGGAGCAGAATTTGGAGCAAATAAAGAATTAGCTAATCCTCCGATTCCAGACATAGCATCTCCAATTTCTCCACCAACTCCATTTTGCCCAATTAAAGAACCCATTTCAGCTTTCTTTCGTCCACCACATTTAAATATACGATTAGATTTAGTTTTATTAGATTTAATTCTATCATTAAATTTTTTATCTCCTCCCATTTTTAAAGTAACTTTTTTATTATATTCATCTACATAATCTTGATCAGCAACAGCTGCAGTAAGAGCTTGGGCTTGGGCTTTAGCATCATTTTGATTTTGTTCAATTTGTTGTTGTTTCAATTTTTCTCTTTCAGCTTTACGTCTTTTAGCTGCACCAATAGCCGAACCTGCAATACTTGCAACTCCTCCAATTAAAGCACCAAGGAAAGCTTTTTTTCTATTATCAGTTTTAATTACTTTTTTCATAACTTTCTTTGTTTAGAAACGCTACCATTTAAATTTTCAAATTCAATACAAACTTTATCTTTATTATCAAATGTAAATTTAATAACTATATAATTTCCATAAATACGAGTAAGTTTATCAGAACCGATACCATTATAAGTAGAAATTTTATTTCTAAAATAATTAAAATTCCAATTTCCTAATTCAAACCAAGGTTTGAAATATCTATTAAATTTATTAGTAGTATCTACATTAATATTAATTTCTCCAGTATTTGTAAATTCACTAAATATTTCTAATATATCTCCAGCATAAGGCTGCACACCTTCCTTTACGGGGGATATATTAATAAGACTATTAGATTTACTTACTTTACGAACATTATATTTAATAAATTCTAAAAATTTTATAGCATCATAATCTTCATTAAGAATAATACTTATAGAAGATGGATAAGTTTTAGAAATACTTAAACTTTCATAAGTACCATAACTTTTAGTATCAGTAAAATTATATATAGTATTATATAAATCATTTCCACTTACTAAATATAATTTAGATTTAGTATTATAACCTTGAATAAAATTATAATCGTGAAAACTAATAAAATTACCTAATTCATAATTATAGCTTAAAGTTTTAACAGTATTATTAGATAGCTTTAAACTAATTAATAAACGTTTATTAAATTTATCATTACCAAATCTAACATTAGTGGGTTTATTATCTTGTAAATATAAATAAATATCTTGATCTATTAAAGATAATTGACCATTATCAAATTTATAAAATCTGGTAAAATCATTATTATAAAATATATAACCAAATTGATCTACAACAAAAGATAAATCATCTTGTAATCCTCCAAAACCTAAATCAGAAGTAAATACTTCTACATAATTAGTATCAAAAGCATCAGGTTGCAATAATTGTAAACTTTTATCTTTAGTTTGTAACGTAGCATCACCATTAAACATAAATAAACTATGTTCAGTATGAGCTAATAAATAAACACCAATACCCACTAAATTAGTAATAATACCTTTATTCTCATTAATATTTTTATAGCCTTCAATAGGAAATTGCCTCCAAGCATTTACAGCACTTTCATCTTGAATAACATTACTTCTTCTAATAGTCTTATCAAATTGAGTAATATTTAATATATCATCTCTATAATTGTTATAAACAGTAGGAATAAAGTCATCTTGAGACCCTTGAGGATTACTAAATAAATCAATAGAATTTTTTGGTTCTACAATTAAACCTGGCCAATATCCTTTAGCATTAGCATCTTGTTCATCAGGTTTCATTATAGAGAATATAACATTCTGAGGATTATTGTTAAAATATTTACTTTCGTAATAATATGTATCTATAACAGGAAACTGAATATAATTTAAAAATGGAATATTTAAATGAAAAACTTTTTCTGAAGTTTCATCAAGAACAGATAATCCTATATTTTTATCTGAATTATCAGGAATACTTTTACTTAATACACCGCGAGTGTTATATAAATTATTATTTTCAGAATTAAATGTAATTCCATTTCCATTATATACAATTACGCCATCATAAGTATATATACCATTAAAACCATCTTTTATATCAGTATTTATAGTACCAGACCCATAAATTATATTACCTATTCTAATAAGAGTTTTTTCCTTATCTATATATAATTTATTATGATAATTATGAAGACTTGCAATATATGTATTTACTCTATATTTATCGTCAGAAATAAATAAGCTTTCTATATTTTTTAATTTAATAGCTGTACTTAATCCTCCTCTATCATCTTTAATAGAATCAGCTACTACTAATTTATAATTGTCAATAGGATATATCTTATCTTGTACAGCAGTATAACTAATCAAAGATTTATTTAAATCATAAGCATAATTTATAGAACTGTTTCTGTAAAGAATATCAGATTTACTTATTTCTGTAATAAACCCATTATTTCCTTCAGTAGTAACAGTTATATTTCCACTATCGTTATGTTTACAATATTTAGTACTTTTAGCTTTTATTCTTAAAAAATTATAATCAGTAGATAAACTATCTTTAATATCAAATGTACTACTATATAAATACATATCAGAACTTACTTTATTATTTTCATAATTTTTAAAAGTAGCTCCTTCTCCAACATTATATTCGATTGCACTAATTTCTCTTGAATCATTATTTGTAAGAAAACCTGTTACTTTTTTAGTAGATTCAAATTTTTCATAACTGATAAAATATCCAATATAATCTTCAGGTATTTCAACTGTAACTTTTAATCCATATCTATAATTTACTACTCCTTCATAAGTAGAATAACATTCTTCTTCAGGTATTTTAAATAGTCTTTCATTATTTTCATTAATATATACTCCAAAATTACCAGTACTAACTCCATTTACACTTCCACTATTAAATATATTAGCTATTTTTATATCATCATATTTAATAATATTATCAGCAAATAAATCTCCATATAAAGACAATAAATAATTTTTTACATCTTTTTTATCAACGCTACTTCCAGAACTAATTAATTTATTATTAAATTTATCAAGATTATATATATTTAAATTACCATTACTATTTAATATATTTTTAAATTCTTTTAAAGTATATTCTTCATTAACAGCTATATACCCTTCAGTTAAATTTTGAACAGGCAAATATATTTTAATTGGTATAAAATATCCATCTCCAGTATTAGTAGTAAGATATGTTTTATTACCTATTCTATATCCATTAGTAGCGTGTCCATATTTATCTATATAATGAATATAAAAACTATATACTTCTCCAGGAATTAATGTAGACTCTTCTAATCTATTATTAAATGAACTAATAGTATCTATACATTTTTTTTGAAAACTAATTATATAATTAGTTGCATCAAATATTTTAAAATTTGTATAATATCCATCATTATCTACATCAGTTTTAAAACAATATTCTATTGAATCATAAATATCTTCTCCTATTTTTACCTTACAATATCCAGGAAGAGTAGAACTATCACTTGGATCTTTTATTATAGTTATAGAATTTATAGGTATAGTTTCTTCAGTAGTATTGTCTTCTTTAGTAATTTTTACTATTAAATTAATAGAATTATCTACATTTAATATTTTATTAAAAGGAATACTTTGATTTGTAATATCAGAAATACTATTTATATCTAAAAAATATTGTTTAGGAGTTTTTAATTGTTCTTGACCAGATCGAACATCCTTTCGTTTTTCAGTTAAAGTAACAATTTGTTTTAATGTACTTATAATATCTTTATTTGTAGACGAAAAAGCAAAATTAGTAGTATTTACTTTTAATGATATAGAAACGCTATCTATAATAGATTGATCTATTTTTTTATTTAAAGTCTGTTCTTTATAATTAGATATATATAATCTATTTTTATAATTAATTATATTTTTTACATTATAATAATTATAATATGCAGTAATAAATTCAGTAATACTTCCCTCAGATAAATATTTAGGATTAAATATATAATTAGTATCTGATATATTTATATCATTAGTAATAAAAGCTTTAGTATAAGCTTTACTTGCACAAACAAAACCTAATTGATATTGGTCAAAATTATTAAAATTATTAAAATTTAAATTTATAGCAAAAGTAGTATTAGATATTTCAGAATTATTACTAAATCCATCATAGCATCCTGTACCAAATCCGTCCATAGGAACTGCACTATGACCATCTATATCATCTACATTATATAAATCTGTTTCAGCATTATTTCTTCCAGTCCTATATTGATAAAAACAATATCTAAATATTTGTTGTCTATAAATGTCATCAACAAATATAGGATAACCAAAATTATACCATTGTGTATAATCAGTTTTATTTATTTTAAATCTAATATATAAATATGTCCAACCTTTATAACAAGAACCTTTAACATAATAATGACTTTCAATAGAAGGCAATTTAACTTCTGGAATAATTGAAGAAATTGTACTTTCAAATTGTTTACTATCTATATTAATATCATTAAATTTTCCTAAATTAAATATACGTAAAGGTTCATCAGTATTAATATTATATAGAGATACAGCTATTATTAAATCATTATTTACATTATAAGTAAAAGTACCTTTAATTTTACTTATATTATTTAATAAACCTCCATTATATATAATTTTACATTTATTTTCTTTTTCATTATAACGAGCAATAGTGCTTGTTGCTTGTCCACTTGCAAATATTATAATTTCATCATTACATGGTATTATTCCTATTATACTATATCCACTTCCTCCAAATTCATTATTAAGAGTATTATGTATAATTTCATTTCGTTTTAAATCTTCTTCATTACTAATTAAAGTTAAATCATTAGTAACCTTTACATTAGTAGCATTAACTAAAGATAATGGATCACAATCTTTAGGATGTTTATTTAAACTTAATTTAGGAGTAATATTCATTAGTTTTTAGGTATAAAAGTAAAATTATAAAAATATGATCTCCAAGCATTAGTATTAGAAATATCTAATTGTTTATCTAATACAATAGAAGTTTTAACTTTAGGTTTTAATGTAATCCAATTTACATAAGGATTTATAGCAGGATTATTACCTTGAAGAGTAAGAACAGGATGTTTATAACCTCTTAATAACATTTTATACATACAATAAGAAGCAATAGCTTCTATAAGATTTCCGTTATCAGGAATAACAGGTAAATCGCATTTAAAATAATCACTATAATAAGTTTCTAATTCAATATTTTCTATAATAATTTTATCAGTATCAAATGATAATTCTATTTTATTATCTTCAATAATAACATAATTTTTATTAGTATTAATTAAATTAGAATTAATATCTTTAACTATATGTCTATCTTCAAATTTAGGTGAATTAGTATATTCAGCTAATTCATTAGGAGCATATTTAGCTGAATTATTAATATTAATACTAACTGTATCAGAAATAGCTTTTTGATTTTCCCCCGTAAAGGAAGAACAACAACGATTATTCTTACTATCTAATTTATTTATTTTACAACCATTACTATCATAAACAGCAAATCCTTGCTCTGAAATAGGGCAAGGAGATATAGCTATTCTTTCATTAACAGAAAGAGTTCTTTGTTTTTTAATAGTATTAAATACTTTTAATTGAGCCATAGCATCAATAGTCCACGCTGCAACACGAGGTATCCAATCACTATTATCAGGATTGAAATCGTTTTCTATTTTTGCTATTATGCGCTCCAAGTTCGTATTCATATTGACTTTCATTTCTTATAAATTTAACATAATCTTCTGGAAAACGATAAAGAAGAACATTTATTTTCTTATTTAAAGATAAAGGTAAATAATAAACATTATCACGAGTATCACACATACTTGCTAATTCTTGTTCACTATAATGTTTAATATCTTTTTTAGCATACATAGTACATTCAAAATCAATTTCTTTATTAACAATAATTTTACTATTTATAAAAGTAATTTTATGAATACTTGTTAAATTTTTAAATATTCTATAATCTACTCCATCATATTTTATTCCGCGAGCGCTATACCAAGCAGCTTCTAATTCATTATAAATTTTAACACCTTCTTTAATTAACTTTTCCTTATTTCTTTTAGTAGCCATCCAATCTACAACTGTTTTAGGATTGACATTTTTAAATATACTAACAATTAAATCCCCTGTACCATGAGCATAATTATAGGCATATCCTTGTAAAACACATTTATGAACAGTATAATAATAATCTCTTAAATAACTTAAATATTGTCTATAATTAATATTTTTTTGTTTAGTATATAATTCAAAAGCTATTCTACTATTATAACATTTTTTAAGTACTACGCAATATTTAATTATTTGTAATAAAACAATTCGTTCCTCTCCACTTTCGTATTTTTCTAATAACTTTTTAGCAATATTATATAAATCTTCAGATTTGTTATAAACTTTATTTACCCATTCAGATTCATATTTATCTAAATCAATATTAAAAGTATTTTTAATATATTCTTTCTTTTCTGTTAAATACGTATAAGTATTATCTCTAACAGTACGAGAAGTTTCTAAACTTCTTGCAGCTTCTTTAGCATTTATTTTAGATTTTCCAATAAATGTATAAAAATGTTCTTGATTACTAATATCTGGTTTCATATTATATTAACCGTTTAATTTATTAGGAACAGAAATTGTATTATCTTCTCTTGGTACTTCTAAATGAAGTCTTTGAATAACCATATCTTTAATAGGACCTATAAGATCTTCGGGTAATAAAAATTCATTATCATCTATAAAAGGATCATTAATATCAATTTTTCCATCAACAGTTTCAGTTTCTATAATATGAGGATATTCAAATATACTTTCAATTACTATTTTATTAATACCTGAAAATTCAGTATTAGGATTTATATAAATATAAATATATTCATTAATATAATCATAAGCAATAATATTACACATACCTGGAAGATATTTATTAAATCTAACGCTTGCTTCTTTAGTAAAAGGAATTTCATAAGCATTAATACTTCCTAATGTTCTAATAGAATGAAAAGGTAAATTAATAGGTAATCTTGTAGGACGAGGTACTTTTTGAGAAGTTCTTTTTATTAAAGGAAGTTTAAGATCTTTAGCTTCTTCAATATCTCCATCAGGAATATCTATTAAAGTAGCAACAAATTTTTGTTGTAAAACTTTATCAGAAATAGAATGATTATTATAACTTTTTCTAATAAGTTCATTTCTATAATGTATAATTTCTTGTCTAATAGAACGACGAAGAGGAACATTATTTGGAGCTTGCGCTATATGAGCAATCTCTGAAACAAGTTGATTAATAGAAGACATAATATAAATATTATTATTAGTAATTCGATTAAATATATAAAAATTATTTGCAATTACTTGCATTTTAATAATATTTTTTTAACGGAAATAATAAAAGCGCCGATACTAATATATCGACGCTTACCAATAATAATAATCATATAATTTTAAATAGCTCTAAAATAATTCCAAACTTTTTCTATACCTGCATCTTCATCTTCAAACCAATTAACAATAGCGCTTTCTATAATTTTATCTTTAATATTCTCTATATTATCTTCTCCAAACCATTCTTTATATAATTCTATATTATCGTGATATTGAGCATTAAGAGCAACATAAACATCCCAAAAAGTAATATTACTATTTATAGATTTAAATTTCTTATCATATAGTTTTCTAACGTCAATTGGAGTAAACATTGGAGAAGTAATTTTATTACCTTTATTATCAGTATGATACATATTATCTACTTGATAAGTTGCATATACTTCATCAAAATGTTTTCCTCTTAATTCTTCATGTATATCTTTCATTATACACCAAAACATTTCATTATCTTTATCATTTTTGTTTTCTACAATATCTTTAAATCTACAAATAATATTCCAAGCAGTTTCATTATCTAATCTAATATGATCTTTATAATGATCTATTATATGTTCAAAACTTTTCATACCTATTGTTGTATTTTAGATAACATTTCTTTAAATTCATTTATATCATCTTTATCTAAAGCGATTGCTTTATTAATAAAAGGAATTTTAATTTCAACAGTTCCAGCTCCAATTTTAATTCCTCTCTCTTCCTTTACGGGCGAGATTATTAAATTATCTATCATATCATTAAGTATTCCATCTGCATCTATCATACCATTTTCATCAGCTATAATAGATAACGCTTGATTTACTTTTCCTATATTATTATTTATAATTCTTGAAAATATAGGTCTAATGAATACATTTATTAATTGATTATCTTTAGATAAATTAGTAAGTTTAATATCTAAAAACTCTACTAATTTATTAATTAATTCATCTTTATTAACCATAACTTATTTATTATTTATATTTTCACAAAATTCTTTATATGTTAAATTAGGATTTGCTTGTGCAGCAATTTGGAATTTTTTAAATGTTTCAAGTTCCCTATTAGATTCTGCAATTATTTTATCTTTATTAGTTTTAATTAAATTTAGTTGTTGAGTAAGTAATTTATTTCCTATTTCAGAATTTTCTATAACATCTTTTACAGAATTAACTAAAGCCTCTTGAACAAGAATTTTAAGTTGAGTATCAATAGATATATAATTTTTATCACTAAAAAGAATATTTCTTTGATCATTATTAAGACTTTTAATTTCATTATCTATTTTATTCCATAAAGACTCTGATTGAGTAGTTTGTTTTATAGTAGAATTATATTTATCTTTCATTAACTGTAATTGTCTAACTCTTTCATCTATTTCTCTATTATAATCAATTTCAGAACGAAAAGGATTTTCTAAAATAGGATCGTATTTAAAATTAAAACTATAAGGAGCATTCATAACTATATGATTTATATTATTAATAAAATAGAGGGAAATACCTCAAGTTAAAGCTCAAAGTATTTCCCCCGTAAAGGAAGATATACGAGCTATCTACTATGCAGCAGGAGTAGAAGTCGAATTATCTACACGACAAGGATTATAAGAAGGATAACCTGTAACAGTAGGAGTATTAGGTAATACAAGTTCACCGGTAATCATACGACAAGTACGACGGAACAGATTAAAATCAGCATGCTCTGCAACACGACGAATATCAGACTGAATAAGTGCATCTTGATAAGGACGAGTAGCAATAAGAACGGCTACTTGTTTCTCCAATTCGCCAACACGAGCATTAGTAATATCAAAATTATCACGAGTACTCTTATACAAACCAAAATCGGCATCTATTTGACTTTTATAAATGCCAAACATTTCAGCATTTATTTGATTGCGATCATTAAAACGAGCAGTTTGACCATTAAAAGCTAATTGCCACATACCATTAATAAGTTCACACTTATCTTCTTTTTCCACAGTAGACTCTGCACCTAACGCAGCAGCTCCAGCAGCACCAAAACGATTACCAAATAAACCACCACCGAGACCACCACTAAGCAACCACAGAGCAGTACCTGCAATACCAAGTCCAAGACCTGTACCAGCAACACCTTTAGACGCATAGTCTTTGTGAGAACCAACTTCAACAAGTTCCTCACCATTTTCACGATTAATAAGTTTCATTGTTGTAATAATTTAATAATTAATAGATAATTTATAATTGTGAATATCCACATCACAAATATTGCAAACACTATTAAATGTATCACAACGATAATAAAAAATCCCTTAACTTGCTGTAAGTTAAGGGATACTATTAGTAAATTACTACTAATAAGAATTTATATTTATTTTTTATGTATTCTTTGAAGTTTAACACCATCAAAATCTTTAAGACTCCAACTTAATTCATTAAACCCAACTTCTTTCTTTCCTTTAGGAATTATTCCAGCCCTAACATAATTATCAAAAGTTGCTGGACTACAATGCAAAATATGTTCACAAGCATAAGCCTTACTAATACGTTTAACTCCTTTATTTAAAGTAGATAATGTTTTAATAAGTTCTTCCATTTGTTCTTCATTCAAATTACTATTTCCTGCATCAATATTTGAAATAGCATTTTGTAATTGATTTCTTACTACATCTAATAAACAGTTTGTCTTTTCCATCAATGAAAGTATTTTTTTTTGCTGTGAATATATAATATTAACAGTAGTATTATTCCTGCTAATATGTAATATGATAATAATAATAAATATGAATAAGAGCATTCAGTTATACAATATCTAATAATAAATACTATTGCTATAATAAGTGCATTATAAGTAATAACAAGTTTATGCCATATATAAAAATTAAAAGCATAACTGCAAATATACATTAATATTACTCCTGCAACTGATGTACCAATATTAAAATTAAATATATCTATAATAAGATCACTATATCCATAATAAGCAATAGTATTGGTAACAAGGATACCGATAGCTGTAACTACCGGTATCCATTTTGCACATAATAGAAATAATTTATGTTTATTCAACATTTTTATTACCTCTTTTTAGAACCACTTTTACCACCTTTTTTAATATCACCAGAATAAGGGCCAGCTGTACCAATACCTTTTAAAGGTTTTCCTTTACCTGCCATAACTTTAATAATTTTAGGTTAAACATCAAATATCGTTATAAATATAATAATTTATATTTAATAAACAAATATTTTATTATTATTTTTTATTATTACTACTTTTGACTTTAATATACTTAAACCAAGCATAATGTTTTCTTGTATCAATATAATTTAAATTATCATCATTATTATATGCTTCTTCTTCAAAAGATACATCACGATAAGCATCATTTTGTTTTTTATGAAATAGCCTAATAATTAAATATTCAAATCCATACCATAAATAAAAGAATATAAATAACATTTCTATCATTTGTTTAGTATGAATTTTTTCATGATTAATAGTTTTATTACTTAAATCATTACCTTTATAAAAAACTATTCCACAAATATTAATTGCTTTATAATTTCCAAATGGAAACCATTTATTCTTTACTAATATCATTTTGTTTATAGCCAAGATTAAGTTTCATAATAATAGGACGTAAAATCCAACTCCAAATTAAAGGAGCGGCAATAGAGCTATTTATTAATTTAATAATATTTTCATAATCATTAAAATAATAAACACAAAACATTATTATAATTGATATTATAGTAATTATTCGTTTAGCTAATATAGAAACAGGTTTAGGCCCATTAAGACTATCAAAAATTTTTATTAACCCATACGTAATAATATTGACCATTAAAATATAAACATAGTCAAAATTATCTATAATGCTATTAATTATATTTTCTTCCATAATTATTTAGCTTCTAAATTATCCAATCTGGACTTAATAGAAGTAATTTCAGAATTAATAGAAGAAATACTACTATCTTGTTCAGAATTTTTAGATTTTATAGATGCAATTTCAGAATTAATAGTATTTATATTATCTTTATTAGTTTCAAAATAATTTATAAATACTCGTTTAATCCATTTAGGAATATTTAATTGGAAAATAGCTTTAATTAAATCTTTCATAATTGTAATTTTTATAAGTTAAACATATTTATTTTAATCTATTGGGCCTCCGCTCCTTCAATAAAGAATAAAGAGTTCTATTTGATATTTCATTATATATATTATTTTTTACATTTGCATAATATATTATACCATTAAAAGCACAAGTTATAGAATAATTAGCAGTAGACAAATCACCATTTTGCAATGTTTTAGAAACATTTAATATAGTTAAAGTTTGTTTTATAGAAGAATTATCTTTAACTATTATATTTAGTCTATTTGCATTTTCAACAATATTAATAGTTTGTAATAAACTTGTAGTAAATATATCAGCAGGAACAATATTTTTCATAGCTTTAGAAATAATAACTTCTTTATTTATTACAGTATTGCTAACAGAATTAGTAGTAAATGATTTACTTGCAATAGTATATATTAATTCACTAAGATCTCCATTTTCTTCATAATTTATAAAATGAATTTTAATTCCATCAACAGTAGAAGTTTTAAAATATATAACATTATTAAATATTATTGCAGGAGTGTTAATAATTTGATTATGTAATTCATCAGTAATATTTTCAAGTTTTCCTGTAATATCAACAAATAAATCAGATGTAGATGAAGAACTTCCAGTATAATTATTTATAGATACAGCATCAAATTTTTTAGTAGATTTATTATATTTAAGTTGTTTATATTGATCAGCACTATAATTACTTATAAAATATATAGCATCTTCTGTTTCTTCTCCTCTATTAAATTCAATAATTTTATTATCTGTTGGTTCATATATAATTTTTCCACTTATTGATATTTTATTTGCTGTGGAATCATCAACTGCATTAGTTATATTATCTTCTTTAACTATAATAGATGTAGGATATATAGAATTTATTAAAGCACTATACCAATCACTAAAATTTATTTTATTTCCTCCTAATACTTTATAACTTTTATAATTAAATATTTCTTGTAAACTAATAATAAAATCTGTAATTACTTCTCCAGTATCTAAACTAATAATATTAGTAATTGCACTATATTTTCTAAAAGATGTTAAAGACATTTCTGTATTAGAATATATGCTACATACTCCATAATATATTACATTATTAATATTATATACAGAAGAAAATGATTTATTATTTTTATTTTTTAAATCATATTTTTGTATTTGAGCAAGTCTTGCTTCATCAGTATTAGTAGTAAAATATAAAACATTAAGATTTTCTTGTATATTTTGTTTTTCATTATCAGTTAAAGACAGATTAGCTTTATATAAACAAGTTTTATCAATATTATAAGTATTCATAATACTAACTACGCCAGTAGATTTAATTAAAGCGTAATATTGTAAAATACCATTACTATTATAGCCAATAAATCTTACAGAATTTGTATCAGATAAATCTACTTGTGTATAAATAATATTATTATAACTAATATGAGCAGTAGTAATATTAGAAATAATTTTATTACATTCTAATTTATTATTATTAGTATTACTTGTAATAAATAAAGTAGCATTATTATTTATTAAAGTAATATTATCATCAGTAATATTATAAGTTTGAATACATCCTTTATTTTCTATATCAATATTTACACTAATATTTGTACTTACTGTTGTAATATCTCTTGTTAATATTTTACAATAATAAGATTTGTTATTAGTATCTACTATTTTTAATAATATATTGGCACTATTATCATTATTTAATAATTTAGTTTTTAAAGTAGAAATTCCATTAGTAGCAGTACTTAAATCATAATTATTAGTTAATCCACTTAAAGTAATAATGGATAATTTATTTTCAATAGCATTTAATCTATCATTAAAATTTTTATCTAAATCTACAAAACTATTACCACTCCATCTGTAACTATGATTATTGCTTTCATTTATATAAATTTTTCCATCTTCAGGATCAATAATTTCCCAATCATTTTGAGAAGTATTAGCATTAGTAATTACTATTTTATTATATAAAGAATCAGAAGTAGGACTATTTACAATAAAACTTTTATTAGTATAATTAGCTTCTCCTATATTATTAACTAATTCTGTTTTAGTAACAAAAGAAGCAATATCAATAACATCATCTACATAAGATGGAAGTTGTTCAGCAGGAACTTTTCCACCAATTAAATCAGCTTTTTTTTCTAATGTATCATCAATAATTCCAAGCCATTTTATAATCATTATAAATAAAGCTTTAATATGTTTATGTATATTAACAAATGTTAATGTTTTTAACATTCTATCTTCATTAATCATAATTTTATAATTTTATTATATTTATTGTTTAGTTTGAATAGTAAACATTACAGAAGTACCATCTTCTTGTACTTTACATATATATAATTCTTTATGATTATATATTATTTGTCCATCCCCAAAATTAGGATTTGTATTCTCTGGTAAATATTCATTAATATCCTTAATAGCACCTTCAATAAAAGTTTTATTTAATTTTATTATTCCATTCTTTAATTTACCGCCATTAAATATTAAAGTACAATCTTCTGGAATATTTATAGTTTTACCATTTAAATCAAAATCATATTTAATAATATATTTAGTACTTTGTTTATTAAAATCTTTTTGAGTAATAATATTTTTATAACTTGTATATATTTCATTTACTACTTCTTCAATATTATATTCATTAGTAAAATAATATTTTTTATGATCAGAACTACATATATAAATATTATTTAATAAAGGATAAAATTTATTATTTATTTTATTATAATTATTATAATCATTACTATCAGCGTACATATCAATAGATGACTTCCAATTAATATAATATACAGTTTTCTTAACATTATCTATTGTTTTATACGATCTTGCACAAAATCTATGATTATATATATCATATACTATAATATCATCATTAGCTAAAGTAAGTATATCATTATCAATATATAATACAGAATTATCTTGACAACCATCAGTATTAATAAAATCATCAAAAGTATACACTCCATTAGCTTCCGCTATGTTTTCCTTTACGGGGGAAAATCTACGACGTATAATTTTAATTCCTTCACTAATAAAATTAACTGTATCTACATCTCTATCTTTAAATTGCAATACAGAAGTATTATAATTAAAAGTGGATTTTTGAATAGTTAAATCTTCTTCATCAGGATAATTAATAATAACTCCTTTTTTATTATTAAATAATTGTTTAAGAGAGTCACTTAACATATTAATAGTTATAGAAGAATCAGGAATATGAACTTTAATTCCTTTTTCGAATATATCACTATCATATAAAAGAGTATCCCAATGTTTATTTAATAACCAAGCTGTATTACTACTTGCTACATTATCATTTCTATTAAATCTTTCAGTAATTAATTTATTATTAATATTATCATAATATGTTATTGTTAATCCGCAATGTCTTAATTCTTTAGGAACTTTATTTCTTGTAGTAGTATTATTATTTTCAAATTCAATATAAATATGATTATAAATTTTTAATATTTGATCTAAAGAATTTTTACTATTTTTATCAATAACATTTTGAATATAAGTTAAAGGAGTAATTTCTTTATAATTACTATTAATTTTAGAATATAATTGTTTTCCAAACATAATTAAAATAATATTATAGTTTTTAAAGCTATTTTAAGCTAATACAAAATTAAAATTTATTGAATAATATAAATATATTAAATTATGATTTTTTAATTTATATTAGCTTAAAATAGCTATTTATTTTTATTATATTACTTTAGGAACCGCCCATACAAAATATCCATTTTCATTACCATTTTCAAAATATCTTATAAAAATAGCACCAATTTTAGTACAATCATTAGTAGCCGTTAGCATATTTATATTAGTGCCATTAAAATAAACTCCTCCAGTATTTTTTCTATTAACAATAATAATAGCTAAAGGATCTCCCCAACTATTAATCTTATTGTTTAAATTAAATCCAGGACTTGCATTTCCTACAACTGTATCATTATATATATAATAGTGTCCTCCATTAATAGTGCTTCCAGGAGTAAGAGTTCCTAAATTTATATCTCTTCTTCCTAAAGCAACAGAAATAGAAGAACCATTCATAAGTAATCCACTTCCAACACCAGGTTTAACAATTCCTGCACTATTAGAAGTTGCAGCATTAGGATATAAATTTCCATTTTTATCAATAGTCATTTGTCCATTTGCGGGTATTTTAATACCTCCTAAAGTAGTTGCAGAAGCAATAGGTAACGTATAGCCAGAACCACCAGAACCTATATTAGATAAATCTAATTCAAATGATTGCCAACTACCATCTCTAATAGTATTATTTAATTCTGTATAAGTTAGTGTAGCTACATTATTAAAATCAGTTTGTTTAGAATAAATTCTTAATATAGGAGAGCTAAAAGTTAAATTACTCACAAATGATAATACATTTACAATAGGATTTGAGTTATTAATAGTAGTTCCAAATACAAAATTTATAGTAGTTGAAGAATGAACAATTCTAAAATCATTATATCCACTATTTTGTATAAATTTATTTATTAATTGAATTAAAGTATCAGAAGAAGAATATCTTTGATTAGTTTCAAATTGATTACCTGAAGTAGGTTTTAAAACTAATCCAGACATAACAGTATTTAATACATCTACAGTATTTATAATATTATATTTTTCATTTACAACAATTTGAACACTTGTTGTAAGTTTATTCATTGTAAATTTTATATAAGTGTTATCTAAAGGATTAATATAATTACATAATAATTGAGTATTAGAGTTTACAATACAATTAATGGTATATCTATAATATTTTACATCGCTATTTTTAGAAGTAAATACTGTATTATAAACACAAAAATCCTTTCTCTTTTGAATATCACTTACTAATTCATCAAATTGTTGCATACTAAATTGAACAGCTGATAAATTACCACTTTGGCCTTTAGTAGGATTATATAAAATATTAGAATCTATATAATAAAATTTAGTATATTTATTTTTTACAGCAAGAATTTCTAAACTTACTCTATCGCCATCTTTATATAAACTTGCATAAATTCTTTTATTTACATCATATATATCATATTGTATAAAAATTTCTTTTGAATTATAATTAAAAGCAATATCACAATTAATATCAAAAGTTTGTTCTGCTCCATCATTATATTCATTAATATATATCTTCACATTTTTACCAGAATTAAGAGATTCTAATATACCATCAAATTCAGTTATATCAATATTTGTATTTTTTACAGAGTTAATATCAGTATCTTCATTTACAGAAGTTAAATCAGTTCCTGTAAGTTTGATTATAATTATATTATCTAATTTAACTTTATCAGAAGATGACATTAAACCAGCTTTAGAAGAACTTGATTGCGGTAAAGCAATATATTGTTCAGAAGTAACAATAGTACCTCCAGAATTAATACAACGAGTTACTTTAAGTTCTCCATTACTATTACTACTACTTTCTACATTTGCAACAACTCCATTATTAGTATAAGATTGAAGTTTATCAATATCTTTTTCAGCTTGTAAACCTCTATTACCTTCAAAAGCTGTTCCAGATGTAGTACCAATAGTTAATCCAGATCCTACTTCAGTTAAATTTATTACATTAGTAATAGAACAAGAAACATTATCATTATTGTCATTAATAGTTAAAGTTGCTTTAACTTGTTTTAATAAATCTGGAATAACATAAGTAATAATTAAAGTTTTATTGCTAATAGCTACTTCACAAGGAACATTAATATTGGCTTCAGCTCCATCTTCATAAGAAGATAAATATAATTCTACTTTTTTACCATCTAAAATAGCATCTCTAAAAGCATTAAAATTAGATTTTCCCCAAGTAGTTAATGTAAAAGCATATCCTTGAGAAACACTAAAGAAATTTTCATCATTTATAATATATTCATTATATATATTATCTAATTTAACTTTATCAGAAGATGACATTAAACCAGCTCTTGCTTGATTAGCTTCTGGAAGTTGATAGTCTTTATATTTATTAGCCGTATAACTACCATTATTATTAGTTCTTTCTGAATAAGTAGTACGAATTATAACATCGTCGTTAGCTCCTTGAGCAATTACAGATACGTCAGTAATTAATTTATTAGGAACACTTTTTAATATATTTTCATTATTTAAGCCACGAGCTCCATCAAATGCGGTACCAGTTGTAGTACCAATTACTATTCCACCATTAACAATTTCTACTAAATTAGTGCCGCTCCAACGATACATAATTGCTCCATTAGTATCATCAGGAACTACATATATAACATCTGAAACAGGATCGGAAGTAATACCAGATGTTGCAGAAGATGCAGTAAATATTTTTTTAGTAGAAGTAACATAATATTTATATCCAGCAGTCATTCCAGAAGTAGGAGTAATTTCTACTATTCCTCCAAGTAAATCTATAACATCATCTACATAAGACGGTAAAAATCTTGAAGGAATTAAAGTTTCATCATCTAATAAAACTACACCTCCTGAAGTATTAGCATTATACAAGTATGTTAATATATCATAATTAGATAATCTACTAATACGTAATTCATTATTTTCAATAATGCCAGATATAATAGTATTATAAATAAAATTATTACTTTCTTGTAAATAAATTAATACTCTTAAAGTAGAACCTATTTTATTAATATATCCAATATATTCATTAATTACAGTACTACTTTCATTAAATATAAATCTAACTAAAGTATTGATTTTAAAAGAATTTACATATTTATTATAATCATCTATATCGGCTATACTATAAACATTTGTAGAAATATAATTAAATTCAAAAGTAGGAATATCGTCATATTTTCTTGCATAAGTAATCCAATTAGGATTACTCATTTCAGTTTCAGTATTTATATTAAAATTAATTTTATATTTATATAATTTTCCATTATTTATAATTAATGTTTCGCCGTAACAATTATCTAAATTTAAATAATTACTATTTGTATTAACAAACGCTGTAAAAACTAAATTATATATTAATTTATTATTAGAAGCATCAAAAAATTTACCTATAAATGTAACTAAAGCATTATTATTAATATTATTATTTTCTATATAAGAATTTAATTCATCTTTATTTATAATATCTAATGTATCCCCATTAACACTAAATTCAATAGTAAATAATTGTTTAGCTTGTAAACTATTAATAATTAATTGTTTTAATTCAGGATATTTATTTATATTATTAAATATATAATCTACTCTATTTAAAATAGCTACATTAATTTTATTTAATAAAATTTCAAAATCGTCTATATTATTAAATATATAATCTACTCGATTATTTATATTAGTATTAATTAAATTTTTAAATTCACTATAATCATTAATATTATTAAATACATTATTAATATTTTCTTTTATTAAAATTTTAAATATATTATACAAATTAGCATAATCTTCAATATTATTAAATATATTTTCAGTAACTTCAGTAATTTGTTGGATTAATACATTTTTTAAATCTGGAAATTTATTAATATTGCTAAATATATATTCAATAGATTTATAAATTTCATCTATTAAAATATCAAAATTATAACCTTCCCAATTATCTTCATTCTGAAAATTAATATCTGAAACATCATGAAGTGTATATCTACGAGTCCAAGATAAATTATTTTCATCAAAATATGTAATTATAAGACCTTTCTTTCTAACAATATTATCTATTGCTGCAACAGTAGTAGCAAAACTACCTTTATACTCAACAAAAATAGAATTATACATTGCTAACAAAGTATCTAATCTATTTCCATTTGCAGCATTATATATAGCTTGAATAAAAGTTACAGGAAATATTTCATTCCATTTTTTATTTTCTTTACAATACTTTCTTAATTGCTGTATATAAACAGCATTTGTATTATCATTAGACATATATTATTTACCTAATAAATTAAACAAATATTCTTTAGTAACATAAGTTTCTTTTATATTTCTTCCATCTTCATCAGAAATAGCTCTATCTGCAACTATATTAGGAAGTCTTGCATAATCAGTAGATATAGACTTAGCTTCAATAGCGTCTTTTATGTATTCGTGATAAGTTTTTGTATTATCAAAGGCATTTATAGAATCTATTATATAAGAAGTATCTTCTTCTATAACATAAACTTCTGCCCCTATTAATACTTCTCCAAATTCAAGAGAATCTAAATCATTAACGGTATTTACTACTATTCTGCCTGTTGCAACTTTAGAATTTATATTACTTATTAATTGTAAAACTTCAGCTTTAAAACCTTCATAGTCTTCTTTAACATCTCCATTTAAATCTGCAACAGGTTGCCAATATTCTTCATTAGTTAATTCTATACCAGCAGGAACTTTCTTTCGAGATATATAACTTGCTAATTTACCATTATGAACCAAACACAAATCATCATAAGACTTACTTACATCATGTTTACCATTGCAAGTAAGTCTTACTTTACCTAATTGTTTAATAATTAAATCTATTGTTTTCATAATTCTCTTTACCTTATCCCCCGTAAAGGAAGAGCAACGGCAATCTATTTATTATTATAATCATCTTCTCCTAAAGCATAAACTTCATCATAATTATTACTACTTGTATTAGCTTGTAATAATTGTCCTGTTTCTTCATCAACTTCAAATTTAGGAGTTTCTCCTCCACAACTAATAATAGCTTTCAATATTCCATCTTCGCTAATAGGTAATGTTATATTTCCTACAATAGTTTCTTTTTCAGTACCATTATATATTAATTTTATTTGAGCATTTATATATTTTATTATAGTATCAGCTTCTTTAGTTTTATTAATTTGATATGCAGCACAAGCTGTTTGAAACATATTCCAACAAGTAATAATATTTTTATTATTTCCTTTACAATTAGCGGTACAATCATTTAACATCTCTATACCTACATCAGCAAGCATAACTAATAATTTATGATATGTACAAACATATTTTGCAGGAATAACCATATATACAAAATCAGGATTAGTTTCAACAAGTTCTTCAAAATTAGTAAAAACTTGTGAGAAATTAGTTTCCGACATACATTAATTTATGATAAATATTAATAATATTTTGTTGTTGTTCAGTTGTTAATATTTTATTTATAGATATTGCGTTTCTAACTATATTCAAACAATTAATAACGCAATTAGATTTTTCAATAGGAATATAACCAATTTGTAATTGATTAATATTATTAATACATAAGTCAGTTAAATTAGTAATAATTTCCTCACTTAATTTATCTGTATTATTAATTATATTCATTTGAAGACTTTATTGTTTATATAAATAATATAATTTTCAAAAGAAATAGATAATTTACTAACATAACTAAATATTTTTGTTTCTTTATCTAATTTACTATTATAAACTAATTTTATAGTATTATCTATTAAATCATTTTTCCATTGTTCTTTTAATATAGTAGCTACATTAATTCCATTGATAGTATACATAGATAATGTATTATAAGTATTATAAAATTCAGCGTTTATAATTGTTTTAATATTATCTACTATATTATCTTTATTATCATTTATATTATTTTTAGCAATTACATTTACTACATATTCTGTAATGTGCATTCTTGCACTTTCAAAAGAATTTTTAATAGCGTTTTTACATTTATCTTTATCTTTATCTATAATATTATTTGTTACATTATCTAAAAAATTACTTATTTTAGAAATTGCTTCTAATAATTCATTAGTTATTTTAATAACATTTTTTTCTTTTTTAGTATCAATAATTTTAATAACTATAAGATAAATAGCTACTACTATTGCTGGAGCAATACCTTGTGAAATAGCTGTTTCAAATAAATCCATATAATGTTAAAATAAAAAAGAGAAGTTGCTAATATTATTAATTAAAATAATATCAACAGCTTCTCTTCGATTAATATTTATTAATATTTAAAATTAATACGAAAGCGTCTATATTATGCAACAGATTTAATACCAGCAAGAATAGTATCCATAGTAGCTATTTGAGCTGCCTCGGTAGGAATAGCAATTTGTACAATCTGATGAACTAATTCATCACGAGTTTTAACATCACGTGGAACAGCAAATCGTAAAGTATAAATTGTATAGCCTACATCCGTAGTATTTGTTCCAGTATTAGGATTAAGAGGATAATTAGGATATAAATAATGAACATCGTCCATATAAGTATATTCAAATCCTGCGTCGGCAGCAGCCATATTAGCCATCTTCTTAATTGCTTCTGCATCAGCAATTCCAATTTCTCCACGAGTTGTATAAGTTACAGTAGTACCACTTAAAGCATCTGCCATAGTAATTTCATAATCAACAGCAGGCTCAGTAGCGGTAACTGTTACGGTTGCTGTATCTACAGCAGCAGTTAAGCCTAAAGTAGCAGTATTATTATTAACATAATTTGCTATTTTAGCAGCAACTTGGTCTGCAGTTTCAGTATCTTTAAATACATGAATAGAAGCAGTCCAATTACTACGTTCATTAAATTGAATACCTTTCTTTGTAAAAATAACAGTATGATCGCACATTATAACAGGTTCAGGAACAGTAAATTTTGCAGTAAAAATTTTAGCGGCAGAATAAGTAGATTTACTATAACTAAAATCTTTATTATAAAAAGGAATAATTATAGGACCTCCATCTTTACTTGCTCTACCCATAACTATTTGGCCATAATCTGTAATTAATTTGCCAGTAGCATCAACAGTAGGAACACCATTATTCATATAATAAAATCCAAGTGCTCCGGCTGGTGCTTTATCTATTGTAGTAGATGCAGCAATAGCTGCAACATTACCAGCAAGAAGAAAATTTCTCATATCTATTTATATATAATTAATTAGAAGTACTAACAACACTTCTTAAATATAACTCCGCCGCAGCTTTTACAATATCAATATGTGTATATTCAGGTAAATCACAATTGATATTCGAAGAAGAAGTGTCATTTATATAAGTTATAATATTAGGTTTCTTAATAATATTTAATACGACCTTTGAAGGTTTTTTATGAGTATTAATATCTTTAGTATTATCTCCAGTATATATATCTATTATAATAGTATTAGTTTTAGAATCAGAATTATCTGTAAATACTATAATAGGATAATCAAATGTAGCTCTATTACAAAAATCGTGTAATGTAGAATATAAATAATCATTATCTACTATTCTTGTAGAAAATCCACCAAATATATCATTATAATATATATAAGAACTTGTAAATAAAAAAACATTATTATTATTTACTTCAGCAGTAAATTTATTTTCTTCTTCATTAATAGTAATATTGGATATTTCTAACTTATCAATTAATGTACGTAAAACATTTATTTGACCTATTTTAGCATTATCAATATAAATTTTATTATTACCACTCATCTTAACATTATCAGCAATGACTTTTTTAATATAATCATTTACTGCAATATTAAGACAAGTGTCAATATCTTCGGATAGAATTGCTCGTACTGTTTGCATGCCCATCTGTTGAGCTAATTCTCTAAACATTACGTGCATTTCTACTACTGTCATAAATTATACGTTTTTTAATTTATTTTTATAGGCATTAACTACATCAGCATTTGCAGGATTTTTAAACCAAGCAACAGCTTCTTTAACATTAGCACCTATAAATTCTCCTTCTGGAGTAATAATATTTTGATTATACTGACTTCTTACAAATTCACCACGCTCAATCAAAATTTCAATAATAGCTTTAATCTTAATATCAGCATCATTAAACATCTTATTAAATTTAATAGGCTCATCAGAAGAGAATTTATCTAATTCATTTTCTTTTATCATACGATCTTCAAGAGAAGATAATATAACAGGTTTACCTACATTAACACAGTATTGAGCATAAATAGCATCAAATAATTCATCATCAGCAATCATAGTAACAAAATTAGCTTTTGCTTTATTATTCTCCAAACGAAGTTTACGTTGCAAATCAGCTTCCTTTTGATCGTCTTTAAAATAAAAACGAATACTCGGATCACTATTAATTAAAGCTGTATCTTTAGCAATATCTTTATATAAAAGACAATGACGATACATTAAATAATCTTCAATATTAACAGGACGACCAAATTGATATTTAGAACTCTCAAGATCATTAATTGCAGCTATTTTAGCAGCAAGAGCTTTTTTAAGTTCTCCAAGATTAGATTTATCAGCTTGACGATACTTTTCTTCAATAAGTTTTTCTTTATCTTGAATAGCTCTAAAATCTATGTATCTATCATAACGAAAACTAATATCAAATTTTTTGCCAAGTTCATTAACTGAAATTTGAATATTATTTAAATACTGTTTAACACGAGTAATAAAATTTTCGTTATTAGGAGAAAGACCTATTAAATCAGGAAAATAGGCTTCAACTTCACCCTTATTAGAAGATAATGTACGAGAACTTGTAACTGAACTTCCAATAAAATCTCTACGTTTAGTTAAAGATTTATCATTAGCTCGTCTAAATAAAGAATAATTTTTAACTAATGCAATAGTAACACTACGTTTATCTATATATTCTCTATTTTTTACATTAATATCCTTTTCTTCAACACTACCAGGAATAGGTTCAGGTTTTTCATCCACACTTTCCTTTACGGGGAAACCGCCAAAAGCAGTAACTTTATTATCAGAGCTTCCTTTAGATCTATCAGATAATCCAAAGTTTAATTTAGCACTGTTATTACTTGTATTATTTTCCATAATTAAATATTCATTAATTTAAATTAGAGTACACACTTTAACAAGAACATCTTCGAAGAGTTATTTACTTGAAGACCTTGAGAGTGCTTAACCTCATAACGGCTCATATCAATTTCAGTCGAAATATAATTGGTTTCAGGTACACCCCAAGATGCAGGAATATCCGTAAGACCCTTAAATACTTTAGCTTTATGAATTTGACCTTTTTGACGAACAACTCGAACATTTTGAGTTCCATCGTAAATAGAGAAGTCAATAAAGCAAGCTTGATGCGAAGTAATAGGATAACCAGTACGAGGATGAATTTCACCATTCTTTTTAGCAGCTTCTGCAATAGTACTCTTGTCAAAGAAAGCACCATGTTTAACTGTAATATTATGACCATCAACAGTCTTATAACGACGGAAATATTTACCATACGTTAAACCTGCATCAGAACCATCAATCATCTTATCGCCAAGAGGAGTAACAAAACCATTCTCTTTAGCATCTAAGCGCATAGCTTCATCAAAATCTTCAATGAAGCCTTTACCACCCATAAGAACAATGTTCATTTCACCTGTATCAGTATCACGATCAAGAACATCGCCAATAGTACGCTTAATTTTGCTTAAAGTAAGATATTCGCCATAAGTATCATAGTTAGATTCACGACAAATCTCTAACATACCAGCAGTAGTAGGAATAGGCTTACCGTTATCGTCATCCTTAAGAGTTATTTCTCCATTAGGCAAACGGTTATATTCTGCCATCCAAAGACGCTCTTCATTATAAACACGACGCTCAATATTAAATTGACGCATCTCTTCACTAATCCATAATTTAGAAGCCTTGCCAGCACCATCTTTAAATTCATATTCAGTAACTACATTGCTAATATTACCAGCAACTTCTTTAGATTTACGATAGAACTCAAGTTGAGAAGTCATACGACCAGGCCCCATAACATTGCTACGGTTTCCTTTAGAATATGACTCAGAAATAAGAGGAGCACCCATTGACCAATATTTACCTTTAGCAAGTAAAGCAGGATCAATAAACGCGTCAGGATTAGGTGACATAAGCTTAATTATATAGCCATATCCATAAGCACTTTCACCTAAATCTCGTTGAATACGAACTTGAGTTTTTCCATCAGGGCCAATAAGAGTGTGTTGCTCAATAAACCAATGAGTAGAAGTATGAATTTCTACAGGAGCTCCACCAAGACCAGGTTTATCACCACCAGAAAAATGAGTAATAAAATCATCAAATTTCATACGACCCATAGTCTTCCAAGTCCATTGAACAGTATCAATATCTACTGTACCAACACTGCCTTGACCTTCAGTCATAAACAGAAGAGGAAAACGATCGTCATCCATACCATAATTGTAGGTAAGAAAGGAATTTATTTCGACAGGTTTTTGTAATTGAAGATTGGCAATACTCTCTTCATTAGAGTATCCACGATCATCATAATTGCCTCTCGAAAGAACTCGCATTGAATACATAATACAAATAATAATTAATTGTTAATAACCAAAATCAATTTTTCCTTTATTTTTATCGGAATTAGGTTTAGTTATTTTAATTCCAGTAGTGTTTCTTGTTTTAGCTATAAGTTTAAGTTTTTTAACTTCTTTATCATTAATAGCCATATCTACAAGGTTAGAATAACTTCCACCAACAAATTTTAAATAAGCACGAAGAATACTATCATTGCGTCTTGCTTCAGGAGTTTCATTTTCTAAATCATATTGATAACGAGATTTACCATTTTTATCTATTTGGTAAATATACTTAAAGAAATCATCAGGAGTAACAGAAATTTTCTTTCCATCTTTATTAATAATAATAGTATCTGGAATTTTATATCCAGCAATATTACGACTATCAATTACTTCTTTAACTCCTTTCCAATATTTTTCTTCTTGTTCAATAGCGTCACGTTCAGCTTGTTCAGCTTGTTCAGCAATAGCTTTACGTTTTTCTTCATCTTTTTCTTTAAGAGCTTCAAGTTCTTCTTTAGCAACATCAGCAAGAGTTCCAGTTGATTTAAGATAATTAATATAACTATCTACATCTCCCTTACGATTTTGCTCACTCCAGGACATTTTAATTATTTCTTCTTGTTGTGCTTCATCATCATCTTTTAAAACTATATTACTTCTATCTTTAATTTCTAAAAATCCATCTAACGAATTTCCATTTGCTATATAATATGGAACTAAATCTCTAAGAATAGGAATTTTATCATAAAGAGTATTAATTGCGTTTTCAGCAATTTCTTCCTCTCTATTATTAATTACTGCATCTATATAAGATTTAATACCATTAGGTGTATTTTCAAATTCAATAGGTTTATCATTTTCATCTACAACTTCTACATCGAAAAGTTTACGAATATTATCTATTGAAATTTCATTTTCTGAATTATCATCATTTACTGTAAAAGAGTCAATAAAATCTTTTACATCTTTAGCTTCTTTAAAAATATTTCCATTTTCATCAACAATGTTACCGTTATCGTCTATTGTATATTTTTTATCATCAATATCTAAAACAGTACCAGGTTCAATAACAAATTCAGATTTAGATTTATCATCATTATCATTGTCATTATTATCATTGTTATTATTATCAATATTATTATCTACATCATTATTATCATTATTTTTATTTTTATCTAAATCAGTAGTAGAATCATTATCATCAGGAGAACTTAAACCGTTACTTTTAGATAAATCAACAGCATTGCCGTTATTATCTTTTGTTACATCTGCATTATCAGCATTATTTGTAACACCATAACCAAAATCATTCATATAATTAGTTTTAAGTGAATTATTATAACCGATTATAAGCAATAAATTTGTTATATCCAATAATTAGATGAAAATAATTAAAAATATTATTCGCTCCAGCATATAAAAAATTATAAAGCTATTTTAAATGGCTTTTACCATTTCCCCCGTAAAGGAGAAATTTCGCGTTTGAATATTCTACATCATATTCTCATTTAACGCCAAATTTAAGCTTAAAATAGCTTATATTTATACAAAAATAGTCCGACAATATATGCCGGACTATCAAATATACCTATAAACGCTATTTATTTTTTAGTTTTAGGATTATCATATTTATTTTTATTTTCTTTAGCAATAGCTAACTTAGTTTCAATATCTTTAAGTTTAACAGCTCTATCTGCCGCTTTACTTTGAAAATCTAAAATATTCTTTTCTCTCGCTATTTGATTTTTATCTCTTTCAACATTAGCTCTTGCTTGTTCAAGACGCTCCATACCAGCTTGTTTATCTTGATTAGAAACTCCATTATCGAAACTAATCATATTAGCATCAGCTTTAATAAGTTCGATTTGCTGATCAAGATATTTTTCAAGTTCAACAGTTTTACGATCTTCTTCTCCTTTTGCAGCAATTTTTTGAATTTCAAATTCGGCTTCCATTTGTTTAGTTTGTTGTTCTAATTGTTGCATTGATTGTTCATGTTGTTGTTGTAGTTCTTGAAATTTCATTATTAACTTTTTAATACTTGCAACATTATCTCCAGCAATTGCAGCAATAGCCATATCCATATTTCCATTTTGTGCAGCGCTAAAAGCAAATTGTTTTATTTGATCTAACTTTTCTTTCTCTTGTACACTATTTTTTGCTTTAATAATATAATCTGCATAAATATGAGAATCAACGTCTAAACTAATATATTTAAGATTTTTATCTTTATCTCTATAAGATGTATCTAATCCATCAATCCAAGCAAGTTTACTAAAATCTAAATCACGAGCGCAATCTCGTTCTCTCATACAATCAAATATAAATTCTATTATAACAGAACCCATGGATCCTCTCATAATAGCTTCTTCAGTTATTCCTTTACCAGCACTATTAGCTATTTGACCATATCGTTGAGGAGTCATATCAACTTGATCTTTAGCAGCATTATCTATTTCAATCATCAATTGAGTAAGTTGATTAATATAAGCACTAATATCAGCAGTCACCATACGTATTTGTTGTGACTTTAGCATATTAGTATCTTCTTCATCGTCAATATATAAAACTCCATCAGCAGCCATTCTATAAATAGTTTCATCAGGATTTTCTCCTAATAAAGATTTAGCTATAACAAGAACAGCAAGTTTATTCTTTGCTAAAGCCATTTCTCTATGATATGCAACTATATTTTTAAATACTTGATAAGGACTAACAATTTCTACAATAGAAAACTTACCAAATCCAGGAAGTAATTCACATAAACCATTATAAGGAAGTTTACCTTTACGATTATATGCAATAGCACGAGCTTTATAAGGATAGATTGCTGTATTACGAGTACCTATACGAACAGACTCATATACTTGAGGCTCATAAAAATATTCAATAGAAATATCTCCTATTTCTGGATTAATTGTATAATTATCATCAACAACTCGTTGAGCTATAATACCATTATCTATATATGTTAAAACTCCTCTTCTAATTTCTCCTCTCCATACAACGTGCCAAACATCATATAAATTAGAATTAGTATCTCTAACTAAATATGGAGATTTACTATAAAGACTACGTTCTGTTTCAGTAAATTTATTACATATGTCAGGATAATAAGAATAATAATCTGCATAAGTTATATATGAAGCATCAGTAGAACTATGTTGAGCATAATATGTTTCTAAAAACTTTTTGTCTTTATCATCTAAATATTCGTCAAAAGTATCTATAATTTGCTGATAACTCATTTTCATACGTTCAGCAAACATATCATAATCTTCGACAAACATACTATTATTAGGAACAGGAAAAGCGTCTATTGGAGAAATAACTTTTTTAATAAGTTTATTTCCTACTATATCTGTATATGTATAGCATTCTCCAAATGATACAAAATCAAAATATGCTTTAGCATAAATTAATGTAGACTCAGTAATATCATCTATAACATTTAATAATTCTTGTCCTTGAACAGATATGTCATCAATATAATTATTTTTAAAATCTTCAGTAAATTTTTCAATATCTATACTTTCTTGAGGATTAAATTGTTTAGGATCGTTTCCTTCATTAATATATTGTTGATAACTTTGAGTAATTCTTGCCGCTAATTGAGCTTCCAAAATAGAAAGAATTTCTTTTCTTACAGCTGCATCTTTAGCCATTACCACATCTGGATTATTAGCGCCTACAATAAAATCGTGAGGATTTTTAATATATTCAGAAACATATCTTCGAATTACGCCTTTCATAATATCATAATTACGAAGAGTTGCAGGAAAACGAGTATATTTTTCTTTATTAGCATTATATGGATTAAGTATTTTTCTATAAAATTCATCAGGAACTTCTCCATTCAATATAAGATATTTTTTTTCTAAATTATCTTTATCTGCACAAGATTGTCCCATAGCTATTACATAGTCACAACATTGAGCATACCATTCAGGTTTTTCCTTTTCAGCATTAGAAACTCGTTGAGAAGGAAAATTATTAGCATAAAAATAATCAATTACTGCCATATTATTAATTATATAAGTTTTATATTAATACCATTCTCTACTAAAGAATGATTTATTATCATCATCTGTTTCTGTTGTTATTTTCTTTCTATGAGCCATTTCATCTTTAGCAGCTATATCCATAGCTTTATATTCTATTCCTCTAATAATCATTTCAGACACTCTATCAAAGTTTCCAAGTGCGCTCCATTTCTTTAATTCAAGTATTGTTTGATAATCATATATTCTATGAAAATTTCTAATAGGATTGCCATTTTCATCTTTACCTATTTCATCATATAAAAATTCTTTAAGTAATCGTAAAGCGTCTAATTTTCGTTGATTACCACCTCCAATATTATATCCATAAGTAGTAGAAATTTTTCCTTTAATAGTATTATCCCAAACAAACAAAGGTTCTTTAGCTAAATATTTTGTAGCTCTCCAATCTCTAAAGTTTTTAACTGTTTCTCCTCGGTTTACCTCGACACAAGTAGTTCCAATACAATTATAATAAACAGCTAAATAATAACAAATTCTATCAGCTTCTTCAAGAGAATCTGGACGGCCATAATAAGATGCAACAAGTTTTTGTTTAAATCCATTTTTAATACAAGGATTCATCCAAACTTTAATACTATTATGAGAATGCTTATTAGTAATTTCTTTCTTATCTTTATCTATACCTACAGGGTCATAAGAAATACTATATCGTCCTGCAGGAATTTCTTTTCGTAAACCGTATTCAGTATAGTTTTCATCATATTCTGGAGGGAACCATCGTCTAATACATCCGTGAGGATCTTCATTAGCTCTACGCGGAACTCCAATAATATAATCATAAACTTTTTTACCTTCTTTACTTAATCGTTCGTTACTTTTAAATTGTATTCTACCAGTATCGTCTAATTCAAGCATTCCATCAACATAAAAATCAAAATCTTTATCAGTTCTAAGTCTTTCTTCCCAAGCAGTTAATTCTTCAGAAGTAAAGATATTTTCAGCTGCGCTACTAAAACTTTCAGCAGGATAATTAGCGTACTGTCCTAAATAATTAATATATTCTGCATAAGTTTTAGAATCATTTTTCTTTTTTATTCGTTCTTTTTTAGCAATAGCAAGTCCTATACTTAAATTACTATTACCATCCTTATCTACTCCATAAATACCAGATATTTCACCTTGTAGCCCCCAACAATAAGGTTTAAAGAATCCACAAATTTCATTTCTACTATCTCTGTCCCAAACATTCTCAAAAGGCATAAAATTATAAGCACGAGGATTATAAAAATTCTCTTCAAAGACTTGTATATTTCCAGAAGTAGCAGTACCCCAAGCCATAAGAATACCAGTAGTATATGCACCAGTTCGCATAGCTGGTTCAGTAACATTCATAAATTCATCAAAGTTGTCCATTGTAGATAACTCTTCAACTTTGATACAGACAGCATCTTTACCAATAGCACAATCAGGATTATTTAAAGCGCTAACAGAAATCAAAGAACTTTTCCAAGAATCATCAGCCTCTATACCACTTGGTAATTTATATCCAAGACGAAAATCTTGTTTAACAGGAGAATATATACCTCTAACAAAAGGAGTTTTTTCTTCATAAAATTTAAGATCATTAACAGAAAAATCTGTTAAACCTCCTGTTTGAATAAGATATTTATTATCAATAGCTACATGAATAGCAACTTTTCTTGATTGAGCGTTTACTCTATTAGCACTATCAGCTGCCATCATATATGAAAATCCACCACGACGAGTTTTATCAATAATTAAATGAAATCCATTATTTTCTGCAAATTCCATACAATGAAACATCCAAAATTGGCTATCAATAAATTTAGGAAAATCATAAACTTTTTTAGCAGTATTAGTATTACCTCGTTTAATAGTACTTTCGTCAAGTTGCTCCATTCGAGTATAATTAAGAAAATTATAATGAGAACCTGTTATTCTAACTTCTTTAATAGTACCATCTGGACATAATAAACAAGGAGCACTAAAACCTTTAGTTCGTCTATATTCTTCTCTTTTTCTAAATTGTCTATGAGGAATACTATCTACTTTATATTCACAATATCGTTTATGTCTTCTATAATAATTTCCAACTTCATAAAATAGCTCAGTATTAACAAATTTATATTTTAAATCAATATTCATTAAAAATCCACCACTATTACCTATAAGAAACAAATTATCAGGATCGACATATCCAGCTTCAGTAGCAGTTTTATATTTAGATTTATCCTCTTCTATAAACTTAAGAAATGGATAATCTTTAGCATCTAAATTATCTACCATACTATTTTATAATTAATATTAATGCTGCAACAGCAATAACTCCACAACTTGTTCCAATAAGTATTTTATTTCTTTTTTTATATTGTTCAATTTGTTTATTTAAATTATTATTAATAGTATTATAAGACACAATTCTATTTTGCATATCTCCAACAATAACAGAATATTCTTTTAGTTCAAGTTTTTGCAGTTTAATAATATCTTCTTGTTCTTGCATAACTTTCGTAAAAGAATTTCGTTCTATAAGCTTAATATTAGCTTGTTTTATAAGTTTAATTGGAACAATACAAGTACTATCAGGAGCTAATTGGATTTCCCCCGTAAAGGAAAGTTCACTAACTTTATTCTGACACCAGCTTTTGGAACAACATAACAGTAGTGCTATCGTCAGCATTAATAGCAAAATTAATTTCTTCTTTAACATTTTCTTTAATATTATAAATTATACTATCCTTTTTAATTATATTATATTCAAGGCTATCTATTACTATCCTATTATATACAGTATCTGGTTTATTAATTATATATTTATCATTATTTATTTCTTTTTGTTTAACTACATATCCTATTATAAAAAATATAATAGCTATTATAATAACAGCTATTATATTCAACATATTATTTTTTTCCATATTTAATTAAACGATTAAATAATTCATCATCATATTTTCCAGTTTCTTTTAAACCAACAGCTTGTTGTGCAAATTTAATAGCTTTAACAAGACCCATATTAATAGCAGTATCAAATATTAAAAAAGATATATCAAAAGAAGGAATTAAATCTAATTTAAAAGGATCCCAAAAATTATCTTTATAAAAAGAATGAACAAGCGCCATTAATTTTTTATCAGAAAAACATTTATCATTAAATTGTTTTTTATCTTTAGGAAGATTAAATTTTTTCTTATAATTATCAATAATTTCCCAACCTTTCCAAATTTTATGATAACGTCTTGCTATTCCTGCAAATGTTTCTCCTCCTGCATCATCAGGATCAAAAACATATCCACCCTCATTTTTAAGGGCTTTTTCTATTGCTTTTTTATAATCAGCCATCTTTACAAATTTTATTAAAATAATTAACAGCTTTATTAACTACTTTACAATAGTTATCTGTATTTTTAGAATAAGTATATATTTTGATTGTTCTAAATTTATTAAAGAAAATCATATAAGGAAACTTAATTTGAATACAAAATTCTATAATAGTATCACTAACAGGAGGATCATAATATTTTACTTTAAATCTTTTAGATATAAGACGAATAGTCTTATATCCATTATCTTTAATGTTTATTATTCTAATTTTACTCATATTATTCATTGAGAGTTCTATTAATCCAACCTCTTAAAAATTTAATATTATTTCCATTACCAGCTAATCTATTATATTCTTTAATTTTAGCAAGTTTATAATTAGCTATAAATAAATCTTGTCCAAGACTATCTCTAATATAATTTAAACTATCTTTATATAAAGATAATTCATATTCTAATCTAATTATTTTAGCTATATTTTCTTGTTCATTTATAGTATCTTTAACAGGTACATATACTATTTTTTCAATAGGAACAGTATTATTACAAGATATATTTATAATAGGAATTATAAATAATAATAAAATTATATTTTTTATCATTTTATAAATTTAAATTAAATTGAGTATTAATTTCTTTCGCTTTAAGATTTTTTCGTCTATCTTCTAAAATAGATTTAACTTCATTAAAACGATACATCATTTTATGCAAAGTAACTTTTTCTTTTGGATTAGTTTTAACTTTAAAAGTTCCATCTGGATATTTTTTAGGCATACCATATTCATTAAGAACAAAATCACTATCTATATGAGCAAGCCATAAACCTGCACAAGGCAAACCTAAAATACACTGAACCATTAAAGCATAAAGAGAAAGTTGAAGATTATAAATACTTCCATTACAATTAGGAAGTCCTCCTACAGGAGGTAATAATCTATCATTAGTACCTACCCATATATCAGTTTCTTGATGAGGCTTTTGAGTTTTATCTTTCTTATAATATCCAGACTCAAATTTAAGTCCTCCTCTATTTGTTTTCCAATCACCAATAACAAATTGATCATCTCTTAAGCAAAGAACATCAATTGTACCACTTACTAAATAATCTATGAGAAAAGCTCCAATCTCAGAATAAATTTTATATCCATTATTTTTATAATAATTAAATACATTATATATTTCTGGATATTTATTTTCAGTAACATCTATAAATTCATCAATATCTAATTCTTTAACATTTAAATTAATATTAGGTAAATCTGCAACTGTAATCATTTCTCCTTCTTTAGGCAAAATGTATCTTATAGCATCTTTAAATTTAGAAGCAGATTTAATACCATCTTCTAAATTATTATGAGTTTTTGTTCCTCTATCACAAGCCTCATCTCTAATAGCATCCCATTGTTTAGCAAGTTTACTTTCAGAGATACCAAGTTCTTTAGCTTTCTTTTTAAGCCAATAAGACTTATTAAAACTCGGTTGATACTCGTGTAAAAGAGTAGTAACAGATTTATAAGAATTTCCTAATGTATCGGTATAAGAATGATTAGCTTCTTTAAATATAAGTCTAATATCATTATATCTGGTATCTCTTAATTGTAACATAACTATGTTATTTATTATTATATTTAAAACTATTAATAGCTTCAGTTAAAAAAGATGAAAAACAACAAACAAATTTTTCATTTCCAGATAATTCTACTTCACCCATAGTATCTAATATAGCGTGAGTTAATTCATGAAAAAATGTATTTACTTTAACATTATTATTTTGTTTATTATCTTTATTAAATGTATCAGCAATATTTATACATCCTTCTGCAAGTAAACAAGTTCCTAAAGCATTATTGTCACAACGATCTACAACATTAACTTTAATATTAGATCCTCCTAAATTAAATTCATCAGGTATCTTAAAATCCATAATAATTATATTTTAATCAGCTTTCATACTACTTAATACTGAAATGCCACCGCGAGCAATTTTTTGTTCTTCTTCATATCGAAGATTATCTTTTGCAGTATTAAGAGCCTTTTGAAGATTAGGTATTTCTTTTATTTGAGAACTTAAATTATTAATAGTTGCTATTATAGCTGGAATATCTTGGTCAGTGACTCCAGCAGCAAGTTTATTACTTAGTAATTCATTACATTTATTAGCTACTACACTTGTAGTATGTAATGCTCTTAATAAATTTTCAATAGCAATGCCAGCAGGTCCTACAGCATTATCATAATATCTTTTAATAAGTTTAGAAACTAATATATCTGGCATATAATCTTTAGGAAGATCATATTGTATAATAGCTTCTTTTAAAGCTTCTGAATCATTAAGACCTTGTTGTTTTGCAGGACTTCTTGGATCGGCAAGATAATATATAACTCCACATTCTTGTAAATATTTCTTTTTATCTTTAGATGTATCTCTCGAATATAATAAAAAAACATCTTTATCAATAATTTGATTTATTTTAGGAGCTTTAGGTATTCCTGTATCATCAACAGAAATAAGATTTTCTATAATAAGTCCGGTCATTTGTTTGTCTTATAAATTTCATCAAATTGTTCTTGAACGTCTGGATCAAAATCAATAGGTTTACAAGCGAAAATACTAAATATATAAGCATCAGCATATCCTTTTCCATAAGTATTTAGTAAAGAAAAATATTTTTTACTATTATTTCTTCTAATAGTTGTAATAGCTTGTTTAGTACTTGCTTTTAATCTAATATTTTCTTTTTCTAATTTATATATTCTATAACAATATTCAGCATAATCTTCTTTAACCATTGTACGTCTTGCAAATTTCATTTCTTTAGTATGTTTTCGCATAGCCTTATGAAGAGGATTTTTTCTTAATACCCCAACATAAGGAATAGCTACAGCTTTGCCTAATTGTAAATGTTTTGCAATATTTCTTTCAAGACTTTCTACAATAGCTCTTGTTATAGCTTCATCTTCAGGATTTTTAAAATTTAATTCTCTAATAATATCATCTTCTGTTTTATATATTATAGGATAATCATCACTAAAAACTTCAGTGTCATTAGCAACATTAATATCTGCCATATTAATTATAATTAATAGAATTAGATATTATTACATTCACGCTCGTAAAGGAAGAGTTGCAACAATATCTAATTCTCATAATATTTTAATTAACTTTGCCTGATTCTACAAATACTTCATTAATAGGAGTTGTAATATCATAAGAAGCGTGTATATCACAAACAGGAATAATTTTAAATTCAGGAAAATAACAATAAGGAGAATTATTCTTGCTTTCTAATATAGTTTTACCATCTTGTTTAAAATATTCTCCGGTCATAATATCTTTACTTAATTGAGGATCATTTTTAATAAATGAACGAACTTTATCAATACTAATTGCATTATTAGGAAGATTTATATGTTCTCCTCGTTCAATCACAGAACGAACAATATTTACTTTATATCCTACTTGAGTATTTACTTTATCTGCGTCTTCATCAGAAATTTTAGCAATAATAGGAATAACTCCTACTTCTGTAGGATATTTCTTATCAATTGCAGCACTAAATTCAAATAACTTGGTTTTATAAATAATAGCAACTATTGCATAATTAGGAGCAAGATTTATATTACTTGTCATTGAATTTAATATTTCTGGAGTAAATTCATTAATACTTGTTGGAATAAGTAAAGAATACTTTTTAAGATTACTTTCAAGTTTAATCATAATAATTTAATTTTTAGATTTGTTAATAGTTGTGCCTTCGCTATCACCAGCTTTAAGATAATTAATAAATTTGTTCATAATAAAATTATAATTAAAATTAGATTGTTCACTAATTATAATCATAAAATTCTTACTATCCAAATTTATTTTTCATCGTCAGCATTAATGATATTATATAGTTATAAATTTATAACAATAGCTTTACATTTATTTGTAATAATATTTTCTGGACAATATTGAGAATTTAAAGAATATCTATTTTTAAATAAATTATCAGAATCTGGAATAAATTGTTTGATAATAATATTTTTCTTATAAAGATTATTTAAAGAATCTTTAGCATTAATATAACCATATCCTGTAGATTGTTTTATATCAATATAAAAATCACTATTGGCATCAAATGTATATAACAATTTATTATATTCTTCATATAATCTAATTTTAGATTCTATAATATATTTTAAAACAATGCATTCTCCTTTAGATAAATCTTCAAAAACTTTTATAAGTTTTATAAGAGTATCAACTTTATTATTGTTATTTGTTTTATGAATAAAACAACTTTCATTATTTCCTATAACATCAAATGTATTTTCGTTAATAATCTTTCCATTAAAAGTTTCACAAACCATAGCATTAATAACTTTTAGATCACATCTCAAAAGTAAGTATTTTTTTTGAAATATCAAATATTTTTCTTAAATTGTTAAATGTTATGAAAAAGCTGTTAGAAGTGCTTCTAACGCAAAAACTAAAGATCGTGCTAACGATTTTTGTGCTGAAAAATTTAGCTTTATTTCGCGTGCGCTACGCGTCAATGTACCGCGTGCACGTGCGCTCGCGCGTAAGAAGTATTTATATATTATTAATATATAAATATCTAATATATAATTATATATATTTATATATATAATTATTTTATATATATTATATCTATTACTTATACGCATTTTGAGTATTAATATATATATTAATAATATATATTTATATATAT
>OLGO01000120.1_pt1 | contig 86320 bp, 81 predicted proteins | sample 1605861 | NCBI WGS metagenome assembly OLGO01 (sample SAMN03283253) | human gut metagenome | biome: human-associated habitat; material: feces | host: Homo sapiens | place: USA | collected 2013
CAATATATTCCGCCGATTCTAAGCGTGTTGACATATATAACACAAAGACCTATAACCTGACTTTTGCAGAAAAATAAGTATAAAAACCCGTCGAGTCCAGTAAATACAAGGCTTGGCGGGTTTATTGTTTTGTAAGATTTTCATGGTGTTTCATCCCTTAAACCGGGATTTTAAAATATTTTTTTATGCAATCATACATTGCATAATTAATCATTACTTTTTCTTAGTGTCTGCAAGAATCTGCTTGATATCTCCCAGAGTTCTTACGCGTTTTGAAAAATCGATATTCATTAAATTTCCAATGTCCTTTAAAACCTCATCAAAGTAATCAAACATGTAATAATTCTGCTGAAGCAGGCTGCAGCTTGCTTTTGATAGGGACTCGAGGATTCTTCCTGCTGAGTATTTATGTTCAAGTTTCATTTCAAGAATTCTTGATAGAGTAAGAGCCACAAAGCAGGTAAGAAAGTGTGCTTCGATATGCTCGTTGGTCCATACATAGACAGGACGAGCTTCTAATTCGCTTTTAGTGATTTTGAAGCTTTCTTCAATTCTCCATAAGCCTCTGTATATATCTATGATTCTGTCATCAGGTGTATCCATTTCGCTCGTGAGTAGCAAGTAGTATCCATCTAATGCTTCCTCCTTACGGATTAAGTCCTCGTTTATGTCAAGAACAGAAGATGCAGTAAGAATCTCACCGGTTTCTTTATCATAATCCACTTTTTTGATATATTTAGCAGCACCATATGAGGTTGCCTTTGTATATTTTCCGGGATGTTTTGCCAAATCTCTTGCTTTGGAAAGGGTAGCTTCACGTTCTGCTTTTGCACGGATTGCGTATTTCCTGCTCCAGAATACTATCTGTTTTTCGTCTACCTGTTTTTTAATCTTCTTGCCATTATTTGAGGTTACCGATATTGTTCTGGGATATAAACGGGATTTCCTTTTGTATTCTTCCCCCAGCCATTCATATCCATTTTCATCAAGCACGTAGTTTTTGATGGATTTGTCTGCGCCGCGAATTGACATACTAAATACATATCCGTCTTTTGCGGGCGTATTGATTGTATACCAAATGTTATCACCGGTTGTCATACCTTTGTCTGCAACTGAAATAACTCTGCCAAGGTCAAACTGTTTCTTTATGCGTCCAAAGTTAGGTCTATAGGTCAGACAGTCATTAGTGTTGCCTGCAAACAATTCATATGTGATTGGTATGGCATTATTGTCCGTAAAGAGTCCCATTTGAACAATCGGATTAGGTCGGTGTTCCTTTGAAACTCCTTTGCGAAGCAAATCTGTCTGTCCGTCGGTTTCGAAGTAATAGTTAGTTACATCATAGTAGATAAGGCCGGTATCTCTGCCGTATTGTTCTTTGATTTTATCATTCATCCGGACCTGAAGATTCTCTTTGTGTTTGTTAAGGAAAGCCAGACATCTGTAAACATCATCGAGACAATAATCGGTTTTTTCGAAGAATTGTTCACGATTGTCGTAAGAAGCTTTCTTTGAGGCCGGAAAAAGAAGTCTGGAATAAACAAGCATCTTCATGATAGTGTTGGCGTCATATGACGCTTTGGAAGTTCGCTGCTTACGCTTGAGAAACTTATCTATTTCCAATTCATGATAGATTTTGCTAAAAGCAGAGTAACCGAAGTTTTTGCGTAGATTATCTCCAACGCAGAGTTTATCTGAATTGTAGAATGTAAAGTTTATGGGTGCTTTATGGGCTTTTTTTTCTTCGCGCAATTCATCAACACGTTTCTGAAAGTGGGCAATCGGATCATCATATATTTTCTCAAGTTCATCCAGATAGCCGATTGATTCAATTGTTTTTTGGCGAGTTGCTTTTCTTTGCTTGTCGTAATAAGTATCAACAATGGAAAGTCTAATACGACCATTGCGATTTGGTGTTTTTTTCAAATGCATAACAAGAACTCCTTATATATAATACTTATTATAACATACAACATCATGAAACACCAGAGAAAAATGCATAAAAATTAAAATAAAAAAAGCTCACAAGCCTTGTTTTTAAAAGCTTTCGAGCTGTATTACATCAGAACCAACTGCAAAAGTGTGGAGGCTGTCTCAAATCGGAGACAGCCTTTTTTTCTCCAAAAAGAAGAAAAACCAATATATTCCGCCGATTCTAAGCGTGTTGACATATATAACACAAAGACCTATAATCTAAGAAATCATTATTTTTAAAATTCAGTTAAATAATCGTTAAAACATTATATAATGCATTCAAACAAAGCTTTATACATCAAATTGCATAAAAATAGATAAGCGCCATTCTATTAAAACCAAGTTATAAGCCGAATTTCAGGAGATTTTTACACCATTGGTTTCAGAATAATAATGCATCGTAGAGCGTGCTTTTAATTTTATTATGATAAAGTGAAAAACGAACAAAAATTACAATATCATCACAAAAAAAATATATTTTTTTTGTTAGATGACAGTAAAAAACCACGTTTTAGCCATATTTGGTTAAAAAAATACAACTTTTATTTAAATAAATACATTGAAAAAAACTGTTTAAAAATTTAATATATATGCATAGGAACAACACAGAATGATGAATAATAAAAAATTGATAATAAGAGCGCAGGAGATAAGGAAGAAACCTTTTCATTTAAGCAGTAACCTTAGAATAATTTACGTATTAGAAGGCAGCGTCGATTTGGAATTCGTAGCAGGTCGATATACTATAGAAGAAGGGGACGCTGAGATTATCAATATCAATGAACCGGTTGGCTTTGCTGACGGAACAGCAGGCAATCTGGTGTTGCTCTTTGAATTTGACGGAGAAACGGCGAAAAAGAACCAGCCGTATATAGATAAAGCTCTATACAATTGCGGCACTACATTGTTTTATCCATGTACTGCAAAACGCAAGGACAGGGAACAGTTGAAAAGCAAATTATTGTTGCTGTACGGTCTTTATATGAGAACAGATGATTATTCCCTGATCGATAAGGTAACCTGTGAAATAGAAGATCTTATCGTAGACAAACTCAATGACTTTAAGAACATGCTTGTAGATGTGGGAGTCTCTGAGAATAATATGAGCAGACTTTTGAGGATATATGATTTGATATATGAAAATGCGGCTAATAAACTTAACCTTAAGGAAATAGCCGAACGTGAGTATGTAAGCGTTCAATATCTTTCAAAAGAGTTTAATGAGAAGCTTCATATCAATTTTAAGACTACGGTGGAATATTATAAGGTTATCCAGGCTGTAAGATATCTTGTTTCAACTGATATGTCAATAACTATGGTCTCGGAGAACAGCGGATTTTCCGCACCGAGATTTTTTTATAAGCAGTTTTCTTATTGGCTTAAATGTACTCCTTTGGAGTTTAAAAATAAAATATTAAAAGATGAGGAAAGACTTCTCGAATTTCCGCCGGATGCTCAACTGGTCAGAGAGCTTATAGCCAGGATGCAAACCGTAACATTGGGAAAGATTGAAGAATCTCACGTCAATGTAAAAAAAGAAAAAAAGAAGCTCCAATCAGATGAGAACGCGGTGGATAATATGCTGAAAGCGAGAGAATTGCTGGAAGAGGCCTGCGCCTTAAACGGCAAGCGTCCTGACGCCGGGTTGGTATTTCTTACGCCTGATGAAGTGAAGGATATACTTTTGCTTTTAGGCCAAGATGAAGCAAGACCGCTTACACTGATAATTTCTTTGAGCAGCCTGGACAAGTCGCCGGCGGAACTGACTTTTGATATACAAGATACTATGAGTTATATTAGAATATTACGGAGCATAGCGTCTGAGAAGGGTATTCAGACAGCCTTTGACTGGAAAGTCAGCAAGATGTCTGAACGTATAGATAATCTTTTGGGATATGAACCTACAGATGTGATTTTGGGACTTTTGTTTTTCACATTTCACACCGTAGAGTAGGAGCATATATAAAAAACACCGTGTATAAAACAATATGGAGGTACAAAAATGAAAACTAAACGCATTTTAGCTTTGCTTTTGATTTTCGTAATGGCTCTTTCATTGGCGTCCTGCGGAGGAGATGACAAGGAAAGCAGCGGTGGAGACAGCAAAACTTTGGTTATTGCTATCCAGGACGAAATTGAAGGAACCGATATTCACCAGATAGGCTGGGAAAACGTTGTACATCAACTGCTCTACAGTCCGTTGGTGACTTATAACGAAGATCTCAGCGTTTTAAGTCCATGCTTCGCGGAATCTTATGAAGAATCAGAGGATGGTACAGAGGTAACATTCGTACTGCCTGAGGATTCAAAATTCTCTAACGGAGATACATTAGATTCTCAAGCTGTAAGAGATTCTTTCATGAGAATGAAGGAGATCAGCCAGTATTCAGGCGATATCGAAGCTATACAGGATGTTGAAGTAATAGATGAGAGAACGTTTAAATTTATCCTTTCTGAGCCTGCTCCTTACATGTGGGCCAGCGTTTCAAGCACATACGGTGGAATCGTAGATGTTGCTGCAGCTGAAGAGATGGGGATGGATGAGTTTAACAGAGCTGCCGTTACCAATGGACCTTTCATGGTAAAGGAATGGCAGGCAGGTTCCCAGATAATACTTGAAAAGAACCCTTACTTTAAGACTTCAAACCCTGATGTTGAAAACAAAGGAGTTATGCAGTTTGATGAGATTATAGTAAGATTTATACCTGATGAATTTACAAGAGTAAGCGAGTTAGAAGCAGGAAACGTAGATATTTGTTATGATATCCCTACTTCAAGCGTAGCAGATATCACTGCCAATGAAGATTTGAATGCATACTTCTATGAACAGGCAGGAGCTACTTATATGATGTGCCAGACTTTTGACGGGCCTCTTGCTGATAAGGCTGTAAGAGAAGCTATAAATATCGGTATCGACAGAGACGCTCTGGCAGAAGCTCTTGACGATCAGGTTAGTCCGCTTTACGGATTTATTTCAGCTGCTCAGACGGGCTATAGCGCAGATAAAGAAGCTGAATTAGCAAAAACATATGCTCACGATGTTGATAAAGCAAAACAGATTCTTGCGGATGCAGGTTATAAAGATACTGACGGAGACGGCATAGTTGAAAAGGATGGACAGCCTTTGACTATTGAGTATTGTTCACCTACAGACAAGGCTTCCAACAAGGCAGCAGCTCCTGTAATACAGGCACAGCTCAAAGAAATCGGTATCGATATGCAGATTACAGAATATGAATCAGCATACATCAAACAGCTCCAGAGAGACAACGATTATGAAATGATGGCGAGAAGCTATGTATGGAATGACGCTGATATCATGTACTATGTATTTACAGAAGCTTCCGGATATCCATGGCACGACGATGCAGTTACAGCTGCTTTGGTAGACGCCAGATATGAGACAAACCCAGAAGCAAGAGTAGAGAAATATGAAGTTGCTCAAGATGCTATCTTTGCTCAGATGCCGGCAATCTCCATGTTTGCTGACAAATATTGCATCGCTACCACTAAGGATGTACAAGGATTCAAGGTAACCAATGACGGTAGATCCATCTACAATGACGTTACTAAGGGGTAAAGCAAATGAATTTAACGACATTAGAGGAGAGAATAGATAAGGTCGTTTCAGAAGACATGTCCGGCAATACGCCGGGCATGTCTCTGTTGCTCACCAAAGGCAGAGATGTTCTGATAAGAAAAGCTTACGGCCTTGCTAATCTTGAAACAAGAGAAAAGATAACATGCGAGAATCAGTTTGTAATAGCATCCAACACTAAGCAGTTTACATGTGCGGCTATAATGATTCTCAAAGAACAGGGACTTTTGGATTATGATGAGCCCATAGAGAGATTCTTCCCAGATTTTCCGGATTACAGGAAATATGTCACCATAAGAGATATGATGACTCATGTTTCCGGCATACAAGAGTATTTTGAGGAGAATAAATGGCTGAATATTCCTGACTCGGCAACTGCCGATACCAAGAGAATGCTGGAAATAATCAAAGGTTTTGGAGACTTAACCTTTAAGCCAAGAACTCAGTATTCTTACTGTAATTCATCTTATGTGATGTTGGGAAACATAGTAGAACAGCTTTCCGGAATGAGCTTCGGAGAGTTCCTGAAGAAAAACATTTTCCAGCCTCTCGGCATGGAGCATACTATCGCTCCTGACTACATGGATGTAAAAGGTGAAAATCTCACTGAAGGTTATGTTAAAGATGCTGACGGCAACTTTGTAAAGCAAAATTATAATATGGCTCTTGTAGGTTATGCCGACGGCAACATACAGTCCACCGTAGACGATCTGTTCATATGGCACCAATACCTTTATATGAGTGATTCGGAACTTATATTGAAGAGAGAGTCTTTGGCAGAAGCTTTTAAAAACAATTATCTGCTTGACGGAACGGCTACAGGATACGGATTTGGATTTTTCTTAGGCGATTATAAAGGACATAAAGAAATATGGCATACAGGCGGCACTACAGGATTTATTTCCAGAGCGTCTCGTTTTGTAGATGACGATATGTCACTGATAATGCTGACAAATTATGAAGGTCTTCCTAAAAATGTAATGTACGAAAAAATCGCCGCTCAAATATTTGAAATATAAAATGAGAGGGAGGATTTTCTCTCCCTCTCATTGTTTATGACAAGGAGGACGGGACAGTGAATGGAATAATTCACTATGTGATTAAACGACTGATAATGGGTATAGGAATCGTAATCTTTGTTTCAGTCATAGTATTTGCCATAATGCAGGCTATGCCCGGCGATCCTATAGACCTGATGGTGGATACGAGAGTATCCGAAGAAAGAGTTGCCGAACTTAAAGCCCAGTGGGGGCTGGATGAACCGCCGATAGTTCAGTATTTTTACTGGCTCGGTAATATAGTACAGGGAGATTTCGGCATGTCCGTCTCTATGAAACAGGGTGTGGGAGACCTGATAATGCAACGTCTTCCATATACCCTTATGCTGACGGGAGCTGCCTTACTTATAGAATACATAATTGCCATACCGCTGGGTCTTTGGGCTGCAGTAAAGAAAGACAAGGCAGTCGATAAGACTTTGACAGTAGGAACCATAGTTTTGTGGTCTATGCCGCAGTTCTGGCTGGGTGTATTGTTCATGCTTATATTCAGTATAACGCTGGGAATATTGCCGCTTTCAGGATATAGCGGTCCTTCTTCTCTGATACTGCCGGCGCTTACTTTGGCGTTGCCTACACTGGCACAGATATTCAGACTTACACGTTCAGAAGTACTGGACGTTATGAGAGAAAGATACGTGATGACAGCAAGAGCAAAAGGTATTGAAGGTAAAAGTGTTCTGGTTAAACATGTTTTAAGAAACGCTTTGATACCGGTTACGGTAATGTTTTTCTTATCGCTTCCATGGCTCATAGGCGGGGCAGTGGTAGTTGAAAACGTTTTCGCATGGCCGGGAATGGGGCAGTTGCTCTGGAGAGCCATATCCAAGCAGGACTTTATGGTGGTCCAGGGCATAATATTCGTTATAACTATTTTGACCGTAATATGCAATCTCATCGGAGATATCATATCGGGACTTTTGGATCCTCGTATCCGATTAGAATAGGAGGGGGAGACAATGAAAAAGACATTTAAAGACATATTAAAAAATAAAATGTTTGTCATCGGAATTATTCTTTTCGGAATTGTCCTTCTGGTGGCTATATTCGCTCCTCTTATCGCACCTCATACATATGATGAGCAGAACATGGCGATGAAACTTACAGGACCGAGTTCAGAATATCCTCTGGGTACAGACCAGTACGGCAGATGTATATTCAGCAGAGTAATTTACGGTTCCAGGATAGCATTAAGTGTAGGCGTTGTGGCAGTAGTAATAGAGACGATAATAGGTGTTACCTTAGGTATGTTGGCAGGCTATTACGGCAAAAAGATAGATAAGATAATAACCTTCATTACAGACTCTGCTTGGGCAATACCGCCTATTATATTAGCTATGGCTATAGTTTTAATGCTGGGCTCGAGCGCTATGAATGTAGCCATTGCCGTGGCGGTAGTAAGCTGGGCACAGTTTACTAAAATAATCAGAGCAAAGGTGCAGTCTCTTAAGGAATTATCGTATATAGAAGCTGCAAGGATATATGGGGAAAGTGATTTTAGCATATTGATTCGATACATATTGCCAAATTTGACATCTACCATCATAATCCTAGCTACGCTGGCGTTGCCGTCTGCGATACTTTCTACTACCTCAATGGGATTCCTGGGTCTGGGGGCTCAGCAACCGCAGCCGGACTGGGGGATGATACTTCAGGATGGTATACAATACTTGGGAAATGCTCCGTGGATTTCCATGGTGCCTGGAATTGCTATAGTATGGACTGTGCTTGGATTTAATCTTGTAGGTGAAGGCGTCAAAGACATGCTTGACCCTAGACTGAAAGTGTAAGGAGGAAAAAAAGATGGAGCAAACGATTTTACAAGTAAAAAATCTGTCTATCGATTTCAAGACCAAACACGGAACGGTTAGAGCAGTCGATGAAGTTAATTTTGATATTAAAAGAGGCGAAGTGTTTGCCTTAGTAGGAGAATCCGGATGCGGAAAGTCTACCACTGCCATGGGTATAATGAGGCTTCTTCAGGAACCGGGACAAATTGCAGGAGGAGAAATCGTATTTGAAGGCGACGACCTGGTTAAGCTCAGCGAAAAAGAGATGACTCATATAAGAGGAAAAGAGATAGGGATGATTTTCCAGAATCCTCTCGATTCTCTGAATCCTGTGTATACTATAGGCTCACAAATTTCAGAGGGACTTATTGCAGAAGGAAAGAGCAAAGAAGAAGCTCACGAAATTGCTTTTAAAACGTTAAAAGACGTGAAAATTTCCGACGTTCAGTCTCGTATGAAGTCTTATCCCCATGAGATAAGCGGTGGTATGAGGCAAAGAGTCATGATTGCCATGATGCTGTGCCGCAACCCTAAGCTGCTTATTGCCGACGAGCCTACCACGGCCCTGGACGTAACTATACAGGCAGGTATAATCGAATTGATGAATGAGCTGAGAAGCAAATATAACTCATCGATTTTGATGATAACCCACGATTTCGGTATCGTGGCTGATATGGCTGACAGAGTCGGCGTAATGTACGCCGGTAATATAGTAGAAGTTGCCGATGTAATGGATATCTTTGATAATGCTAAACACCCTTATACAAAGCTTTTGATGAAGGCATTGCCGACGATTACCAAAGATGAGGGCAGACTGGAAACCATTCAGGGAACGGTGCCAGACCTTTCTGAGCCGATAGAAGGCTGCAAATTTGCAGACAGATGTCCTTCGTGTCAAGGCATATGCCGCAAGGAAAGACCTGCGCTTAGAGAAGTAAGCAAGGGACATTTGGTAGCATGTCATTGCTGTGAAGGGGGAGACGTATAATGGACAACAATCCCGTAGTTGAGATAAAAAATATAAAGAAATATTTCCCGTTGAGAAGTTTTGGAAAGAAAAACGTCAAATATGTCAAAGCCGTTGATGGCGTGACTCTCGACGTATATGAAGGTGAGACTCTCGGACTTGTTGGTGAAAGCGGCAGCGGCAAGACTACTTTAGCGAAAATGGTGTTAGGTCTTTTGCCGCCTACGGAAAATACCGTGCTTATCGAAGGAAGAGATATATGGGAAGGAAAACATCAAAAGGCAAACGGCAGGGAAGTAAGCGCTGTCTTCCAGGATCCTGCTTCCTCACTTAATCCGAGATCCACCATATATCGCACTCTCGAAAGACCTCTTTTGATAAATGGATATTCCAAGGAAGAGGCTAAAGAAAAGATAATGGATACCGTAGAGAAGGTAAATCTGCGTAAGGAACTGCTTGACAGATTCCCTAACGAGCTTTCCGGAGGTCAACAGCAGCGAGTCAGCATAGCGAGAGCTATTTCTCTTATGCCGAAGATATTGGTCCTTGATGAGCCTACCAGCGCATTGGATGTATCAGTGCAGGCGCAGACTCTCAACGAGCTTTTGAGACTGCAGAAAGAACTGAACATGACGTATATATTTATAACCCACAACCTTTCCGTAGTAAGATATATGAGCGACAGAATATGCGTAATGTACGGCGGAAAGGTAATGGAGCTGGGAAAGACTGATGATATTTATTTTCATTGTCTTCATCCTTACACCATGGGGCTGTTGTCTTCAGTACCGCCGCTTCATCCTAAGGAAAGAAACCGCAAAAAAATGCTGCTTAGCGGAGATATGCCTAGCCTTATAGATGTAGGGGAAGGATGCAGATTTTGCAGCAGATGCAAGTTTGCTACAGAGCTGTGTGAGACGACTGAACCTTCTTTTAAAGAGATGGGAGAAGGCCATTATGTAGCATGTCATTTTGCAGGTGAAATAGATTTTGAAGCAGAACATGATGCTTAGAAAAAGGAGAAGAGATGAAGGATCTTAAGATAGTAAACGGGCGAATCCCTGACTTTGAAAACGACTCCTGGATCCATACTGATATACTGATTCATGAAGGAAAGATAGAAAAAGTAGGCAATGTGACAGAAGAATGCAAGCAAGTCATAGATGCTGAAGGTAAAATTGTTTCGCCGGGATTTATCGACATCCATTCCCATGAGGACGAGTTTGTGGGCAATAAGGAAGACGATTTCTTTACTGCCGGAAGAGGATTGCTCATGGGAGTAACCACTGAGATATTGGGAAACTGCGGCGACAATTATAACCCGATAGAAACGCTGGTGGAAAGAGTTGAGAGAGATGGAGCTCCTATCAATTTGATGACTTTTGTAGGTCAAAATTATCTGAGAGAGTTGGCAGGAGCCGATGACAGATATAAAGCCGCTACCAAAGAACAGCTGGACAAGATGAAGATAGCTTTAAGCGGTCTTAGAAAATATCAGCCTGTAGGTATTTCTTGCGGCTTTGAGTATGCTCCCGGAGTGACTACGGAAGAAACCATAGAGCTGACTAAGGCTCTTGAAGAGGAAGGATATCTTATCGCTGTACATTTCAGACAGGACGGTCCTCAGGCTCCCGATTCAACCAGAGAACTCATAGAGATTTCCAAGGCTACCGGATATGGAATTGAAATGTCCCATATAGGAAGCTGCAGCGCTGTTGGGTATATGAAAGAGACTCTTGACATTATCAAAGATGCCAGAGAATCCGGAGTAGATATTTCTGCCGACTGCTATCCGTACTGCGCTTTTTGTACCGGCATAGGAACAGCTGTATTTGACGACGGATGCTTTGATAGATGGGGGAAAACTTACAGCGATATATTAGTTCTCGATGGACCGTATGTAAATCAAAGATGTACTAAAGAAATTTTTGAGAAACTCAGAAAGGAAGACCCGGATCTTCATGTAGCCGTATTTGCTATGAATGAAGAAGAAGTAGAGATGGCATACAGAGCTCCTTTCGTCATGGTTGGAAGCGACTGCGGCTTTGTTCACAGACACGGACATCCACGCGGTGCCGGAACTTTTCCTAAAGTCATAAGGCAGTATGTCAGAGAGAGAAAGATAATGACCCTTATCGAAGCCCTTAGGAAGATGACCATTATGCCGGCTGACCGAGTAGGGTTATCGGAAAAAGGCGAGATAAAGGAAGGCATGGATGCTGATATTGTGATTTTCGACGAAAACACCATAGCAGACAAGGCTACTTTCGAGGAGCCTACCCTTGTACCGGAGGGCATAGACTATGTACTTGTCGGTGGAAATATCGCTGCTGATCACGGAAAGATAGTAAGCGATAACTCCGGAAGGTATATCAGGTATAAAAACAGGTAGATACAAATACAGATCTTTTTAAAGATGCAATATTGTAAATATTTGCGAAGTCAAAAAAAGAGGCAGCCTGCATTGACGAAAAACAGACGTTAATGCAGGAGGCCTCTTTTTGCTATGATAAAATAAATATTTTTACAAATATTATTGATTTGCATTTGCTATGATATTAGAATGATTGTGTTAGACTCTGCAACAGAGAGGATGGTAGGGAAAATTGTCTGATATCAAGATTGCAATGATAGAAATATTAACATTAGGCGGAATAGGCTTACTGATTTTAGCTATTGGAATTTTAATTTGGGTTTTTCGCAAGAGGAAGGCTGTGCGGTGCACTGAGAGAATCACCGGGCGTATCGTAGAACACATTTTCAGAGGCGGAGGAGTCATGCTTCCCATTATAGAATACCGTGTAAGCGGGCGTACATATAAAACTATAAGAAGGTTTCGCGGAGTGATAACAAAAAAGAAAATTTCTCCCGGCAACTTATATGTAGACAAAGGAGCTTACGTTTCAGAAAAGGATTATTTGGTGATTCCGATGGGAGCGGCCACTAATACAAAGAAGATGGCAGAAGAACTCTGGCCTGTAGGAGAGAGAATGACTGTATGGTACGACCCTGATAATCCGGCAAAAGCCTTCGCTGAGAAGAAACCGGAAGGTATGAGCATAACGTCTGTAATCTTCATATCTATGGGGATTTTCCTCATATTGCTTTCATTGCTTATTGGATATCTTATTACGATATGAGATAGCCATTGTGGTATTTGCGGCAAAGACATGTGACAAATACGTGATTTTGCATATTGACATAATTAATATTCTAATAGTAAAATATATTTAATAGAATACTGAATTAAGCTATGACATAATCGGAAGCCGGTGAGAGTCCGGCACTGTGTCTCAGCAACCGTGTAATCCACGAAAAATACAGGCATTTGATTGCCGGCCACTGGAGCTCATACCTCTGGGAAGGCGTATTGAGTAGGATATAAAGATTAAGTCGGTAGACCTGTCTGGAGCTTTATACATCAAGTCTTCTGAGGTGAGACGGCGATTTTTTTTATTTGCGTTTTGGCGATGCAGTTTGGGTCGTGAAATTGAGCTTGCACCGACTGGCCGTACAAAGCGTGGTTTTCGTAAAGGCACTCTCAGAAAGAGTGCCTTTTTTTCGAGTCTTTTCATCCGATGAGGCGGCCGCTTTGACGATATAAGCAAACCTTATGCGCCGCCTCGTCTCCTTAAAATATAATAGCAAGATATGCGGTGACATCTCGGAAGCCGGTGAAAGTCCGGCGCTGTGTCTCAGCAACCGTAAGATCTACGAAAGGATGTAATTCACTGAAGCATTAATCAGGCTTTGGGAAGGTATTCCGAGTAGACTGTAAAGATCAAGCCGGGAGACCTGTCACCAGTAGGAACGTCAGTCTTCTGAGATAGGGCTGCGGAATTTTGACATATGGTCACGTTATTTTTTTCGTGCGGTCGTATGCAGAAATCCAAAGCACCCTCTCAGACAGATGGGTGCTTTTTTAGCCCCAATATATGAAAACCAGAAATGAGAGAAGTACATGAGTACAAGAAATGAAGGCGGCAAGAAATTGCTGTGCGTTCTGTTAACCGTATTGATGCTCTTTTGCATGATTCCATCAGCGGCTATGCTTTGCGGCGCTGCTGTTATGGCGGTCAATAGCAGGAGAAAACACAGTACACTTTAGAATGTAAAACCACGGGTGGATAACATTCGGCTTTGGATAACATTCGGCTCTGGATAACGGGGTTGCAGGAGGCTGTATAACAGGAGTGCATGAGGCCATATTGACAATTTGAGATGAGATATAGTAAAATAAATACGCTAATTAAATAACAGCTATGACATCTCGGAAGCCGGTGAAAGTCCGGCGCTGTGTCTCAGCAACCGTAAGATCAACGAAAGAGCGTAGCCACTGAAGCGATAGCTTTGGGAAGGCGTCCAGTAGGTAACATAAATAGATAACATTGGATCGAGCCGGTAGACCTGTCATAAGCTATGCTTTGAGTCTTCTGAGGTGAGACTTGTGGTTTTTATTAACAAGGTACTTTCTGCCAATGCATTAATAAAGATTATTTCTCAAGCGCCATCTCTTTGCGGATAGGCGCTTCTTTATTAAAGTTTCATCCTCAGCGTTAAGGAGGGAAAAAATGAAGAGCAAAACAAAAAAGAAATTATTAGCTGTACTTATGGTTGTGACCATGGTAGCAGCTATGTTGCCGTCGCTGGCTTTTGCGCAGGACAGCAGCGTTACGGTAAGCGTTAAGATCGAGAATACAACTTTTACCGAGAATATGGGCAACGGAGAGCCTGCGTGGAGCCAGACGCTGCTGGATACTGAGGTGACAGTACCTGAAGGTTCCACGATGTTTGATGTTCTGGAGATAGCGACAACAGAAAACTACATTCAGATGGAATCTTCATCTGGTTATGTTAGTTCTGTCAATGGTCTGTCAAGCTCTGATGCGGGAATGATGTCAGGATGGATGACAACATTGAATGACTGGTTCGCTGATGTGACATCATATATGGTAGAAGACGGAGATGAAGTAGCGCTGCTTTATTCCGTAACAGGCGGAAGCGATCTGGGCGGATATTGGGATAATAACGACAAGACGGTTAAAGCTATTGAAATAAGCGACGGTCAACTGTCGCCGGCTTTTGACAGAGACACGAAGGAATATACTCTCACTCTTGACGATGATGTGTCCGAGATATATTTAAAGCCCGAAGCTTCTAACAAGAACTTTCAAGTGCATGTTTATGTCAATTCTCAGAGATATAAAGCGACACAAGCGATCCCTGTGAGCAACGGAACTGTGATAGAGGTTATATGCGGTGATCCGAGCTGGCCTACGATGAATGAATATTCGGGAGCAGACGATGTGCCGGCGGAAACATATACCATTACGGTCAATACAGCTGATGGCGACCCGACACAAGTTACAGCTCAGTTTACCATGAACAGCCAGACTCCTAAGGCAATGCTTTATGCGTCAGGAGATACGGAAAAAAACAATGACCTTTTAAGCAACGCAGAGTTTGATGGCAGCACATATACTCTAGATATCACGCCTGGCAGATATGTGCTGGAAGGATTGGCTGAGGACGGTATTACCAGCACCGGCTCGGCATCAGTAATTATAGATGAAAAAAATGCTGATTTTGAAGTGCTTACTGCCGTTTTGACGTGCGGCAACGAAGGATGGAAATACGGCGATGATTATGCTATAGAGAATTTACAAGTGAGAGATGCAGACAGCTCAGGAGGAATATCCAGAAGCGTCAACATGGGAGTGACAGAAGAAGGAAACATAAGCTTTTTGATGTTTGCCGGCGATTCTTATTCATTCCGCGCCGTGCCTTCCGGCGACAAAACCGCTGAATTCGCTGAAGTGACAGTACAAGGAAGCGCAGTGACACAAGAGGAATGTAATATTTCATTTACGATGAAGGAAGCGGAAGGACAGAGTTCTTTGGATGATGAGGTTCTCAGAAACGCATACGAAGCTACAGGCGCGTATCTGGCAGGCATGGCTGCAGAAAACGGTGTATCTGTTGCGTCTGTGGGAGGAGACTGGATAATCTTCGGTCTTGCCAGGGCAGGATACGATGTGCCGGACACTCTATATAAAGAATACTATGATAATGTAGAAAAATACGTCAGCGAAAATATAAACGACAATGAGCAGCTGCACAGTTCCAGATCCACTGATAATTCAAGAGTCATACTGGTCCTTACGGCCATAGACCGCAACGTGACAGACGTGGCCGGACACAATTTGCTGATTGGTATTTCCGATATGGAATACATACAGAGACAGGGGATAAACGGCGTTATGTATGCTCTAATAGCTTTTGACAGCGGTAACTACCAGATACCAAAGGTATTTGACCGAGGAGATCAAGTGACAAGAGAAAAGCTTATCGACTGCATATTGGATGCTCAGCTTGATGACGGAGGATGGAGCCTGGCAGGGTCGACGGCGGACATAGATATGACGGCCATTGCCATTCAATCGCTGGCTCCGTATTATGACAGCGATGCAAAAGTTAAAACTGCTGTAGACAGAGCAGTGGAACTGCTTTCGGAGCGTCAGTCTGACAACGGTGGATACGGCAGCTTTGAATCTGCCAATATCGAATCTTGTGCTCAGGTTTTGACAGCTCTTTCGGCCATGGGCATCGACCCTAAAAGCGACAGCCGATTTGTTAAAAACGGCAATACAGTACTGGACGCTGTAATAGGATATTATTTGGAAGGCGGGGGATTTGAGCATGTAGCAGGTCATGGCATAGACCAGTTGGCTACAGAGCAGGCGTATTACGCTATGACAGCTTACTTCAGAATGATAAGCGGAAAGACGAGCCTTTACGACATGAGTGATGTGGGACAGACAGGAGATGAAACTACAGGTGTGGGACATGATGACAGCCAATCAAATGCCATAGATGTCTCTCCTGAGAAGACCGGAGATAGTTCAGCATTACATATATGGTTTGCTGTCGCAGTGGTCGGAGGTGCTGCAGCCTTAGCAATCAACAGAAGAACGAAGAGAAATAAAGAAGTTTAAAAAATTTTTAGGAAAGCGGAAACAAAATTGGAAAGCAGGAAGAATAAAAAACTTTTTAACACAATAATGGTCGTAGTAATTGTATTGGTAGCAGCTGCCGGAATTGTAGCTGTGGGTGCTGTTAAAGGATGGTTTACAGGAAGCGATGAAGCTTTTGCTGAAGCAAAAAATGTAAGCGGCATTGTCAGCGTGGAACGTTCAGGCGTATCCTTTGAAGCCAAAAACGGAGATTCGCTGATGTCAGGTGATACGGTAACCACCAACGAAAAAGCCCAGATTCTCATAAGCGCAGGCGATAATACATACAATCTGGCGGAAGCCTCACAGGCAAAACTGGAGGCATCTGACGAAAGCCGATACATTATGGAACTGGTTTCCGGGGAATCCTTTGTCATTGTAGATGACGAAGGTGATTTTCAGAAGATAATTGCCCAGGACAATGAAATAACTTCAGAAAAGGCCGTTTTTTCAGTTAACGTTCATACCGGCTCCATGGGTATTAATGTATTTTACGGCAGTGTAACTGCAGCACGGGACGGCGAAAGTCTGACTGCGCAAGCAGGCGAGAAAATTTCCATAGTGGGAGAAGAGATGGAAGTCGCTCAATTGAGTGCAGACAGCCTTAATCAATTCAATCTGGAAAACGCTATAGACGCAGGGAAGTCCCATGAGCTGTGCTTTAGCGAAGAAGAACTCAACAAGGTCATAGAAGATAGAGCAGCGGAAGCTGGATCTGCAGATGAAGAGGATGGGGAAAGCTCTGAAGGAGATACTTCTTCAGGAAATGATTCGGAAAGCACGAATCAGACAGGAAACAATCCCGGTTCTTCCTCAGGCGGTAACGGTTCTTCCGGCACTTCTTCATCTTCCGGCAGTTCAGGCAGCTCAGGGAATTCAGGAAGTTCAAGTGATTCAGGAAGTTCAAGCGGCTCCGGTAATTCAAATGACGGACAGAGCGGTTCGGGTACAAAATATGATTATAGCTGTACCATAGAAATAAGGTGCGATACCATTTTGAACAATATGGACAAACTCACCTCCGGCAAGGAGGGGTATGTTCCTTCTGACGGCACCATATTGCGAAAAACTACTGTAGGATTTAACGAAGGAGAGACTGTATTTGACGTGTTGCAAAGGGCTTGCAACAGTAAGGGCATACAGATGGAAGCTTCATGGTCTCCTGCATATGGAAGCAGCTATATCGAGGGTATCAATCATCTGTATGAGTTCGATTGCGGTCCTCAGTCAGGATGGATGTATAAAGTTAACGGATGGTTCCCTAATTATGGATGCTCATCATATAAATTAAAGGATGGAGACTCTATAGTGTGGTTGTACTCATGTGAAGGCTTAGGCGCTGATGTAGGAGGTTCCGCGAATTGGTAGGAGAAGTGAACAAAGACATATTTTCTACATATAACCCTATAATTAATTTCCTGTTTTTTATGGGTGCAGTGATTTTGGGCATGTTCTTTGTTCATCCCGCTCTTTTAGCGTGTTCTGTGCTGCTGTCTTCTGCCTATTATATAACTATACGCAAAAGCAGGAGCCTTAAGTTTTTGGCAGGAATGATCCCTTTGTTTGTGGTTCTTTCTGCCATAAACCCGCTTTTCAATACCAATGGGGAGACAGTATTGTTTACATATTTCGGAGGCAGGCCTTATACGCTGGAAGCGCTTTTTTACGGCATTGCCATAGCCGCCATGTTTGTATCGATTTTGACATGGTTTGCGTGTTACAACGCAGTCATGACCAGCGATAAGTTTTTGTACATGTTCGGCAAGGCGGCTCCGTCGGTTTCTCTCGTATTGTCTATGATACTCAGACTTATTCCAAGCTTTCAGCGAAAAGCTGCCCAGATTGCGGGAGCCAGAAAATGCATAGGAAAAGCCGGAGATGCAGGTACGAGAAGAGATAAGATAGAAAACGGCATGACTGTCATGTCTACGCTGACCACGTGGGCTCTTGAAGGAGGCATAGTCACTGCTGACAGTATGAGAAGCAGGGGCTACGGCAGCGGGAAAAGAAGCAGCTTTGCTATATACAGGTTTGACAAAAGAGATGTTTTTCTCGTGATTTTTATGGCGGCGCTGATACTTTTGGTACTGGTATGTGCCGCATTGGGAGGCGCCCATGTATCATATACGCCTACCCTTGAAATTTCGCCTCTTACTGAGCCGATTACCATAGCAGCGACAGCTGCGTACTTCATATTTTTGGCAATACCTACTGTTCTTAACATTACGGAGGAAATAATATGGCACATTTTGAGATCAAAGATTTAAGCTTTTCATACCCCTCGGCAGGGGAGCGACTTGCTCTTGATCATGTAACCTTCAACATAGAAAAAGGAGAATATATAACTGTATGCGGCAAAAGCGGCAGCGGCAAGACTACGCTGCTGAAGCACCTTAAGACGGTGCTTGCTCCTCACGGCAAGATGTCAGGACAGATAGTGTTTGAGGGCAAGCCTCTTTCTGAAGTGGGTTTAAGAGAGCAGTCCGGCAAGATAGGATATGTGATGCAGAACCCTGATAATCAGATAGTCACAGATAAAGTTTGGCATGAGCTTGCCTTCGGCCTTGAAAGCTTGGGAATGGATCAGAAAACCATAAGGCTCAGAGTGGCTGAAATGGCCAGCTATTTCGGAATACAAGGATGGTTTCACCGTGATGTAGCTGAGCTTTCCGGCGGTCAGAAACAGCTTCTCAACCTTGCGTCCATTATGGCAATGCAGCCTACAGTGCTGATTTTAGATGAGCCGACCAGCCAGCTGGACCCTATAGCTGCGGCTGACTTTCTCAATACTGTAAGAAAGATAAACCTTGAGCTGGGGACGACTGTAATAATCACTGAACACAGGCTTGAAGATATTTTTCATGCGTCGGACAGGGTCGTGGTCATGGATGAAGGTGCAGTCGTTGCAATCGATGAACCCGGCAAGATAGGAGAGTTTTTAAAGAAAGATAACAACGAGATGTTTGCAGCAATGCCATCCCCTGTTCAGATATACTATGGTGTTGAAAACGATCTTGGATGTCCGCTTACAGTAAGAGAAGGCAGAAATTGGCTGACGCAGCTCTTTGCGGAGAAGGAAATAAAGACGCCTATGATACAGAGGCCGGAGGATGAGGAGTTCATCGGTACGCCGGCCATATTTATGAAAGAAGTTTGGTTCAGATATGAAAAGGAAGCTCCGGACGTTTTGAAGGGCGTAAACCTGAGCGTGCCGAAAGAGAAGATATTCGCCATGGTAGGCGGCAACGGCACCGGCAAGTCCACCATGCTGAAATCCATATGTCATATTTGCAAGCCGTATAGAGGTCAGATTCTCATAGACGGTAAGCGAGTAGAAAAGTATGGTTCCGATGAGCTGTTTCACGGCAACTTGGCTATGCTTCCGCAAGACCCTCAAAGCCTTTTTGTAAAGAAAACCGTAAGAGAAGATCTTTTGGAAATGCTTCCGAAGGGATGTACAGATAAGGAAGCGCAAATCGAAAGAGTGGCCGAGATATGTCAGATAACCAGGCTTCTGGAAAATCACCCTTATGATTTGTCCGGCGGTGAGCAGCAGAGAGCTGCGCTGGCAAAAGTTCTGTTAACAGAACCGAAAATTTTGCTTTTGGACGAACCTACAAAGGGATTGGATAACTTTTTTAAGATAAAATTCGCAGATATATTAAACAGACTTAAGTCAGAAGGAGTAACCATTCTCATGGTTTCCCATGATGTGGAATTTTGCGCCAAATACGCTGACATAGTGGGCATGTTTTTCGACGGCGGCGTGATAACCACCAACAGGCCGGATAAATTCTTCTCGCAGAACAGTTTCTATACTACTGCTGCCAACAGAATGAGCCGCCACATATTTGAGAATGCCATAACCAATGAGGATGTGATAGAATTATGCAAAATCAACAGATAGAGAAAAAGACGACTGCGGGCAAGTCATCAAGAAGAGGATTTTGGGCTGTAATAGTCGTGATAGTTGTTCTCATACCCATTACCATAGGGATTTCCTGGTATTTGGGAGATAGAAAGTATTACATAGCCAGCGTTCTTATCATGATATATTCCATGATACCGTTTTTTTTAAGCTTTGAGCACAGAAAGCCTCAGCCCAGAGAATTGATGACTCTGGCGGTAATGTGTGCTATTGCTGTGGTTTCCAGAGCAATATTCATAGCTGTGCCTCATTTTAAACCTATGGGCGCTGTGGTGATGATAACGGCCATGGCCTTTGGACCTCAAGCAGGCTTTATGACCGGCGCATTGAGCATGTTGATAAGCGATATAATTTTTGGGCAAGGCCCATGGACTCCTTGGCAGATGTTCTCTTTCGGAATGATAGGCTTCGCTTCCGGCCTCATGGCAAAGGCAGGTATCTTATCGGAAAAAAGACCTGTTGCCAATGCGGTTATAGGCTTTCTTATGATACTGTGCTTTGCCGGACCTATACTGGACACAAGCACTGTATTTACTATGATGCAGATGCCGGGCCTTGATGCGGCTGCCATATATTTAGCAGGTATTCCTGTAAACGCCATCCACGGCAGCGCTGTAGCCTTAGGTATGTTGCTGCTTACTAAACCTATGATGGAAAAACTGGACAGGATAAAACTTAAGTACGGGATGATGGAATCATGAGATTTGACAGCTACCATCCTGTGATAAACTTAATATATTTTGCTGCGGCTATAGGTCTTACCATATGGTTCAACCATCCTGTATTTGTGCTGCTGTCGTATCTATGCGCTTTTGCATATTCTGTCAAGCTTAAGGGGCGAAAAGCATTGATCTTTAATCTTTGCTTATTGATACCGATGGCTATTTATACGTGGTGGTATAGCTACTATAATCATTTCGGCGTGACTGTCATCGGACAGAATTTTACGGGAAACAGCATTACTGCAGAGGCTGTTTTTTATGGATTGGAAAGGGCTGTGACAGTAGGCGCTGTCATAATATTTTTATCATGTTTTTTGACAATATTTTCTTCTGATAAGGTGGTTTACGTCTTCGGAAGGATTTCACCTAAACTTTCCCTATTCTTATCGGTGATTTTGCGAACGGTACCCAGAGTCAAAAAGTACGCCGGTAAGATAAATGTTGCTCAGAAGGGAGTAGGAAGAGGAAGCTCTCAAGGAAATTTTTTTGTGCGTTTACGTAATTCTCTAAGAATACTGTCTGTGCTGATAACGTGGACTTTGGAAAACTTTGTGGAGAGTTCCCAATCCATGAAAAGCAGAGGGTATTCTTTGAAGGGGAGGACGGCTTTTTCTATTTATAGATTTGACAATCGGGATCGAGCTTTTGTCATTGGAATATTTGCGTTATTGACTATTGTTATGATTGGTTGGGCTTTAGACCAGACTCACATTTATTATGATCCTCAAATCATCATGATGCCTTTGACGCTGCTGTCTTTCGTCTTTTATCTGGCTTATGGGACCCTCTTGCTCCTTCCGATGATCCTTCAGATAGTGGGGGAAAGAAAATTTGAAAAGCTTAGGGATGTTTGTTATAGTACAGAAATAAAATAAATGAGCTATTTAAGGCTTGCATATAATTTGGATTTTCTCTGTTGACAAAGCCATTAAAAAAAGATATGCTAATTATGTAAATTGAATAAAGGTCATGTGTTCCTCCTGTAAAGGGAGGCTAAGAGGGAAGCAGGTTAGAATCCTGCGCGGTCCCGCCGCTGTAAATGGTGAGTCTTGTCTTTAAGCATTAGCTGTCCATTGGGAAACCGAGAAGGATAGGCAAGATGATGACCCTGAGCCAGAAGACCTGCATATGATTGGTGGATATATTGTTTTGACGGAGGATCGAAGCATATAGTTTTTTGAGTTGCAGAAAACGGCTGTGATATTAGTATCGCAGCCGTTTTTTATATGCGCGGGAAGGAGCTGACATATGAGATCTAAGCTCACAGAGGCTCAGAAAGAGTTCCTCAAGGGCAGACTAATCGCTATGACTTTGGAAAAAGCGGGCGATAAGGAAAACAATGATATATGCCGGGATGCCAAGGCGTCGATAATATGGAGAAATTTTTCTATGGATTCCGTCGTGGGCACCCAGGTCTATGACGCTTTCAGCGACGAGGAACTTATAGATATAATTCGCAGCATAGCTTCAATCCTGAATCACTCGCCGGCTCGCAAAGAAGTTTTCTGGCCTGTGAGAGATTATGCAAAGAGAAGATTTAAAAGATGGCCCTATGTGATGGAAAGAGCCGGACTCAGCAGGAGCACAGGGAAAGGCGGCCCGCCTGTGAATACAGGCAAAGAAAAGAAAGATTAGAAGGAGTGTCTTGAATGAACGAAAAGATAAGAGAAATAACTGCAGAGATAGGAAAGGTGATCATAGGCAAAGACGAAGTGATAGAAAAAGTCTTGACTGCCGTTTTGGCCGGAGGGCACATTCTGCTGGAAGATATGCCGGGAGTCGGCAAGACCACTTTGGCGCTGGCCTTTAGTAAAGTGATGGGAATGAGCTTCAGGCGCATGCAGTTTACTCCCGATGTGGTTCCGTCGGATATAGTAGGATTCACCATGTACGACAGGCAAAAAAATCAATTTATATATCATGAGGGCGCTGTCATGTGCAATTTCTTTTTGGCAGATGAAATAAACAGGACATCCAGCAAAACCCAATCAGCGCTATTGGAAGTAATGCAGGAGGGAAAGACCACTGTGGATGGACAGGAACATATACTGCCTAAGCCGTTTATCGTGATGGCGACTCAGAACCCTATAGGAACTGCAGGTACACAGACACTGCCGGAGGCCCAGCTTGACAGATTTATGATCAAACTATCTATGGGATATCCCGATCTTGGAGCCCAGATAGACATACTCAGGGATAGGGGCCTGACGGACCCGCTGGATTCTGTGAAACTCAAGGTTACTAAGGAAGAAGTGATGGAAATGAAAGAAAGGGCAAAAAAGATATATGTGGACGATAAGATCTATAAATATATTGCCATGCTGGCAGAATCCACAAGGGGAAGCGAATATGTGAAGCTGGGCCTGAGCCCGAGAGGCGCCCTTGCTCTGTGCGACATGGCCAAGGCGACAGCCTTCGTATCCGGCAGAGATTATGCAATACCTGAAGACGTAATGGAAAATTTTACGCCTGTATGCAGGCACAGGCTGATACTCACGCCGAAAGCCAAAATGTCAGATATAGACGCGGACAAATTGTGCCGAATGATGCTGGAAGAGACAAAGGCTCCTAAACTCGGCATGGAGAATGAAGAACGGATATGAGGAAAACGAAAAAGACAAGGGCTGTATATATATCACTTTTGCTCATAGAAATCGCTTTATATTTGCTCACCGATATTTATTTCATGGGATACATGATAATCTGTACGGTCATATACGGCGCAGCAGGAGCGTTGGCGGCAAGTTTTTCGGGGAGAAAGCTCAAGGTACAGATAACGACCGAATCCAGCCGGTGCCGGAAAGGCGACGAGATAGAGATAACAGCAGAGGCAGAGGCAGGATTAGCTGCACGCCTGCTGTGCGTTATAGCCCTTTTGGAAGTTGAAAACATTCTGACAGGACAGCGACAGGAGGCTCAAGCAGAGTTTTGCCGCTTCAGGAATGGAAAGAGCCGGCTGCAGTTTGGTCTATGCGCTCCCTATTGCGGGCAGATAGAAATAAGGATAAAAGAGATCACGGTCTCAGATTGTCTGGGAATCTTTTGCAGGCGGACGGCTGTCGGAGCCAACGCGGAAATACTGGTCTTTCCTTGTGGGAGAGAAATTTTTCCGGAAATTGAGGAGATAGAGCACTACGACATGGAAAGCTATAAGTTTTCAGCATCGCGCAAAGGTGATGATGTGAGCGAAACTTTCAGTATAAGGGCTTACGAGCCCGGAGACAGCGCCAGATACATACACTGGAAACTGTCGGGCAAGACGGGGGATTTATTGGTAAAGGAGTTGAGTCTGCCGGTAGAAAACAGGATGATGATAATAGTCGACAAGGGCTGCGCAGAAGAAGAGACCGACCCGGAAGTTGCAGACAAAATCACAGAACTGTTTGAAGCCTTGTCAAAGGCCGCCGTAAGCCGGGGGATAAAACACAAGATAGGCTGGTACGATTGCAGGACCCATCAGTTCGAGGAACATCACATAAACAGTGAAGATGACATATTACAGGTTATTCCGGGAATTCTGAATAGTCCTCACCGAAAAGACACCATGACGGCAGCGGAGAGGTATCTGCAGCACGGGGCGGATAAGGATACGGCGGTGTATCTGTATGTAACAGACAATGGAACGGCTGAAGAAGATATAGGAGCGCTTGCAGAATATGGAAAAGTTAAGATTTGCGCCATACAAAGAAATAAATAGTCGAAATATTTCGGCAGCGGAAATAGCCTTAGCGGCCTTTGAAGCAGTTTGCTGGTGCTTGCTTATCAAGGATATGTTCGACCTTTCCTTTGAACTATCCGGTGAAACCATAGGAACTTTTGGCGGCGGTCTCATATACGTATGGAACCGCATAGCTGAAACTCTGGGGAACACCAGCTATACGCTGCTGCCGGAGTTTGAAGGAGCAAGCGACAGCGGAGTTCTCTTCCTGCCTGTGATCTTTGTGGCAGCAGCTTTGATGCAGTATCTGATATTGAAGTTAAAACGCATGTGGATTGCAATTGCTCCCGCCATCTGTATGGGCATATTTTGCGGAGCATACGGGCTCAGCGCAGGTGAAAAGGACATTTTCCTCCTGTTGGCAGCTGTAGTACCGGCCCTCGTCTACACAGCGAGAGGATATGAAGGCTTTGGAAAAAATATGGTCTTTTTCGTAATGGTGATCGCGATCGCTGCCGGCCTTTGGAACCTGCCTGTCTTAAGCGATATTGCGGAAAAGACCGGAACGATGGGAGAAATAAGCCGGACGGCTGAGAAACTGGCAGCAAACAGCTTTTACGGACAGAATACTCTTCTCAGCGGGGACCTGACCCAGAGGCAACGGAGCCGGGAAGAGGGTACTGCGATGGAAGTAACCATGACGGAGCCGGAATCCATGTATCTTAGAGGGTTCGTAGGCGACATATATACGGGAGACGGTTGGGAAGCCCTTTCAGCCAGTTCTTACTACAGCAGAACTGATCTGATGTACTGGCTCAAACAGAGAGGCTTTTATCCGCTGGGACAGTTAGGCCAGGCGGGAGCTCTGACAGGCAACATCGCAGACAGTGGATCTGATACGTCAGGCATTTCAAGTGGTAACGTCGTGGAAATTAACGTAAAAGATGCTGACAGAAGATACGCTTATCTGCCTTATGAAGTAGATGGAAGTTCTATAAATTGGGGCAAAGACTGGGGCGGCAGCTTCGTAACTCCGGTAAGAGGCGCTCGGCTCAGTTGTTATAGCTTTACGTCAGGCCAAAACTCTACGGCTTTGTGGACCGATATAGCGGCCAGCGTATTTTCGATGGCCGGCGCAGACGGGCTAGAAACGGAAGAACTGAACGATTATCTGGAGGAAGAGAGCTATTATAACGAATATGTATATAGCAGTTTTACCTATATTTCCGAAAGCGATAAGACACTGCTCAATGAATATATAGGCGGGGCAGGGGACCAGTCAAAGGGTCATATCGACTACAAAGAAGCAATAAACAGGATAAGGGGCTACCTCCAGTCTGATTTTATCTATACGGAAAATCTGGGAGCAGTCTCATCGGAAACCAATGGAGCCCTTGAAACCTTCCTCCGAGAGAAAAAGGGATATGACGTCCAGTTTGCGACGGCGGCCGTAATGATGTTCAGATATTACGGTATACCCGCTCGATATGTGGAAGGATATCTGATAACGCCTCAAGACGCTGCGGGTATGGAAAGCGGCGAGGCTGCTCAAGTACCATCGGAAAGGGCTCATGCCTGGCCGGAAATATATATAGATGGTACAGGTTTTGTACCTATTGAGGTCAGCCCGCCTTACATAGGAGTCATGGACGAGGCGGACATGAACAAAGGAATTTCAAACAATACCTTGATAAGGCCTTTTGACAGTACAAGTCAAGGGGATTCCGGCGGCAGCGATCTGCAGATGGGCGGAGACGACAGTCGCCAGACGAATATCAATTATATGATATTTATATATATGTTCCTCGCCCTTATTCTGCTGGCGGCCCTCATATGGGCAGGGAAAAAAGCCTCCGGCCGGATAAAGGTCATAATGAGACGGCGACGGTTATTTGCCGCAGAGCCGCCTAAAACAGCTGTCAGCGCCATGTTTTCTTATATGGAGAACCATGATCTGCCCATGACCGGAAGGGCAAGGGAGCTGGGTAACAGGGCCTCTTACAGTCGTAGTCAGATGACTGAAGTTGAACGGTCGGAAATGGCGAGATTGATGAAAGCGGCTAAGAAGGAGAAGCGAAAAAATGAGAAAAACAATAAGATATCTGCTCACAGCAGCATTTTTGGCGGCGATGGCCATGGCTTTATGGGGCTGCGGTCAAAGCACACTGGAAACCGATCTTGACGGCCAGGCAGAGAAAACTGCCACATATATCCGTGAAAATGTCGCCTCACCTGTAATAGGGTCTGTCGGTGGCGAATGGGCAGTACTCGGAGTTGCCCAAAGCGGAGTGGAAACCGACCAAAGCTATTTTGACACATACTACGATAACGTAAGGGCAGCTGTAAAGTCGTCAGAAGGGGTAATTCACGATACATTTTATACGGATTATGCGAGGGTGACTCTCGCTCTGTGTGCCATAGACAAGGACCCGTACGACGTGGAAAGTTATGATCTGACGGAAAACTTTGACCGATACGATGAGCTCACATGGCAGGGCGCCAACGCGGTGGCTTATACCCTCATAGCGGCCAATGTGTCGGGAGCATCGCTCCAATACGAAGATGACTATATTTCATTCCTTATGGATGAGATTGGAAAGTACATAGATGAGGAAAATTCCCAACAGACAGATTATGTGTCCATGGGACTCGCGGCACTTTCATTTTACAGCGACATGGAAGCCTCTTCAAATATGATGGATCGAGCTATAGAATATCTCTCATCTATGCAGAATGACGACGGCTCTATGGGAAACTGCGAATCTACGGCCGAGGCCATCATGGCCCTGAGCCAGTCGGGAGTGGATGTGTTTTCTGATGAGCGTTTTATAAAGAACGGTGTATCTCTTGGAGAAAGCCTGATGATCTATTCATTGGGCGACGGCGGCTTCGTACACACTGAAGGTGATGAGCAGCCGAATCAGATGGCTACGGAGAAAGCACTCATCGCTATTGACAGCATGAAACTGTTTAAGGAAAACAGAGCTATATATGAGAGGAAAGAACAATGAATTTCAGAGCCTTTATACGCAGATATAAACTGCATGCCATATTGGCAGCGATAGTTATTATATTTGTTGCGGCGGCCTTATATCTGATCGCTCAGGATGTGGATCACGGCCGGGATCCTATAGACGGTATTAACGAAGAACGTTCATATATACCTGTGACAGGGCAGGATTACAGTCTCAATTATGAACAGGAAAATGCCTACCTGGAGGAAGAACAGCAGCGGGCGGAAGTTATCGAAGAAAAAATACGGCAGCAGGCTGCGAGAGACGCCGTGGAAGAAAGCAGAGAAGCTCAATATGAAACCGTTCCGGCTACAGACCGAGACGAAAACGAAAGTGACAGCCAAGGCAATGAAAACAGCAATCGAGACGACGAAAATCAAGACAACGAAAGCAGTAACCAGGGCAGCGAACCGACAGATGAAGAAGAAAGTAATGGTACAGGAGGCGGCTCCGGAGCCGGGGAGGGGGAAGGCGGCGAAAACACAGGAGGAGATCAGGATATATCCAAACTTCCTGTTATCATATGCAGCCTTGCCGACGACCAAACGGTTGACGGAACCTTTCTCAGCTTTACGGTCAGAGCTACAAGCTATAAAAATGTACAGCTGGGAGCTTTTGACATTTCAGTCACAGTTAACGGCAGCAAGATATACAGCTCCGGCAATCAGAACGGAACCGTAAGCTACAGAACTTCTCAGAGCCTGAGAGACGGCCAGAATGAAGTGGTAATACAGGCCACCGATGATGAAGGCAACACGGCGACAAAGAGATATACAGTGGTCGTAAACTCAGATCAGCAGCAAAAGGAAGGCGGGATCATTAGGGTGACCCTAAGAGCCGATGTGTTGGGGCTGGGTGTCATATTTGATGAAAAGGTGGTTTTTTATGAAGGGGAAAATCTGCCTTATGTGGTCGATAGAGCTTTTAAGCAGGCGGGAATAACTTATTCCTACACAGGATCCTTCGACTACGGCTTTTATCTGCAACGAATATACAAGACGAGCATAACAGACGGATATGTCATTCCCGGCCCCATACTCGATAAGCTGGAAGATGAAAACGCTTCTTGGGTAGGATACGAAAAAGATTCTCTGGGAGAAAAGGATTTCTATTACTGGTCAGGTTGGATATACAGGTTGGATGGATATTTTCCGGATGGATTCTCCGCCATGCCTGCGGAAGACGGCTCAGAAATAGAAATACTTTTCACTTTGAATAATGGAAACGAATATGACGGCACATGGTTTAACGGTGACTGGCAGACATGAGAAAAGGAGGTAAGGCGGTGATGAACATTTTTCAAGAAAAAAACAATAGCCCGTAAAAATATTTCGGGCCGGAGTTTTTTAGAAAGGAGATAAACAATGAAACAAAAGTTAAGACGGTATCTGTATCTGACATTGATCCTGATCCTGACACTGGCCGCAATGCCAGTCAGCGCCTTTGCAGATATAGACAGCTACGGCGTTGATGCGGAGTGGTATAATTTTCGCAACAATCCGGAAAACAACGGCGTAACGGACAGTTCCACCCCGGTGACAGCCGAAGAAACGGCTCTCAAGTGGGGCGTGAGATACGGTACGGGGTGGTCGGCCGCTCCTACGCCTCCGCTCATATTGAACGGCAAGCTCTACATAGGGGTCGGCAATCAGATTCTTGAGCTGGACAGGGAGACCGGAAAGGAACTCAGGCGGAGCGATGAGATGATCGGCAATGTGGGGTATGCCATGAACCCTCTGACATATGCTGACGGCAAGCTCTTTGCACAGGTAGGAAACGGATGTATCCAGGCGGTTGATCTTGAGACTCTGCAATGCTTATGGTATACGGAAAGGATAGGCGGCCAGACTCTGTGCCCTATCAGCTACGCAAGCATAGACGGTACCGGATATATCTACAGCGGTACATGGGCCAGCGAGACCAGAGCCGGCAGTTATTTCTGCGTGACTACCGATGATGAAAATCTTACCGACGCTGATGACACTAAAGGCGGCGGCAAGATAAAGAGTCTCACATGGCAGTTTACGCCGTCTGAGGACGATGAAGATGTAACCAGTACGCCGAGGGGCTTCTACTGGGCCGGGGCTTATGCCTGCGAGAACTATGTTGCCGTAGGTTCCGATGACGGAGATTACGAAGGATCGTATACTGACGGAGCATGCTTCTATACTCTTGATCCGACTACAGGAGAAATAATTGGCAAGATTGGCGGCATAGCAGGAGACATCAGAACCACCACGGTTTATGACAGCGGCTATTTATACTTCGGAACTAAGGGCGGAGTATTGTACAAAGTAGAAGTAAGTGAAACAGGCGAGCTGAGCAATCCGAGCAGCATAGATATAAAAGTCGCCCTCGACAGCAGCGGTACCATGATGACCGCCGCTCCTATAGTATACGGCGACAAGATCTATGTGGGCGTATCCGGCAGCGGTGGACAGTTCGACGCTGATGGAGGACACTGCTTCTGCGTCATAAATAATTCAACAGGTCTTGATGAAGACTCTGTAATGTATACCATAGCCATACCGGGGTATCCTCAGGCAGCCGCTCTGGCATCGACCGCTTATGTAGATGAGGACTTTAACGGAGACGGCGACGCAGACGGCAGAGTATACCTGTACTTCACTTATAACGCTCCTCCTGGGGGCATATATTACTGCTATGACACTGCAGAGCAGACTGAGTATAATGAGGACCAGAGCGGACTTCTGTTTACGCCTCCTTCAGAAATGCAGCAATATTGCATAAGCACCATATGTACTGATAACGAGGGAACATTATACTACAAAAATGACAGCTGTTACCTAATGGCTGTAGAAAAAAATCCTGCGTATCTCAATGGTATTACTGTAACAGGTGCAAACCAGGAAGCCATTTCGTGGGATCGCAATTTCGCTTCCACAGTAACTGACTATACCCTCAAGGTGCCGGCCACCATGGAAACCGCCAACGTAACCCTTGACATGAATGAGGGAATGACCGCCACGGTCAACGGCGTGGATTACAAAGAAGGCGGTGTTCAGGTTGCTTTGCAGCAGGGCGATACGACGGTAACTGTCGTAGTGTCAAAGGATGGACACAGCAGGACATACACCTTGAATGTTTCCATGCTGAAAGCCATATCCACTCTTGACAGCATGAAAGTGGGCACAGCCAACAGCTTTGGCAGCTTCGTAACACTGACTCCGGAATTCGCTTCGGCGGTAACGGATTATTCTGCTGATACCTCCGCTACATCTAATAGTTTTTGGAGGGTATGGCTCAAGGCCACCGATGAAAATTCTACTATCAATGTAACAGGTGTAGAGAATGTTAAAGAAATTACTACCAGCAATGGAACGCCGGCCACTGACGGTCACGACAGGTGGAATGTATATAAAGATGATAAAACAAAATCTGCAAAAGTCCGCATAGATGTGACCTCCGAAGACGGCCAGGCTACGACCAGCTACAACCTGACTCTTCTGGTGCCTGTAAAGGTTACGGGAATAGAAATGAGCCAGACAACGGCTTCTATAGATGTGACTGAGACTCTTGACCTGGATGTTACCGTGACTCCTTCGGACGCTACCGTCCAGACAGTAAAATGGTATTCTTCCAATGAGGAGATCGCCACTGTAGACGAAAATGGAAAGGTAACTCCGCTTAAGGCAGGAGATGTGACTATCACAGCCATATCTGATGACAGCTCCAGCATAATCGCTAAATGTGAAGTGACCATCACGGCCAAGGCGGCATTGGAGGGAATAAAAGTAGGCACCAGCAATAACTTTATGTCGTTCCTGGATATAACTCCGGGATTTTCTCCTAATGTAACAGAGTACTGGGTAAATACTACAGACATAGGTACTTTCAGCAGAGTATGGGTTAAGGCCGCGGATCCTGATGCAACAGTAGAAGTGACATACGATGATCCAAATGTATTGCTTGCACAGCTTCATTTAGGAAACGAATCTACTGACTATTATGACAGATGGAATGTTGATAAATACGATTATGACCAAGATGCAACAATCTTTATCGATGTGACTTCACAGGACGGAGAAAAAACAACCAGATATACGCTCCACCTTTTTGTAAATATAGATGCAACGGGAGTGAAAATCAACCTGCCTGAGAGTTATGATGGTGAAATCGATGTTACAGAAACCCTGCAGCTCAGCGCTGAGGTTTCGCCGGATAATGCAACAGTGAAAACTGTTACATGGAAATCCTCTGATGAGAGCATAGCAACCGTAGATACAAACGGAAAGGTAACTCCTATGAGCTCAGGTAAAGTAACTATTACTGCTGTAGCTGATGGTGATAACAGTATTACTGCCAGATGTCAAGTTACCATCACAGATAAGGCCGCAGAAGTGGATGCACTGATTGGAGGAATAGGAGAAGTTACATTAGACAGCAAGGCAGCCATAGACGAAGCGAGAACGGCTTATGAAGCATTGACTGCGGACCAAAAGGCTCTTGTAACCAAGCTGGCCAATCTCGAGGAAGCAGAAGCAAAATATCAGGAACTGAAAGACGCAGCTGACAAAGAAGAAACAGACAAAGCTGCCGCCAAAGCAGTTGATGAAAAGATAACTGCGATTGGAGAGGTGACTCTCGACAGCAAGGCAGCCATAGACGAAGCGAGAACAGCTTATGAAGCATTGACTGCGGACCAAAAGGCTCTTGTAACCAAGCTGGCCAATCTCGAGGAAGCAGAAGCAAAATATCAGGAACTGAAAGACGCAGCTGACAAAGAAGAAACAGACAAAGCTGCCGCCAAAGCAGTTGACGAAAAGATAACTGCGATTGGAGAGGTGACTCTCGGCAGCAAGGCAGCCATAGATGAAGCGAGGACCGCTTACGAGGCATTGACTGATGACCAGCAGGCTTTGGTCAGAAACCTATCCGTTCTTGAAGCGGCAGAAAGTGCATATGAGGAACTGGTAAACGGAAATGATGACCAGACTGACGATCCAGATCAGACAGGTGATAATGAACAGTTCGGTACCAGCGGTACTCAGAATAATGCAAGCGATTCTGGAAGCGATCAGCAAGATGATACATCAACGCCTAAGACCGGAGGTGACTTTATGCTGCTTTGGTGGATAGCTGTTCTAGTCCTTGCATTGGCCGGTTTAATTGTTTTCAAACGTGAATCGTAATATATAAGCATAGGGGTTATTTTCATTAGGAAATAACTGTTAGATTAACGCTGATAAGTAAATTTTAAAAACAAATTAAAGACTGACAAATAAGGTATAAATAAAAACAGAGAGTTAATCACGTTAAAAAGTGATTGGCTCTCTGCTTTGATGTTTACGTTTTGCTATCTTATGAAACTATATTTTTAAAATATGACGAATATTATTATTTCTGATAAAGATTGACTTACGTTTAGCTATTGATTTTTATAACGCCATTAAATATACTATTATATTGGGATTTTATTGTACAGGAGTTAAAGAGATGATAAAAAATGAAACAGAGCAGGTGCTGCTGATACAAGATATAGCCGGATACGGAAAAATATCCCTGGGAGTAATGATACCGATATTGTCTCACATGGGATTTAACTTGTATAATTTGCCTACAGCAGTTGTCTCCAATACCCTTGACTACGGGATATTTGAAATGCTGGAGACAACAGATTATATGAAAAACGCTTTAAAGGTATGGAAGCGCCTGGGATTTTCCTTTGACGCCATATGTACCGGAATGATAATTTCCGAAGAGCAGGTTAAACTGGTAGCTGAATACTGCCGGGAGCAAAGAGAAAAAGGAACCCATATCTTTGTTGATCCTGTGATGGGTGATGATGGGAAACTTTATAATGGTATTTCTGACAATACTGTGGTATATATGAGACAGATATGTTCTGTGGCAGACATAATTATGCCCAACTTTACAGAAGCTGTTTTTTTGGCGGACATGCTTCAGGACAGAAAGGAAGTTACTCGGGAAGAAGCTGAAAAAATAGTGGATGCTCTGAGAAATCTTGGATCCAAGTCAGTTGTGGTTACCAGCGTTTTGATGGATGGGCAGAATTGCGTGTTTGGCTACGATAATGGGAAAAAAGAGTACTTTAAGATTCCTTTTGATTGTGTTCCCGTTCAGTTTCCAGGCACAGGAGATATATTTTCTTCTCTTTTGGTAGGAGGTGTGCTTAAGGGCATAGGACTTCAGGAAACTACCAAGTTTGCCATGGATATGGTCAGAAATTTGATATTAAAAAACAAAGAGAATGTTGATAAATATAAAGGAATACCAATTGAAAAGTATTTAGATGAGATAACAGATTTTAAGAGGTGATAGTGTATGCAGTTAACAGACAGAGTGAAAAATTGTAACGGATGTGAAGCTTGCATCGTAGGATGCAAATATGTTTGTGTCAAAATGAATGAAAAAGATGGGCGCAAGCTGCCTGAAATTGACGAAAGGGGATGCAGAAAATGCAACGCATGTATTTTGTTCTGCCCGTTGTATAACCCTGTTGAACTGCCGGAGTTCGAGGAATTTTTCGACGCTCCCGAAGGCATGGATGTGAGAAAACGTGAGATGGCGCCTATTTATAGGGCTACTATGAGAAGCGTAAGGGAAGGCAAGCATACTGAGTTCGTAGGTACCCTTTGTCAGATAGCGGCGTTGAAGTCCCTCAGAGGTGACCAGCTGGCTCATAATTTGGCTATTTTCCCTATTTATTGTGATGAAGAACAGCGAAAATCAGAGCCGGCATGCATGGAATGCTCGTTTTATAAATAGAGGTGTTTGAATGGATAACGTTTTAAAGAAAATAAAAGATGCGGAACAGCTTTTTTCCAGCTATGAGATAACCGGAAATGAGTTGGCCAGAGTGCGTGTACTTGGCGAAAAGCTGGAAAACAGTCATATGACCGTGGCGGTAATAGGCCAGTTCAAAAGAGGCAAGAGCGCATTGGTCAATTGTATATTGAAAGATAAAATTTTACCGGTGGGTATAGTACCTGTTACAGCGGTGGTTACCGAGGTACAATACGGACCTAAGGGAGCAGAAGTTCATTTTTCTAACGGTGTAATAAAGCAAACCGATTTTGGAGATATTTCAACATATATAAATGAACAAGAAAATCAGGACAATCATTTGAATGTCACTAAAGTTTCCATAAAATGTCCTTCTGAGTTCTTAGAAGGAGGTTTGACTCTGGTCGATACTCCGGGAGTCGGTTCCATGCACGAAAAGAATTCCGAAGAGGCCTATGCTTTTGTTAAAGAAAGCGATGCAGTCATTTTTACTTTGTCGGTGGACAGTCCTATAAATCAGATAGAGATAGACTTTCTGAAAAACGCCAAAGAATATGCAGCAAAATTCTATTTTGCCATAAATAAAATAGACGTAATAGATGAAGACGAGCTGTCTGATTATATTTCTTATTGCAGGAAGTTTATCGCTCAGCTGATGGAAGTTGACGATGTGATGATGTTCCCTGTCAGCGCTAAAAGGGGAATAGGCGTTGACGAACTCAAAGAAACGGTAAAAAAAGATTGTGATACTGAAGCGAGAGCCATATTGGAGGAATCTGCTCAACTGAAGCTGCATGACATAGTGCTCAGCGCTCTTTCGCAGATAACGTTGTACAGAACTGCTCTGTCAATGTCTGCAGCCGAGTTTGACAAGAAATTTTCTCAGATGAAAGAATTTTCTGCAGAACTTATTAAACAGACCGCTGATATGCCTGAAAGTGAAAGAAGAAATAAGGCGGTGGCGGAAGCTCATATTAACGATGTAAAGAACAGATTATCTCAAAAGGTAAGAGATCTGTTTGGAATCGAATATCATTATGATATACACGACGTTTTGCAAGGGCAGGGTGAAATAGAGGACAAGGATGAGCTGCAGACTGACGTCGAAGCAATTTGCAAGTCTCTGGACGATACGCTAAATACCATATTTATGCATAGGGAAGAAAATGCGTATAAGGTAGCCAGAAGGATAAATGACTTAAATAAACTGGTACGTAAGCTGGTAATGATGCGCGATAATAAGTGATAAAGAAGAAGTTAAGATTTTGTTAAAGAGCCTTAGGCTCTTTTTTTATTTGCATTTTGAAAAACTTATTTAATTTGAGCAAAAGTGTTTTTCGGGCACAATGTTATTTCTTATAATATTTGAAAGGATGGAATCATAATGGACTACGGAATTTTATCATTACGGGAACAGACCCTATTACCGGATTATCAGGCATATTTCAATCTGCGCTGGGTACACCGGACTTTATATGGGTACTATGCATTGAAATCTTTATTGGTATTATGGTAGCATACTTCCAGAAATCGGGAGCTATTCAGGCCTTTGCCAATTGGATAGGCAAGTTCAACCTTAGCAGAAGGATGACATCAGGAGCAGCATGGTGCTTGGGATTGCTTATCTTCTTCTCAGACTATTTTTCAGCCTTTTCTTCAGCTTCGTTTTTATCTTTATCCTTCTTCGATAGCTTGTCCATGAACATGGTCCATTTGATGACATGTTTTGGCTCCGGCTGAAGGATGAAATTGTACATGCGTTTTTTGTGATAAAGATCAAAATGGTGTCCTACGCTTATGGGAAGAGCCTTTATATCACCGGTTTTTTCGGTAAATTCCAGGGGCTGCCCAAAACATAAGCCGCTTACTTTTATGGTATCTCTATCCATATAAATATTACCGCTGCCGGCATTCCAGTTTATGTTGCCATTTTCGTCCGCCGCAGCTATTATGGTTTGACTTTCAAGCGGTACGTTTAAATCCAGCTGTTCTTCCTGCCAGAAGTACCAATCGTTGATGTGTTCAAAATATCCGCCGTTCAGTTTATAATAATTATCCAATTCTGAAGAAAAGCCGCAAGCTTTGCAACAAATATGTCTGGAATCAGTATAGGTTTCAAATTCCGAGCCGCAGGCAGGGCATTTATATAAAACTTCATCAAGACCGAGAGCCGGTGATTTGCATTTATAAAAAACATCATTGAAGATTTTATCCTCATCATGCAGTATAGCTGCTTCTATCTGCTGGTTTATTTCTTGAACTGAAAGCTCTTTGATTTGAGCGGCATCAAAAAGTTTTGATGTAGTAACGTGCATTTTTCCGGCTCTAAGACCTGATTTTCCCCATTTGGGTAAAGTTTTGTAAGCTCCGTTTTCTGTTATAACATATACGTTTACTCCCATCTTTTTCACCAGTTCAGCAGTACCTTCGGTGACGCTTAGAGAGTGACCTATACATGTAAGGCGACCTTCAGGGAAAAGGACTACGATGTTACCTGAATCTCTAGCTCTCAAAATATTCATGATGGTTTTTATATCGGGGCAGAACATTTTTTTAGATATGACGTGCATTTTATTTAAGAACCATCGTACCGGCGGCCTTGCCATAAAATGCTCGCTGACTACAAAAGTAGGTCTGTTTGGAGCCAGAGTTAAAGCCACGAGAAGAAAATCTATGTTTGACACATGAGGGCAGAGTATGAGCGCAGGTCCTGAAAGATCTTCAAGACCGCTTTTGTCATAACTGGTCTTATATTTCAACTTGAGAATCGGCGCGATTAAAATGTAGCACAAAAAGAAGAGCAGCGGATTGGGCTTTTTAATTATAGATTTCTTTTTATTTTTTGCCATACTTACCTCACATAATTTGCATATTATTTGATAATATTATATACAAAAAAGGATAAAAAACCAATATTCAACGAATAAAAAATACGAGGCTTGACATTGACAGGTAAAAAGAAAGTGATAGAATGGTTTAGGGAGGAATAGAACAATGAACAGTCAATCTAACGTAAAAAAAGTGATCGGAGTAGTTTCCGGAAAAGGAGGAGTAGGAAAATCTTCTGTAACATCTATGATGGCGGTGGCTGCTCAAAGAAAAGGATATAAGACAGCTGTATTAGATGCTGATATAACAGGACCTTCCATACCTAAAGCTTTTGGCCTGACTGCCAAAGCTATGGGAAACGGAGAGGTAATAATGCCGGTTGTAACTGATACGGGTATTAAGACCATATCGATAAACTCTCTTTTAGAGGATGATACCGATCCCGTAGTTTGGAGAGGACCGATTCTGTCCGGAGTCGTTCAGCAGTTTTGGAACGATGTGGTATGGGGCGATATAGATATAATGTTTGTGGATATGCCTCCGGGAACCGGAGACGTGGCATTGACAGTATTTCAGTCACTTCCGCTGGACGGAATAATAATAGTTACATCACCTCAGGAGCTGGTTTCAATGATAGTAGAGAAGGCTATGAAGATGGCAGGCATGATGAATATTCCGGTAGTCGGTTTAGTGGAGAACATGTCGTATTTTGTGTGCCCGGACTGTGGGGCTCAGCATAAAATATTTGGAGACAGCCATATAGATAAGATAGCAGAAAAGTATCATATAAACTCAGTAGTAAAGCTTCCTATGGACAAAGAAGTGGCAGCTAACTTTGACAGAGGCATGGCAGAGTGTTTAGATGTTTCCGAACTGGAAGGAATGGTAGAGACTTGTATGAAAGCTGAGAATCCTAACAAGCATGACGGTATGCCTGTACCGGAAGGGTGCAGCGGAAGCTGTGAAAGCTGTGGAGAAACAGGATGTTCAAGCCGTAAATAAGCTATAACAATTCATCAAAAGCACACATTATGTGTGCTTTTTCTGTTAAAATATTCTCACGAGCACTTGCAAAAGGGGGAATAACGATAATATAATGTTTGGGTACGTATTGATTAATAAGCCTGAATTGAAAATCAGAGAGTTTGAGAGATATAGGAGCTATTACTGCGGACTGTGTCATGCTTTGAATGAAGATTACGGGCTCTTTGGAAGATTAACTTTGAATTATGACATGACATTTTTAGTCATGCTCCTCAGCGACCTTTATGACGAAGAGGACAAAACGGAGTATAGCAGGTGCATACTTCATCCTGTCCACAAGCATTGCAGCAGGCGAAATGAGATTACGGAATACTGTGCTGATATGTGCATTTTGCTTACATACTATAAGTGCGCAGATGACTGGAACGATGAAAAAAAGCTATCGAAAAAGCTGTGGGCCGGAAGACTTAAGAGAAAATGCAGAAAGATAGCAGAAAAATACCCTCAGAAATCAGAATTGATAAAAAACAAGCTTATTTTGCTTGCTGAGACTGAGAAGGAAGAAGCTACCCATATCGATAAGACTGCCAGAATCTTCGGAGAACTGATGGCGGCCATATTTGCTTACAGGGAAGATGAATGGAAAAATGATTTATATAAAGTGGGCTTCTATCTGGGAAAGTACATATATTTACTGGATGCTTATGAGGATATAGAGGAAGACTTAAAGAAAGGCTCATATAATCCTTTTAAAAACATATATGATGAAGACGATTTTGAACAGCATGTGCTTAATCTTCTGCTCATGATGATAGGAGAATGCACTGACGCTTTCGAAAGACTCCCATTGGTTGAAAATGTTGAAATTTTAAGAAATATACTGTATTCGGGAGTCTGGAGCAGGTTTGGGAAAACGAAAGCCCAAAATCAGAGAAAAAACCGAAGGGGAAAAGAAAACGATAATGAATCCTTATGAAGTATTGGGCGTTAGCCGTAACGCCACAGATGATGAGATAAAAAAAGCATATAAAACTTTAAGCCGCAAATATCATCCTGACGCAAATGTAGGCAACCCTAATCAGAAAGCCTATGAAGAAAAATTCAAGGAAGTTCAGCAGGCGTATCAGATTATTATGGACCAGCGTCAAGGAAAAGGCCAGCAAGCCCAATACCAGGACCCTTGGGGCTTCGGTGGGTTTGGTGATTACTATGGCTCGCATCAGTCGCAGAGCGCTTCGGAAAGCAAGGACGAACAATATATGCGTTCTGCACTGAATTACATTCAAAACGGGTATTACAGAGAAGGGCTCAACGTCCTTGAACAGGTCAAAGAAAGAAAAGGACCATGGTATTACTACAGCGCCATCGCCAACTACAATGTAGGCAATAATGCTGTTGCCATTGAACACGCCAAGATAGCATGCTCCTATGAACCTAATAATTACTATTATGCCAGCCTTTTGAATCAGCTTCAGGGCGGTGAAAGCAGATACCAGCAAAGAAGCGCAGGATACGGCGGCAATCCTTCAATGCATAGGGGCAATTATATGGGACAGATTTGCGGAACTATATTGTGTTTGAACCTTTGCTGCGGCGGCGGAGCTTACATGGGTGGAATTCCAATAATGTGCTGTATATAAAATAAAGATTTGTATTAACGAATGGCAACCTTTTGAAAAGGCTGCCATTTACTTTTGAAAGAATCATATAGATATGAAATTAAACTAATTACAATCTGTTAAGCTCTTCTCCTCTTAAGAATGCCTTTAGGTTTGCCGCCGACGTCGAGCAAACTGTCCTGCGGGCTTCAATGGAAGAATAGGCCATGTGAGCGGTAATGAACAAATTAGGAACGCCTAAAAGCGGGTTATCTTTTTCTATAGGTTCTTTGCTCACCACATCTACGGCTGCGCCGGCTAATTTGCCGGTTTTCAGGGCTTCTGCCAAATCCATCTCATTTATCAGGGCGCCTCTTGCGGTGTTTATCAGCAATGCGCCATCTTTTAATTTGGAAATGAATTCTTTGTTTATGAATCCCTTATTTTCAGCAGTGGCAGGACAATGAACTGAGATAACATCACAGTTCATTACTGCTTCCGGGTTCTGACTGTAAGAGAACACTTTCATTCCAAAAGCCTCGGCAATCTGACCAACTCTTCTTCCTATGTTGCCGTATCCTATAATTCCCATGGCTTTACCGCTAAGCTGCAGCATGGGTTTTATGACCATAGAATAATCCGGACATGCACACCAACCGCCTCTTTGAACTGAATCGTTATGGAGGCCTACGTTATTACAAAGCTCCAGTAAAAGAGCAAAAGTATGCTGAGCTACACCCTCTGTGGAATAAGCAGGCACATTGCATACGGCTATATTTCTTTTTTTTGCGGCAGCTACGTCTATGTTGTCGAACCCTGTGGCCAGCACCCCTATAAATTTCAAATCAGGACAACTGTCCATAACATCGGCAGTTATACAGCATTTATTGGTAAAAACAGCATAACTGTCAGATATTCTGGATACTATATCTTCAGGAGAGGTTCTATCATAAACCTTAAGCTCTCCCAAAGCTTCCAGTTCCTCCCAGGAAAGATCTCCGGTATTCATGGTGTATCCATCTAAAATGGTAATTTTCATTATTTCCCTCCGGTAAAATTGATTTAAATTATATTATAGAACAGCTTTTGTGTTATGACAAATGCTTTGTAATAATACGAGCCATATGGTATAATTAAATCAATAAGAAGAGTTTTATAAGAGAGGTAAAAATGAGAACTGACGGAAGAAACAACAACCAACTGAGGCACGTAAGAATAACAAATAATTATCTTATAAATCCTCAGGGGTCTGTTTTGATAGAAATGGGAAATACAAAGGTCATATGTACCGCAATAGTGGAAGAGGGAACAGCACGTCATTTGACAGGAACAGGTCAAGGATGGGTAACTGCCGAATACGCCATGCTGCCCGGCTCAACAGGAACAAGAAAAAAACGGGACAGAGGCAAGACAGATGGAAGAAGCGTAGAAATACAGAGGCTTATCGGAAGGGCCATGCGCTCTGTGGTAGATATGAATAAACTGGGAGAGCGGACAATCTGGATTGATTGCGATGTTATACAGGCAGACGGTGGCACAAGAACAGCGTCGATAACAGGCGCTTTTGTGGCCATGGTAGAAGCGATGAAGCGCATGAAGGCAGATGGCTTGATAGACGAAATACCGTTAACAGGATTTGTATCTGCAGTGAGCGTGGGGATTGTAGACGATGAACCGCTTTTAGACTTGTGCTATAAAGAAGATTCCAATGCTATCGCAGATATGAATGTGGTAATGACGGACAAAGGAGAGTACATAGAACTACAGGGAACGGGGGAAGAAAGACCTTTCAGTGCGGAAGAACTTTTTCACCTCCTAGCGCTGGCATCTGAAGGATGCCAGAAGTTACATGAGATGCAAAAGAAAATTACAGGAGAGATATGATAAGAAATGACTAATATAATAATCGCAGCGTCTTCTAATGAACATAAAATAAAAGAAATACAGGACATAATGGGGAAATTCGGAATGGATGTAATATCCAGAGACGAAGCAGGGGTACCGCCTTTTGAGATTGAAGAGGACGGGAAAACCTTTGAAGAAAATTCTTTTAAAAAGGCAGCCGAAATAATGAGGGTTACAGGCCAGCCGACTATAGCTGATGACTCTGGATTGATGGTAGACTATCTTGGAGGAGCTCCAGGTGTCTATTCTGCCAGGTTTGCGGGGGAACAGTGTGATGATGAGAAGAATAATATGAAGCTTTTGAGCATGTTGGAGGGACTGACAGATGTTGATAGAGCTGCCAAATTTGTATCAGTAATAACCCTTATGTTTCCTAACGGAGATACTTTGGTGGCAAGAGGAGAGTGTCATGGACGCATCATAGAAATCCCTACAGGTGAAAACGGCTTTGGATACGACCCGCTGTTTGTCCCTGACGGATATGATAAAACTTTTGCACAGCTTTCCCCGGAAGAAAAAAATTTGATAAGCCACAGGGCTAGAGCACTTAAAAAGCTTGAGGAGCTTTTAAAAGAAAGGATAGGCAATTAATGAAGAAAAAGGCGATTCATGCCGGAAAGCGCGTAAAAAAAATGTTTGTTATGATTATCGCGCAATTTGAAGATCCATATTATCAAGGGGTTGCGGCACAGATCGCGTTTTCATTATTTCTTTCTATTGTGCCTACTTTAATACTCACTTCTCAGCTTCTCGGCCTTTTCTCACTTTCGCTAGATGAGATAAGGAATTGGATAGGAGACAATGTATCAGTTGAAGGCGCAGATCAATTACTCTCTTTTTTAGAGGATTCGCCTTCCGGGGCAAATAATATATTTTTAGCTGTCTTGGCTCTTTATGCTGCTTCAAGAGCGCAATTTGCTTTAATGAGAGTAACCAACTATACTTTTACTGATGGCCGAATAACCGGCTTGGGATTTGTAAGAGATAGATTAAGATCAATTAAAACCATATTGATAACCATATTTACCGTGGTATTTTCTCTGGTAGTTCTTGCATATGGAGAGCCCATACTGAATCTAGTATTCGGTGCTATGATAGGAGAAGAAATATCATCGGCAGCTTGGATATTATTAAGATGGCCGATAGCTTCTGCAATGTATTTTCTCATGATTTCATATAATTACTATATACTGCCTTCTGTGCGTGTGCGCTTCCGTGATATAATACCGGGAAGCATCTTTGCCGCGGTGGGATTTTTGGTGGTTACTTATGTCTACACCATATATATAAGTCTTTCTACCAACTATGATATTTTGTATGGCTCGTTTTCTCATATAGTAGTGCTGATGCTTTGGTTTTGGTTCTTGGCTTGGGTGATGTGCCTCGGAACTATGTTTAACAGAGTATGGTGGGCTACTCGCTCAATTGATCCGATACCCTTATATATATCTGAAGAGCCGAGAGAGAAGCGAAAGCCTATAAATATATTTTAGATATAATTGCATTTATGTACGTTTGATATGCCTCGCATGATATACCTCGCAAATTACTGAAGTCGTAATTTTGCGAGGTTTTTTGACGCTTAAATTGCTTCTTCCTTTTTCACAGCAATTATGACTGTTTCATATAGTGAAAATAGCATATTCAGAAATGAAAGGAAATTTTCCCCATGAGGACATTAAATAAATTGAAAATAGATGAGGAAGGTATAGTTAAGGAAAATATAAAAGATAACCGACGTCTGAGAGATCTGGGACTTGTAAAAGGTACTAAAGTAAAGTGTGTGCTCAGAAGTCCGCTGGGAGATCCTGCAGCATACATGATACGGGGCGCAATTGTCGCCATAAGGGAAGAAGACGCTTCCGGAGTGGTGGTGGAGGTGCCTTGCAGTGAATGAAGTCAGTATCGTTTTGGCAGGCAATCCCAATGTGGGCAAGAGTACAGTGTTTAACTGCCTTACGGGCATGAGACAGCATACGGGCAATTGGGCCGGAAAAACAGTATCCAATGCTGAAGGTGTATGGAAAACTAAAGACGGCATGATTAAACTTATAGATGCCCCCGGATGTTATTCTCTTTGGGCGAGCTCGGCAGAAGAAGCAGTAGCCAGAGATTGCATATGCTCTCCCGATTGCAGAGGCATTATAGTGGTATGCGACGGCACATGTTTGGAGCGGAATTTGATTTTGACTTTGCAGATATTAAAACATAGGAAGGATGTCATACTTTGTATCAATTTGATGGACCAGGTGAGGAAAAGGGGTCTGAAGATAGATTTAAAAAAGCTGTCAGATTTGCTTGGAGTAAGTGTCATTGCTACGGAAGCGTCTAAGAAAAAAGAGATGAAAAATCAGCTGGAAAAGGCGGTCGCAGGGCTTACGGCAGATTGCGATAAATATCGAGAGAGGGCTGATGGATATATGCCGGAGCTTTTGGATAGCCCCGAAGATACAGCGGCAAAAGCTGAAAGCATTGCATGCGAGGTTGTTTGCAGGGAAGATGAAAGGGAAGATGTAAGCATGCGGATAGACAGAATGCTGACCAGTCCTTGGGTAGGGTTCCCTGTTATGGGGCTTATGCTGCTTATGATTTTTTGGATTACCATGCAGGGAGCTAATTATCCATCAGAAGCTCTGAGCAAATTACTTTTCTCTTTTGAGCGGCCTTTATATGATACCCTTTTAAATTTAGGCTTTACTCATATGATGTGCAATATGGTGGCATGCGGGATGTATCGCGTGCTGGCATGGGTTATATCTGTTATGCTGCCCCCTATGGCGATATTTTTCCCTTTGTTTACTCTTCTTGAGGATTGGGGTTTTTTACCAAGAGTAGCATTTAATCTAGATAGATGTTTCAAATGCTGCAATGCTTGTGGGAAACAAGCGTTGACCATGTGCATGGGATTAGGATGCAATGCTTCGGCAGTGGTAGGATGCAGAATAATAGATTCAAGACGAGAGAGACTGCTGGCTATGCTAACAAACTCATTGATGCCGTGCAATGGGCGTTTCCCCATGATGATTGCAGTCATTACGATGTTTTTTGCATCAGATTCACAGCTAAAAGGAGCTTTATTTATAACGATTTCGGTAATGATTGGCATAATAGCAACATTCGTTTTAACGAAGGTTCTGTCTGAAACCATTCTTAAAGGAGCACCGTCTTCCTTTGCTCTGGAATTGCCGCCATATAGGAAGCCGGAAATAAGCAAAGTGATAATAAGGTCTATATTTGACAGGACAATTTTTGTGCTTGGAAGAGCTATATCGGTTGCAGCTCCTGCAGGGCTGATTATTTGGATTTTGGCAAATGTAAATGTCGGAAATATAAGTTTAGTGACATATATAGTTGATTTCTTAGAGCCTTTAGGACAGCTTATGGGTCTGGACGGAGTAATACTGACAGCTTTTATACTGGGGCTGCCAGCCAATGAAATAGTTTTGCCAATAGCAATGATGATATATATGAGTCAAGGAACGTTGACGGAGGTAAGCGATTTGAATTTTTTCTATGCACTTTTGCTGGATAATGGCTGGACTGAGCTGACGGCTATAAATGTTTTGATTTTTGCCATGATACATTGGCCATGTGCCACAACCTTATTATCGATAAAAAAAGAAGCAGGGGGATGGCGTTGGACAGGTGCGGCCGTTCTATTTCCTATGATTATGGGGGCAAGCATTTGCTTCCTTAATGCATTTGTATATAGAAATTTCTTGTAAAAGTCAGTAAAAAAATGTAGAATAGATAGCGGTACGATACAAGAAGGGATAAAGTTTTAAGATTATGAAAAAGAATTTGATTATTATCAATCCTTGTTCAGGGAAAAAAAAGGCCAATAGGCATTTGACCACAATAGTTGATATCTTTACTAATGCCGGATACATTACTTCGGTGCTTACCACCACCAAGCAAGGTGATGGAACTATGTATGCAGCATGCTATGGGGGAGAATACGATGTTATAACTGCCATAGGCGGTGATGGAACCTTTAACGAGGTGGTTGCCGGCGTGCTGGAAGCAGACAATAAAACGCCGATAGGATACATTCCTGCAGGAAGTACTAACGATTTTGCCAGCAGTCTTGGATTATCCACAGACATAATCGGAGCAGCTAAAGATATAGTCAACGGAGAAAAAACATTTATAGATATAGGCAGCTTTAATGGCAGAAAATTTTCTTATGTAGCTTCTTTTGGGGCTTTCACTCAAAGTTCATATGCCACTCCGCAAAGCGTTAAAAATATGTTGGGGCACCTGGCTTATGTGTTGGATGGTGTTACCAGCATAGCATCCATTAAAAAAGAGCACATATCTGTTGAAGCAGACGGACAGATTTATGAGGATGACTATATTTTCGGAGCAATAAGTAATTCCACATCTTTAGCCGGTATAATTACTTTAAAGCCGGAGTATGTGGATATGAATGACGGAATGTTTGAGCTTCTTTTAGTAAAATCTCCTAAAAATATCATTGAAATGACTGAAATTGTAAATATGCTTATGACTCAGAATTATGAATCAAACATGTTGACTTTTATAAATGCTAAAGAATTCAAAATACATGCCGGCAAAGATATGCCATGGTCGTTGGATGGAGAATTTCAGGAAGGCAGTGAAGAAATATTGGTGGAAAATCTTCATAGTGCAATAGAGGTTTTTATTCATAAAGGGATGGAATAAGATTATGGCTGACATTTTAACATTGGCATTTTTGTTCGCTATCGGAGCCATGCTGGGCTGGGGGCTGGAAGTTTTGTACAGAAGGTTCAGCCCCGGAAATAAAAGCCGAAGATGGATAAATCCAGGCTTTCTGACCGGACCGTATCTGCCTCTTTACGGATTCGGCCTTTGTGCGTTGTATCTTCTTGCGGGACTGGAAGACACGTTTTTTATACAAAACGCCGATGTAAGCGGCAAGGTTTTGCTGTTTGTTACAATGGCGATTGTCATGACTTTGCTTGAATATATCGCCGGCCTTATTTTCATCAAAGGCATGAAAGTGCAGCTTTGGGATTATTCAAAAGAAAGATTTAATATACAAGGCATCATATGCCTGAGATTTTCAATATATTGGGCTTTGTTGGGAGCAGTGTATTATTTTCTGATTCATCCTCATATAGTTAATGCGGTGACGTGGCTTTCAGAGAATATTACATTTAGCTTTTTCATTGGAATGTTTTACGGCGTATTCTTGGTGGATTTAGTTCAATCTCTTGGAATAATAACTAAAATACGGTCGTTTGCCAAAGAAAATCAGATACTTGTTAAATATGAAGAACTTAAAATGCAAATACGGCAGAGCGCTATGGAGCGGATGCAGAAACCTCATTGGTTATTGCAGTTCAAATCGGATATACCGATCAAGGAGCATCTGGCCAGATATTTTGAGCTGAATAAGACTTTCTTTACAGAGAGCATAGAGAAAAAAATAAAAGGCAGAAAATAGCTAGGGGAACATACCAAGGATTGGTTACTTATGCTTCCTTATGCTTATGAGGTTTTGGCCTTTGACCGGCACAATGGCTGATGCTGACAAAATAGTTTGTTTTTTATAATTTTGTCAGCAAATTTACAAAAAATGGAATTTTTGAGGCGTTCAAAGAAGAAAAAATGTAAAAATCCATAAAAAAGCGGAAAAATGTCAGCAAAATCGATGATTTGACTGACATTTTTTCAAAATTTACAAGAAAAAGTCAGCGCGGACTCGCATTCGACTAATTTCGACATGGATTTAGCGCCTGCTGATGTAATTTTTCTTTTAAAATTGATTTTTTTACATTGCGCTGAAGTGCCCACCCTGAAAGGTACTGTGAGACACTTCATGCGATATATAATATGATTTTGCTTACAGTTTGAAAACCTGACACTTTAGTATCCTTTCGTCTGAAACTTTTATTGAAGGCTCAGATGAAAGTTCCGTATCCGCCAGGACGTATCCGTAAGCTCCTTTTGTACCGCCCTGAAGGGCAGCTGATTTGATGCCTTGTTCGGATAAGAGATTTTTCACTAAATCTACAGGCTGGTCGCAGTCCTTAGTGAAGAAAGCAATGCGTACTCCGCCGGAAATCGGTCCCATGTCGACTCTAGGGAAATTTACAGAGTTTATGATATTGCCGTTTTGGAAATAATCCATAATCTGCTGTACGGCCATTACAGCGCAGTTCTCTTCCGCTTCCTGAGTTGAAGCGCCCAGATGAGGCAGGAATATTATCTTGTCTCTTGCTTTTGAAAGAGCATCTTCGCCGAGAGATGAATCGCTTTGAACAGCCAGGGTGTCATTAGGAAAATCTGTTACATAGCCAGCCAGTTTATCGGAACTCAAAGCTTCCAGCAAATCAGCATCATTGACAAGCTTATCCCTGGAAAAGTTGAGAAGAACAGCTGAAGACTTCATCATGGAAAACAATGGAGCGTTAAACATGCCTTTAGTGCTTTCTGTAGCCGGCACGTGAATGGTTATGTAGTCGCATCTTGGAATGAGAGATTCGATTGATTGACATATTTCTACATTTTCCATCTGGCCAGAATAGTAAGGGTCATAACCTAAGATTTCCATGCCTAAAGCGTATGCTGAAGCGGCAACCTTTTTTCCGATAGCGCCCAGACCTATCACGCCTAGAGTTTTACCTGATATTTCGCTGCCTGCAAATTGAGATTTGCCTTTTTCAACAGCAGAGCTTACGTTTTCTGTAAGAGAAGATACCCAGCTGAGAGCTTTTGGAATATTTCTTGCCGATAATAAAAGTCCTGCCAGCACTAATTCTTTTACCGCGTTGGCATTGGCCCCCGGAGTGTTAAATACTACTATGCCTTTTTCTGCGCATTTATCAAGGGGAATGTTGTTGACACCGGCTCCGGCCCTGGCAATGGCTTTCAATTGATCGGAAAGCTCCATAGAATGCATGTCCTGGCTGCGAACCAGGATGCCATCAGCCTCAGCCGTATTTTCAGTAATCATATATTCTTCGCTTAAAAGGTTAAGACCTTTGCCTGAGATCTTGTTGAGTGTGGATATTTTAAACATGATACCTCCTAAAATACACAAGATTTTCTGTTATTCTAAATAGTATATCACTTTACTCTAGCAAGGTAAAGTGGTACAATGTAGATATATTTCATGAAAAAACGGAGGTTCGTTATGACAGAATATAATAGAGTATATAATTTTTCGGCAGGCCCATCAGTGCTGCCGCTTCCGGTACTGGAGAAGGTAAAAGAAGACTTACTTAATTACCAGGGCAGCGGCCAGTCTGTTATGGAGATGAGCCACCGTTCTATGTATTTTAAAAAAATCATAGAAGACGCTGAAGCCGATTTAAGAGAGCTTTTGAACATACCTGATAATTACAAGGTTCTGTTCCTGCAAGGAGGCGGAACGCTGCAGTTCTCCATGGTTCCCATAAATCTTTTGAGAAACAGCAAGAAAGCTGACTATGTCATCACAGGAACATGGGCTAAAAAAGCATACAAAGAAGCTTGCAAATTCGGTGATATTAAGGTGGTCGCCTCTTCGGAGGAAGACAATTTTACTTGGGTGCCTAAGATTGAAAAAGAACAGATTCGTAACGACGCTGACTATGTATATATAACTACCAACAACACCATATACGGAACCAAATACAATTATGTGCCTGATACAGGCGATATACCGCTGGTAGCCGATATGTCATCGAATATATTGTCGGAACCTGTTGATGTGACAAAATTCGGATTGATATGGGCAGGAGCACAGAAGAACGTAGGACCTGCAGGAGTTACGATAGTTATCGTCAGGGAAGATCTTATCGGTTTTGCAGGAGAAACCACTCCGGCATATTTAGACTATAAAATACATGCAGATAACGATTCCATGTACAATACGCCTCCATGCTTTTCGATTTATGTAGCGGGAGAAGTTTTCAAACATATTAAGGCGACCGGCGGAGTAGACACTATGTATCAACGAAATGTAAGAAAAGCCAACAAGCTTTATGATTACATAGACGGAAGCAAGCTTTACAAATGCCCTGTAGTTAAAGAAGATCGCTCATTGATGAACGTAGTATTTGTGACAGGAAATGCTGAGCTGGACAAGAGATTTGTGGCTGAAGCTAAAGAAGCCGGCTTTGTCAATCTTGCAGGTCACCGCTCTATCGGAGGCATGAGAGCAAGCATATACAACGCTATGCCTGAAAAGGGCATAGAGGCGCTTATAGAGTTTATGAAGAAATTTGAAGCAAACAATTTATAGTTTCAAAAGGATGTAAGCGCATACAGCATAATGGATAAGGAGTAAAGAACAGAAATATGAAATTTTTAATAATAGTGCCTGATGGATCGGCAGACGATCCGATAGACAGTTTAGGAGGCAAGACCCCTCTTGAGGTGGCAAAGCTGCCATGTTTTGACAGATTGGCATCCAGGGGAATCATCGGGACTTGCCGAACTGTACCTGAGGGAATAAGTCCCGGCAGCGATTCGGCAAATTTGTCGGTTATGGGATATGACCCGAGGGTGTATCTTACAGGAAGGTCGTCATTGGAAGCCGGAGCACTAGGCATAGATATGAAAGACGACGATGAGTCTTTCAGAGTAAATTTCGTTACTCTTACACCTGCTTCTTCCGGAATTTACGAGGATTTTGCCATTAAAGACCATGCAGCGGGAGATATAACCACAGAGGAAGCTTCAGAACTGCTGGAGGTGATAAAAAAAGCGTTTTCAAAAGAAAATATAAAGTTTTATTTGGGAACCCAGTACCGCCATTGCATGATAATAAGCAGGCAGCCGTCGGAATGCGTTATGACGCCGCCTCACGACATACTGGACAGAAGGCTGGGGGATTATCTGCCAAAAGGAAGGGATGGCAAACTCTTTGCAGAAATGGCAAGGGAAAGCTACGAGCTCTTAAAGGATCACCCGATAAACAAAGCCAGGGAAGCAAAGGGACTCAATCCTGCCAACGGAATTTGGATATGGGGACAGGGAACAAGACCTGAGCTGCCTGACTTTAACGAAAAGTATAATGTCAGGGGCAGCGTGATTTCAGCAGTGGACCTTATAAAGGGTATAGGAATGTTTGCAGGCCTTGAGATAATCCGGGTAGAAGGAGCTAACGGAAGCATCCATACCAACTTTGAGGGAAAGGCTCAGGCAGCAATAGACGCATATGAGAGAGGACAGGATTTCGTGTATCTTCATCTGGAAGGCACCGATGAGTGCTCTCACCAAGGTAACTTGGAGAACAAGATAAAATGCGCCGAATATATCGACCAAAGGGCTGCAAGACCGGTAGTGGAGTATCTTGAAGCTTCAGGAGAAGATTATAAAATATTGGTAGTGCCTGATCACAGAACGCCTATCGCCATAAGAACTCATACTTCAGATCCTGTACCTTTTGTTATTTATGACAGCAGGAATGAAACAGAACCTGACAGCAGCAAGCAGTTTAACGAAAGAGCCGCCCTGGAGTCAGGCAGACATTTTGAAAACGGATACGAAATGACAGACTTCTTCTTTGAAAGAAATCAGTAAGATTAAAAATATTAAAAGTAAAGACACAAACAGAAAGATCGCAATGAAATATTTAAAAAAAATCGTTACAAGCCTATTTTGCGCGGGTCTGATGATGACAGCCGTCGTCACGCCTGCGCTGGCAACTTCTGAAGAACTTAACATAAAGGGAACATCAGCCATAATTTTTTGCGGAGATACCGATGAAGTAATTTGGGAGAAAAACGCAGATGAAAAGATGAAGCCGGCCAGCATGACCAAGCTGATGACGTGTCTTTTGGCAGCTGAAAATCTTGATTTAGATCAAGAAGTAGAAGTAACGCAAGAAGCAGCCGATATGCCGGAAACAAAGATATATCTTCAGCCCGGAGAGAAGATTACAGCAGAAAATCTCATGTACGGGCTGCTTTTGGAGTCGGGCAATGACGCGGCTGTGGCCCTTGCTATTGCTACAGCAGGTTCTGTGGCAGATTTTGCGGATATGATGAATGAAAGAGCTGAAGAAATAGGCTGCACATCAACCCACTTTGTTAACCCAAGCGGCCTTGATGACGAAGACCATTATACCACAGCCAGGGACATGGCGCTTATAGCTAAAGAGGCTTTGAGTAACGAAACCGTAAGAAAGATCTCAGGAACTGTTCAATATACCATACCTGCTACAAACGCTTATGAAGCAAGAGAATTAAAAAATTCCAATTACTTTCTCAGCGGTGTAGATGAAGAATTAAACGGAAAGCAATTCAAAATAGAAAAGTATGAAGGCGTTTTCGGAGGTAAGACCGGGTATCTGTATGAGGACCAGGCAACTATGGTAACGGGACTGGATGCAGACGGCTTAGAACTGTATTGTGTTGTCATGGGCAGCACCATTGAAGGAAGATATACTGATATTAAAACTTTGATGGATTACGGCAAAGCCAATGTTTCAAAATATACTGCTTTTGAACAAGGAGACAGCTTTGGAAAGGTGAAGCTGAAGGGAGGCGCAGTGAACAAAGTTGAAGCTGTTGCCGCTGACGACGGATATATAAACCTTCCGGAGGGCGTTTCTGCGTCTTTGGTCACTACGGAATGTGTATACACCGATAATCTTAAAGCGCCTGTACAGGAGGGACAGCGTATAGGCGTAGTGCAGATTTACATAGCAGGTGAGCTTAAAAAAACAGCAGATTTGCTGGCAGCCGAAAACATTGAAGAGGGCTGGTTTTTATCAGATTTCGGCATAAGCAATTTTCAGACTATTCTCATAGGCGTTTTTCTGGGGATTATTCTCATAGCCTTCATCGCAATAATGTCTTTGAGAATTAAAAATAAAAGGAAGCTGGCAAGAATAAGAAAGAGAAAACTTGAGGAGGAGGCCAGGAAACAGCTGGAACGAGAAGAAGACAGAAAAAGGAGAGACTGGCGCTTTTAGATGTTTGATATTAAAGAAAATTTGAAAAAACTCCCGGATACACCGGGAGTTTATATGCATAAGGACAAGCTGGGGCAGGTTATATATGTAGGTAAAGCTATTTCCTTGCGCAACAGAGTTAGACAGTACTTTCAGAGCTCTGCCAGCCAAAGTCCCAAAGTGCGTTCCATGGTGGCTGAAATCGCAGAGTTTGAATACATCAAATGTCAAACCGAGATGGAAGCGCTTATTTTGGAGTGCAATCTAATAAAAAAATATGCGCCAAAATATAACGTACTGCTTAGAGATGATAAAACCTATCCGTATATAAAAGTTACTGTTTCGGAAGAGTTCCCCCGTGTAATTAAAACTCGTTTGATTAAAAAAGACGGAAGCAAGTATTTTGGACCTTATAGCGATGTGGGAGCAGTAAATTCAATCATAGAGCTGCTTAATAATATATTTAAACTGAAACGCTGCCCTGTCACAAAGTTTCCTGCCGGCCACAGACCATGCCTTAATTATCATATACAAGATTGCAGAGGAATCTGCACAGGCAAAGTGGACAAGAAAGAATATATGGAGTGCATAGACAGCGTATTGGAATTTTTGGGCGGAAAACAGAAAAAAGTCATGGAGTATCTGCGCTCGTCCATGGAAAAGGCTTCTGAAGAAATGAATTTTGAGGAGGCTGCCAAGTTTAGAGATTATATGGCGGCTGTTGAAACTCTAAAAGAAACTCAGAGGGTAACCATGACCAGCGGAAAGGACATGGATGTGGTGATTCCGATAGGCAAGGGAGAAAATTCATCAGTGGTGCTTTTCCCTGTCAGGGACGGCAAGCTCAGCGGAAGAGAGACTTTTGCCATGAAAGCAGAAGGAGAAGACGATTACGATACTGTCGCCGGCCAATTCATCAAACAGTATTACAGCCAGTGGGCGTCTATACCGCCTGAAATCATCCTGCCGAAACCTTTAGCAGAAAGCAATCTCATAGAAGAATATCTGCGAAATCTTGAGACGGGAAGGAAAGTGCAGATAACAGTTCCAAAGCGCGGACCTAAACGTGCCCTTCTGGAACTGGCCAAGAAAGACGCTGAAGAGATGGAAAAAACTCTGGATGAAAAAATTAACAGCGCCAGAGAAAAAGAAGAACAGCTAAAAGCCAGACTTTATACTATCTTAGGCTTTAAAAAAGATGTTTACCGTATCGAATCCTACGATATTTCCAATACTAACGGCGTAGATACGGTAGGAGCCATGGTGGTCTTCAACAATCTGAAACCTGTCAAGAAGGACTACAGGAGATTTAAAATAAAGACTGTAGACGGGCCTGATGACTATGCCAGCCTGCAGGAAATGCTGTTCCGCAGATTTAAACGGGCCAAAGCCAACGACCCGGGATTTTACAACTTGCCCGACCTGATTCTCATGGACGGAGGTCAGGGACAAGTTACAGCGGCAGAAAAAGTGCTGCAAGCTATGAAAATTTCCATACCTGTGCTGGGCATGGCCAAAGATGACAGTCACAGGACGAGAGCTTTAGTCGATGGGACGGGTCATGAATTTATCCTTACAGAAGACCCTATGATGTTCAAATACTGCGGCAGGATACAAGAAGAAGTGCACAGGTTCGCCATAGAATACCATAGAGGCTTGAGAAACAGAAATTCCATAGGTTCGGCCCTGGATAACGTAAAAGGCATAGGACCGGCCAAAAGAAACGCTTTGCTGGCTCACTTTGCTTCTATAGAAGAAATCAAAAACGCGCCTGTAGATAAGCTTATGGAAGTAAAAGGCATAACAAAAGCCAACGCCCAGGCCATAAAGGAATATTTTAGTTGATAAATTGCGGTGCGTTGTGGTATATTAAAAACGTACTAAATCTGTACTTAATTTTATGGAGGAATAAAAATGGCACAAGACAAAAAAGCACCTGAAATCGAAGAGGCTGATTTCATTACTCTGGAATTTGACGACGGCGTAGAAGTTGAATGCGAAATCATGGGCGTGTTCGATTTTGAGGGAAAAGAATATATCGCTCTGATACCGAATGATGATACGGATGACGTTTACATCTACGGGTACAAGGAAATAGGCGAGGACGAATTCGAGCTGGTCGACATTGAGGACGACGCTGAATTTGAAAAGGTTGTTGCTGAGTTTGACAAGATAATGGAAGAAGAATAAAATTTATTCATGCACGGTCCCGCTTTAAGGGACCTTTTTTATGGAAAGGGGCAAAATCAACATATGGATAAATACGGTATAATAATCGCCGGCGCAGGCGCCAGCGGCGTGTTTATGGCTTATGAACTTACTAAGCTTAATTGCAGCGCCAAGGTGCTCATGGTTGACAAGGGAGCTCCTCTGGAGAAGAGACAGTGCCCTATAAAAAAAGGCCTTACGCCTACCTGCGTCAAGTGCAGTCCGTGCCACATAATGAACGGATACGGCGGAGCCGGGACTCTTTCTGACGGAAAGTACAATATAACCACTCAGTTCGGAGGAGATTTACACAAATACGTTGGAATGGAAGAAGCCAATGCCCTGATGGAATATGTGGACAGCGTGCTTTGCAGCATGGGCGGAAAAGATGCCAAGCTGTATCATACCAGCAGAGAGCTTAAGACTAAAGCGCTTCAATATGATCTTCATCTTTTGGAAGCTAAGGTGCGCCATTTGGGGACAGACAGAAACGTGGAGATTTTGGGAAAGATATTTGATTATATCTCATCTCACATCGAGACCAGGTTCTACACTACCCTTGATACCGTAGAAAAAATGGCAGACGGCACGTTTAAGGTGACAACTGATAAGGGAGAAGCTTTTTATTGCGACGACCTCGTTTTGGCAGCAGGACGCTCCGGCTCCAAGTGGATAAGCTCAGTTTGCGACGGATTCGGCATTAAGCAAAAGAAAAACAGGGTGGATATAGGTGTTAGAGTAGAATTGCCTGCTGAAATCTTTAAACATATAACCGATGATGTTTACGAAAGCAAGTTCGTATATCAGACGGACAAATATAACGATTTGGTGAGAACCTTCTGCATGAATCCTTACGGAGAAGTGGTTTCGGAAAATACCAACGGAATAGTTACTGTCAACGGGCACAGCTATGCTGATCCGGCGTTGAGGACAGAGAACACGAATTTTGCTCTGCTGGTTTCCAACACTTTTACGGAGCCTTTTGAGGACAGCAACGAATACGGAGAATCTATAGCGAAACTTTCCAACATGCTGGGAGGCGGCGTACTGCTTCAGCGTTTCGGAGACTTAGTCAAGGGAAGAAGGTCCAGCGCCAGGAGAATGGAGAAATGCTTTACCAGACCTACCCTCAAGGCTACGGCCGGCGACTTGAGCCTTGTCATACCAAAACGCCAGTTGGACGACATAATTGAAATGATATATGCTCTGGATAAAATCGCTCCGGGAACTGCCAATGAGGATACATTGCTGTACGGAGTGGAAGTCAAATTTTATAATATGAAAGTGGATGTGGATGAAAATCTTCAGACAAACGTAGAGGGCCTTTATGTCCTCGGAGACGGTTCCGGAGTGACTCATTCGCTGTCCCAAGCTTCCGCCAGCGGCGTTTATGTGGCCAGAATTTTAAATGAGAAGTACAGCGCATGAGCAGAGGAGACATCGAGATTCTGCTTGATTTTGAAACACATAAAACAATTAGACTGAAAGAATTGCTTCCGGATTGGTGGGGCACTTATCGGTTCAATAAAGAGTTATAACTACCGGTTTGTTAAGTAGATAAATAATTAGGAGGTATTTTCATGAGCGAAAATTTCAAGTTTTTTCAGCATAGAGAATGTGAGTTTTTTCCGTGCCATAAAACGAATAATGAAGAGAACTTTAACTGCCTGTTCTGCTATTGTCCGCTTTATGCTCTCGGAGAGAAATGCGGCGGCAATTTCAAATATATAGAAGGCGGCATAAAGGATTGCTCCAACTGTTTGATTCCACATAGCCCAAAGGGATATGACTACATCATATCTAAATACGGAGAAATTCTGGAATTAGCCAAAAAAAATGATTAAGCCCGCGGTTACATTGCCGAATTTTTGTAATTAAGACCAGCATACTTTCATATTCTGATAGGTAGAAACAGAATATGAAAGGAGAAGCTTTATGCTTTTGATAATTGTCGGAACAGGTACAATGGGAAAAATCATACAAGAGTGCGCGGAAGAGGACGAAACATTTTCTCAGATACAAATGGTAGAACCTCTTGATAAAAAATGGCCGGATCAGCGGGCTGATTTAATAATAGATTTCAGCCATCCAAAAGCAATACAAGGGATATATGAATACGCCAGAAGCCAAGGCGGAAATATACCGGTGGTGATTGGAACCACGGGGCAAAAAACAGAAGATGAAGAAATAATCAAACTTCTTGAAAAAATTTGTCCGGTTTGCCGTAAAACCAATTTTTCCAAGGGCATAGACGTGATGAATAAGCTGGCAGGCGAAGGTAAAAAAATGATGGGTCAATGTGACATCGCAGTTGAGGAGATACATCATACAAAGAAAAAAGACGCCCCAAGCGGTACTGCAAAGACATTATGTAACTCTTTAGGAATACCTGAAGAAGATGCTGTTTCTTTGAGAATGGGCACTGTATTTGGAAAACATAAAGTATATTTTGCCCTTGAAGACGAGGTTTTGGAAATAACTCATACAGCCTTTTCTAAACGAATATTTGCTAAGGGCGCTCTGGAACAAGGAAAGAAAATGATAAGCGTCGGACAGGGAAAACCTGAGGATCTGGGAAAAAAACGGGAAACGATAGCAGCAGTGAAAGTTGACGATAATATAAAATTGTGATAAAACCTGTAATATATGGATAAATAGAAAAATACTGGAGATAAAGATGGAAATAGAATTGAAGTTTTTGGTAGAGGACCAGTTGGCAAGAGACAGAATACTACAGGATAAATATTTAGAAGAGACGGCGCAGAAGGACTCAAAAGAAGAAATCCGCATGAATGCCACGTATTTTGATACTGAAGACTTGGACCTTTGCAAAAATAAAATGGCGCTTAGAGTAAGGTTTGAAAACGGGAAGCCTGTAGTAACTCTTAAATGGGGAGGCAGCAGTCAAAACGGTCTTCACGTTAGGGGAGAGCTAAACGTTCACGTAAGTGAAACTTTTATAGAATCACCGGATATAGACGTGTTTAAGGGAAGCGAAATCTATGAAGAAATAAAAAATGCGTCTTGCGGTAAAAAACTCATGCCGCTTATGCAAGTAGAGTGCCTCCGCAAGCAAATGATGGTAGATACAGGCAAGTCCATCAGTGTCGTTTCTCTGGACGTAGGCAAAGTTATCACACCTAAAGGCGACTCCGATATTTCCGAGCTGGAGATTGAACTCTATTCAGGAGATCAAAGCGATATGATAGAGCTCGGAAAAAGGCTGGCGACCAAATACAATCTTAAGGAAAGCAATGTCAGCAAATTTCAAAGAGGCCTTGAGCTGATGGAATTGCAGGTGTAAACATAAGTACCGGCATTGATTTCACGCATAATCAGGAGAAAAGGCGTCTTTTTAGGCGCCATTGCTGTTTTTTTTGATATTTTTATGCGTTAAAAGTGTAATTTTGGTGTATATAATACATATTAAAGGCTGTAAAAGGAGTTTTTCAGCCTTTTCTATTTACTTTATCCCTGCCTTGAGTTATAATATAATGCAATTGTCCGTTGTTTTACGGGATTTAGGAGGATGGATTTTAATGAAAGCAACATTTATTTCAAGAGAAAAGAACGATGTTAAGTTTACAATCGAATTTACTGCAGAAGAATTTGAAAATGCACAGATAAAAGCTTATCAGCAGAACAAAGATAAATTTCAAATAGACGGTTTCAGAAAAGGCAAGGCTCCGAGAAGCATCATAGAAAAGCGCTACGGAGAAGGAATCTTTTTTGAAGATGCCATAGATGAACTGTTTAGAGACAATTACAGCAAGGCTCTGGCTGAACTGGAACTGGAAGTAATCGACAGCCCGGCGGCAGAATTCAGCAAGATTGCCAAAGGAGAAGGATTTACAGCAACCATAACAGTGGCTTGCTATCCTATAGTAGAAGTAAATAACTATAAAGGTGTTGAAATCGACAAGGTAGAGCAGGAAGTAAAAGACGAAGATGTAGATAAAGATATCGAAGCTCTCCAGAAGAGAAACGCCAGAATCGTAAGTGTTGAAAGAGAAGCTAAAGACGGAGATACAGTAGTATTGGATTATGCAGGCTTTGTGGGAGATGAACAGTTCGAAGGCGGTACTGCTGAACACCAGGAACTTAAGCTGGGATCAGGAATGTTCATACCGGGATTTGAAGAACAGCTGGTAGGAGCAAAAGCTAACGACAAGGTAGATGTAAAAGTTACTTTCCCTGAAGAATATCATGCTGAAGACTTGGCAGGCAAAGACGCTGTCTTCCACTGCACAGTACACGAAGTAAAGGAAGAGCAGCTGCCTGAGATTGACGATGAATTCGTAAAAGATGTAAGCGAATATGATACTCTTGAGGAATTAAAAAACGCAACCAGGGAAAGACTAGAAAAGTACGCAAAGGCCAGCGCTGAAAACCAGATGCAGGATGCTGCTCTGATAAAAGTTGTGGAAGCTAATGACGTGGAAGTTCCTGCAGTAATGGTAGAAGATGAAATCGACAGAATGGCTCAGGAATTGGACCAGCAGCTTCGCTATCAGGGATTGAACTTAAATCAGTACATGGAATTCACAGGCAAAGACATGGCAGAATTCAGAGAAGAACTCAAACCTGATGCTGAGAGACAGGTCAAGACCAGAATGCTTCTTAACGGCATAGCCGAAGCGGAAAAACTGGAAATTTCAGAAGATGAATTGGAAGAAGAGCTTAAATCAATGGCTGAATCTTATCAGACCACATCCGATAAGATAAAAGAAATGTTGGGAGACAGCATTCCATATCTGAAGAAAGACCTCAGAATAAGAAAAGCAATCAAGTTTATTTATGATAACGCAGTGATTAAATAATCTTGATAAAAATTTATGACAGAAAGGGGTATGAAAATGGCTTTGGTACCATATGTGATTGAACAGACCAGCAGAGGAGAAAGATCGTACGATATTTATTCAAGGCTGCTGAAGGACAGAATAATTTTTCTCGGAGAGGAAATCGATGATCATGTGGCCAGTTTGGTAGTAGCGCAGCTTCTTTTCCTTGAAGCGGAAGACCCGGAAAAAGACATCTGTATATATATCAACAGTCCGGGAGGGTCGGTAACTGCCGGCATGGCTATTTACGATACAATGCAGTATATCAAGCCTGACGTATCCACCATATGTGTGGGTCTTGCGGCCAGCATGGGGGCTTTCCTGTTATCTTCAGGCGCAAAGGGAAAGAGAATGGCGCTGCCTAATGCCGAAATCATGATTCATCAGCCTCTCGGAGGGGTAAAAGGACAGGCAGAAGACATAAAGATTCACGCGGATTGGATTTTAAAGACCAGAGAAAAACTCAACAGGATTCTGGCTGCCAATACAGGGCAGGATATGGAACGTGTTGAAAGAGATACGGACAGAGATAACTTTATGAGCGCAGAAGAGGCAGCCGCTTACGGGCTGATAGATAAGGTTATCACGTCCAGATAATTATAGGGGGAATGATAAAAATATGAGCAAATATGACGAAAATAAACAACTAAAGTGTTCTTTTTGCGGAAAACCGCAAAGCCAGGTATCCCGCCTGGTGGCAGGTCCCGGAGTATATATTTGCGATGAGTGCATACACATTTGCATGGATATCTTGGACGATGGCCTGGAAGAAGAAAAGGCAAAAGGTCAGGAAGCAGAATACAAGCTGCCTAAGCCTAAGGAAATCGTCGATACCCTTTCAGAATACGTAATAGAACAGGACCGCGCTAAAAAAACATTGGCGGTAGCTGTGTACAATCATTATAAGAGGATAAACAACAAGAAAAGGCAAGATAATGACGATGTCGAGCTTCAAAAAAGCAACATAGTTATGATAGGACCTACCGGTTCCGGAAAGACTCTTTTGGCGCAGACTCTAGCTAAAATATTAGATGTACCTTTTGCCATAGCAGACGCTACGGCGCTGACGGAAGCCGGATATGTAGGAGAAGACGTGGAGAACATTCTCCTAAAATTGCTTCAGGCGGCAGACTACGATGTGGAAAAAGCTCAAAAAGGCATCATATATGTAGACGAAATAGACAAGATTTCGAGAAAATCCGAAAACCCGTCGATCACAAGAGATGTCAGCGGAGAAGGAGTTCAGCAGGCGCTTTTGAAGATATTGGAAGGCACTGTTGCCAACGTTCCTCCTCAAGGAGGAAGGAAGCATCCTCATCAGGAATTCATCCAATTTGACACGACCAACGTGCTGTTCATATGCGGAGGCGCCTTTGACGGATTGGATAAAATAATCAAACGCAGGATGGGAGACAAGGTTATAGGTTTTAACGCTCAAATAAATACGGAAAAGGCTGAAGATGATAATCTGCTGGCTAAAGTACAGCCGGAGGACCTGCTTAAATTCGGTCTTATACCTGAATTTATAGGAAGGTTGCCGGTAATGGTTACTTTGGAAGAACTGTCGGAAGAGGCGCTGATAAGAATAATCAAAGAACCTAAGAATGCGCTTCTGAAGCAATACAAGAAGCTCCTGGAAATGGACGGAGTGGAACTTTCGATGGATGATGATGCTGTCAGAGCCATAGCAAAACAGGCTATAGAAAGGAAAACGGGAGCAAGAGGTTTGCGCAGCATAATGGAAGGTATTATGACAGACATAATGTATGAGATACCTTCAAGACAAGACGTGAAAAAATGTATAATCTCAAAAGAAACTGTCGAGAAAAAAATAAAGCCGGATTTGATACTGGCAGACGGTAGACTTCTTGAAGAACATGAGGCAAATGCTTCATAACAAGGCGGCTTTGGTCGCCTTGTTTTCTAAGAACATGGAAAGGAGGAAACTATGAATACGGAAGAAAGAGACACTTTACTTATAGAAGAAGAAAAGCTTGTGATGCCTTGCATACCGCTTAGAGGAATTTCTGTGTTCCCGCAGACTGTAAGTCATTTCGATGTGGGCAGAGAAAAATCTGTAAAAGCTCTTGAGGCAGCCATGAGAAAAGACAAAATTTTATTTGTATCCTCCCAAAAAGATGAGAATATTCTAATTCCTACGGAGGAAGATTTTTATAAAGTCGGAACAGTAGTAAAGATTAAGCAGATGCTCAAGATTCAGGGGGATTCTGTGAGAGTGCTGGTAGAAGGTCTTTACAGAGCTGTAATAAAAGAAACGGTGCAGGATGAGCCATACATAAAAGTGGCTGTAGAAGAGGTGCCGAAAGCTCACGTATCTGAGGATGATTATGAAATTGAGGCGATGAAAAGAGTAGTTCTCAATTCTTTTGACGAGTATCTGAATCTCAATCCAAGAGCCAGAACCGACACTTATGACATGGCTGTAGCATTTAAAGATGCAGAAATTTTCGCAGACACAGTAGCTGTTCAGCTGGAACTGGACATAGAAGAAAAACAGGAAATCCTGGAGACCTTCGATATAAAGCAGCGTCTTACATTGATAAATACGCTGATTTTCAAGGAAAATCAAATATTAAGGCTGGAACGTGAACTCAGCGAAAAGGTGCAGGAAAACGTCAAGCAGAATCAAAAGGAATACTATCTCAGAGAGCAGTTGAAAGCTATTCAATCCGAACTGGGAGCTGACGAAGACGCAGCCGATGAAGCTCAGAAATGGCTTGATAAGCTGGCAGAGCTGAAACTTGATGATAAGATAGCTGAGAAAGTAAAAAAAGAAATAAACAAATTCACCAAGATGATGCCCAATTCAGCTGAAAGCAGCGTCATCAGAAACTATGTGGACACCATAGTCAATCTGCCGTGGAACAACAGCTCCAAGACCAATTCAGATCTGAAGAAAGCTGAAAAGATACTTAATGAAGACCACTACGGTTTAGGCAAAGTTAAAGAAAGAATCTTGGAATACCTGGCAGTGATCCATCTGTCCAAATCCATCAAAGGACCTATAATATGCTTAGTGGGACCTCCGGGAGTAGGTAAGACTTCCATAGCTAGGTCTATAGCCAGGGCTACGGGAAGAGAATTTGTAAGAATGTCCCTGGGCGGAGTGAGAGATGAAGCTGAAATAAGAGGACACAGAAGGACATATATAGGGGCCATACCGGGCAGAGTTATAAGCGCCATCAAAGACGCGGGAACCAACAACCCTGTCTTCCTGTTCGACGAAGTGGATAAGATAGGAGCCGATTTTAAAGGAGACCCCGCTTCCGCGTTGCTGGAGGTTCTTGACCCTGAACAAAATAAGGAATTTACAGATCACTTCCTGGAGATACCTTTTGACCTCTCAAAAGTGATGTTCATAACTACAGCCAATACAATCGACACCATCCCAAGGCCGCTCCTTGACAGGATGGAAGTAATAGAAGTATCAGGCTATACTGAGGAAGAGAAGGTTAAAATAGCTCAGAGATATCTCATACCTAAACAGCTAAAAGCTCACGGACTTAAGAAAAAGAACTTTGTAATAGGGGAAAAGGCCATCAGAGATTTGATTAACTTCTACACGAGAGAATCAGGTGTCAGAAACCTTGAACGTGAGATTGGCAGCTTGTGCAGAAAGATAGCTAAAAACATCGTCAGCAAAAAAGGAGATTCGTACAGAATCACGCCGGCTTCGCTGGAAAAGTATTTGGGCAAACACAGGTACAGATACGATGTGGTAAATGCTGAAAGCGAAGTCGGCGTTACCACCGGAATGGCATGGACTCAAGTAGGCGGAGATACGCTGTTCATAGAAACAGCACTGGTGCCGGGAACAGGTGCGGTGCAGCTGACTGGACAGCTGGGAGATGTAATGCAGGAATCGGCTAAAACCGCCATCACGTATATTCGCTCCATTGCTGACAAATACGGAATAGAAGAAGACTTTTACAAAAAATATGATTTGCATGTTCATGTACCTGAGGGTGCAGTGCCAAAGGACGGTCCTTCAGCAGGTGTAACCATATTTACATCCGTAATGTCCGCACTTACAGGCAGACCTGTTAAAAAAGATATCGCAATGACAGGAGAAATAACTCTTAGGGGAAAAGTATTGCCGGTAGGAGGAATAAAGGAAAAAGTGCTGGCAGCTCACAGAGCCGGCATAAGAACTATTTTGCTGCCGAAAGACAATAAAGCGGATATAGACGATATTCCTCAAGCAGTAAAAAGACAGCTTAAGTTCGTTCTTTTGGAAAAAGCTGTGGATACTTTGGAATATGCACTGGAAGAAAGCAAGCAGGTGTAGTATGATAATAACAAAGGCAGAGCTTGAAGCTATAGCTGTAAAAGCCGCACAGTATCCGGAGGACTCCATGGCAGAGATTGCCTTTGCAGGCAGGTCCAACGTGGGTAAGTCTTCTTTGCTGAACCTTTTGACAGGAAGAAAGAGTCTTGCCAGGGTGTCTCAAAACCCCGGCAAGACCAGAACCATTAACTTTTACAGGATTAACGATTCTTTCAGAATTGTGGATTTGCCTGGCTACGGATATGCCAAGGTTTCCAGAGAGACTACAAAGGACTGGGGACCGATGATGGAGGAATATTTTCAAAACCGGAAAGGCTTAAAGAAGGTGGTTCAGCTGGTGGATATAAGGCATGCTCCATCTGCTCAAGACATACAGATGTATGAATATCTGAGGCATTATGGGCTCGACGGGCTGGTGGTAGCAACGAAAGCTGACAAAGTTTCACGAAATGAAGCTCAGAAGTGCATAAGCGTTATAAGGCGGACTCTCAAATTGAGCGAAAGCGATAAGGTTATACCTGTTTCATCACTGAAGAAGACAGGACAGGATAAGCTCCTTGATGAGATGGAACGGCTCTTGATGGTGGAGGAATAGGGAATATGCAGTTTATCAGTTTCAGAATTCTTATGAGCCGTATAAAGGCCATCAAGACTATGATGCATGATAAGACAGTGCCTAAGAGAAAAAAGGCATTGGTGGTGTTGGGGATAATTTATTTATTTTTGCCGGTGGATTTAATACCTCCAGTTCTATTTCCCATTGGATTTTTAGATGATATTGTACTTTGGCTCTGGATAATATGGACGCTTAGAGACACTTTGGATTTGTACTGGGATGGTGAAAAAGTGCAGGATTTTTCCAATGCTTTTAATAAAGATGATATAGTAGAGGGCGTAGAATTTACTGTAGACCAGGAGGATGAAAAGGATGGACGTTGATATTAAGACAAGGAAAGTTCTGTTGACCAGAGAGCAGATTGAAAAAAGAGCAGCAGAGCTGGGCGCTCAGATCTGCGAGGATTTTAAGGGTGAACCCCTTTATCTGATAGGCACTCTGCGAGGCGCAGTAATGTGGATGGCTGATATAATGAAAAACATCACTAACAATACGGAAATAGATTTTATAATGGCTTCAAGCTATGGCTCCGGCACCGAAAGCTCAGGAAAGGTGATAATAAAAAAAGATTTGGAAGGCGACATTGCAGGGAAAAATGTTATTATAATCGAAGATATAGTAGATACCGGCAACACCTTGAAATATCTGAAAGAATACCTGTATGGCAAAAATCCTAAAAGCATTAAAATATGCACTCTTTTGGACAAGCCTTCAAGACGCAGCGCTCAAATTGAGGCTGATTACATAGGCTTTTCCATTGACAACCTTTTTGTCATAGGATATGGGCTTGATTACGATCAAAAATACAGAAATTTACCTTATGTAAGTTATCTTGAATGATAATATGGGTAATAGTATAATATAAGATAAGATATCAAAAAATTACAAAGGAGATACATAAAATGGGTTATGAAGTAAAGATAGGAATATCAAACAAACATGTTCATCTGACTGATGAGCATATTGAAATCTTGTTCGGTAAGGGCCATAAATTGACTCCTACAAAGCCGCTCGTTCAGCCGGGACAATTTGCGTGCGAAGAAAAGGTTGACGTAGTAGGCCCGAAGAACACTCTTAAAGGCATTAGAGTTCTAGGACCGGCAAGACCGGAGACTCAGGTGGAATTGGCGATGACAGATGCAAGAACAGCAGGAATAAAAGCGCCGCTGACCGATTCCGGCCATTTGGAAGGTACTCCCGGATGCAAACTTATCGGACCTTGCGGAGAAATAGAGCTTGATCACGGCGTAATGGTTGCAAGAAGACATGTACACTTAAACGACGAGCAAGCTGCAGAAGCAGGAGTTAAAGACGGAGATATCGTAAGCATCAAAATCGAAGGTCCAAGAGGTCTCGTGTTCGATAATGTTTTGGTAAGAGCAGGCGCTAAGCATGAAAGAGAAGTGCATCTGGATACTGACGAGGGAAATGCAGCAGGCTGCGGAGCTGATACAGTTTGCACGATTATCAAATAAGTAGCTTAGTTTGAAAATGTTTAAAGAGAGGACGCCTCAAAGCGTTGTGCTTTGAGGGCTGTCCTTTTTTGCTTCCGGCAAAGCGTGAAGAAATCATATTTATATTCCATAACTTCCATTTAACGGATCCTGGAACCATGGAATATGCGGCGTATAATACGTGAAAGCGATGAGAACAGCAGCTAAAACCGCTAAAAGCGCTATTCCGGCCGCATTGGAACCGGCAATATAGGAAATGCGATTTTTCGTCATTTTATAGTTGAATAAATAAGCACATGCCAACGAAAAGAAAAAAATACAGATGTCCACCCACATTATATTTTTCCCTATTATGCCGCTATAAGTATAGTAGAACAAAGTTACAATGGACATTGCCAGGAAGGCAGATAAAGCTGTGGACCAGATTAAGTTTGGTATCGCGGCTCTTTTATTTTTTGAGTATATTAATTGTATAATTAAAAACAATAGAATAGGATAATAAACTAATTTCAAATGCTCCCAAGGACTTTCGTTGACGGGGGAGACAGCGGCTATAATGTCATTTTTCGTCCATTGATATAGGAAATGAATTAAAAAGCCCGCAGCGCATGAGAAAATAAAGCCTGCCGCCATTTGAACCGTAAGTGAGAAAACTTTTGCTTTAGGTATATACATGTTATTCGCCCAACTTTCATAGTATTATTTGCGTTGTATTTTGCCCGGAAATGGTGTATCATATACTATGTAGAGGTATTTTCAGGAGGGAGAACAGTGAGAAAGTTCAATTATGTTTGCTCATTTTTGCTGGTTATTACGTTATCTGTTTTCATAATAACCCTTGGACAAAACATAACAGCGCGAACATCAGGGACTTATTTGTATTATTTTAACGATACCAGAGTAGTAGAAGGCCTTTATACTGAATATACCAGTTCTCAGATGGCAGACGAGATAGCGGGGTTTATGAATTCGTGGAGACCGGATGAGTTTCAGGTATATGAAAACACAGGCTATGATTTGCAAGGGGTATTCAGTGATAGAGACAGCGACAACATGCTTATCGCCAAAACTGCTTTAGATATAAGTTTAATTGTTTGTATCGTGTGTTTGATAATATCCGCATCCATATACGTATATTTTCTTAAAAATGATTTTAAGCTTGTTATCAGAAAACGCCTTAAGGCGGTATGGATTGTTACGGGAATTCTCTTAGTGTGTGAAAGCTTGCTGTTTATGACAGAGCAAGGAGTGAGACGGCTGACTTCTTTTATGGGGCTTGAAGCGCTGGGAGATAATTCGCCTTTGGCGTCCATATTGGGAGCGGATTTTATCAATATGGCAGGATTCTTTGTCATATTGTATACTTTAGTAGCAACTATAGCTATTTCTTATCTGACTTATGTCTTGACCAAGCCGCCTAGAATATTTTATTAGAAAGGAAAGAACATGATACTGGTACATTTAGCTGATGGTTTTGAAGAAGTGGAAGCTGTGACAGTGACTGATATTTTGAGGAGAGCAGGTTTAGAAACCAAGTTCGTATCGGTTACAGACAGCAGGCAGATAAAGGGCGCCCATGGAATTACTGTAGAGGCTGATACGATGTTTGAAGAAGCAGATTATGAAGCTTGCGAAATGATAGTACTGCCGGGTGGAATGCCGGGAGCTCTTAATCTGAAGGAACACAAGGGGTTGTGCAGACAGATTGCATTGTTTGCTGAAGAAGATAAGGCTTTGGCTGCCATTTGCGCAGCTCCCATGGTATTTGGCTCTCTGGGTATTTTGTCCGGAAGGAAAGCAACCATTTATCCCGGTATGGAAGAAGAACTTTTGGGTGCCGAGCCCATACCATTTCCGGTAGTAAGAGATAGTAACATTATAACTTCACAAGGTCCGGGCACTGCCATGAAATTTGCTATAGCTATAGTCAAGTATTTTAAAGGCGAAGATGCAGGGGACAAGCTGGAAAAGGAGTTGTTGTTATACTGATGCTGTTAAAGACGGATTATCATATACACACATGGTACTCCGACGGAACTATGAGTCCTAAGGAGGTAGTAGAAAAATATATTGATGAGCAATACGATGTCATAGCGATTACAGACCATGAGGTTACAGACGGTATAGCAGAAGCCAAAGCGGCTGCCGAGGGAACGTTGATAAAGGTTATTCCCGGCATAGAGCTGGCTACAGACATGGATGGAAAAGAGCTGCACATACTTGGCTATAACATCGATGAAAATAATTTGAAGCTTAAAGAAACGCTTATCGGTTTGGCAAAGATAAGAAAGGCTCGCAACGATTCTCTTCTAAAAGCCTTGCAGGATAAGGGTTATGAGATAGATGAAAAGGATCTTATCAAGAGAGAAGGACAGATTTATATAGGAAAGCCGGATTTTGCCAGAGCTCTCGTAGCTAAAGGATACATATCGGAAATATCAGAAGCCTTTAAGCCGGGCCAGTTTCTTGAATCACAAGAAGCTAAGGCTGTACGTAAAGAAAAGATTAAGACAAGTGATGCTATAGAGCTGATAAAGGAGGCCGGAGGCATACCTGTACTGGCTCATCCATGCAAGATCAAAGGCATCGGTGCCAGGGAAAGCGATGAATTTAAAGAAAATTTCAAGCTGCTTTTGAAAGAGCTAAAGAAGGTTGGACTGAAGGGCCTTGAATGTATATATCCTGCTCACAGCGATGGGGAAAGACTGTTTTTCATAGATATGGCCAGCCGATATCATCTGCATATAACTGAAGGATCAGACTTTCACGGCAGATAAAAAAGTGAATGGAGGAGAACTTATGTCAGTATTCAGCAGCAGGAGAGTAGCTGCAGCGGTTAGAACCAGAGAAGATTTTGATATTTCACTTACATCTAAAGTGGATGTCATTTTTTTGCTATATTCAAGCATAATGAATATAGAATCATATGTGAAAAAAGCACATGGAGCAGGTAAAAAGATATTTATCCACATGGATTTCGTTGAGGGGGTAGGAAAAGATCGTGCCGGCATGGAATTCTTAAAGTCTATAAACGTAGACGGCATACTTACTACCAAGACTAACATGATAAGACCTGCCAAAGATTGCGGCTTGATAACAGTACAGAGATTTTTTATCGTGGATTCCCACTCGGTTGATACAGCAGTGGAATCTATACGTATAGCAAAGCCTGATGTGGTTGAAATTATGCCGGGTGTAGTCGAAAAGAAAATAAGAGAGTTTGCAAAAAAAGTTTCCATGGAAATATTAGTAGGAGGGCTGTTGGAGTTTGAAGAAGAAGTGGATGCTGCCATAGCTGCAGGTGCGACAGCTGTTTCCACAGCCAAAAGAGCGCTTTGGGATTACAAATAACATGAAGTAGGAGATTGAAAAGATGAAGATCAAATTTTGCGGTGCATCTGAAGGCGTAACCGGTTCTTGCCATTTGATATCTACAGAAGAGCATAAAATTTTACTTGATTGCGGACAGTTTCAGGGTGGAAAAGCTATGGAGGCCATGAACAGAGAAGCTTTTCCTTTTACACCTGAAGAAATAGAATGCGTAGTCCTGAGTCATGCGCATATAGATCATTGCGGCAGACTTCCTCTGCTTGTAAAGAGGGGATTCAGAGGACAGATTTACTGTACAGATGCAACAGCAGATTTGCTGGAAGTAATGCTGAGAGACAGCGCATACATACATGAAAAAGACGCAGAAGCTCAAAGCCGTAAAAATGCCAGAAAAGGAAAACCGCCGGTAGAGCCTCTTTATACCATAAAAGACGCAGAAGCAGCTCTTACCTTGGTAAAACCTGTACTTTATGACCAACTTATAGAGATTAATCCTGAAATAAAGATAGTATTTAACGACGCAGGTCATATTCTGGGTTCAGCTATAACTGAACTTTGGATAACGGAAGCCGAGAGTACATCTAAAATAGTGTTCTCAGGCGACCTTGGCGTTATGAACAGACCTATTTTACGTAATCCGACTAAGATAAAAAAAGCCGATTATGTAATCATGGAAACTACTTACGGAAACAGAATACACGAGCCAAATGCTACAAGCATAGACCAGCTCATAAAGATAACTATAGATACTGTAAAAAGAGGGGGAAGCGTTATAATTCCGTCATTTGCTGTAGGAAGAACTCAGGAATTGATATACCAGTTTAATTTGTTTTATGAGGAACATCCTGAATACAGACAGTATCTGGAAAATGTTAACGTATACATAGATAGCCCAATGGCTACGACGGCAACAGAAGTGTTTAAACGTAATGCACAGGTATTTGATGAAGAAACCAAAGCAAGAATACTTAGCGGAGACAATCCATTAGATTTTAAAAATCTGAAATTTACCAGAAATACCGCGGACTCACAAATGCTAAACAATGATAAAACTCCGAAAGTTATTATTTCAGCCAGCGGCATGTGCGAAGCGGGAAGAATAAGACATCACCTAAAGCATAACCTTTGGGACAGCAGAAACAGTATCGTATTTGTAGGCTACCAAGCTGAGGGAACTTTGGGCAGACTGTTGATAGAAGGCGCCAAAGAAGTAAAGCTTTTTGGTGAAACAGTAGTAGTGAAGGCAGAAATTCATAACTTAGAGGGTTTTTCAGGACATGCAGATCAAAAAGGCCTCTTTGAATGGATAAGCAGCTTTGAAAAAAAACCTAAACAAGTATTTTTAGTTCATGGAGAGACAGACTCCAAAAAAGACTTTGCCAAGCTCATAGAGACTGAGCTTGGATATGACCCGGTAGTCATCATGCAGAATTCTGAATTTGAACTGGAAACAGGACGTCTGCTTAGCAAGGAAGAAGTTATAACTGAAGTTATGGATGATGAGGGCATTGAAGAACTTAAGGATAAGATAGTCAATGTGAAAGAACAGCTTGACCAAATGCTCTCAGGAGCCGAGGATGCCATGAAAAATCAGCTTTCAGCCGAAAAGCTGCAACAGATAAACAATATAGTTTTAGAATTGGAAAAAGCTTCTCTCAATTTAGGTTCATCCTTGACTTCCGAAAACAGAGATACAACTCCTTTAAGCGAGCAAGGAGATATGTAGCCATGGAATATCCTGATGTGATAGTAATCGGTATTGCAGGAGGCACGAGCTCAGGCAAGAGTACGATGATCGGAAAAATAAAGAAGGAATTTGGCGACGTAATAACCATACTCAGCCATGACTTTTATTATAAGCGCCACGATGAGCTTTCTCTTGCGGAAAGAAGAAAATTGAATTATGATCATCCTGATTCTTTCGATACAGACCTCATGATAGACCATATAAAGATGCTCAAAAGGTGGCAGCCTATTGACATACCTGTATACGACTTTTCCATATATAATCGTTTAAACGAGACCGTACATATTTTGCCATCGAAAGTTATCGTCGTAGAAGGCATATTGATCTTTGAAAACAAGGAACTCAGAGACCTGTTCGATATCAAGGCCTTTATCGATACAGACGCAGATGTCAGAATCATAAGAAGGATATTGCGAGACGTAAAAAAAAGAGGAAGGACACTGGAATCTGTCATCGATCAATATCTTTCCAGCGTAAAACCTATGCATGAGCAGTTTGTTGAACCGAGCAAAAAGTATGCGGATATCATCATACCTGAAGGCGGACACAATTTGGTTGCTTTAGAGATGCTTAATGAGAAGATTTATACGTTGATAAACCGCTGATATGCTGTATTTGGTGTAAATAACATAAAAGACAAACTGAGACCGATGCTGACAAATTTTATTTAAAATAAAATTTGCCGGCATTTTTTTTTGCATTTTAATGCTTATTACAGATATTTGCGTCACTAAATCGAGCATATGGAAAAATAAATCTTGCTTGGCCTTTTAGCGCATGTTAAATATATTAAAAAACAGAAGGTGGGTGATTTAATGAAGGATTATCAACAGAGAAGGATGAAATCATATGTATTGCCGGAAGCTGTATATAGACAGGCATTATGGGCTGTTAAAGATTTACCCAGATTGAAAAGAAGCCTTGAACTGTATTTGTATAAAGAAGGTAATTTGCCAAGCGGCAGTTTAGTCATGGAAAGGATCGGAGAAAGGAATGCCTCCGAAAAAGACTTTACAGGTCAGGAAGCTATAAAAAAAGCAATGCTGTCTATGAAAATCCAGGCTATTGAAGATGCATTCTTTCAGATACCTTATGAATACAGAGAGGGTATAAGGCTGAAACTGACAGAGGGAAAAGAGTACGGTGACGATTTTCACGCAAATACTTGGAAAAAGTGGCAGCAAATATTTATATTTCATGTAGCAAAAAACTTGAGCCTGTATTAATTAGTAAGAATTAAATAAAAGGCGATTTTTGTCGAAAAGAACTTACGAAAAAAAATGAATTTGTGCTGAAAGCAATGTAGGTATATGGTAATATGTTACTGTAAATAAATTACATAAATTGGACGTTCAACTTTGAGAAAGGAGATGAGTCTTGAATAAAAAGATAGCCGGATTTTTAATAATATCAGCGGCATTGATATCATTGGCAATTTGGGAACTGTGGGGAAGGGAAAATATTTCATATAGGGAAATTTTGGTTTTAACGTCAGACTTGCCGGCCAATACCATTGTTGAAGAGGAGCACATTGATACTAAGAAGATTGAAGCTCCTTCACCTAAAGCTTTGGGACCGGATGACGTGAAAAAAGTGATCGGGATGGAAACTGCGCAATTTGTCGCAGAGGATGTTCCTTTGTATGATGAATATTTTAGACAATCAAGATTCGCTACAGGAGAGGGTACTGATAAAGAAATCCTTTCCATACCGGAGGACTGGCTGTTATCGCTGCCGCAGACATTGAGAAGAGGAGATACGGTCACTTTTTACAATGAAAAAGTAAAGATATTGACTGCTGTAGTAGTACATGCCAGAGACAGCAGTAACCAAGAGGTTTTATCTGATGACAAGGAAAGATTCCAGAGCACCGGTGTCACGCACAACATTGAAATAATAGGCAATACGGCTCAATTGGTTGAACTTTCCAGGTTGGCAGGTGAAGGAAAGAAATTTACAGTTTTATATTATTGACGTAAGAGGAACATAAAAAGGGAAAATATGGATAAAAGGGAATGCTTTGAGGATTTTTATTGCCTCTGTAACATAATAGGAGAGCATTTTGACCGAGAGTGGAAAGAGGCGGACGAATGGGAAAAAGAGGAAAGACTGAGCAGAGAGAAAAAAGCAATAATGGGTTATGAAGAGGAAACTGCGTATTATAAGTCCAGGATAGACGACATAATAAATTCATACCCTGAATACAAAAATACTATAGTGCCTCCGTGGTATAAAACCCTTTCAGAAGGAATCTTTGCCGAACTTTACGGGCTTTCAGGACTTGAACCGTGGGCGTATGATCGTACGGAAGATTACAAACATTCGTCATCTGCAAAGCTTATCGGAGATAAACTTTATTGCCTAATTGACGGCAGGTCTCAACTCCAGCCGCAGAGAATATCAAAAGCCAGGAGGCAGCAGCTTAAGCGCGCTTTATTAATGGCAACACCAAGAGAGAGAATAGAAACGGGCTTTCATGAAGTATATCTGCACAACGGGATTAGGATTACCATATATTCGGGAGAAAGAACTAAAGAAGGAGAGGATATAATGATATTCAGAAAGTACCTGCTGACGGAACTTACCTTTGAAAAATTAGCCGGCTTAGGTACGATCCCGTCGGAGGCTGTAGAGCTTTTCAAGGTCATGGTGAAAATAGGATTTAACGTATTGTTTGCAGGACAAGTCCGTTCCGGAAAGACTACATTTATGCAGGTGTGGCAGAGGTATGAAGATAAAACTTTAGAAGGTCTGGCGATAGCTACTGACCCTGAAACTCCATGGCATATTATAATGAATGATACACCTATAATGCAACTGATAGCAGATGATAAAGACTTGGAGGAACTATATAAATATTTACTTAGAGGAGATTGCGACTATATTCTTTTAGAAGAAATGAGAGATGCGGCTGCTTTTAAAATAGCGATGGATATTACATCGTCGGGGACTATGAGAAGCAAAGCTACCATTCATGCGGCTGATCCTCAAGATATTCCTTTCAAAATGGCATCTGCTATCATATCAAGATACGGAGGAAATTTTAAAGGTATAATTTCTCAAATTTTCAGGAATTTTAATTATGTAATAGAGCTTTGTCAGATGCCCGGCAGCAGAAACAAGAAGATACTCAATTCAATCAGTGAATACAGATATGACATAAATCGTGACAGAGTATCAATCCACTATATTTGCAAACTTGATTGGGAAACCGGAAAATGGATGTGGAAATTTGACATGGGGGAGGATAAGAAGAATATGGGAAAGATATGGCCTGATGAGTTTAAAAGGATGGAAAACATGATAAAAATTCTTGAAGAGAGGAATCCGATAATGGAGAATACGGTCATTTATCCCAGATATTATGAGCGTGAAGGGGACAATAACGATGTTCGTTGAAACTTTTTTTACATTGCTGTCTATCATAGGCCTTGCAATTTATTATTGGGAAGATGGTAAGCAAGCGAGAGAAGCTTTTAAAAGAAACGTATATGTAAAACAAAGACGCGTAAAAGTCAGCAAACGTATTAAAAGGGGTGAGGCAAAGCGCACCGTAAGTATATCCGGTACTACAGGTGATGATTTTATTGAAACTGTAAGAAGAATGCTTCAAGTTACGATGGGATTTAAAAGCAGGAAAGCGGTATATGGCTTGATAGCGTTATCTGCCGTATCAGGTGTTTTGACTTTTATGTTACTGCGCATAAGAATACCTGTTTTTCTCGCATATTTTGCATCAATATTTACCTTTTCTATTCCTATACTGATGCTTTTATGCAGACTGCAGACTATACGTATAGAAAACTCCAAAGAAGGAGACATCATGGTCACAGATTTGATAGATAACTATAAAATGAATTATTTTAATATGCATCAAGCTATAGAAGTGACCGCTATTACAATAAAAGAAGCTCCCAATTCCAGGAAGCTTCTTTTTAATTTATCTAAAGGCCTTAATACTGCTTCAGGGGGAGAGGAAATAAGGCAATTGCTGAAAGACTTTAGATTTGCCATAGGAACTTCTTGGTCAGGAGTCATGGCAGACAATATGTATTTTGCGTTGGTATCAGGCATAAGGGTAACAGATGCGATGGAAGATCTAAAAAGAACCATAGAAAAAGCTCGAAAGGTAGAAGAATTTTCACGAAGAGAAAATAATGAAGGCAGGCTTATTTTGAAATATATGGCACCGGGATGCTATTTGCTTACTATAGCGGCAGCAGTAAATTATTTTGGATTATCGCTGAAGGAATTCCTGGCATATCAATTTATGACTGAAGCAGGCATGGTGTGGTTTACCATCGCATTGCTTACATACGGCGCCGGTATAGTTGCAAAAATTTTCTTATCGAAAAATAAGCTGGATATATGATAGAAAGGCTGGAGTTAAGGTAATGGGAAAAGAAATTTATCTTTTAATACTGTTGTTATTGATGGCATTGAATATTCGCCTATATAAAAATCAGCTTGGAGAAGTTTTGCCGTTTGAAGTATTAAAAAATAAAAGAAAACAGGTGGCAGAAGGCATTATGATGATGAGAGCAAAACGTAAAAACATTAGCTTGGAAAGGGAGTTATTCAGCAGCAGTGTCACTTTGAAAAATCTTTCTATAGTAAGACGTGACGCACCAATTTCGGCAGATTACATATATGAACGTTTAGTTGAAAACAGTGGATATTTAAAACCTGTTTACAGCCGTATGCTCACACTTTACAGAATGGGGAATGATACTGAAGCATTTGAAATCGTAGCGAAAACCGTTGGTACGAAATCAGGTAAAAACTTTGCTAACATTCTTTCAAAGCTAGACAAATTAAATCCGGCACAGTTGGTGGAGCAAATGGAGATGTTTCAGGAATCATTAACTGAATCGGCCATGACGGCCGCTATGAAAAGAGCTCAGAGAAATAGTCTCATTATAACCAGCTGTGCGGCTGCATCTGTATTTGCTTTGCTTGTAAATTTTACTGTAGTAGTAGTTTTTATGAAGACAGTGAATATTTTAAATCAAATCTTTGTTTAAAACTTTATAGAAAGGATAAAAAATGAAAAACTTGATAATTATTATAGGCACAGTGTTGTTGGGTGCTGTTATAGTAAACACGTTAGTACTGGGAGATACTGATTCTCTTAAAAGCACAGCCAGCGATATAGTAGAGAAGGGCACGGGAACGGTTTCTGATTATCTGGATTTTGGAGGTATGATAGGTGGATAGATATGAAAAATCTAATAATCATAATAGGGACAGTTATACTGGGAGCATTGATATTTAATATGATTGCAGGAGATGGGGAGGGTACTCTTAAAAGCGTGTCCGAAAAAGTCATGAGAAAGACTATAGAGATATACGGTGATAGGGAGTGATCGTTTGAAAGATTTGATAACATCTATAGGTTCTATCATGATATTAATGATATTTTTAATGCAGTTTGCAGCTAATCAAGCATTGATAGGCAAATTTATCCTCGCTGATACTATATTGGGAAAGTACGAGGAGGCAGCAATTGCGGAAGATGATAAAAATAATTTTGATAAAATAAAACAAGACATTTCAGTCGTTTTAGGCTGCGAAAAAAGTGAAGTTTCAACTGATATTAGTGAAAGAGGAATGTGCGCCGTAAGTGCGCCTGTAAACAACGTAATAGCCTGCGGCAAAATCCTGGGAATAACCGATGATGAAAATAGGATCATATATAAAAAACACATAAAAATAAAGCGATGAAAAATTTAATTATAACTATGGGAATTTTGATTTTAATGATAATGTTAAACATGTTCCAACTTGACATTTTTCTGCGCATAGTGTAAAATATTGCCTCGTAAAAGGGAGTAACTGGCATCTTTGAGGTGTGATATTTTGCGTCAAGCCAATCATGAAAATGATTCGCATATATCTTAAATAGTAAGACTTTTACCGTATAGTATAATATATGGTAGAAGTTTTTTTTAACTTCGCCCGGAAAGGAAGAAAAAGAATGCAATATTACTTAAAAACGACAGAAGAAGCTCTAAAAGAGGTTAATTCCAGTAAAGATGGACTGATGTCTTCGGAAGCAGAAAAACGTCTAAACGCAGATGGCAAAAATAAGCTAAAAGAACCTGACAAGGATTCACTGCTTAAAAAGCTTTTACTGCAGTTTGCGGACCCTATGATAATAATCCTTATCGTGGCCGCTGCTATATCGGGAATAACTGCTTTTTATGCCGATGAAAGTTTTGCTGATGTAATAATCATCTTATTCGTCGTTGTTGTTAATGCGGTATTAGGTGTTTATCAAGAAAGCAAAGCCGAAAAAGCCATAGAAGCTTTACAAGAGATGGCTTCTGCCACCAGCAAAGTCTACAGAGACGGCAAGCTGGTAACAATTAAAAGTGAAGATTTAGTTAAAGGTGATATAGTAATCCTTGAGGCAGGAGATGCGGTGCCGGCTGACGGCAGAATCATTCAATGTGCCAGCATGAAAATAGAAGAAGCTGCACTGACAGGAGAAAGCGTTCCTGTAGATAAAACTGAAGAAGTTTTAGATCTGGGAGGAGAAAAGGAAATTCCTCTCGGCGACAGAAAGAATATGGTATACATGGGCAGCACCGTTGTTTACGGAAGAGGCGCTGCTGTAGTATGCGAGACCGGTATGAATACCGAAATGGGTAAAATTGCCGATGCTTTGGCTCAGGCTAAAGAAGGAAAGACACCTCTTCAGATTAAATTAAGCCAGCTCAGTAAAGTTCTGACAGTCTTAGTCCTGGTAATCTGCGCTATAATCTTTGGCGTAAGTTTACTTAGAGCTGATTCCCTTAACGGAGAGGTAATTCTTGACGTATTCATGGTAGCCGTAAGTTTGGCGGTAGCAGCCATACCGGAGGGATTAGCTGCTGTAGTAACGATAGTTTTGTCTATCGGCGTTACCAACATGAGTAAGAAGAATGCTATCATACGCAAACTGACAGCTGTCGAAACTCTTGGATGCGCACAGATAATATGTTCAGATAAAACAGGAACGCTGACCCAGAACAAGATGACTGTGGTAGATTACTACGGCGATGATGAAAAGTTATTAGCTCAGGCAATGGCATTATGCTGCGACGCAGCCATAGAAGAGGGAGATTCTGAAGCTACAGGTGAGCCTACGGAATGTGCTCTCGTAAATTATGCATATAAGCTTGGCATTAATAAAAAATCTGTAGAAGATAAGATGCCGAGAGTAAAAGAAGTTCCTTTTGACAGCGGCAGAAAGATGATGACTACGATTCATGCCGATGAAGAGTCAGGTAAGGTAATTCAGTATACTAAGGGAGCTCCTGATGAAGTACTTAAAAAATGTACGATGATCTTAGATAAAGGAACAGTCAGGGCTTTAACTGATGAAGATAAAAATAACATATTACAAGCCAATAAAAATATGGCAGATAAAGCTCTCAGAGTGCTTATGGCATCGCAGAGAATATATGACACGATGCCTGATAAGATAAGTGCCGAGTCAGTTGAAAATCAACTTTGCTTTATTGGTCTGGTAGGAATGATAGACCCGGTAAGACCTGAGGTAAAAGCAGCTATCGAGGAATGCAACAGTGCAGGAATCACTCCTGTAATGATTACCGGAGACCATATAGATACAGCATCAGCTATAGGTAAGGAACTCGGCATCTTACATGACGGAAGAAAAGCTATAACCGGAGCTATGCTTAATGAAATGGACGATGATACCTTTGAAAAGGAAATTGAGAATATCGGGGTGTATGCCAGAGTTCAACCTGAACATAAGGTTAGAATCGTAAATATGTGGAAGAAAAAAGGCTATGTTACTGCCATGACCGGAGACGGTGTCAACGATGCGCCTAGCATTAAATCAGCTGACATAGGCGTCGGCATGGGTATTACCGGAACTGATGTAACTAAAAACGTAGCTGACATGGTACTGGCAGACGATAATTTCGCAACAATTGTAGGCGCTGTAGCAGAAGGACGCCGCATATACGATAATATCAGAAAAGCAATACAATTCTTGCTGGCCTCAAACATGAGTGAAGTAATAAGTATATTTACAGCAACAATGCTTGGATTTACTATACTGCAGCCTGTACACCTGTTATGGATAAATCTTGTTACCGACTGCTTCCCTGCTCTTGCTCTTGGTGTAGAAAGACCTGAAGCTGATATCATGAAGAGAAAGCCTAGAAAGACCAGTGACGGCGTATTTGCCGGCGGAATGGGCATAGATATGGTATATCAGGGAGTTATTTTGGCGGGTCTTACGCTGATAGCTTACTTTGTAGGTCATTATATAGAATCAGGCGTTTGGGAGATTGCAACAAGCCCTGACGGTACTACAATGGCATTCCTAACCTTATCCATGGCAGAGATATTCCACAGCTTCAACATGCGTTCACAGAGAGGAAGCATTTTCAGCATTAAGCATTGGAATCCATCGTTAACTTGGGCAGGAATTGCAAGCTTTATTTGCACATCTCTTGTAATATATGTTCCTTTCTTATCTGATGCATTTGAATTTGAACATATAAGCTTTGTTGAATATGCTATTGCAATCGGTTTGGCATTCTGCGTAATTCCGATTGTTGAAATCGTAAAGCTTATAGAGAGAAAATTGGCAAAATAAAATAAACAATTATAACAATCAATGTTCAAAAAACCCGACAAAAATTATTTTGTCGGGTTTTCAGATTCACGATGATAATATTGGGGTTAACATGTTATAATCGCTATGTTATAATTAATGCGTTATTTTATAACAACAGCTATCGTTAATAATAAACGCATACAGAAGAGAAAGGATTTAAGATGGGAATAGTTGTAGGAATTGATATAGGGGGAAGCACTACTAAAATTGCAGGATTTAATGGGGAAGAAATGCTGTTGCCGGTACAGATTACTGCCAGCAACGCCATTGCATCTCTATTTGGTGCATTTGGCAAGTTTTTATACGATAATGATTTAGAGTTGATTGACATAGATCAAGTAAATTTAACAGGGGTTGGAAGCAGCAATATAAAACAGAAGATTTATGGATTACCTACATATAAAGTGGATGAGTTTTCTGCCAACGGAGTAGGCGGAGGATATTTTGCTGAGGGAAAAGAAGATTTTATGGTAGTGAGCATGGGGACCGGAACTTCTTTTGTACGGGTTCAAAACCGCATTCCTACTCATCTTGGCGGTATAGGCATTGGAGGGGGAACTATAACCGGCCTTTCAAAACTTATGCTTAATACAGACGACGTGGATAAAATACAGGAAATGGCCAGTGAGGGAAATGTAGCTCATATCGATTTAAGAATAGGAGACATTTCCAACAAACCTCTTCCGGGGCTTGATCTTGAGATTACAGCATCAAATTTCGGCAAAGCATCTTCAAGAGCCGATTGCGAGGATAAAGCGGCAGGGATTGTGCATATGGTTATAGAAACGATTTGCCAGACTGCGGTGTTGATAGCAAACGGATATAATATAAAGGACTTTGTACTTATAGGCAATCTTATCAACTTTCCTGAGTGCTGGAGCGTTTGTGATATGATAAAGATCATGTACCCGTATGTAAATTTTATAATACCTGAAGATGGAGAATACGGTACTGCTATAGGCACTGCTCTGGCTGCTAAGCGCTGCCTTAAGCCAGTATAATTTTTACCAATGAAAAAGATTGTTAATGTAGCCGGAAATATTATTGCTGCTGTATTTGCGGCAATTGGGGTTTTATGCATATCAGTGACAATCACTGTGATGTTTAGACCGCTTTATTATTTTGATATAGATTATTTGGATATCCCACAGATGTCGGGGATGTCTGAGACTGTGATAAGAGCTAATTATGATGTGTTAATAGATTATAATTCGCTGGGAGGACCGTCAGAATTGAACTTCCCTGATTTAATCATGTCCCAGCAAGGGCGTATACATTTTGAGGAAGTAAAAGACATCTTTATCTTTATGCAGATTTTTTCTATCGCAGCTGTAATTTTGCTGGTACTTTGGATTGTTGCATGGGTTAAGAAAAAAAGTCTGTCGTTTAAATGGATGAAATTCACAGGCATAGTGATTGCAATAATTGCATCTACATGCGGATGCGCATTGATCATAGATTGGGATTTGGCTTTTACTGCGATGCACACAATATTTTTCAGAAACGATTATTGGATTTTCGATGCAACCACCGATCCGGTAATAAGGATATTGCCTGAAGAGTTTTTTATGCATTGCGGAATCATGATAATTATATTGGCGCTGATCCAAATAATAATATTGCAATTGGTTTATAGGAGACTAAAACATGGAGGAAATAAGATTTAAAAGTGTTTTCTTTAGATTATATGATAAAAAAATTGCTTCTGGTGAAGTAACTTTTTCTCAGCTTAATTTAAGCAAGACGGATTTCATCAGATTATGCACAGAAGATAATTTCGTGCTGGAAAGAGAAACTATATTGAAAATAAGCTCTGCCATGAACCTTACAGATGAAGAGGAAAGAGAACTTTTAGAGGCAGCAGAAAGGCAGCAATAGAACAATTCATTATATGTAATTATATAAAACCGGTCATTAAAAAGACCGGTTTTATATATGGGCATTTTATCGCATAATACTTTATTTTATACATTAAACAGGAAGTGCATTACATCGCCGTCTTTAACAACGTAATCTTTACCCTCGGAACGTATCAGGCCTTTTTCTTTGGCAGTGGCTAAATTTCCGCCGCATTCGATAAGTTTGTCATAGGCTATGGTTTCTGCCCTGATAAAGCCTTTTTCAAAGTCAGAATGTATTTTTCCGGCTGCTTGAGGAGCCTTTGTGCCGCGCTTTATAGTCCAAGCTCTTACCTCTGGTTCGCCTGCGGTAAGGAAGGATATAAGGTCGAGAAGAGAATAAGATGCTTTGATAAGCTGGTCCAATCCTGATTCTTCGATGCCCAGTTCGTTGAGGAATAAAGCTCTTTCTTCGTCGTCAAGTTCAGCAACTTCTGACTCAAGCTCGGCACATATGACTGTAACTTCAGCGTTTTCAGACTCAGCAATTTGACGCACCTTTTTTACATATTCATTATCCCCGGAAGCAATATCGCTGTCGGAAACGTTGGCCACATATATTATAGGCTTGTATGACAAAAGATCCAGTGTCTTTACGAAAGCAGCTTCATCTTCATCCAAGTCCATAGAACGAGCATTTTTACCTTCGCCCAGCCAGGAATAGATTCTGTTTAGGAGATCTAACTCGACCTGCATGGATTTGTCTGCTTTGGCTGCTTTGGAGGTCTTCTGGATTCTTCTTTCCAGAATTTCCATGTCTGAAAGAAGCAGCTCAGTATTTATGGTGTCGATGTCGGAGGCTGGGTCAATATGTCCTTCTACATGAACGATGTTGTCGTTTTCAAAACATCTTACTACATGCACTATGGCGTCTACTTCGCGGATATGTCCCAGAAATTTGTTACCGAGGCCTTCTCCTTTTGAAGCGCCTTTTACAAGACCGGCAATATCGCAGAACTCTATGGTGGTGTATATAGTTTTTTTGGAATTATACATGTCATGGAGCACTTTAAGGCGTTGGTCAGGGACAGTAACGACTCCGATATTGGGTTCTATTGTACAGAACGGATAATTGGCAGCTTCTGCTCCGGCCTTTGTAATTGCGTTGAAAAGAGTACTTTTACCTACATTGGGAAGTCCAACGATTCCTAATCTCATATATTTCTCCTTTGTATTGGTTTATTATTTATTGCTCGTATGTAGAGCGCGTTTTCTTAAAATTATATATATTATGATACAGCCGGCGATTAATGCGAGACTGAGTACCTGCGCCTGGCGCAGCGGTCCTATCATTAAGCTGTCAGTTCTGAGACCCTCAACAAAGAATCTTTCGACTGAGTATAACATACCATATAGACAAATTATTTGACCTGCGAACTTACGCTTATGATTGGCAAAGTACATTAAGAAGATGAATAACAGGAAACACCACATAGATTCATACAGGAATGTGGGATGATAGCCCACACCATCTATGATTTGAGCCCACGGAAGGTCGGTCGGGCCGCCGTGAGCTTCTTCGTTGAAGAAATTGCCCCATCTTCCTATAGCTTGGGCCAATGGTATAACAGGCGCTATCAGATCGGCTGCATCTAAAAATTTAACTTTATAATGTCTACATACGAAGTAACCCACTATAAAACACATTATCAGTCCTCCGTGAATAGCCAGACCGCCGCTTCTTATATCAAATATTTTTGAAAGATCTCCTGAAAAGTCATCCCAGCTGAATATGACATAATAAAGCCTTGCACCTATTATAGCAGAAGGGATGATCCAGATAGTCAATGTGAGTATAAAGTCAGGATCTATATTGTATTTAGGAGCGCGAAAGTAAGTTATGAGCACGGCAAGCATAAAGCCAAAACCGATAAGCAGGCCGTACCACATTATATCAAAACCGAACACGCTGAATGCTACAGAACCGGGTGATACCATTAATAATCTCCTTTGTGTTGCCTTTATTTTTAGGTTTCATATTATTATACAAAAAAAACTACCAAATGTCATTAAAGTTTGATACTATTTTTATTATGAAGTATGAAAAAATAGTAAAAGGAATTTTCTTATCAAGACCTAACAGGTTCATAGCAGATGTTTTTGTCGATGGAATAGAAGCAAAAGCCCACGTAAAAAATACAGGCAGATGTGAAGAACTGCTGATAACAGGAGCAACAGTTTATCTGGAGGATCATTTTGGGCGTATGGGCAGCAGAAAGCTGAGATATTCTCTGATTGGAATAGAAAAAGATACAGAATCAGGATCGATTATGGTCAACATGGATTCTCAGGCGCCTAATAAAGTCATAAAGGAAGCACTGGAGAGCGGATATCTTAAACTTCAAGACATCAGCAGCAATGCAGACGATGCTGATTATGCGGCAGATATTAAACCGGAGGCAAGATATGGTGATTCAAGATTAGATTTTAAGATTTCTGATTCTAAAGGAAGAACAAAATATATTGAAGTAAAAGGAGTTACTTTAGAATCAAAAGGCATAGCATATTTTCCTGACGCTCCTACAGAAAGGGGCATAAAACATTTGAAAGAATTGGAAAACGCATTAAAAGAAGGAAAAGAAGCTTATGTCATATTTGTAATACAGATGAAAGGCGTCAAAGCCTTCAAACCTAATGATGAAAAACATAAAGCTTTTGGAGATGCTCTGAGACATGCACATAAAATGGGAGTAAAAGTTTGGGCTTTCGAATGCGATGTTACGGCACAGCAAATCAGCCTCGGAAAGAGAATAGAAGTGAATCTGTAGAAAAGGGCAGGCTGCAAAAATTCAACCGGCCCTTTTATGGTTTTAAAAAATTGTTTGGAAAATTAATTTATGATAAAACCTGCTATCAGGAATAATATTGCTGATACAGCTGCAGCTAAAAGCCCAAAAGGAGCTTGCGTCATAGCATGATCGAAATTGTTGCAGCCTGTTGCAGCAGAGGTTATGACTGTAGCATCGGAATAGAAACAAATATGAGAACCGAATACTCCGGCGCTTAAAACAGCCGATACTGCCAATGTAACATCTGCATCAAGATTTTGTGCTAACGGAATTACTATTGGCAGCGCTATTATGTACATCCCCCAGTTGGTACCGGTTATAAATTCTGTGATTGCCAGTGCAATGAATATTACGAAAGGCAGAAGTTCAGGAGTAACTAAATGCGTAGCTGAAGTTATCACATAATATGTAAAATGTATTTGATCGTTCACATTAGCAAATAAAAATGCAAGCACCATCAACATTAATGGTAAAATCATGTTTTTAAGCCCTTCCAAAGCCACATCGGTAAAATCTTCAGGCGACATGACGCCTTGAAAAAGATACAGTACAAACATAAACGCCAATGTAACAAGAACGCCAAGTTGCATATCGAAGTCAAGGACTACTGTGGAGCCTACCAGTACAAAAATAGGAAGAAATAGATTCATAACTTTGGGATTGTTAGGAACAATGCTTTCCTTGCCTGCTCTTATATCTATTTTTTCACTTCCCGGAGGGGCAAGCGGTCCGCCTTCTTCCACACGTTTAAAAGCTTTTTTCATAGGACCGAAAATAGGGATGATTCCTAATATTATGACAGGGACAATTATTGCTGCTATCCATCCGTAAAAATTATACGGTATGGTTTTCACAAAATAGAGAAGCCCCTCTCCTTCAGGAGCCCAGCCATTGGTCTCCAAAATCCTTGAAACGAATACTGCCCAGGTTGAAATAGGTATTATAACGCACAAGGGAGCTGCGGTAGAATCAACTATATATGATAAAAATTCTCTTGGCACTTTGTGTTTATCGGTGAGAGTTGTCATACACGAACCGACAGTTAAAGAATTGAGATAATCATCGATAAATATTACCACACCCAGAACCCATGTCCAAAGAAGAGAAGCCTTTTTTGTTTTAGCCTTTTTAGCAATCCATTCGCCAAATGCATAAGAACCTCCGGATTGCTCAATAAGGGCTATTATGCTTCCCATCAGACCGCATACGATAATGAGCCAAGCGATATCTTCATCCATCATAACGCTTAAAAGCCCATCGCTGAAATTAGAAAAAATATTGCTTATCCAGGATGAACTGTTTTCCATCGTTTCCGGTCTGGACACCATGACGAAGCCCATCAGAGATGACAGAATCAAAGCTTCAAGAATTCTCTTAGTGACAAAAATGTACACTATCAAGAATATGGCAGGGACTAAAGAGAAAGCTCCGTATTCAGATACATCAGATGGCAATACGCTTGTAAAACCAATTGTAATTATAAAAACTAAAGCGATAATAAGCAGGGTGCGTCTGCTGTTAAAAGCGGCCTTTTCCCGTGCGAGCATTTTGAGCAACTATCATCTCTCCTTTCAATTGCCTTAATGGCATAAAATAAGCAAGGACAATTATAGCAAAACAATAGGGATTTTCAACAACTTTTTTATAATTTCCGACTACATTTTTCAAAAAAAACATATTGACATATAACTCACAATTTGGTAATATAACACTTGCAGTGATTTTAGGTCACGAATGTGGCGGTGTAGCTTAGTTGGCTAGAGCGTCCGGTTCATACCCGGAAGGTCGGT
>OLGO01000127.1_pt1 | contig 84849 bp, 101 predicted proteins | sample 1605861 | NCBI WGS metagenome assembly OLGO01 (sample SAMN03283253) | human gut metagenome | biome: human-associated habitat; material: feces | host: Homo sapiens | place: USA | collected 2013
TTTTATTTTTATAAATAGGGAGGTTCTGGGAGGTGTTTTGAGTGCCTCCCAGAGGATATATTAACTGGTTAGGGATTAGTATAATTCATCGGCCAGCATTGGTTCCTTGGGCTTATTTAATTTCTCTTTAGAACGTCTTATAGCCCAATTCTCGTAGGGTTTGTAACTGAAGGTACGTGTTGTTTCATCGTATGCAGCATATACCATTTGTTTACGGGATATTCTCCTTCCGTAAGTTTTCTTAAGATTAGCAAACCAATCTAGATACTCCTGTAAAGAGTTAAAGATTTCTTTGTTCCCGTCTAAATCATTTTTAGGACGGGTTTTCCATGTTGCTTCTATATAGCATTGGTGTAGGGTAATTGAAATAAAGTATCTGCACCAGCTACCACCAAAGATAGGTCCCGTGGAGAATTCTATCTCCCGAGCAACTAATGGACTAACGTTATATTTTGTCATGAGATTGAGAAATTAAGTTGGAAAATCCAGTGGTTTCTATTGAGTTGATTGAATGATATGAACCTCCCATCGTTATCGGTAAATTCATTCATGAATTGAATTGCAGCATCTGCCAGTTGACCCTTATAGGGATTGGTATCTGCAGTTATCATTGATTCGAATGTAAATGTATAATAGGTAGTCTCATAGATTTGGATTTGGTTGATATCCAAGCAATTGAGTTTGTAATCCTCTTCCAGTTGAATGAGAAGTCCCATTAGAGGATTTAAGAGATGACCCTTTTCATCGGAGTCAAGTTCAAATGTAGATTTCTTTTCTAAGAAATTGCGAACTACCTTAGTTAGTTCGTCTACCTGATTGTAAGTTACTGAGTTCGTTTTCATATTTTTGTCTATTATTACAATGCAAATATAAGCATTTTTATTTTTATAGAAAAATATATCTATTTTATTTTTAGGGAGGCTGAGGATGTGTATACGCTAAGAAAGGCCGTGGATTAGACGGCCTTTCAATTATTAAGGTAATTGGGGAGTTAGCAAGTATAAAGCCTCTTTTATAATTGAACTCTCCATAGGTTTTAAAGAGGGTTCCTTGTCCATTAGTCCACCTTTCTTCTTTTCGTTTTCAAATACTTCATGTATGGCTTGCTTTAGTTTAGTAGCTAATACCCCTGATAACTCCTGAGATTTAATAGAGATAAGTAATCCTTTTCGTATTTCCTCAATATCCTGGTCATTCTTAGTAATGGGTTTTGCTTCTATGAATTCTTGTATACCCGAAGAATATTCATCTAACCGTTCATATCCCAAATGTTGTAGGTCATTAATGAAGATACTGAATTCATCGTAAGTAAGTCTAGTATCAAAACCTACTCCATGATATAGTTGTACTAAAGGAGTAAGGATTCTTCTTAGTGTATTGAAATCCTTTAGATGGTCTAATTCTATCTCTGACCTAATTGGTACTTTATATACCTTTTCACCCTTCAGTACCACTAGCAGAACCATTAGTCTTGGTGGTAGTCTTTTCTCGTTCATAAGCAAGTTTTTGTATTATAAGTTGTACATAGGTATTCCTTTCCTTATAGATGAACATTACCGAGAGAAGTATCTCATGTTTCGGTAATATCATCTGTATGAAATTGCCTGGAGCAATCACTGTAGCTACTACTGGAGAATCTTCCTGAGAGAAATTCTCCAGTATCATTTCTGCCCTTTTAATTGGTTCTGGCTTTGTTGGGTCCAAAGTTAGGACTGGAGCAGTTATACATTCCTTGATGCCCTGTGTTAAGGCATTATATAACCATTCATCTTTTATATCCTCTACTTGGAGGTTTTTCATTGTAATCATATCCTAAACCTATTTAGAGTCCATACACCCAGGATATTAGAGAATATCCATAGTTCCCAGTTTTTGTAAAAGTTATAGGGTTTACTGAACTGGGATGTTTGAAATATTATCTGATTTGGTGTTCTAGATAACATTTCTGCATGGCAAGTTAATACTCCAGAGGATAATTGAACTTTAAAAGCTTTAATTACATCCTCATCATTTTTAGTCTCTACTGAGGTAAGTAATTTAATAAATTCTACCCCTACACCTTCCGACATTTTAACCTTTCGGAAAGCAAATTTCTCTTTATTCTCCATTTTGTTGATATTTAGATAAGAACTCTTGAGCTAGTTCATCTTGAGTTCTTTCGATTATGTTCTTTACTATTGTTTTATTTTCTACTCTAGCCCACATATATAGCATGCCCAATTGAGCATCCATATAGCCATCTATAAGAGATGGGTCCTTTCTAAATACATCCCATTGTTTTACGAAATTTGTTCGAACCAAATCCCTATAACCCTGGTCTGATATATCTTCTTGGTCTATATAAGCAGATACCCTTTTCTTGACTTCTAAAAGGATTTTCTCTAAGCTTTCGGGTAATCTGAAATTTTCTGGTAAGTTATGATATACCAAAGCATTAGGTATCAATTCCTCAAAGGTAAACTGATTATCGAATAGTTTCTTTGGGTATCTACCTGAAAATATCAATGGTAGCTTATACCTTAGCAACGATGGTACTACGTCATATATAGCATAATGTTTCCGATATTCCTGATAGACATCGAAATATAGATTCTCATCGAATATACCAGATTTCCTCATTATTGCCTGTAAAGTATTATAAACAGCATGGATATGAGTATTACTCAATTTGAATATTAAGTTGCCATTTTTAAGGGCAATGAGTTCACTACAGCATCTCTTTCGTTTAAATAAGTTCATGTGATTAAAATGTAAAGTCAATGTATATTTTCCTTGTTCCCTTGAGAAATTTTTCGTGATTTGAGTCATCATACTTATGGCAAGCATAAGTCTTAGATGATTTATCATAATGGTCTCTTACCCATACTGGAGCAGTATCAGTTGGTTTTAATTTAAAGTATGTACCCTGATTAACCTTGTTAACCTGAGTCTCTTTGTAAGATGTCTTTGGTAGTTCCATATTTTTGTCTATTTTTAAAATGATATGCAAATATAATTCTTTCTTTTTAAATATGCAATATCCGGATATAACTATGGGAGCTTACTATTTCGGAGGAATTGAGATGCAAATGAGCCATCCTCTTTTTCTTCTTCCTCAAAGTCTTCATATTGGTATAACTCTGGGTCTTCTTCGTCTGGGTCTATACGCATTTTGATTTCTCTACGTAGTTCATGATGTTCTTTAGAGAATGAAGACATAGCTCCCTTATAATCATCAGTAATTTGCATTAACTCTGCTTTATTAAGGTTAAGACCCTCTTTACTTGTATCTACTCCTTCTTGTTTAGTAGCAACTACTTCGGGTAATGACTTAATGTCATATCTGTCTTCCAATAGTTTAGCCTCTTCTGGTTTATCCAATACCCTTTGTGATTCCAATACGATTTGACGGGCTTCCTCAATAGAAATAGAGTTCTGTTGAGCAATATTATTCTGTTGATTAAATTGAGCAAAGATATTTGTAGTACTTCCTCCAGTAAGATTACGTACTATTGATTGCAGAGATGTAGAGGATTCAAGCTTTAATTTAAGGGCCTTTCCCAGCTCGGCAGATATAAACGGTACGTATTTCCCTCCCTGAGATTCTCTTAGGATATTAACCTGATGGGCTATTTCCATACGGTCTTCTAATGCCCATGCTAGTTGTTCTCCCATTAACGCTTGAAGTAAATCTTCTGCTTTTTCTTTATCCCATATTCTAGAGCTTAATAGCCTATCTCTCATAAATACCCGTATGTAGTTAATATCTATACCCATACGGTATGAGAATGTATTGATATCATAGGTGATACCACATAATACTCCATTACCCATCAGCCATTGATTAATAATGTAGTTGTGTATCTTTATCAGAAGTTCATCATTTGGGTTCTTCTGATATTCTAATGCCATTGCAGTAGTCCCCATAGGTCTTGGGAATCTTACCATTTTATTTTCCTTTTCTGACATACAAATGAGATTTTCTGATATCGGAACTTTCATCATAACCTACATACTCTAAATCGAACCTTACATACAGATTCAAAGATAGGTTATAGAAATATCCCTTATATTTTTTCTTACTTACTGATAAATTAAAAGGTTCACCAGAGATTAGGTCCCTGGTGAATACTAAATTACCTTTCCCAGTGATGGGGATATTAAGGCAAAGCTTATAATCCCCTACCTTAAATTTATTCCCATGCAGGTCTGTGATTTCCCTTGCCATAGTTTGCCTTTTTATGGTTCGTAGGTTTTTTGTCTTGTTTACTACGGTTATTGGTTATCCCCTTTTGCTCTTCGATTAATTTCTGAACCTTTGGGAATAACCTTTGCCTTAAAGGAACTACCTGAGTAGCGAAAAAGGCATTCCATAATTTCTGGGTTAATGGTTCTCCTATTTTAAGTTCTGAGATTGCCCAGAATTTAGTTTCGAAATTCTTAACTATTTCCCTAAATCGGTAGTAGTATATATTGCCAGTCTTTTTATCTATCCCAATTGTGGTAGTTTGGCAATAATCTAGAAATTCTTTACCTAATTCGGATATAAACTCTTCCCTTTTAAAGTCATAATTCTCTTGGTCGAGTTTAAATAATTTTACGTAATCGATTGCTTCCATATAGATTTAGTTTGTGATTATTAAACGAGGTATACTTTCATCTGTAATCTGAAATAAATACCCTCTTACATCATCCTCATAATAAGAGGACCAATATGTTCTTCTAACTCGGAAATTATCAAGGATTGCCCCTTTGGGTACCCCAGTAATAAATAAGCAATGCTTAGGCATCATTGGAGTAATCTCAAATTTCCCATCCTTGAAATTACCATAGGTACCGTAGTCGGGCATATTACCCGTAAATCCAGTATTCTGTAATATGTCTTGAACCAGAGTAGTTTGGGGTATTTCCTTTTGGTTACATTCTATGGTTAACTTCGATTTGCCTATATATAGGTCTTTAACTATTTCTCTAAACATTTGTATACGATTATATGGGTAATACCATTTTTCTTGAAGTAAAGGTTATTCTGTGAACGTTCCTCTAACTTCTTTAATTCTCTTCGAGATTCAGTACAAATTCTATCAGATTTCCTTAATATATCTGATACATTATCCCAGATGGGTGCCATTGGTTCTACTGGCCCTGCATAGATAACCTTATGTTTAGTTTCTATTTGGGGATATTTAGATTTATACTGATATTTGCCTTTGCAGTAAAGTACGTTATACTTTTCGGGTTCGTTTCTTTTTTCGTTTTCCATTTTTGTTAGGATTAATGTAATCGGATATTTCATCAAGTTGCCCTAAAAGCAATGCCTGAATGAAAAGGTTTATAGGCCTGAAAAAGAAATTCCTTACGTTACCAGTATTTATATACCAATCGTAAATGATAAAGAACTTCTTAATCTTGGAGTGCTTAAGTGAATGTTGGATTAGATAGGACTTACAACATCGTTTATGTAATTCTACCAATTCTTTGTCCTGCTTAAGCATCTCTTTATCAGAGAAGATAGTGTAATCCATTTTGTATGAATTGAGATGCCCAGGTAATTATCCCGGGCACCTGGTTAATAAAGGTTTATGCAACTTGTTCTGGTTTGAGGACCTTCTTTTTAAAGTCCTCATAGGATTTAGCCGCAGCCTTGAATTCCTTAGAGTTTGTATCTTTGATACGAGCCATTGCAAGTTCCAATCGATGGAGTTCGTTTCGAGTTTGTTGTCTCCATTTCTTCCGAGCAAGAGTATCAACTACATCGGCAGGGTATACGTATTTAACTTCCCGATTAGAAATTACCTGTTCGATGATGGATGGTTTTTGTTGTTCCTTAACTTCCTTGACAACCTGTTCCTTTTTGGAAGTTTTGGTTTTAGGAGAGAGTTCTACCAATTTGGCATTGGCAAAATTAGTGGCAGCTTCTTGAGCATCTTGTACCAATTCCTTTTTAGTCTTTTTGGCCTTAGGAGCAGAAGCCTTAGCAGTCTTAGAATTTTTAATTCCTTCAAGTTGTTCGGCAACCTTAGTTGCAACCAGGTTAGTAACCTTTGATTCATTCTTTTTCATAACGTCTATATTTAAAATGCTAGTAAAATGATTAATTTCTTTTTCTGATACAAATATAAGAACTTTATTTTAAATAGAAAAATTTTATTTGAATTATTTTTCTATTTGCTCGGGTTAATCGGCTAGGAAGTCGAAGATTTCTGGAGGATAGTTAATTTCATCCTCTGGGTCATTTATGTAATCTTCGTAATCCTCGTTATATTTATCGTAAATGTTATCTTGTGATGTATTGGGTACCCTTGTACATCTTTCAGGATATTTCTTTACGAAGTCATAGGCTTCTTGAGTAGTCATTACCTTGTCTGAGGTAAATTCGTAGGTTACATAAGAATAAGTTTCACCCAATCTAGAAACTTCATATTGCTGGTATCCAGATTTCTCAATCTTATAGATTTGATTTTCTGGAATCGTTTCTATTTCTACCCTATATTTATACCATTGCTTCTTCTCTTCTTTTGGTTTAATACCCATGCTATCTTGAAGAGAGATTAACTTGGTTATGGGACTTTCAAAATGAGAAGGAGCAGTGCTCACTTCTACTGGATGAGTTCTATTCTCACCAATAAAGTAAATCACTGCCCCCAAGGTTACCAGGCCCAATATGAATTTAGTTTCTGAGTTCATAACCTGTAGTTTCGAATTTATTTTTAATGTTCTTTGCAAAGTATTTACCTTTTGATTCTGCTTGATGTAAACCGTTGCAGATTTCATAAGGTACATCATCATAGCGATAAACTCGATTACCTTTAAAAGCAACCCAAAGTTGTTTTTTCTTTGAGTCATAACCAAAGCCCTCAATATTAGAGGATTCGCAAGGAATCATTTCGACTCCGGTGTTCATTTCTACTGATTCTAAGTATTCGTTCTTTTCCATGTCTATATTAAAATTTTAAAAGTGTTAGTTCTGGGTGGAATTTGAGATTTGCCCTCTGGAATATTGCCCAAGTACCAAGTACTCCCTGAGAATTAGTATGTACCCATTCATCTTCCATTCTGAACAATATGTGAGAGCATACCAGCATTTGGTATTCACTTAGCATATTTATCAGTTGAGGGGTATTCTCCATTTCTACGTATAATTCAATGTGCTCATCTAGTGCTCGAATTATTTCGTCATCCTCAATCTGAAGGAGTTTTTTGATTAAGTCTTGGGCAATATCATTTCCATTTTTAACGTCATCTTTGATTGAGTTGAGTGATTCAATCTGAATACCAGCAATGAGCTTTACGATGTCTTTTGTTTCCTTGTCCATAATTAAATTTTCTTTATGCAAATATACTAAAATTATTTTATATAAAATACTCTTTTAATAAATACGGAGGTAAGTGTTAGCGGTTCTTGATTTCTTCCATCTTTTCCTTTATGGAGTCTGGGAATATAGCATCGTTTACCCATCTTAGGAAGAATTTAGAAGGCTTCTTTTCGGGACTTAGAAGCAATTGTCTCTGTTCAGTAGAGAACTTAATCCTTTCGGATTCTAACATATACTTGGGAAGTTTAGTGAATTCTGCCTGAGAGAAGGAGATTACGTTTTTACCAACTTGGGCCCTTAATGGTTTCTTCCTTTCCTTATAGAGATAGGGGATAATCTTTTTCGAAGGTCCCCCAAGGATGCTAAAACCAAAGATTACCATTGGGTCAAATTTATCTGCTTTTGGGTCCTTAGCTCGTTTGATACATCTTGCCATCCAAGAGAATGAATTTGGATATTGCTTATTGTCCGTTACTTCTCCAACATCTTTTTTATTGAACTCAAATCCGGGAAAGTGAAATAGAAAGTCCTCAGTAAGGATAAATACAAATCCCAATCCCCTAAGATATTTAATAATATCTTGTTGGCTTTTACCCTCTTCAGTCATTTTTTCTACATCTGCAAGAATATCCTCCCTTGGTGATTCCAATTCCTTAGTTGTAGACCCTGCAGGTCTTCCTCTGCCCACATTAGGTGCCTTAGCAGGCAATGTACCAGATAACCTATCTAAGTATTCTTTGAAGTTATCAATATCTTGTTTATTAGTAAGAGTTACTTCTACTCTTATGGGACCGTTATGCTGTACCTTTGGACCTGAATTCATCTCGGTATAAGCATCTACCAACCTATCGGATAATGGGGTACCATTCTCTGATAGTGTAGTGATTCTAAGTTTTGGTTTATATACTTCTTGTTCCATTTTCGACTTAATTAGAAAATAAAAGGCCTGAACAATTTTTATATTGCCAGGCCTTCTACCATTATTAACGAATACTCAAAAATATGGTAAGTAAAAGTAAAAAGTGCTCTTATTAATCTTCTTCTTTAGCGGCCTTCTTTTTCTTCTTGTCTTTGGCCTTCTTATCTTTCTTATCGGAAGCCGGTTTTTCTTTTACCTTTTCTTCCTTCTTTTTCTTAGTTTCCTTTTCCTCCTTGGGAGCCTTACCTGAAGCAAGTTTTCTTTGCTCCATACGGTATTTTTTCTTCTCAGCCGAAGTCATTTCTCTGCCGTCGATGAGAGGATAATCGTATTTGGTAGCTGTTCTACCGCCATTTCCTTTCTTTTCCTTTTTCTCTTTGGCAGCCTTCTTCTCAGCTTTTTCCTTCTTCTCCTTTTCCTGGAGTTTTACCAATTTCTTGTTGTTCTCTTGGTCAGCTTCAGGATAGGCAGCAGCAACTTTGTCTCTTTCCTTATTGAGCTTGTTTACAAGTTCGGTAACCTTTTTACCATGTTTCTTGTCTTTGGTCCAATCCTTAGTAGGGTCCAACTTGTTCTCTTTAAGGTAAGCATCCAAAGCTTTCTTAGCCTTTGTGAGTTCCGGAGTCTTGGATTCCGATTTACTCTTCTTTTCGTCTTTCTTAGCCATTTTCATTTATATTAGGTGAATAATTGAATTTCCTATTTACATAATACCATAGTTATACCTTCCTAATTTGGGTGGGGATTTCTTTAATTTCTAGGATTTCTAAATTGCATTGTTTTAAAACTGCCTCGAGTTGAAGTATATCTTCTACCTCTTTCTGAGATAAGTCCGTAAAAGTTTGTTCAAAAGTTTCTTTCTGTTCCCCCCTTATAAAATTAAATTGGGCAACAATATAAGTCCCATGAAGTTTTTTATTCAGGTCTCCTTTAAGAGATATGAGTTTTCTTTTCAGATAATTACTCTTCAACCTATGGGATTGGTATTCGCCTTTCTTACCCTTATTAAGAGCTACCTTTTTAAGGTACGAAACATAATCTAATTCTCTGAGAGTTTGATTAATGTTTCCCACTAATAATCTTAAGTCTTTTTCCATTTGGGTCTTTGCATTACTTGGTTAGATACTCCCTGAGTTTCTTCTGATAGCATTTCTCTTGCCTCATTTATTATATTGATGGCAAGTTCCCTTTCATCTGGTCCCAGGTTTAATTCTTTATCTTCTAGTGCATCAGTATAAGTATTTATTAGATTATCCAATGCAAGTATTCGAATATTCTTTCGAATTGCTAATTTCTCTTCTTCCATGGGTATAAAAAATTAAAGCCCACTACCTTCGCAGGCAATGAGCTTTTGGCTGAACAACGTCCTAAGTGTAGATGTTATTCATATGAACTTAAACTCTAAATTTATATAGCAGACATATGGGATAGTAGTTAGTAAGTTAGAGTTTAATCTTCTGATTCTTCCTCTTCTTCTTCCTTAGCCTTTTTGTTTTTCGGAGAACAAATAACGCCATGTCCTTTCTTAGACTTAACGGTAAGAGTTCCCGGAACGAATGAAACTGAAGTTGATACCGGTTTGCCATCCGTAACCAATACAGAAGTAACCACTACACCCTGATATCCTTCTTTGTTCTTTACAGCATAACCAAAGTTCATTACCTTGGATTTGTCGTTAATGGCAATAACGTCGATTTGCTTGCTGTTAGGGCGTTGTTCAGCCGGCCGATTCTTGAGTGCCTCTTGACGAGCTTTACGTTTAGCTTCTTTTTCGGGGTCTTTTTCCTTATCTCCTTTCTTCTTGGAGTCTGATTTCTTTGTTGCCATAATTTTTAATGTTTTATAAGTTAATGGTTATTATAAGTAAACTTCTACGTTTATTAATAGTTGATAGTAAAGGTAGGGAAATTTCCCTACCTTCTTTTAAATCTTGAATACGGTTACCAGATTACTTTTTCCCTTTCTTGCCTTTACCTTTGGCTTCTTTCTTTGCCGGCAGTTTGAGACCGAGTTCTTTGGCAATTGATTTACGGAGTTTTTCGATTTCGTCTTCATCGTAATCGTCTGGGTCAGTTTCAAGGTCTTTGTCGTCGCAGACATCCTCAAGTTCTTCGAAGTCCATTTCGGCAAGTTCTTCACCGGTCAGTTCTTCTTCCTCTTCTTCTTCCTCTTCGGAATCATCATCATCATCATCATCATCATCCTCTTCTTCTTCCTCTTCTTCTTCCTCTTCGGAATCATCATCATCATCATCGTCTGATTCTTCCTCTTCCTCTTCTTCTTCTTCCTCGTCATCGGATTCAGAACCAAAAAGGTCTTCGGCTTCTTCGGCAGAAATCATGATAGGAGCAGGGATAATCTTTACTGAGCCGTCTTCGTACTTAATGATGATTGCACCATTGATTTCTGTTCTGGAAACTTCTTTCAGTTCCACTTCTTTTTTCTTCTTAGCCATTTTCGTAATGTTTAAGTTGGTTAATAATTTATTTATATCACTCTGTTATAAGTTTCTTTACCAGTATGGATTTCTGAGTATACCCAGATTTTAATAATTCCTCCTGAACAATATTGAATTGTTTTATCTCATCTAGAGTTGTCTTTAATTCTAATTGAGATTCAATTGTTATTGCCTGAGAGGCAAGTTCCTTGTCACCTTGATAAGTGACTATCTTAAACTTCTTACCTGCAAATGGGTTTGCTGGTTGATGTGCTGTGATTTTAAAACCTTCGTTATTATTCATTGCTATATTTAATTTTAGTTATCCCAGGAATACCCACCTTCCCAAATACTTCGGTATAGGATTTGTATTTCCCTTTTATCCTTATTTTATAGTTATCGGATAATCGAATTGGGTAGACCCATATTTTATTTTCTATCATCCTATTTGTCATTATATAAGCATAAGACCTTCTAAGTTTAATACTCTCTAATGGAACAAACCCTTGAAATAATAGAGACTTCTTAATAAACCTTTCTTTAGGCAAATACCCTAAAAATTTAAGTGATGCCTCATCGAATATTTCAAGCATATCCCTTTGTGCTTTGATAAATAGTACCTTTTGTATTGGGATGTTCATCTTCTTTCTTAAATATAAAGCCAATGAACTTACCAATGGAGGATACTGCAAGAATAACAGATTAAATTTATTTTTCTCCTCTTGACTCAGCCTGTTGTAAATCCTGTAGGATAGCAAGATTGATTTGTAATCTCTTTTGCCTTGTATACTTGGGAGATATGCCTTGCCGTTGTCCATAGAGTTTGATTGAGTACCTTTCATTGAATTCCTTTTTTCCTTTAGACTTAAAGACTCGGTGCATTTGTACCATAAATCTTCTTCGTCGGTGTTTATCTATGTGATATTCATCGGGCATTATGAACTTCCTTGCTTTTACGAATTTACCCTTAAACCAGAATTTAGTACTACCCTTTTTAAGAAGTTTACCATTCATATCGGATAATTCTCTAATGCCTTGTTTTATAAGTTTCCTCCCAGATATTATATGGATATATTGAAGAACATCTACACCATAAAGATAAACTAAGGTAACCTTTACTTGGTGTCTAGTAAAATATGGTATACCGGTTAGATGTTTCCTATATAATTTCTTTTCAGTAACAATCTTATTGGTAGTATCTGGTCTCCAAGTCCATATATAATATCTATCTGGTCGTATGGGTCCATTGTTACTTTCCTTTAGCTTTACCATTTATATTCCTCTTTGCCATTCTATACCAAAGATTGATAGATTTCTCATTTGCTTCGGGGAATTTCTTTTTCATTCTCCGAATAACTCTATCAAGTTCAAAACCTTTTGCAGTTAATTCGAATACATAAGATTTCTTTGTACCCTTGATAAGATTAAATTCATCCCTCTCTCTTGGTGGTTTCTTTTCTCGAGGTTTCTTTATCCCAGGAACTCGTTTTGTTCTCCTTTGCCCATTTTCCCCCTCTTCTCCGAGAAACCCAAGCCTTAATCGAGAATTTCTTAATGGGTCATCTTTCGAATACCCAATATTTTCTAATTGCTTATCCATCCAATCGTCATATTTATCAATTAACGATTTATCGGGCTTCTCTTCTGATACATTGATATAATGTAATAAGTCAAATACCCCAGCAGAACAAGCATCAGGGAAAGGCATCCCTAATATGATAGCCTTTCTCTTTAAATCCTTATAAGTCATGTTTCTCCCAGAAGCACCAAGGAAATTTGATTTCTCCTTGGATGGAGCTTTCATGTCTTTTCTACTCTTTTTTGCCATATCATTAATATTTTAAGTATTCATTTATTTTCTTTGCAAATATAAGAATAAATAATTTAATCTTATCTTATTTCTCTATTTATTTTTATAAAAATCCGAGGTTTTTGCTCGGTTCGCAGCAGTGGATTTAGGTTTTTTATGCTTTCTCTTGATATGTGTGTTATAAGCCATATCCAATTTCTTAATATTGAATTCTATGTTGTTCACTTGATTATAGTTTACTGCTCTTTCCACACAGCAACGGTACTCTGGCCAGAATTTTTGTCCAAGCTTAACAGATTCGGTTTTAATCATGAACTTAGATACCATAAAACCAAAGGTATCGGCATCATCCCTGGTTTCAAACACATACATATAAAATCTACTAAATTCATCGATTACCTCTTGCAATGGCCTTACTGGCAATAATAAGTAACCATCCGTGTATAGTTCTTCGGATATTAAGGCTACCCAATATTTCTTTTTGCCAGGTTTTACCTTATACCTAAACCTTTCTCTGAGTTTAGTGTGCATCCAATCAGGTACCCTATTTAGTAAATATTTGATGTATATCTTGTCCTTTTTATTCGAACGCCTTTTAAACGCAGAAGGCTGTTGTAGCATTCTTGGTAGTATTCTAAAATTATTCCATCTATCAAATTCAAGAATTAATCTTAGAGTGTCCTTATCCCATTCATCTTCTGATTCCTTCAACCTTTTCATATTCCTCTCGATGTTCTTAGTATTTACCTTCGGGAGTAATTGAGCAGAGTCTCCAGTATATAGACTTGCCTCTTTTCTTTTTAGTCGTTTCTCTAAACATCCTTCCATGTAATCTTGAAAGTTTCTTTCACAAGGACAGTCTGGTCGAAAGATAGAAGTGTGTTTCTCAAAAAAATCCGAGAATAGCCTAAAGAATTTCTCAGACCTTTCTCGGATTTCAAGATACTTGTAATGAGACAACTTTAAAATTTCACCAGCTTCCCATGAAGACTTACTTTCTGATAGTTGAAGGAATAATGATTGTTGTTCTTTATCAATTAAACAACTCCAGGCTTTTTGTTGAGCTTCGTTCATAATATTAAATTCTCCTATATCTCATTATACTATCAATTGCTTCATTGGTTATCTGATTAGGGTCATATTCCCCATAATTAGCATAAAGCTTATCTGGGTCATGATTTAAATATACACTATAGATAACGTTGTCAAAAGGTAACCATACTTCCATTCTTCCCATTTCAGGGTATATAAGAACTTTTACTCTTTTACAAAGATGGTCAACCTCTAATACTGTAGCATCTACTCCCTCATAAGGATAACCTCGTAATACTAAGTAATCTCCAGGCTTTACATTGACTAAATCATCCACTGAAAACTTCTTATTCTCTCTAGCAATACGTTTAAATCGCCTTACTTCTTTTCTACTACAAGTAGCCACTAAAGAAAAATCATCAAATTCTTCGGCATTGTCAATCCTTACCTTTTTCTTTCTTGGGTGCATTGTCTCGGTATTACGTAACCAAGTTCTGATACCAGATATATTCCTACGTAACTTATTAAGAAAAGGCCTTGAGAATGCTAATTTAGTTGGCATTCTCATAAAACCATAATTGAATAATACTGGTACTTCTTCAAATATCATCTTACCCTTTGTGGTTTTTCTTAATACGTTTACCATAGGAATAATTGCCTTGATTTGGTCATACCCCTTTTCTTTGAGTTCTTTATTGATTTTATCACAGTACTTCCTTTCAAGGTAAAATATACAATATGAGTATGGGGTATGCTTCTTCATAGGTTACCGGTTTTTAAGAATTAACTTAGCTTGTTTATGTACTAACTTATAGTTTACATTCTTCAGTATATCACTAGCCATGAATACATAAAGAATCTCATCTATCTTTGGTACATCAATTACCATAATATTGGCTTTATCGAATAGGGGTTTATAGAATACGGAAGATAAATCCTTTCCAACTACAAAGAAAAATTCTTCTGAGGGCATTGAATTATATCTCATACAGAGTATGGGAACTTTATTTGCTCTTTTTGCATCCTTAGAAGCTTGTTCCCAGAATTTCAGTATATCGCATCCCTTATTACCTAAGAGTAGATGTTCAAATTTAATCTCTTTATAATTCTTGCATTCAATAGATATCTTACATCTATGAGCATGCCTTTCATCAGTACAGGTTAAATCAGAAGTGGAGTCCTTGTTTGAATGCCAAGCTCCACTCCCGGCTCTGTTTCTTTCAAATTTGTACCCGGTCCATTTCGTAAACCAAGCCCCTATCTTTCTTTCGAATCTTGAACCCTTATTTTTGCTGTTTATTGACATAACAAAACTTATCTTTATACTTAATAAGACCCTTACCTTTCAAGATTCTACGAACTGAAGAAATATGAATCGGTAATATGTTAGCTATCTCTCTTACACTTAAACCTTGATTATAAAGGTTATGTACATCATTATAATAAATAATCTTATTTGGGGTTGGTAAACAACCATCAAACCAAGCCTGTAAAGTATTATCTAACTCGGTGCCCCATTTAAGATTTTTAACTCTGCAATCTCTTTTGTTATTATTAAGGTGCATTACTACAGGTAAACCATCTGGGTTAGGAAGGTAAATAGTAGCTACTAGACGATGTAATAACCAAGATTTTAAATCTATCTTACACTTTAAATAACTATCAGGTTTACCATCCGAATATACGGAAATCCTTACCCATTTGAAATCCCCAAGATATCCGTAAACTCTACCATTTTTAGAAACATAATACTTATGACCTGGTACATTAGGTTTCCATTTAGGCCTAAGTATTATGTTTCTACCATGTTTTATAGCAGAGTATAAATTACTAAAGGTTTTCATAATCCTGTCTTGTTATAATTAATTTATAACTTTATAGTAATTGGTACCTACTCAGGCCTTGAGTCTTTTCCACTTGCAAAATTTTAGTATTACCTAGAGGAAGAGAATCTAAGTGGGTTATCAAGAATAAAGTTTTCTCTTTGAATATGTAACGTATTAAGGAAGTAACTATTTCTATGTTATCTGAACTTAGTGATTCAAATACCTCATCAAGGAATGCTAAGTTAATACCCTTAGAGGCAGTTAAAGCCTCATTCATTGCAAAAGCCATTGCTACACAGACCAATTGTTTCTCGCCACCCGATAGTTCATCGTAATCTATAATCATCCCATCTCTTTCAATAAGAGTAACAAATTCTTTTCTAGCAGTACCCAAATCAATATTAAATTCGATCCTAAATCCTAATACCTCTGAATACCTATCGAGGCATTTATTTAAGAACTCAAGTGATGAATCAAATAGGTAAGCCTTAATCCCACTATTACCCAATGGGTCATTAATTAACCAGTTATAATTCTCTAACTCTAACTCTTTATTGTGAAAGTCTTCATCAACCTTCCGTAAATTCTTCCTAATCTCCTTAAGTTTTTGTTTATACTTTGGAGACATGACCTTAAGCTTTTCTTGCTTGAGCTTAGCCAGGTCTTCGTCAATAGAAGCAATATCAGAAGCAATATCATCACAGTCTGATTTTAATTTCTTATACCTATCATTTACACTACTAAGTTCTTCCAACCTCTCTAAAGCCTCTTGATACTCTTTATCATATTTGTCAAGGTCAGAAAACGCTTTATATATTGATTTAGCATCACGTAACGCACGTTTGTAGTGACCGGCTTCTAACTGTATTACCAATTCTTTGATTACTTTCTTAAGGGGTACATTCGATAAATTCTTTGCATCTTTTATCTTACTCCTCAAATCAAGGATTAGTTCATTTTGTTTTTTAATCTTTATCTGAAGCGAAGCATCTACTTCATCCTTGATTTGTTTTTGTTTTTCAATTAGTAGCTTAGTTAGCTTTTCTCTATCTTGCTTTAACTCTCTTCTTTCTTCTTTGATTTTTTGCTTGAAGGATTTTTCTCTATCTCTCATATCGAAGTAAGCTTCCTTGTTAGCCTCTAATTCTTTCTTAAGCATTTGAGACTCATGCTCTACCTCGTTTATTTGAGATATCAAGTTATTTTTATCTTGTAATGCAATGCCTTTAGCAAGGTTTAAGAACTCTAAATCAAATACTTCTTCGAATATCTTTTTCTTATCCGAATTAGATTCTTGTATAAGTCTCTTTATACCCTGACCAAACATGATTGAGTTCATAAACAGAGTATATGATAAACCTATCTCTCTGTTTATAAAATCCTGTATCTTCCCCTTCCCTTTTATATCGACTATATCTCCATCTTTCATGAAGATAAGTCTGTCTTTGCCTTTAGCACCATCCTCAAGTACTTCATCATACTTTTGACATCTAACTATCTTATATGTATGAGAATCTTTTTGAAAATATACTTGTACCTTAGTACCCTTGTAATCTTTAGGCCTTACTTGCTTCCAAGTATTTACCTCAGAAACACCCTTTAGGTTTTTCCCATATATTGCCCATACCAAGGCAGAGAGAATAGTTGAATTATGGGTAACTATAAAATCTCTGGTAATATATAGGCCTTCTGAAGAATCTACTTTAATGCACCTACATACCTTTTTCCCTATATATTCAATATTTCTTATGGTATTTACCATTCTATTTCTCCTGGTAAACTCACCATAGGATTTAGTTTTATATTTCCTTAGAAAAGGGTTAAAGGTTAGTCGTATTGAACACACATATGAAGTAGTATACCTACCATACTTAAACCGGGTACTTTCATTTTTAGTAGATAGGCCTCCAAGGGATCTTACCAAATAGCTAATACCATCTCTTAAGTGCTCACTCTTAGATGAATACGTAAAAACCTTTGAGATTTTCTTTTTGGAACCAACACATCCATCAGTATCTAATAAACCAGCTAATAATAATCTACGATTCTCGATTGATGATTTCAAATATAACTCTGGTATAAACTTATCTTTAGACTTACAACCAATTAATCCTAAATCCTTGAGTTCTTTACCTAAACCATGAATCCTAAAATGTTTAGCCCCTCTTACCTCTGTACCTTCATGAACCAGGTTTGGGTCTGGCAAATATGACCTTAATCTATCAACTATCTCTGGCCAATCCTCTCTATTGGTAGATACTCTAACTGTAGGCCTATTACCGGAAATACAACCATCGCCTAATATAAACCCTAATACGTAGGGGTGTATTGGTAATTTAGTATAATTACCATCAATTGGTACGGTTAATGGGGTTGAGTACCTATACTTGAAAGTACCAGAAGCAGTTTTATTCTCAACCTTATAATCCTTTAGTAAAGTCTCGGTATCTAAGGTTCTTAGTCTATCTTTAGCTTTACCCGATTTGAATACTGACCATAAATGGTCTCCAGCACATTCAGTACATGAGCCATCAGAAAAGGTTATTTTGTAAGTATCTAATAGACCTCTATCATAAATACCCAATAGCTTGATGGGTTTACCTGTAACTGGGTTAATTACTTTATCATTAAGAGTTAATTCCCCCATCTTTTTCCAACCATTAGCGGTTAAAACGGGTTCTTCTAAAGGTTGTGCTTTACCTTTCCCATTTGGGGCCTTGATAAGTATGGTACAAGTTGGGTTTAATTGTAGATGTAAGGATTCTATTGAACAAAATCCTTCTGCCTCTAAGTTTAAGAACGTTAACATGACTCAGCCTTTTTAAGTGTTTCAATTAATAGATTAGTTTTAACCTCATCTTTAATACCTTTCTCTCTTAGGTATCTCTTTGCTAGAGACTTCTTAGAAAGTTGCTTAGTAATCTTATGTTTGTTATTAACTGGAGTACTAGCTTTTTGAGGGATTACCGTATAATAATTGCCATCATCCTTAATATCCTCTTCCCTTTCTACATCGATGAACTTTGGGAAATTTTTCAAAGGTACAAACTTCAGAGACAAATCTTCATAGATTTTCCAATACCCCAATTCACAATCTCTATCGGTTCTCCTTTGATGGTTAGGGGCTCCAATCATATAAACCTTCTTTGATAGTCTTTGTGGTTTGTGTATATGCCCACATAATACTAAATCGAACTTATTGAGAACATTCACATTTAAGTTTTCTACGGAATCTATTTCCCTACCATCTGTATCTTTTGCACCAGGATAATCGGTGTGTAGTAAAAGAATATTCTTTTTACTTTTATCTAATTCTAACTTCTTTAAGTATTCACTTAGACCCACATTATTATCAATATAAGGAACCCCATATACCATAATATCTTTATGTGTAGAAGATAGTTGGGTTTTTTCATAATCTAATATCATAATACCATACTTCTCTACTTGATAAAGCCAGCTAAAGGGTTTAGTACCAACCTTACTTATTTTCTTAATATCATGATTTCCAGATATGGCATATATCCAAAATCCTTCGATTAGTTCATTATAACATATCTCTGCTAATTCTTGGTCCATTGTTTCGGCCTTATGAAATAAGTCTCCACAAAATAATGCAGGACAGTTAAACCTTCTACATAATTTCCGTATAATCGACAAAACCCTGAAACTATTCAGGGTCCTGTGATTGTTCTCATTAAACTTAGCCCATAGATTTATATGTAAATCTGAAAAGGCTATTGCTATTACTTCTTTCCCCATATCCTATCTAAATGGTAATTGATTTGTTCCGTTCTCATACCTAAATCGAGCTCAGGTATACAAATAGTGGGTATTTCCCAATTTGCAAGCAATTCCCCCATAAGAGATGATATCTGAACTTGGAAGAATCTGTTAAGTATTCTCTTACCATTATCTTCCATTGACCAATGCTTATAAGTATCTAGATTTAATGGTAAGAAGATTGCTACATCACATTGATCTTCCATTAAAGTCTTACATTGACAGAAAAAATGTTCCATTTCACATTCTGGTAAAGTTCTTGATTGCTTATACCAAAAATAAGCAGCCAAATCTGCATAACTCCTATCAGTTACGAAATATTCTCTACCCTTGAATAACCTATTCCTTTTGTTCAGAAGTTGAAAATCTGCTTTATACATTGCCTCCGAACCGAGGGATAATATTTCATTATGTGATACCCCTTCAGTAGCAGGTAATAAATCTGACATACTACCAGAAATAAAAGGTAGATCTTCTCTCTTAGCTACATACTTAGCTAAAGTAGTTTTCCCTATACCAGAGGGACCCACAAACATAATTCTCTTACTCATGATGTAATGCTTTAAATGGTTTTATAAATTCATTTGTCAAAAATGATGCTAAAGAGTATTCGATACAAAGCTCTTTGAATTTCTCATACTTAAACTTCTTCTTTGACTTAATTGGTAACTTATCCAATGGATTATGTCTTACAAACCAGAAAAGGTCGATTAACTGTTCATTCCTTTTCCATATTTGAAGATATTCTTTGTTCTTACTCTGGGCAATAAACTTCTCAATTCTACCCTCATCAAGGATTTTCCTTGCTTTTACTGGGCCTATACCCGGGAACCCTGGTATATCATCGGAAGTATCTCCAACCATTGCAAGGTACTCTACCGTTTCATGAGAATGATAACCGAATAATTCTTTGCAGTTATCCATTCTTATCATCTCATCTTTTCTCGGATTATATATCCTCAGGTTATTTGATAGCAACTGGTTAAAGTCTTTATCCGATGATATAAGTATCATTTTCTCGGATTGGAATTTTTTAATTGCAAGGTATGCTAAGAAGTCATCCCCTTCATATACTGTAGATTTCTTTTTATCGAAGATATAATTAATTCTTAGCATATCCAGCATTTTCATTATAATTGCCTTTTGCTTTTGCAATGATTCGTAATCTACAGATATATTTTTTCTATGTCCCTTGTAATTGGGCAATAACTTCGTCCTTACTGGTGAATGACCATTATCGAATGAAATATAAACCTCATCCGGTTCGAACCTTGTAAGATACATATGTAGAGATTTGAAAAATCCGAATATTGCCCCACTCGGTTTGCCATCGGTAGATTTAAGTTTTTCAAATTTGTGAAAACTTTGGTGTAAAATATTTTCGCCGTCAACTAATAATATTAATTTTTTATTTTTCATATTTATTTTTATATTTAATATAATAATCTGATATTAGTTGATGTCCCAGCCCGGTTATCTCTGATACCTCTTTTCTAGTAAACCCCATACCTATCAACTTAGGTATATATGACCTTTGAATCTCTATACCTTCTACCTCTTTCTTATTCATCGTCTTCCTCCTCCTCTTCTGAATCTGAATAGTTTTCATATTCTACACCATCGACTGGGAATAGATTTGTTTCTATTTTCTCCAGTTGCTTTTTAGTAGTACCTATGGTATTTACTCCGGCTTTCCGTAAAAGTTTTCTACGAAGTTCATCGTCTTCTTCCAAAAGCTTTTGGAATTTCTCTTCCCCTCTTGCAAGAGTTTTACCTTTCAATTTATACCCACCAGTAGTTTTTTCGATTACATCGGTATCTACCAATACATCTTCTAAAGCATAGCATCTGTCAAACCCGACTTCGTGGAATTTAGGATTGAAATATACAGGGCATTTGCTGATTGTAGGTCGAGGAGGAGCAACTTTATTTTTAATAAGTCTGATAGTGACAAGTTTCCCAGCTTTCCTTTCTTTCCCATTTTGTTTAATGGTAACAGACCTTCCTGAATAGAAAGCAGCTCTGATTGAAGCGTAGAACTTAAGTGCTGCACCTCCTGTAGTTGTTGTGTTATCTTTTCCAAATCCGACATTCAAAGCAGTTCTTAATTGGTTAATATATATCTGAGATACTCCCAGTTTGTAGAATAATTCACTTCTGATACGGAAGTATTTATAAAGAGCCTTTGCTCTACCTCCCATTTCGGCTTTACCATCAACCATCTTAGCATCAATATTATCCGTACAGTCGGTTGCTGCAATAGAATCGATTACCAGAAGTATCGGTTCATTGTGGGTTAATTGAGAACGTAAATATATTGCTAAGTCTGCTACTACATCTGCAATATATTCAATACGAGTATCATTAACAATGGTTACTTTTGCAGGGTCTACTCCATTAATCTCTGCCCAGGAGTTCATCCAGGATTGTTCTGCATCTACCCATATTACATGACCACCAAGTTGTTGAGTAGCATAAGCAAAGTTATAAGCTACCAAGGATTTACCAGATGATTCTTCTCCAGCAATCTCTACAATTTTACCATAAGGAATACCCTTACCGAATAAGTAGTTCAAAGCAAAGAAAGTAGATGGTATATATAAATCGGTATCAGTTACTTCTGAAGCTAATTTAATCATACTCCCATATTTCTTTGCCATCTCATTTGCTGTTGGTACTTTTAAACCAACCTTAGATTTCTTTGCCATAATGTAATGTCTTTAAACTAAAGAAGGTGATAACAGGACGAATCTAATTACCACCTTCGAATGAAACCATATTACTAACCCTTAAATATCCGATTTGTATTTTCTTTCCTTTTTCTTAGGTTCATCATCTTCCATGTAATGGTCTTTGTGAACTCCCTTTTTCTTTTTCTTCTTGGATTTATCATCCTCATCATCATCTCCATGGTCTTCATTTAGATACTGTGAAAGCAAATCTTCCAACTCATCATAGGATTTTATTTGAGAACGAACTATCCCCTCAAGGTCAATTGTACCCTGATATTTCTTGTCCAATTTAGTTGGTTTGCAAGCACGAGCAGAATAAGTGGTGTCTAGTTTACCAGACCCTGAACGTATTATCTTAATATCATAACCAGTTTTTGGGTCGGTCATATCACCTGCCTCATCTTCATCAAGGTATAGGTCAATGATATCCTGGTATACTGAGCGAGGAACTAAAACTCCTTTATCTTTGCCTTCGTAATCTACCTTACTACCCTTTTCATCTGAATAGATTATACCACCAATAACATATCTTCTTCTTGGTACCAGATTCTTGGCAAGTTCCTTGTCGTCTTCATCCTTAGAGTTTTTCAATTCTTGATACTTCTCCATAAATGGGCAAGGTTCATCAAAAGTAGCCGGAGATATAACTCCTCCCAAATTGCCTCCCAGGTAGAATTGAATAATTTCGATACCCAATTCTTGGTCATCACCAGGAGACTTAATTCTCATTCTCAGAGTTCCTTCTTTTGGATATACTAACCCACTACCATTTCCCTTAGATTCTAGCTGTTTCTTTCTAGCTAGCATCTTTTCTTTTGTAGAAAGTCCCTCTGATGAAACTTTCTTTTTCTTCTTATCTTCTATCATAATGATTAGTTTTAATTATTCGGTTCTGAGTAAACTACTTCGTTCATACTCAATACGGTAAGAACGTTTTTCTCTAAAAGTTGTTTGAGAGCAGGAGATAGTTTGTCCGTTTCGAATTCAAGTTCTTTACCTGCATACAAACCATAGGTAACTATTCTACCTACAGCAACCAATTCTCGGTAGGTTTTGTATTCTTCAGTAATTTCCCCACTCTTTACTACAACCCCTTTACGAGGAACTCCCTCTTTTACTTGTTCAGGGATAATCAAACCAGATTTAGTTTGGTTTACCTCCTTTGGAGATAAAATAAGTACCCGGTTTTCTGTAGGGCATCCGGGTAATTCTTGATTAAATTTCTCAGCCACAAGAGGTGAGATAAATGTAATTGAATAATTCATATTCTAATACTGTTTTTAAAAGTTAGTAATTGTTTATAGTTCAATAGGTTAACCCTTTCTTAGGTTCGCATTAATAGTTCTTAATATATTTTCGCGTGACTCATAACATTTACAGATAGTTATGAACTTATTTGCTTTTTCTACAGCTTTTAAATACCTTTCATTGATAGAAGAGTATTTCTTGTTAAGGTTTGCCTTATGAGATACATATTCGTTATTCCATCTTTCATTAGCATCCTTATAATATAACCAGGCATTCGAATAAGCTTCTTCTTTTTCCCTTGCTAGAGCATCCCTTTCTTTTATATATTTATCTCTCAAAGAAGCAAGTACATAATAACTAGAAGGAGATTCTCGTAGCTGAGAATTAATGATATTCTCATTGATAGATAATTCCTTTTGGATATCAATCTCAATAAGTTTACCTTCAAATTTAACCTTTAGTTTTTTCAGTTCCGTCTTCATAAACTTCTAATAGGTTTTTAAAGTCTTCTTTACTAAATTCCCCCTTACTTATTGCTTTAGTTACTTGAGCAAAAGCCATTTGATAAGAGAGTTTCATACCTGGCAAATTAAGAAGAGATTTATAGATGCTTATCTTATCTACCAAAGCCATTAATCTTAAGTCGCATAAGTTATCAGTACCACCTCTATCGAGTAATGCTAAAAATGCAGCCCAATAAATATGGGTGGCATCTTCATAAGCAAGTTTACCATCCTCATCCGTAGCCATTACTTTAAAAGCCAATCCCTCTAAAGTAGTAAGATTAGTTTGTACTTGAGATAACTGAGTCTTTAATCGGTTAAGTAACATTTTTTCTTGTCCACTCAACCTTAGATTAACCCCATCTAAATACTTAAGTAAATTTTCGATAGAATAACCTAAGCAACCTGCAACCATATAAGTAAGGGCAGTTAACTTACTTGCATTATCAATCTCTTTCTGTGTTGCCATAATTCCATAAATTTATATTATTTATGTATACATAGTATCTTCTCTTTTCACTCCTGTAATGGTAGATGCTGAATCTGAATGATTTATATTAGTTTTACAACTAGGACATTGTACTATCCTAAAATAATCCCCAGATTTATTATAAACCCCAAAAGTTTCACTGGTATCATATTCAAATTCGCAATCACATACTGGGCATTTAGCCCTCCATACTGTGGGTCCGTTCAAAATCTTTTTCATATTGCTTCATTTGTTTGTTAAAACGTTTCTTATACTCTGAAATAGGTATGTGTTTATATTTCTTATGTTCTTCCATATATTCTTCTACTGAGAAATCAGGTTCTAACATTTTCTTATAATCATAACCCGGAATAAAAGGTAACTCTTCTGCCATTGACCTACCAATAACAAACTCCATGTCCATTGTGACATCATCTATCTGAAAGCCGAAGTATGGCTTAGTTAATGGGTTCCTATAAATTTGCCACATCTCATATATACTCCAAATATTAATATTCTCTGGTTTAGTAATCTGATAATTAGCATCATGTACCAAACATACAGACTTAGTAGAGGGTAATTTACCTTGTCTCATTAAGTAGTATATGAGAATACTTCCAAATAAACACATATCAGATGCTGCTGATTGACATGGGAAATTTAATGCTAATCTCAAAGCATAAGCTTCTTCTCCCTTATCATTTGAATATATTTGGGGTAATCTTCTTTTCCTCCCAAATAATGATACCAGATACCCATTCTTTCTAAGGAATTTCTCTTGTTTCTTCAAGAAGGTCTTCAACTTGGGGTGTTGACCAAAGAATATGTCCATTTCCTTTTGGGCTTCTTCTGGTGTAACTATAATACCAGATTTTGGGTCAGATAGTTTTACTGCTAGTAATTTTGCACCAATTCCATAAATAAGTCCAAAAGCAATTTGTTTAGCTTGCTTTCTTCTCACCTTCCATATCTTATGTTCTGGATGATTTTCATCCTCATATATCTTAAGAGCTTCTTCATAGGGTATATGATATTTAGTAGCAGCAATTGCTAAGTGAGGGTCCTGACCAGAGTTAAAAGCATTAAGATAAGTTTCATCTCCAGATAGATGAGCCATAATTCTTAATTCTGCCTGGCTAAAATCACTAGCAATATATAAGGTTCCTTTAGGAGCTTTTAATTGTAATTTAATATTGGGGTCTACGGATGTCTTGGGAATTTGTTGAGCATTGGGTTCTGCAGAGGATAATCTTCCACTTGTAGTCCCCTGAATAAGAAATCTTCCATGTAATCTATCATCATCTTGAACTTTTTCATTCCAACCCTTTATATAGGTTTTATACATCTTCTCTAAACCTCGTAATTCAAGAAGCCTATCAAGGAAAATTGCCTTAGGTGAATCTGGTTTTTTAACGGTTAACCTCAGATTAGTAAGAGTCTCTTCATCTGTACTTGGTTTACCGGATTCATTATTCTTAATTACCTCAAAATGAAAACCTTCTTCCGAATACATCAATGCAGGTAAATCAACTGAACTACCCAAATTAATTGGCCTTATTAATTCTTGTTCCTTTTTAGTTGTGAATATACCAGCCTTGATATTTGAGATTTTCTGTTCCCTTGATACAATCTTTCGTTTATCTTTTGGATCATTATAATCTAGCTCCTCAAGTTCAGCTTCGATAGATTGAATATATTTATCAATCTTTTCTTGGTTATACTTCTTTTCGAATTTCTTTACTCTTGGCAAATCATATATAGCTTGTCTAGCCGCATCTATTTTTGGTTTATATGTTTCCAGTAGTTGATTATTGAACTCTCTATCTAGATACAAACCATTCTTCTCTACTGAAGTGAGTACCCTTGATGCAGACATAATTAAATTCCTGAAGGTACTGTACAAACCGAGGTCAATCAGCTTCTTTTCAAAGAATATCATTAACCTAAGAGTATAATCCGTATCTTGACATCCATAATGGCAAAGTGGGTCTAACTCTTTTTTATCCCAAGGTATTTTATCGAAAGCATCTTGCTTCTCATAATTACCATACTCTGGTAAATACCTTCTTACCATTGATTTTAAATCATTAGGTTTTTCCTCGTTTAGTAGATATTTTGCAAGCATACCATCTAAACAAGTACCTCTATAGAATATTTGATATTTCTGGTTTATCTGGTCATCAAACTTCCAGTTCCATGCAACCTTGGTTATCTCATAATTCTCAATTACCTCTTCCCCAAATTTCCTTAGCATCTTTTTCCAATTCCACCCTGGAGATGTATAATCTTTTGTTTCGAAATGGTCTAAAGGAATGGAAGCACCAAATCCTGGCATCCAGGATACTGAGAGTATAGTTGGCTTAAAACTTTTGTTGTATATTGGTGAACCATTAGTTTCATAATCCACACTGGCATATCCGGTAGCTTTACAACAGGCAATGAGTTTCTTTAACTCTCTTTTGTTTCTTATTATGTGATATCTTGTTTCCATTATCTAATTCCTTTCTTTATCAGAAAAAGTATGTATATAATTAGAACCCCTAAAACCTAACTCATAGTTATGTTTCAAATTTTCTGACCTTGGAACTGCTCTTAGATTAGATACTCGATTATCAGTTTTTATACCATTTATATGGTCAATATCATACCCATTTGGTATATTACCAATCCAAGCTTCATATACTAACCTATGTATATAAAACCTCTTTCTAAACAAAGTACATTGTAAATACCCATTAGAAGTTAATGATACCAACCTCTTTCTCCAAGTATTAGAAATCACAGTAGTAGTACCTTTCCTACCATGGCCTTTCCCTTTAACTCCTACCCTTTTAAGAGAAGTAAAAGGGGTACCCCTTTTAGATATATAATATCCAGGGTACCCTTTTATATTTGAATATTTAGTGTTCATCTTTCAAATCCTCTAAATTACAAGATAAGAAATGCCAATCTTTTTTGTATATATGCAATGAATCTATGGTATGGTATAGATAACCAGGCTTTACACCTACTTCTTGAGCTACGTATTCCATTAATCTCCAAGCTAAATAAATATCATTACCGAAATGTTGGGCAAAGTCCGAACTTCTTTGATGATAGCAAATATGTAATACCTTCTCTCCTTTACCATTCTGACGGATAAGGAAATCATAATACATTGAGCAAGGTATACGTTTACTTCCATCAAGGAATCTTAAATCTGTACCATGGAATATAGGGAGTACTGCTTTACGAGTATCATTATCCCTCTTAAGAAGTTCAATAACTGATTGCATTGCTGAATCACAGTTAAAAGAAGTACTACCATAAATGTCTAACGAGTTCCAAATACGCTCTGGGTAGGTGTAATCAAACTTACCATTCACCAAAAACTGTTCCCATAAATCTTTTCTCAATTCCCAAGCTTTACCTGGATTTAAATCATACCAACCAATTCTTTCTTTAAACTCGGCATCTGCCCATTCCTTTGAATGAGAGAATATGAATAACCATACTGGGTCTCCAAGTGAAGTTAAACAATATTGTTGGCAAATGAGTTCTTTTGTAATAAAATCCTCATTACCTTCAATCACTTTATTTTGATATGTCTTTGGTTTTACAGTTTGACCATAACTGTTGAGTTCTCTGCCCATTTCGGACATTAACTCAAAACTGTTAGAATATATCCTCATATAATATAAATATTTAATTGTATGACATTGTAGAACTAACCCAGGTCATATGCCAGTAGCGATATACAAAATCATCAAAATCCTCTACCTCTTTTAATAACAAGGGTATATCTGGTTCTCCCCCGTTCTTTTTAATCTCAAAAACTTGGTAATAGAATTTGTTTACTAATCCTATACGCTTCTGATTTAAAAATTCCTTAGCTTCCATTGTTCTTTTGTTTTAAAAGTTTCTTTTTATAGGCTTTACGTTGAGAGTAAGAGATTACATTCTCCGGGTATTCTATATCCTCATACTCGAGAAGTAATTCTTTTGCTTTCATTGATTTATATGTTTCCTCATATAAATCTGGTCGAAGCACTTTAAAACTTCTAAAGAATACCTTGAATGAAGAGAATTCCTTCTCTGTGCCCTTTTGGAATTTTTTCCATATCTCTTTTATCCTCTTATTCCATGAATTCTCCTCTGCTCCTTTAAGTACCTTCTTCAAAGGTTTATGGGTATGATACATTAAAAGTGTCTCCACATTTCCGTACATTTGAGTCGCAAATAGGTTGATTTGTACTGACTGGTCCGGCCCATATACGTACTCTGACATTCGTTGAATTAATAGGAAATCGAATATTAACCTCTTGGTAATTTCCGAAGCCCGAACTACTATTGTAATAACTGGGATGTCCTCCCCGAATCGTTTTGAAAAAGTCGCAGCTATTAGACATTGTTTACCGTTATTATGATGATTGTTAAACATATAAGTTATATTGTAATTCTGATTGTACTTATTTCTCAGTACTCTCAGTTTACTACGCAACAAGTCAAGCTTATTAAAGTCTATGTAGTTATTCAATAAGCTAGTCCACTTAGTTTCTTTATAATTGAAACATCTCCCATAATCAAATTCTGGGTCTACCCAGGCCTTGCGTATCTTTATGAATACGTTATACACTACTGCTACCCCACTATTAGCCATAGCCCCCTTTGCAAATAAAGCAGGCTCTAATCTTAGGAATCCCTCATTGAGTTTTTCCCATGCCTCTTGTGAAGTAGCAAATTCTAACGAATGGAGGGACTCCTCCGGATTAAGTTGAAGTCCCTCTAATTTATGGTTCCATCCTGACATGCTAGTAATTAGTATTTTGTCTCCATAAATTGAGACGTTGTTTTTTAAAGAATAAACTAAATAATCCGCAAGGAGTAAACCCATTCATGGCTAAGAATCCCATATAGAGATAGAAAGCTTTTACTAATGATTCCTGAAAATCTATTTCTTTGGTCATTACTTGAGTTTGTTTCCAGGGTCTACATTTAAGGAAGTTCCTTGCTTTATTAAGTTCATATATTACTTCCCATAAATATAGCTTCTCATTTTCATGAGATATCTCGCTCATTTCATGAAAACCTGGGGTATAAGAAACTATCTTATCATACTCTGCTCTATCCTCTCTTGCCCAATCAGTTGAACTTAGTATAGGGTATTTCCTTACACCTCGATGATCTGGGTACTTGATGAGTAGGTCTTTGACTCCAATTGCCATTACCTCAAATAAACTCTTGGCATCTTGATATTTTAATATATCTTCTGGCAATATATTAGAATACAAAAGCAAAGTAAAGAAGAATCCCAAGGCATCTGCTTGTTCCTCATTTGCATTTGCTAGACTGTTTAATACCTGAGTATATTCCTCTTGAGTTAAACAATCATTATTCCAACCATAGTTACGGTATATAGATACTACTTCATCGGTAGATTCGAATCCTTCGGTTAATTCCTCAATAACCCTACCAATAAAATCCTTTAGGATAACTTGGTTCTTTGGGTTATTTATATCTAAGGGATAATCAGGTAACCTTTCTATCTCTTTATACCCAAAGAATTGTTCTATCCCAAGATCATACATTTCTTGTAGTATCCGTGCCTCAGTTTCTTCTACCTGAGGCACTTGTTCATTTATATTCCTTATGTCCACTATTTTATGTTTTGAGATGAACCAAATCCTTTATCTCCTCTGCTTCCCCACATTTGTGATTCAATATAAAACTCCTCTTGCTGAATCTCCTCTGGCTCGGTAATATAAATGGGTACATGAATAAATTGTACCAGCTTTTGACCAGCCTCGATAACCTGAATTTCTTGAGAAGTGTTATATATCCCAATATGTATCTCTCCAACATAAGGGGAATCCACTATCTCGGCAGTAAAGATTAACCCTTTCTTAGTAGCTATACCAGATTTGTTTGCTGCCATTAACATAGATGCAGGAGGTTCTAGCAAACCTTTGATACCCGATGGGATAAGTATACGATGACCTGGTTTTAAAGCTATATGCCTTACAAAGGCTTCACCAAAAGGAACATCTAAATCATAACCTTCGGAGTCGAATTCATTTTTAGAATGAATATCCTCAGGGTATAAATTAGTTGGTACATAGAAATCTAACCCAGCATCATTTGGGTTTGCTCTGTTGGGAGATACTACCTCCCTTACTTTGATAAATCTAAATCTGTTCATAATATATTACATTTATGTAAAAGTTGTCCAAAGGTTAATTTCTCAGGTCTGGAAACATGTACTCCCAATGAATTACACATTCTTAATACATCAGTAGAACCTTCCATACACAAACTAGCAAGTATATCGCTTTGCTTTACTAAATAACTGGGGTTGTTAAAGTATACTTTAAACATAGCCCATATCATGTCAATTTTTCTCATTGCATTCTTTATAAAGTTCTCTAATACGTTTCTTAGGTACTTCGAATTTCTCAATTGTTTTGGTAATAATTTCTTTTCGGTCTTTCCCTTTCCGAATCAAGCCTCGGATGTATTTCTTGATACCAACCGTGTCTTCTAATACATCCAAATCTTTGTATTGATTCTTCTGTTCTAATTCTTTCCTTGTAATGTTCAAGTTCTGGGACATCTTGAATGCACATAGTTCTGAGTCTCCACATAGTTTACATTCTTTGGTTGATAAATCATATCCAATACCAAAGCATGGATCTCCGTTAGTACCCAATTGACTAACATCTATTGGTGTAAGTACATCATGTTTTGATAAATCAGGAAGTTGTTTCTTTTTCTTTGCCATCTCATTTTTCTTTATAAATGTATATGTTAGTAATATCATCTAAGGTTACATATGAATAACCAAGATTATTAATAAATAGTTTCCTGAGTTTAGATAATTCTGGGCAAGATTCTGGGTCAGTAGTATCTTGTTGTAATTTGATCTCTAATCCAGATCCCCAATATAAACTAAATGAATGGGTATAAACATCCGGGGTATATCTCCAGTGTTTAATATGGGTTACCCATGCCAAATCCCTGCAATTGAATACATGTTTGGGATTACTGGCAGGTGGGTTCAATATTCGGTCTATCAGTTTCATTATTCTTTATTGTTATTTGGTTTCCTTAATAATATCCAGCAGTAGATACCTGATGCGGATATTTGTATTATTCTATATCCTTCCGATTGTAATTGTATTAATCGTTCATCAGTATCTTCCCTGATACATATAATTTTATCTTTATTCATAATGCCCGTATGCTTATTAGGATGTAATTATTTCCTCCTACGGAGAAAAGTAATTACTCATAGTACTTCTAGTTAACTCTGAATAAGGCTATGGTTAGGATGTTTCTTCCATAGCTTATCTAACAATATTACTTTCAATTCTTGTCTCTGATAATATTGCTTCCTATGCTTACCATGCCTATCTAAATAAGGGCCAGGATAATGAAGGTCATCCAGGTATACTTTCTTTTTCGATTTATCGGTTCTTACCAAACGACCAAGAAACTGAATAGATTTTTCCTGACTATCCATGCTTGCTGCATTAAGTAAATACCTAAGCTTAGGAAAGTTTTTACCTCGAGCAATGATTGTAGTTGATACCAGGATATCTATTTTGCCTTCCCTAAAATCCCTCATTATTTGTTGTCTTAACTTAGAGGGAGTATTAACATGCACGTAGGCAATATTATAGGCATCGCCCAGTTTCTTTTTAAAGAACTTATATAGATTTTCACAATGTGCAATATGCTTGCATACTACAAGAGCAGGATATCTGCCTTGATTAATATTCCATCGTAATCGATTATAAGCCATGGTCCACGCGGTATTATTTTCGGTAATAGAATCATCATATATCTCCTTATAGGATATACAATCAGATTCCCAATTACCATACCAAGGTTTACCGGGTACCATCTTTATGATAGTTTTAGTTGAGTAACCCTTCTTGATGGAATCCTTAAGTTTAAACTCAGCAATCACTTTACCAAAGAAACATTCTAGGTTCATATTCTTAACTTTATCCTTAGCAAGCTTGCTCATATAAATGGTACCAGATAATCCTATACGAATTCTGGTATTAAATAACCGAGTGATTACATTCTGATATTGCTTACTACCTCCTTGGTCAGCCTCATCTACAAGTACCATATCTATTTGAGATAATTCCTTTTGATAGAACCTCATATTCCTTGAGATGGATTGAACCATACCTATAGTAAAGTTACTCCAGTTTAAAACCTTGCCTTGAACAAAAGTGATATCTTCTCCGGGAAGATATTGCTTAAATTCTTCTCTAGCTTGATTTAACCAATCCGAATCATTAGTTATTAGCAAAGTCTTTAACTGTTTCTTATAGGATAAATATAAAGACGACATGATAAGTGTGTTATGAGATATGAATCCATTAGATAGGTAATTATGGTACTTAGGTATCTCCATATCATAACATGGGTATTTATCTAAGATTTCTATCTTATCTATTTTATCCCAATAACAATTACTAGAAATATTTAGTAATTCTGTAGCTTTATCATTATTAGAGCCTAAGAATTCTACTAAGCAATTAAAAGCAGTTAAAGTTAATCTATTATGATGACTTACCTGTGTACTTATAACTCTACCATAGGTTTTTCTAAACTTACCTTTCTCTTCCCAAGAAAGCTTATCATAAAGTTCTTTAGCAAAATTACTAAAAGGTAATTTATTACTGTAGTTATTCCGTTGAGAATTGCTAGGAATACATTTTCTTTCAATCCTCATGGGTATTATTTCTAGAAACTCATCATAAAATTCGCTATGAATAGTTATTCTATAAGCTATACTCTCTTTACCATTACATGAAGTCTTCTTGGGTTTAAGACAACAAGCTATTCCTAAAGATAATAAAGCTTGTTGTACTCTACGAGCATTTTCAAGATTTACAGTAGTAAAAGATAAGGATCTTCTACCATGAGATGATGAATTATGCCCATCTGTATCAAATAAACCTGCTATATAATTCCTTAAGTCATCATAAGAAGCCTGAAGAATCTTATCGGGCATGTACTTTTCATGGGCAGTACCAATTAATTCTGGGTATTCCTCTTGAAGTAGTTTAGCAAAATTAGTATCGGATTTAGATATATGAAAACCTTTAAATCTTTTGTGGGGTTTTATTTCTACAGGAGTTTTACAGATTTCATCCATAGTAGCTTTAACTACTTCGGCTACTTCTATATCTTGACCTGATATAGATATGTTTATTTGATTTTTAGAAACTTGATGAATATGACCATCTCCGGATAAAGCTCCCAAAGTATAGCTAAGGTTTTTACCTATGGTATTTTTAGAATGAGTATATTCTAAGGAGATAGGTAAACAATCCCCTTTCTTTAAATCCTTGACATATACCCATTGTAGATTATCTCCATAATAAGTATATAATCTGTGATTTTCATATCCACAGATTAGAGTATAACCCTGAGAAGTAGTTATCTTTACTACCTTAATCTCATTATAAACTCCTGCATTAGGTTTTACTAATACACCCTCTTTAGTAAGGACTTTACCTTTATATCGTATCTTACCTGTTTCAGATACGATTTTTTCTATAGGTAATAACCCCTCCTCAGTATGTATTAGGGTACCCTTACCGGTGCATTTACCGGCATTAACAGTGTAATCTAATACGCCAATATGAAAAGGTGTATTCCCTATCTTATTATTAATCACAGACTTAACAGCTTTCTCTTGCTCTGGTCTTAATTCATATTTACCTATATTCGTAACTACTTTACTGACTTTAGGTAAGGGTTGTCTCATATCTATAACTTTAGGTTTAATCCCCATTTCAATACACATATCGTATACTTTGGGAAGTAAACCTATTTTAAATTGCCCAGTCTTGGTGATGTAATGAATCTTACCGTCCCAATTCTGCATACCTCTTTGCCTTGTACGTAAGTAGAAAGCATTTGGATGTCGAATGGCGAACTCATTATAAAGTTTTTGTGCGAACTTAAGAGGTAAGTCGAGTTCGCACATATTTCCATTCTGTATGATTATCCTACTCATTTGATAATTACCGTTACACCTTTAGTAGATTTATCCATACCATTGCTTCCTTAAGAAGTTTGATATGATGTTCCTCATCGGCAATCAATTTCTCAAGGAAATAATTCACATCATCGTAATCTGGACGTTCCTCGTATTGAGCAATTGCTCTTTGGATTTTCTTGTAGTGACCAATAGTTTCTATCTCAGAATTCAAAGCAATCTTTAAAGCTTGTTCCCAAGTAGAACCAATCTCAATCGTAGGATTAATATTCATGGTAGAGTAATCCTCATAGGGATCTGCCTTTTGTAAAAAGTCCGATATCTTATCAAGGTGTCTCATCTCTACCAAACCAATACCCAACATCAATTCGGATATTTCTTCAAATCTAGAAGACTGTTGGGTATACATAATGATGGCACTTAGTTCTGAGAACTTGGCATTCTTCCAAATCACATAGAACATATTAATTATCTCATCAGGCCATGGTTCAATATCCTTAAAATCTGGATAAGTTACCGATTGGTCTGAATACTTGAGGACATCAATAAAAGCATTAGCTGCATCCTCTACTCTGTTTCCGAAAAATTGTAAACCTTTCATATCATTTTCTTATTTTATCCCAAAGACTCCCCTCTACTTGAGGCTCGTCTAAGGTTCGTTTATCTTTATTTTTATATAAGTATTTATTATATCTTTCGATAGCCTTATCATTATACATCTGACTTGGTTCTGGTAATCCATTACACCAAGCAAGAGCTTCGAACTGGGCATCCAAAAATTGAAATACATTCCAATCTTTTTCATCCATTAGATTATGAATCCTAAGAAAGTGAACATATTTCTCTGGCTGATGTTCATAAGATTCATATATACCAGTAACACTAGCAACCCTTTTTATAAATTCATCATGGATATCTTTGGTAAAGCCTGGGTCTTTATCTTCCTTGAGTTCTATCTCGGCATCTACTTGATTAGTAATGTTGTCCTGCATAGATATCAACCTTTGCATAACATTCCTATAATCAGTCATCCTCTTTAACCCAGTCTCAATGTATTTAATAAAACCTTCCCGGGTATCAAATTTAAAATCTTCACAAAAGGTATTACATATCTCTGCAAGCTTTTTACAATTTGCCCATTCTCGAGAATTACTTTCATTTATTTTACGAACTCCCCTATGCTTTAACTTTATACGAGTTGCATATAAAATATCAGCAACAAGGGCAGCATCCCCCTTAGATGCTAGTAAAATGTTATTAACTCGCTTAGTATTCTTATTATTAGAAACTAAGACTGCTCTATGATTTATTGCCTCCTTTCGAGCAATAACAAAAAAAGCCTCAACTGGGAAGTTATCTACCTCTAGGGTATTTAATATTTCCTCAAACTGAAGCTTAGTTATATGGATAGATGGTTCACGCATAAATATATTATTTTATAATATAATATGAACTCCCTATTTCAATGAGTTTCTGATTGATATCAATTCTTGATAACTTTGATACCTTGTTTGATATACTAGCTTAAGTGTCTGACTTCTCCCTAAATCATTTACGTCTTTTCCGTCTGGTAAAAACACCACCTTGACTTTTTTATATGCAACAAGCTTGAGAGCCAAGTTGATGGCATATTCTTTTGCGTCTGGGTCCAACAATATAATAAATCTTTCGCATTGGGATTTAAGTAGTTCATTGACTTGGTACTGACTAATAGCTTTGCCCATTGTGGCAATTGCTCTATCCCCAATGGTGAGAGCATTAAGTGCTCCTTCGCAAATGAATACCGACCGATACATCTCCAACGCATCATGATTAAAGATGATAAACTGTTTTCCCAAACCGGTGATGTCTTTGTCTGGGTTATTATACCGGGGTCCTTTGCCGATAACATTTCGAGCATTGTAATACCTAAGTTGTCCTCGATAATAAAACGGGATGATAAGGTACCCATATGTCGTGCCCATTGTTCCATATCCGATACCACATCTTGAAAACTTCTCGAGGTTAAAGCCGCGTTTCTTGATATATCCACGAATGCTTTTTGCAAGTTGGCTATCTCCGAGCGAAATATTTCTAAATCCCTCAGGGAGATATACGGGCTTACTTTCGGCAAGTTCGATTTTCTCTTCCTTAAACTGTAGTTCATCAAATTGGCCATTGTTCAAAAAATTAATTAGTTCATGGTACTCAGTAAATCCTTCTATGTCCATTATCAGTTGAGCAGGAGAAGGATGGGCATTACATCTAAAACAATTGGTTCTATACATAGAAAGGTTAACTCCCAACTTATGTTCTCTCCCACAATAGGGGCAAGTTGGTATACGCATCCAGCCATGCCGGTAATCGTAACCTCCCAATAGTTTAATAAAGTATGTCCTTAGTCTAGATTTAAACTGATTAGTTATTTTCATGTTCTCTTATAGCTTTCCTAACTACCTTTCTTAGTTTCTTTAAATCCTATAAATCCCGGTATATTATCTTTCATTATATATCACCTGATTTCTTCTCATACTTTTCTTTATTTGCAGAGGGATTATCTTTAGAACTCTTCATCATAGAATCTAATACTCCAGAATACACTTCATCATATTGTTTACGTTGTTCCCTTGTAAATTCCGTACATCTTTGCCTTTCGACATCGCATTTGAATAATGCTCTACCGGAAGGAAGACCATCCCTTTGTACTACTATCTCAGCTCGAAGAATATTATCTTTTTCTTCTTGCTCAGTAGAGTTAAGACCCATGATAACCTGGGCATTACGAACAATGGCAATTGAACCAGAGATATCATTCTCATCATACCGAGTAAGCCTATGCTTTTTACCTTCACGAGTAATGTGATGGGCAGTCCATATAATATCTAAATGTAATTCCTCGGCTAAGTTCTGAAGGTCTACGTATACATTAGATATCCTTTCGAAATCTTCTCTATCACCCGCTATTGATGCAAGTTTACCAGCGTAGTCAACCATAAGAACTTTAATATCGATTCCTTGATTACGAAGTTGAATTATCTTTTCTCTTATATAAGTGGTATTAGTAATCATTGCTGGTACACGCTCAACTACTAATTCAACTCCAAACCTTGCAAGTTTCCTTAAATGCTTTGCCTCAAGTTTATCATACTCACCAGAGTATAATTCCTTCTTAGTTTTATTGATACTGGATTGAATAAAACGGTCCATGATCTGTTCTTGGCCATTTTCTGTATCAATATATAATACTGACTTCTTCATTCTGAGATAACCTCTTGCAAGGTTTACCATAAAGAAGGTTTTCTTTGCCTTGGGTTTATCGAGTATTACATTAACGGAATGCTCTGGATAACCTCCTGCATTAGTTAGTTCATTCAACTGCCTAAATGGGCAAGGTATAACTGAAGGTTCTGATTGTCTTCTAAACTGTCTCTCAGTAATATCCCGAATCATATATAAGGGTTCATCCTCTTTCTTAGGTTTACTTCTCTGAAGTACCTTTTCAATCTTCCTTGAATATTCTTCGTATTGTTCGAAGTTATCCAAATCGAAGGAATCATTTAAGTTCTTCATCTCAACATAAGTAGAGAACTGATATATCTTTTCTTTTATATAATCAGAATCCGATAGGGGTATATGATAGAGATTACTTATTAGTTTATTGATATTGGGTATATCATCTTTAGTTACCAAATCCACATAGGTTTTAGATTCTAGTAACTCTTTTAATACTTCCTTTAAGATATTCTCGGAGGGCATTCTGCCTTGCTTCTTAAAATATTTTGATATACCCTCGAAGATAAGGGAGTGTTCTATGAGAACCAGGTAATTGGATTTAATCCTTTTGAGTACTAATCCTCCTTCCTTATCTTTTAAAACAAACCTGAGTATCTCGAACTGAAACTCAGGAGAAAAACTGAACTTGATGTTGTCTTTAAATTTCTTCATATCTATATTGCAATATTATATAAACTAATAGATTTTGATAGTACCGAGATAGTTCTAAGTATGTTGACATCTATCTGGAAACTACTAATCCACTACCTTAAGCTCCCGAATATTTAATATTATTATTTTATATAAGAAAAAATACTTATATTTGCATAACGAATATTTAAAAACATGGGAAAAAGTAAAGGAAATAACGGTTCAGAGCTTCATCGATTAAAACCTATGCAAGAATATGATGAAGCTACTTTCAACAGACTTTATAAAGTCTGTAAGCCAGTAATTAGAAACCTTACCAGACAGATTGATTATAAACGGTTTAATCTTACACCGGATATTATCCAATCTTATTTCTGGGATAAGATGTTATTTGTTTTCAACAAATACTATGGTGAATGTACTGAAGAACATCTTAAAGCAAGAATCCTTGCATCACTTAGTACATTTAAAAACAAATTGCTTCGTTCTGCATACGGAGAACAGGCAGAGTATAATCAAAGCCTCTTTAAACTTGATGACTTATTCGACAATGACAAAGAATTAGAGGATGACAGTGAAGAAGAGAAAGCTAAATCTGAAATGCTCGATATGATGTATACTTATATGAAGGATAAGCTTTCTCCAGATGCCTATCTTTTGTTTGAGGTATTAATTACTCCCCCCCCTTTTATTAAGGAAAGACTCGAAAATAGTACTCGTATCACTAATATAATGCTTATCGAATTTTTTGAAATGCCTAAGACTAACGGATCCATGAGATATATCTCAGAGCTTAGGCAAGATATCCAATATTGGGAAGACCGAGCTAAAGAAGAACTTAAGTATTAACACAAAAGAAAAGGGACGTTTCCCAACGTCCCTTTCCCAAATGAGTGTTTTTAACTATGCAAAACAAAAATTGAAAACAAACAAGTGTTTACTCTTAAACAATACAAATAATACACATGAGTTTTAATACTACTAAATAACTAATAAACAACTTTATGATGATGTTTTTTGGATATATCGTAATGTAATAGTCGGTGGCAATTTCTCAATATCCAAAGTTTCTACCGAAGTTTCTTGTAAGAAAGATTCCCCTAATAGGTTCCAGCTTACTACGATAGCACCATCTTGAATACCCTTGGTAGGAGTTCCTCTACCGAAATCTCCATTCAATCCTGTCTCCCTATTAAAGAAAGATTGAGGACGAACGTTCTCCCAGTTATTGGCATTATCTTGTTTACCTTTAGATACACCAAGAGCATGCCTATGCTTAGGAAGGTCATCACCTTTAATTGAGATTAGGAAATTACCCTTAGTTGGAGTATAGTAATCTCCGACATTCTGTAGCATTACTTCATCTCCAATCTGAACTCCTCCAGCTTGGTAACCAATAACTATTCTACCAGCTGCCTTAGTATATTCTGCCCAGCCCTCCGGTATTACATCGGTTTCCCAAAGAATAATAGAACCGATTGGTAAGTTAGCAGTACTCAGAGATTCAGAGAATTCTTTTCTGATAGCCTCAATTTGACTATCAATGTATTGCTTGATATTTAACTTAGTACCAGATTCATCTACTACTGGAAAGCCTGAATTTATCTGTTCTACTCTTTTCACTGATTCTTTCATCATACTCTGGGCAGCAGTAGTATAAGGGATTTCTTGGAACTTACCCTGATAGGGTACGATAGCAAAGTTCTCATTTCGTTTGGTCATTGCATCGGTACCCTTACCATATACTCCGATAAGAACAACCGAAGTTTTATTATTAGAGTAATAAGGGCAAGCACTCTCTACCAGCTCTAGAAGATTGCTATAGGTCATATCGTAATTAGAATATACATCATTATTAATGATATCCGGTGTACGATTCTCTTCGGCAATCGGATAATAAATATCCAGAGACTTTTTGAACAATGTGTAAAAGCTTTCGGAAGATTCATTCCAATAAGCTACGAAGTCTACGGGGTTATCTACAGGTTCGGAGATAGTAGTGTGTACTGCAAAGAGTAATACTTCTTCTGTTGAACCTTGGGTACCTTGGATATTCTCAATGGTAAGGGTTTGTTCATCAGATATAAATACATACCCATCCCTTGAAATACACCCAAAGTTTACATCGGGCAATTCTCCCTCTTCTGAAGCCTTTGCCATATACCTTGCCATAATCCTATCCTTGATTACATTGGCATACTTACTTCCAGCAACTCCCTGAGGAGATACCACTAATTTGTTACCATTTATGGTAGCTGAGCCAAATCCACAGAATGGTCCTAAACCAGAAGGAGCAGCAATTGCTTCTGCTGCTTCCTTTGATTTAATAATACCTTCATACTTAAAGTACGTCTTCATTGTCCTTAGTATTTTTAAATTGATTTTTCTGTTCTGACATGTCTTTAAATGCTTCACCTACATCCTTGAACTTTAAGGTTAACAATTTAAAGAGTATTCTCCATATACTATACCGTTTCTTAATACCATGTATTTCACAGATGTGTCCATATATACTATCTACTTCGAAACAGTAGCATATTATCATAACCGTTATTGATACCCCTATTGGGTTCATCCCATAGGGTTCTCCAATAGCTTTACCAAGTACAGCACCAAGTAGAACATAGCAGATATAATCTACTATCTTGTTTAGAGTTCTTCTTCCCGCTCTAGATTTTCGAATTTCGATTTTCTGTAACCTACTTGCAGATAACCCAAACCATAAGTCTGATAGGATTAGGATTATTGCAAGGATTATCATCCATCTCAAATCATACAATATTTGTGTACACTCTCCCAACATACCCACAGTTAATGCCTTGAATAAAGACTGAGTTGTGGTTTCTGTTATTCTATCGATTGTTGAATTTATCATTGTTCTACTATTTGCCAAGATTGATTACTGTAAGTTGTAATGGTAAATGTTTTCTCTGAGAGGTCATCATGTTCCCATTCTAACTTTTGAGGACTAACACTTAAAAGGTCTGCATCTACTACGGTGAACTTAGTTCTCTTCGAAGTATCTACCACTGATTCGAATATATACTCTCCAGCTTGTGCAGTTACAAATTCATAACCAGCACCACCTGCGTCATAAGTAGTTACTTTACCAACTTCCCTTATTCGACTATCGAAGTCAGGTTTATTAGAAGTACACTTGATTAAAGTAGATACTTGTTTAACATTCCCCTTTAGTTCTGCATAAGTAGGAGTACAAGAAATCTCGATGATTGTAGGATAATCTTCCAGTATTACTTGACATCTTAATGAAGAACCATCATCTGCCACAAAGGTATAAGTCCCAGCCTTGGTAAGAACAATTTCCTCATCAAGGTTATAGGTTTCCCCATTCTCATCACAAGTAGCAGTACCACTTACATTGACCCCATTTTTCATTTCCTCAAGATGGAACTTACAAGCAGACTTCCCATCCAGTAATTGGTATACTGCATAAGTATCATCTATCTGATCTTCTGGTAATGCCCAGTTGGGTTCTTTCCAATGACTGTCTGTAGCATCCGAAGGTACTATCTTTAATTTATTCTGATATACTACTGGAGAACTCTTAACTACCAAAGTAGTCTTAGCAGTAGGGTAAGCTACAGACTGGAAGGTATAAGTCCCTGCCCTATTTGCAGTATATACATAACCATTCTGAGCATTAAAGGTTCCCCCAGTTTCAATTACCCTTACTCTGTAATCATTCCCATTACCAGAAATACGTTGTAGCTTTACTGTAGCTTTTGCAGAGCCATTGAATAATGTGACTGTTGGTGGGCTAACAGTAATTCTATATACTGCAGTCTTACCAGATACTACTTCGAATATACCTACACCTTCATCTGTTTCCCTTTTATCCAGTGTACATTTAAACTTATAAGTACCATAACCATTAGCAGTAAACTTATCACCGTTCTTAAACAACTTAGTATCACCAATTAGCCTACAATATAGTTCACCAGTAAATGATTCTGGGTAATTCGATTCGATGGTAAGAGTGGTAGTAGCATCCTTGATACTTTGCTTATCCCCAACTCTAAATTCAGAAGGTGTACATCTTACCTTATATGTAATCTCTTCTCGAGTTACAATAAATGAAGTTTGCTTTACTGGGAACTCTACAATCTCAAAGATGTAGGTACCAGGCTCTGAAAATTCCCAAGTTGAGCCAGAGACTTTCACTATATCAGTACCGGATAATCGTACATTACAGGTTTTCACGGTACCCTTATAGGATACGTTTGACCTTACTACTGTACTTACTTTTAGGTTAGTAGGAGTTATCTTTCCAGTAATAGGGTCACAAGTAATAGAATATACTCGATTATAAGATTCTTGATTAACCGTGATTTGAGTTACCTTAGTAGGGTCTCCCACACTTCTAAAATAATAAGTACCTGCTCTGGGTATATTAAAAATGGAACCACTTTCGTGTTTAGTGTAACCCCAATTTATATTATCACTGGATATCTGATATCTTAGGTCGGCATTTATCCAATCTGAAGTTACAGTTACCTTTACCGGTACTTCATATACCTCTGAAGTAATAAGATTGGGTTGGTCCGGATTTACTAACTCAGCTTTAATTGTATACCCATCATTTACGGTAAACCCATATTGAATATCGAAAGATACATGATAGGGTATGAATCTTTTAAAGAAAGCCTCTACGGCTTCTCTAAATTTTCTGAAAGCTACCGAGTTCGAAGTATATCCATGACCGGTAAGTCTAAAGGTTACCGGTATACATTGAGAACAATCGAAAGTATTATCATAGGTATACTTATCGTCATAATGGTAATACTGGTCAAAGTGCGGATTACCTTTTACCCAACCATCATAACTATCAGCCTTTGCAGGGTCAGTTACTACGCAGGTTAACCCATACAGCCTCATCATTATTTCGAAGAACTCAGAGGTACCTCTTATTTTAAAAAGAGATATCGAATACTTCAGGATGTTTCTTACTTGAGTACTGGTTAAAGTAAAGGGGCCCTCCTTTGGTATTATCCAAAGCTTAGATAACTCTTGGAGTTTAGCATCGGAGTAGAACCCATTAAAGTACTCTGCCCATTTCTGTGCATCTATAGTGTTCCCATAAGCAAAGGGCATTTCTCCGAGGAATTGCCAAAGGAAATTGAGATACATATCCGGAGCCTTATCTATATCGATAATGTCCAAGATATTCTCAATATCCTTTGTAATGTAATCTTCAAAATGCTCTCCACAAATTTCTAGAAACCTCTCTAAGATGCCTTTGCCATTTACCTTATAGGTATCTTGAGCTTTATACTCGGATGGCAAAAAGTCGATTAGATTTTTGAGGTTTATCATTATACAATTTCTTTTACGGTTAAAGTCAATTGTGAAGCGTTTTCGAATACTGGTAAATTAAAACCGGGGTCTTCATAGTCATGGTTAGGTCCTGATACCGTAATAGAATATCTGTAACCAGACTGATAATTATTGTTCTGAATATCCAAAGAGAAGTCAAAGCCATTAGCCTTATCTATTACCTGTATAGAATTACCTACAGTACCAGTAGCCATATACCCATTTGATACAGAACGTACAGTAAAAGTAGTTGATGAATTGAAGGTAATATAGTAAGTCATAGACCCTTTAGCCTTATTCAATTTAAACTGACCCAAGTTCAATTCTTTATTACCATAGATGGTAGTAGGCCAAGGTTTAATATAGAATTTAGTAAGGTGAAGGTAATCTACTGTTGATAAGTTATCTATTAAGGCATAGATATCTGATAACCTTACGCTTCCACCTATCTGAGCTTGCTCTGGAGAATAGGCCTTGTATAATGCTGTAAGAATTTGAGTTTGTATCTCTGCAGTCTTATAAGACTTCTTACCAGTAACTTCCATCTCTAGAATAATCTGAACCTTGCCTGCAGATTTAACCTTCAACCAAGTAGTCATAGGAGCCCTTTGGGATAATAAATTATATACCCTATTAATTAATTCAGAAGAAGCAACTGCTCCACCATCTGGGCTAATATATACGGTAAGCTTTCTACCGCATTCATAATCGGCTTTAGCTTTGTTTACCCCATCAACTAACATAGCTAAACTTTCGAAATCCTCTTTGGTAATTGCTACTCCCAAAGTCTTTACACTCAAAGGTATATGTTCTTTGAGCATTGTAAAGTTTTCATAGTTTGAACCACCTCCGGCATCGTAAGCATTACTTAGGGTAGCATCAGTAATTGAAGAAGAGATTACTGAAGGTACAGAAGTAATAGTATTACTCTTTACATTACCCTGAGTACCATTGGTTAAGTAGAATACCACATTGGTTATTTTTGCTCCTGCTGCAGGCTTCTTACCAAAGGTACCATCTCCAAACATTATATAAGGATTGAGTGCCTCATCTACTGAAACCATGAAATGCTTATCTGTGGGTTTGGATTTTGCAAATGTATCTACTAATACCCAAGTTTCCCCACCTATCTGTAATGACATAGAGCCTTGTTCATAATACTTACCATTGGGTAGAGTACCAAGATGAATTATAACTCTATCTCCAGTGGGTATTACCATATTATTGAGAGCGCTTACAGTATACTTCTCATGTTGTATAATTGGTACTTTACAAGTGGTTACATTTGAATACCAAGTTACGTCTCTGGCAGATAACCAAGAATTACCACTAGAATCTGTAAATAAAGTTCCTTGAGGTATAGTTAATTTAGCTCCGATAGAATTACCAGTAATACTTCTGGATAAGATTACATCTACTGTAGCAGCAATTGCTGCTCGAGCATGGTAATCTACCAAAGCCCCATGTTTAACTACCGAATCATACCTTCTTGCCGTAGATAGGAAAGTTTCCCTTGCCATGTTATCTACATAGTAGTGAAGTACTTCGGCAATTGCCGCAAACAATGAGAGGATGATAATTAAGATGTTCCCCTCCGAATAATCCGTTATGAGTTTCTGACCTTGAGGGTCTTTGAGTCCCATAAGGGATTCAACCAGCTTGGCCTTAATCTGTTGATAAGACCTCTGGTATGGGTTAAGCCATTTATTTGTGATTCCCATATTATTGTGTATTTAATGAATTATCCGACCGGTCATAGGTGATATCGAGGTACTGACTAGAATTTGTTCCATTTACTACATATGTTACTTCTATGTGTATTTTTGCATCAACTCTAGTAACTGTGATATTTTGGAAGGTTATCCTTTGTTCCCAAGCACCTATGGCCTGTTTTAAAAACTCTTTAATTATAAAACTCAGGGCTTGTGAGTTTGGTTCCTCAATACATTGCCATAGTTTACTACCAAAGTTTTCCTGTCGAAATCTCTGGCCTATCATGTAGTATAATATCGAACTTATATTATCTCTGATAAGTTTGAAATCTCCATTTACTGGGTACCAACCTCTTTCACCCTTTTCATTAGTTGTAAGTTGGATAGGATAAGTTACACCTATACCAACTAAGTCTGTAAAGTAATTCTTTTCCATTAGTGTATGCAGGTTTTATCTTCATAATCGTCTACAACGAATTGTGAGAAAGGTTTAATTACTTGAGTTACTGTAGGACCTGAAGAACCGGGTCCAGTAGTTACACCTGAGTGTACATGAGAATTGAACATACTGCGAAGTTGTTCTAGTTCTTTAATGGTTTGGTTTAATTTTTCGGTTAATTGAAAAATATTGATTACTCCACCATTTTCTCCAGTATTAAGTATCACGGAATCACCAGAAGATATGCTTATATCCTCATCAGCATTTATTACTATCTCTTTCTCCGAATGAACATTTACAGGTCCATTGAAATGTAAATTGAGTTCTCCGTTATCATCATCTATTACTATTAAGTTTCCTTCGGGAGTAACTATCCCCATTTTATTGGGACCATCCAGAGGTTGAGGTATTTGGCTCATTCCCCAACCATGGTATTCCCAGAGTGGTTTAGTTGGGTCCCCAAATTCAAAAGTAACAAATACCGTATCTCCCACTTTAGGGGCTAAGAATTTGAAACCAGAACTAATTGAACCATGTTGTCCTTTAGGATATGCCCAAGCAAATACTCCCCCCATTACCTCTGGAACACACACCTTTACTCTGTTCATATGTTTCTCTACATCGTTATTATCAATAACAATGCCACGATAAACAGAGTAATACCGACCAAGACCCTCTAAGCCTTCGTCGGTTATTATCTTTGCTGTTTCGTAACTCATACCCTTATTTTTCTACATAGATTTGACTTGCAATTCGCTTATGCCTTTTAGCTATGTCTCGGTATATTCGATTAGCTATGGCCATATAATTAAACTTAACCCAATAATCTTCAGGCACTTGGATTTGTTTAACCGATATCTCACCAGGAATTAACTTACCCTTAGAGGTAACTGTATTACCTGTAGATAACACTATACCCTCTGCCAAGGCTTGGGGATTATTGGCATTTACTTCAGTATAATAAGCCTTCTTTCGAATAAACTCAGCTTGACCCTTGATATCAATTATGTCTCCCTGATCATTCAAGAAATGTTCATTATAGTATACTTTCTCATTATAAGTAAAGTTAAGATTAAGCTTCTGAGAAGTACTTAAAGCTTCTTTATCTTGACCCTTTGTAGTTTTAGCATTAGCTTTAGCATCATTAGCTACGATGTTTTGAGTAGATAAATCAGTTTTAGAAGTTACAGAGCCAGACTTGGAATTATTCTTTACTAACTCCATATTAGTTATGTAACCTTGCCCAGCATCCATTGAATGAGTACATTGTTTTATATACCAAAGACCTGACCATCTTTTACCCACATTATCTATTTTTATTATTTGGGAAGTTGCTAGCATGGGTCTACCAACCACTTGAAGTTGACCTACTAATTTTTTTTCGGTTTGCTTTAAGCCCCCATTAGCATTGGCATTAGCTGCCCAAGCATACTTATCGGCACCACCGTATCTACTAAATAAATTATGGTAAAGTTTATAAAGAGGTACCTCGAGATTTACCCTTTTCATGTGCCTTACCTTAACCCTCCTACCATATTGATTTTGGCCATAGTGTTTATTAGTATCAATCTCCATACCAGATAGTACTTCAGTATAGGGGTCTTTATTTAAAGCTTCGAACCCTCTTTCTGATGCAGGTAGTACTCCCATTTGGAAATTGATACCAGAAGCTATACCTGCTCCGGCCTGTTTAGAAGCATAGCCTTCTGGATCATAGTCTAATGGGTCTACATATTCCTCTACCATAAACTTCATACCATCTTCGTCTTCGAAAAGGTATCTTTCGTACTCTAATAATTTCTTAAGATTAGCTTCTAATTCTTTACCATTCTTAGAGTTTCTTAGCACTTGCTTAAGGGCATTTTTCTTATCGTCAGGTAACTCATTAGCTACTTGATTAATGATAGCTCGTACTTCTTCGGTAGACATTTCATCTAATCTTCTTTGCTTACCTGCTTCATAAGCACCTACTGGACCAACTGCTTCATATTCCTCTACTCGCTTTTTATATTCTGCAGTTTTTTCCATGTTATACTGAAGCTGAGTATCCCAAGCACCCATTACCTCTGTAGGAGTAGTAGGATAACTTCTATAATCTTCAAACCCATTGCCAGTAATATTAGACACCATAAGGTTATCTACCTGAGCCACAGGAGGTCTTAAAGCTAATGGAGGCTCATCCTCTGGCTCGTTTATATGAGTTGATAATACAGATAAATCTTTACTATCTGGGTCTAGAGATGGGGCTAATACTGCTTTAACCCTTTTAGTTATTTTCTGAGTAGCAAAAGATACTCTAAGTACTTCCCCATTCTCCCCTTGATATGTATAAGTACATACCGGTTCTTCATGGAATTTCCGATTATGTATATAGATAACACCATCCCTTGAATCTACATACCATGGCCCATTAGTGTACCCTTTCATCTTCTGTTCTAATTGAACTAAGACGTTCTTGCCCACCAATCCAAAGTCACTATCAATTAAAGCTTTTAAATCTTCTGGCATAGCTACTTCAGCTACTCCACTGTATTTGTTAGCATAGAGTACTTTACCAGTAGTAGTACAGGTATTCTCTGTGGGTACCTGTAGTGACTCGTATACTTTATTACTTATTATCTGTTGTTCCATTACTGAAATATTTCTATGATTACACCAGTAGCATTCCCACAGCCATTGTCTAAATAGGTAGATAATTTATAGCCTTCCATATCCGAATGGACATAAGCAGGTTGATATCTTAAATCTCCCGAAGAATCAATGCACTTAATAGTTACATGAGTACCTGTAGAATCAAATCCGGCTTCGAATTCCCTTACCTTAATTATTTTTATGGGCCCAGATATAAATTGACCATCTGGGTATATATATCCCCACTGAAGACAAATATTTTGGTTCTCTTGAATCTCAGCAATGTCTACAGTATCGGGATTACCCGTATCGAAAGTAATGGTAGCCAAGTTTTCTTTTTCTTCATCATATCTATAACTCCAGGTACTTATATACGCTCCAAGGGGTATACCTGTAATTGGATTCATTATAGGCATACCTCCAAAATTGAAAAGGGCCAAATAAGGTTGACCCATTCCATTATATAATATAGGTTTCTGTTTAGCTGCCATAAGTCGGTATTCTTATTAGGTTTCCCATTTCTAATTCCTTAAAAGGATTCAGTATCTTATTAGCTTCAGCTATGATGTACCACTTACCAGAATCACCATAATACCTGAAAGCAATATTTTGTAGGGTTTCCCCATCTTTAACAGTATGTTGAATATCGTTAGGGGATTCTGGTACTATTGGAGGTTTAGCCTCTAAGGAATAATCCCCATCGTTGTATTTCAGAGCATAGGCATTATTATATGGGCTAGCTCCCTTTATATATTGGTTAACATCAATCATATTTAATACCTCCTGTCTTTTTAAGTGAATCGGAATTTATAAAATCTCCATAGGATAAGTTATATGCACTTACTCTCTTGAAAATCAATTCTTGAGTTGCTGCTGCAGGCAATAACCTACCATTACCAAAAGTAGCTGGCTTTCCGGGTATCCTTATTCGATAACCGTTCTGAAAGTTCTTCAGAGTATAAGTTGCTGAGGTAAGGATATAATTGTGGTTATCGAATATACCAGAATCCCCCCACTCAATCTTAACAATCGGGGGAGCAGCCTGGTAGCCATTAGATTTAGACCATGCCTCTAATAACCTACATTTATTGATTACCTCTTCTGGATTTTCTGGGTCATTACAGTACCAAGACACATTGAATTGAATAATGTCTTCAGCTCCAGTAAAGTGATACATTGGTACATTGCGACCCATTGATTTAATGGTGGCCCATGTGGTTTCTCCTCTAAAGTCTATTTCTGGAGGTCTATTCTGTAAGGTAATGTATTGAGTGGGGTTAACAGTCATATTATATATCCTTACTTCATTCTGATATATAACCTCTGCTTTAGCCTCGAAGTTTCTGTAATTAGTAGTATTCTTATTCCCCTTTGCTGGGTCTACTCCTTCACCTTCTTCTAACCTTGGGAATTGTAATTCCATTCTCCATTTAGCCTGGAGTTGTTTATTTAGAATAGGATTCTTAGACGATATCTGAGCTTCTCCGATTACCCCATTTGGGTTATAGAGTTTACCCTTTTGAGAATCATCCTTTGGAAGAGTAGAGATAGTTCGATTGAGTAATATCCGAGCTCTCCATAATTTATTTAGGGGACCAGTAAGAACACCTGCCGTATCTCTTGTAAGGTCATTGTACTTTTCAACAACCTTACCTGCTGCTTTATTTAATACTCTAGCCATAGTGTTTTAGTTTTATATTCCCATTACAAATGCAGCTCCAGTAAAATCTTGTTGAGAACCTGGAGCATAATCTCCAACTGCTTGACCATCTACTGAGATATTGATACGAGAATCTCTCATACCTTCTTTAATAGATAACCTAACAGCATTAATAAATCTCTCTTCATTCTGGGCTCTAATGGTAGTTGGGTCTTCTTTCTCTTTATTCTGAGCTTCAGTATTCCTATCTACTGAATTACTAAGGTAACTAATACCCTCAATTAATAAAGGAAGACCTACAGTAATTGTTAATCCCAAGGGTCCACCGAGTAATCCCATAAGTCTACCACCTATAGATGTTAAACCTTTTATAGCACCTTGCCTAGCCACTTGACTACCAACTTGGGCACCTGCTCCAGCTAAAGCCCCTCCAGCTAAATTACCCGCCATAGTAGTTGCTAATGGTACTCCAGGATTTGGTGTCTTAACATATCTTCCGGGTTTAGTGTTATAAAATCTACCAGCAGAATTCATACCAATACCGCTTGACATCATTTGGAGTTGAACCATGGTTCTCATAAGGTTAACCATTCTTACCAGGTGTGCTTCCATAATGGCAAACTGAGTATTAGTTTTTATTGCTGCAGCAGACATACCTTCAGTAGAAGCAGTAGCAATAGTCTGTAAATACCCAACAGACCTAATAATACCTCTTACAGTATTAAATCCTGCAACAATAGTACCTACTACTACTGCAGTAGCTCCTATCCTAAGACCAAAACCTCCAACCCAAGTTTCTGAGATAGCATTGATTACCTTAACAATTTTAGTACCAACATTTAAAACAGGAGTAAAGATTCTACCCAAAGCCGCACCTGCGGTAACTGTTAAGTTCTCTATACTTGATTCGAATTGGTCAATTACACCTGCATCGGTTTTAAGACGTTCTTCATTGAGTCGATTTACTGCTCCCAAATTTTGGTCATAAGTTGCAAGTATCTTACCCATCTTATCTCTACCAGAAGCAATATCTCGAAGTACTGGAAGCATACCACGATTACCTCGAACTCCGAATATATTGAAGAAGGTTGGTGTTTCGATTCGTGAAGGTAAATCTACTGCAGCCTTAGCAAACTTCTGATAGATAGTATAAAGGTCTATAAGATTACCCTGAGCATCGAAGAATTCATCGGGACTTAAGCCCAAGTCTGCTAAAGCGTTATAGCCTTTCTTTTTTTGGTTAACAAGGGATAGTTGTAAGTAACGAATCATATTGGCCAGTGAGGTACCTGCCATAGAACCTTGTATACCCATATCCCCCAATACACCAATAGCAGCAGCCGTTTGCCGAAGGTCTACTCCAGCAGTTGCCATATCTGCTCCTGCATAAGATATGGACTGGGCTAAGTCTGTCAAAGATATATTTGCATTAGTAACTGCAGTATATAAGTCATCGGTTACTCTAGCGGCTTCAGTCATTGGGATTTGGTACATTGACATGATATTAGTCATCAAGTCAGCTACACCACCTTTCTGTCCCACTGGCATTGTAAAGATTGAAGCCAGCTTGGATGCTGGCCCAATCATTTCTTTGATAGCATCGAATTTATTACCTGCCATAGCCAGGTATCTTTGTCCTGATGCAACATCCGAAGCAGTAAGAGGTGTTATCTCATTGACATCTTTTGCCAATTGTAACATTTCTCTTTGTTCTGCAATGGTGGCACCAGCAATTTTCGAAGCAGTCCAAACTTCATTCTGAACACCCGCAGAGTATTTATAGGCCCTTGCCATTCCCCCTACGAGCTGCATTCCGAAGTCCATTGTATTGGAAGCTGACATCTGTATACCTCTATTCCAGGTATTCATATCATTCATCATAGTTCTGAATGACCCCGATATCTTGCCAGCTTCTTGAGAGAATCGGTCTTTTAAAACCATGGCAACACCGACCTCTACTATACTCCTACTGGTATTCATAATTTATTTTCTTTTCTTTAATTGTTTATAATATTGCTCGGCCATTTCCTTGAATATTTTCCTTATTCGGTACGGAAGACGTAAAAAGCCGAAATAGTCTAAGGCTATCTCGGCTCTGGTGATATAAACAAAATCACTCTCTAACATTACTCTTCCGTCAGGTAGAAAAAATTCGGTGCCCAAACTATAGGATAAGTTCTTTCTTCTCCGGTGGTTGGATTAGTGATATGGGATTCACCTTTGAAGATAGGGTCCATAGATAAGATATGCTTTCTCATCTCAGCCATATCCTTTGCAGTAAACGGAGTAAAGTTTTCTACCTTCTCCCAACTACCATCAACCTCTAAGTGAAGATTACGGCAAAGAAGAGGAGCATTCTTAGTTTGTTTATCCAAAGGCAACTTCATGAACTCTTGTTCTCCCTTACCAGTCATACAATCGAATTTAATTCTCTTGCCAGATGAAAGAGTGTATTCATGGTCTACCAATCTAACTCCCTCTGGATAATAAGGGATAGCATCTGGCTTCTGATTTAAATCCTCTACAGTTGGAGTAGTACCGTAATCGAAAAGGAACTCATGAAGGTCTTGGCCATAAGTAACTTTACCACCGTTCTCTTTACCCCAGTCATATTCAAATTCTACTTCCTCTCCCAATGAGAATATACGAGAATTGAAAATAATTGCATAGCGGTCATTGACTGGTAGATTGAGAGCATCATCAACGGTTAGCTTACCGTTAGGAGTGGCATTAGTTCTAATTATGATTGCTGCAATGAACTTGGTAAGGTTCATTAAAGTTTTCATGTCTGAAAGGTTACTGAGAATGTCTTCATCAGCTCCATTCTGCTCTCTAATTTCATATTCGAAACCAGAGGGTCCGGTAAATCTAAATGTTCTAAATTCCATAACTTTGATATATTTAATGTTTACAAATGTTCATAGTACTCCGTATAACAACAAGAAAGGGGTGAGCTCCTATTACAGGAATCCCACCCCTCCACCGAATCTTAGTGAAAATAGACTAAGGAATTAGTATTTGTCTGCAGTACCCACCGAGAACTCTATGGACTCTATGGTATTCTCTGAAGCCATTCTGTCCAAGTCTAAGCCGGTAATCTTACATGGCCATACCTCTTCGAAGACGTGGGTATTAAGAACCGAAACTCCATCTTCGGCAAGTTCGTTTACAATAGCCGTTTCCCAATATTGGCTTGGTACTAAGCCACCACCAACTATATGGTCTTGGCAAGAATAAAGCCAGTCATGAAGCCAGGTATCTGAACCTGCAGTAGTCATAAGTTTCTCTACGATAAGATTACCTATAGTAACCCTACCAGCAGTTTTAACATCTCTATTGACATCCCCATGAGCCACCTGGTCAATCTCAATATCAGGCAAAGTACAACTTTGGAATAGATAAGTATTGATAGGGTGTTTGGGGAACATGATACTCCACAAGAATTTCTTCCGGGGATTTTTTACTTTTGCTCCCATCGTTATATGTTTATAGGTTATTACTTGTTTCTACAACTGATACCGACTTAGAAGCAGCATCAATTACAATCTCCATAGTTACCTCTTGCATAGGAACTACGTCTTTATACTTAAGGATAGCACGGTACTTACCTTGACGGGCATCTGATTCGTTATTTACGGAAAGATCATCCCAAGAAGTTGCATCCTGGTCACCCATCCAAGTATATTCTGTCATGGCATCTTCATCTACCAAAGAATCTAATGTAGGTTTAACTTCCAACCAAATTCTTTTCCAAGTACTCCAAACATTGGGCTCTTCCAGGTATTTGTTAAGTACGGGACGAAGGAACTTCTTCAAATACAAATTCAATCTTACGATTGAAAGGAATCTTTCTGAATCCTGTTTTACCTGAGAAGAGAAGCAATGCCATAGCATGGTTTGTTTACCTGCATCGGGAGTATCTTTGATTACCATCTCATTGATATAATTCTGAGCAAGTGTGTTCAGTTCATTATATCGAGAAGGAGAACCATAATTTGGGCATACTGGTCCAACTGCATCCCCAATAACTCCTCGGTTCATACCTGCAAAGGATTTCCAAGGACCGTATTGAGTAGCAGAGGCATCTCCCAAACCAACAATAGTACCCACTACATCGGAATCCTGAAGATTACCGTTTTCGTTGTAGTACTTAAGGCCACCACCAAAATAAGCAATGTACTTAGAGTTACCTACAGTACCGAGGCAAGTCTGTACCCAAGTAACCTGAGCTTTGTAATCTCTGGGTTGTGTACCTTGAGTATAATGGGTCAAGTGTTTTGGAACTTCGATATACAGTACCCATTCCATCAACTCTTTTGCCATATCTGCAGCAGCCTTATATACCTTGAGTACATCAGCATTAGCAGTAAGGTGTTGAGAAATATGAGAAATGAGTAACTGATAGAAATCCGTATAATCCCTTACCAAGTCCAGAGAAGCAATCCACTCATCAGCAGTGGGTGTAGTTCCAGCACTACCTACAGTACCGGTAAACATCTTCTCTGTATCAGTAGGAGCTGCTCCCCCAACTGTTACAGTAACGGCATTTTTTGTACCATCTACACTATCGGTAAGCCATTTTATTAAGTTCTCAAAAGATGAACCAGCAACTACTACCGGTTTGATATACTCTGAGTTCTTAGCAAAGGCACTAAGAGCAAGGTAATCTACCGAAGTATTATTGTTATCATCGGCAGTTTTATAAGTTACTACCGGACCTTGTTCAAGTACCTGGCCATTGCCCGAATAGATTCTATAATACAAGGTATTGGATTGTTTATAGAAACCTACCTGGAAGGTATCAGTACTACCGATGGGGTCTCCATAACCTTTGGTTACCAATCCCAAACTATAAGTAGTTCCCCCAGAAGCAATGGTTATCAATGCTGCAGGAGTAGCAGGGTCTGGAGTAGCAGAAGCAGGTACTATACCTTCCTCTTCGGATTTAGCAACTGTTTTAGCTTTACCTGCAGTTGCAGCTACTGTACCTTGAGTAGCTCCCTTACCAAGCACTCGAATAACACGAAGCTTAGAACCACCTTGCAAAGCCTTTTCGATATTTGATACAGAACCATCGGGTACAATTTCAGAACCATAGATTCTTTGGAACTGAGAGAATGTAGAGATGATTTCTGAGGGGTCATCATAAGGGCCCTTAGTAGTTCTAGCCAATACACAAGAAACTCCTAACATAGGAGTAGTTTGAAGAACATTGTTGTTCTTAAACTTAAAATCAACATGAGGTGAAGTTGGCATAATTCTATTGTGATTAAAGTTAATTACTCGTTTAATTTATACCCTAGAGTATTGTACCTATACCTTAGGTACTTTTAACTCTAGCATCTCATTTTCGTTTTGTTCTAACAATCCAATGAGAACTGATATATCCTGGATAGGTGTAAGTATACCTTCTTCCAGGGGTTTTTCTGGAAGAATACCATCTTTACATATGTAAGTATATACCTTTTCAAGTATTCCATGTTCTACATCTGGATGATCATAATAATTACCAATTTCAATGAATAGGTTTCCGGTTGATGCAAGCCTGCCCTTTTCCCATTCCTCTAAATCATTGAAGTATGGTCTCACGTATCCTCTAGCAGGTAAGCCAGTATATAAAATTGTATGTAGCAATCTCATATCGGCTTGTGTTTGAGAAACTAGATGTACATCTATGGTGATATCTTTTGTTTCATAAGGAAACTCTGAAGCTTGGTAATTACCATCCTCAAGTTTATCACCAATGATGTATTTATTCACACCAATATCTCCAGCATAATAACCTTGTAGTTCTATGGTTATTCTTGGGAGAGTCTTTGGGCCTTTTACTTGATTATTCCCTATACCAAAAAGTGGTATAAACTTCTTCATACCTTTGATTGCCTCTTGAAATCTTTTTTCGTTTTCTTGAGACAAAGGTAAGAAGTCTTCTGGGTTTAAGGTAAGACCCATTTCTAACATTGTACTAAGTAGAGAGATATAAAAAGTTCTTTCTACTATTTCTTCTGAGTTTACCATTAAAGTCCTAATCTAATATTTAACTGAACACTTTGATTGCCATTGTCATTAATATAACCATTATAAGTTACCTGAATACCTCCCAAACCACTCATTATGGTTTGTAAATGACCAACACAATTTAATTCACTAACCCATTGAGTAGCAATATTTGAAGGATAATCGGTAAGCCATACTTTAAATGGTATAGGGTCCGTCCCTGGAGAAGAAATAGTACCCTCTATGGTTTTACTAATGTCTGTTATCTTAAACGGTTTTATAAACTTAGCCACTTCATAACCATTGATATGGTAGTATTGGTATCCCTTTACACCCCTAATAGAAGCAGTACTAGTATTTTGACCAAGATTTGGGAATGGTATATTCGGGGTTGGTTCAAAGCCATACTTAGTAGTTCTTTTACCAGGAGATTGAGTTATATTTAAAACTATCTCAGGGTTAGGTTCTTGCTGTGAGATAATCTTAACTATAGCAGTTCTTTCCAAGGGGTCATAGTTACTGGGGTTATGTTCTTGATTAGTAGATTTAGTTTTGATAGTAAGCTTACCTGCGGCATTAGCTTCTCCAATCTCTTTGGTTATATTTAACCAATCTGAGGAGCTTTCAACTTTCCAATCTACAGCACGATATTCATCTTGAGGCTTATTATTGATAAACTTCTGTTGGTAATGGTATACACCTATTTCTAGGGTCTCACCACTTTTAGTACCCTCGAAAGTATGGGAAGTAGTTTCTGGAGTGATACTAAAATAAGTTCCCCAGGTCTCTACTATTTTAGGAGCGGCCTTTTGTACCAGAGTTACTTCCCTTTCTACACCCTGAACTACTACCTTGAGAACCTGCTCTTTTATATTATTCATGTCTTCGTTTACTGCCTTAGGCTTTACCCTAATAGTTGCAGTACCAGTTCCGGATAATGAAGATATTTCAAAGTCTGCTGCCATTTTTAACTTTCCTTATTTCTTTTCTAACTTCATTTCGTATTTCCTTTTGTAAGGCAGCTTTTCCACCAGCAGCCTTAAATGCAGGATCCCAAAGAGGACGAGGTGGTAAATTACCATCTCTGCTACCATACTCTAACATGATAGCTATCTGATTCAAAGTCTTTCTTGAAGTCTTACCAGTATAGGTAATCTTCTTGATTCCAATTGGTAAACCAACGAAAGTTCTATTCTTGGTCTTTACTACAGTAACGGATTTAGCATATTGACCCGTGAGTCGTAATAGAGTATGCTCCCCATATTTCTTTACAGTACCTGGAGCATGTTTTGGCCAAGAAGTATGGGTACCGGGTGGTGGAACACCCGTATTCAAACTTCGTCTTACTATACGAAGAAGTTGATTACCAAACTTTTCTGTACCTTTCGCATAGCCTTTGGTTAAGATACTTGGGGTTTTAGCAATCAACCTTTCTGCACGAGCTTGTTCTCGTTTGTCTACGTATATTTCTAGAGGACCAATTGGAGTCGATATTGTAATATTAACCGACTTACTTGGCATAATTCTTACTGTTGTTTAGGTTTATCCAATCCCAGCTCCTGAGCAATTCTCTGTAACAGAGTCTCTTGAATGGAGATTCGTTGGTCCATGTATTAACGGAACTCCTCAAACCCTGGAGCAGGTTTACTTGGAGCAGAATGGTGTTGTATTTTTATTACACCAAATTAAATACGTATTCATAAGTAATTGTTGCAGCATTCTGAGTGATATCAAGTGTAAGTTTTTTACCTGATTCCCTTTGAGTAACTGTAACCGTAGCAGATCTTGATGATTCTTCGGTATTCTCTGAAGCTTTACTTGATACAGTCTTACCACTAACTGTAACGGAAGACCAAGAGGGAGTACCAGACAAATTTACACCTACATCATAAGTATCTGAAGTTTCGGAACCATTAATTACTTTTTTCTTATAGGATATAAAAGTCTTAGATAAAGTATCCCCTGAAGCAGCATGGTGAATGGATTCACTTGCACCAGCACCATTCCAATAAAAGTAGTAATTATAACTTACACTAGCACCACCCTGAGTGATATCTACATAATCAGAAGCCTCATCATAGTTAGCAAAGACTCTAACGGTTCTAGAACTGGTACTACTGTTTGAAGAAGCCCTAAGTGTAGTACCTGATAGACTAAATCCTGAGATACCATTGGTACTTAAACTTGGAGTAGCACTATCAGAGCCAACCCTTGTATTTGAACCCGAAGTATAATTCGCATATCTTGATCTACTAGCACTTGGGTACAAAGTTACACTACCTCCAGTATTACTGATGGTATAAGAACTTGCAGTTAAGCTTACACTCCAAGAGCCATAAGTGTATCCAGTAAGTTCATTTGCTGCTTGGTATACTGGTACACTTACCGATTTGGTTTTACCATTTAGTGATAAGGTACCAGTAAGTGTTCCTACCTGGGCTCTAGATTTAACAGTAGTACCCAAAGAACCTGCACTAACTGCGGTACCATAACTAATGCTAGCACCGCTTGTAATTGTACCTCCTCCAGTTGTAGAACCATTCCATCCCCAGGTCTGGGAATAAGTTGGCAAAGTAGTAAATGAACTTCTTGTACCTCCACTTGCAGGTATATCTGTTACAGCTCCACCACTTGCAGTAATTTCACTATAAGTCTTATAACCTGCAGATTGAGAACAAGATATGGTTACTTTCTTATTGGTTTCTGCTTGGGTTAAAGTTACGGTACCACTACGAGTACTGGTAGAAGTATTATTACCCATAGTTACTGAAGTACCGGTACCGGATATACTTCCTCCATTAGCTCTAGTATAAGTTAAAGAAATTTGGTTACCATAATTATGGCCATTTCTTAATTCTTGCTTGTATGAAGTTACCGTAAAGGTTTTAGTACCTCCAGTTGCCCCAAATGACATAGAAGTGGGGTTTACACTAAACCCATAACTCCAAGATTGAGAAGCTGCAGCTTGAGTAAAAGTTACTTTAAAAGTTTTACCGGTTTCGTCCTGAGTATAGGTTCTAGTATGAGTTCTTGAGGATAGGGTTAAATTTTCTGTAGCGGTAAATCCAATCGTATCAGTAGAACCTTTTAACCAGTCGGGTAAAGGGGTTCCTGTATGACCTACTGCTATAGAAGAACCATGGGCTACTCCATCTAAATACTTTTGTTTAGTTGAAGTTAAGCCTAATCGAGCTGGAGTCGATTCCCCCCCTATAGTAGTGAAAGTAAAGGAAGTATTTATAGCTGTAAAAGTATACTTATAGGTTACCTTATGAATATCTTCGAGTTTGACACATTCATTATTTCCATAGGAACTGGCATTGGATAGTTCCAACCCCACATAATTCTCCCCTGTTCCTGTCGAGGAGAGTGCTAACAATTCAGCCTTGGTAGGGCAGTCATTTCCTGTCTTACCAAGGCCTACTTTAGTTTTGACAGCACTCCAGGTTGCTATCTCTCCCATGATTATTTATTTTTAAGTTCTTGAATCTCAGCCTTCAAAGCCTTAATCTCATCGTAAAGAAGTTTAACACCCTCGATTGCCAAAGTTGACATCTTGTGATATTTAACTTGTTTTACGAGTACATACTCTTCCCCATTGATTTCCAAAGTTTCGAATTCCTCTGGATTAGGTACTGTAGATTTCTCTACTGGAACTTCCTCTACATATTTACCAAATCCCAATCCCTCAAGATTCTGAGCAATAGTTCCCTCGTCCTCTTTACCAAGCATTTCGAATGACTTAGTTGGTATCTGGCAAATCTGTTCCAGAGTATGATTCAAATCCTTAATATTAGATTTGAGTCGAACATCTGAAGACTCTTTGAAGAAACCGGAAGGAGCAGTAGTCTTAGCAAATACTACCTGGTCGGTAGTTGCCAAACTCAATTGAGCTCTAGTTACTGTATGAGGATTATCCTTTCTACCTGCATGGTTATTGATAGAAGTTTGAGCAGCAGTACCTGCAGCCTTAGCATCGGCAATAGCAGCAGCCTGAGCAGTAGATACTGGCTTATTTGCATCCGAAGTATTGGAAGCATTACCCAAACCAACCTGGGATTTGGTAACTCCATGGGGATTAGATTTATTGGCAATATGGTTATTTACCTTAGTTTCCAATGCAGTTACATCTGAACCTGTATCGGAGATTTGATTATCAATATAGGTTTTTAGTTCTGTACGAAGAGCATTGATAGCATTAGTTCTATTGGTAATCTCATTTGCCAACCCAGTAACTGTGCTATCCAAGTTCTTCTTGTCGGCTGCGGTCATTACACCGGCTACAGTTTGTGTAGCTGCGGGAATATCGAAAGTATGTTGAGTTTCGTTTACTTGGAAACTACCATCCTCTTTCCTTTCTGTCCACCAGTAACCCAGGGTTAATTTAGTAGCAGAAGTGGTAAGATTAATTAGATTACCGGAGTTCTCCAAATCTCTACCCAAGATATGGTCAGGGAAACTGTTAATCTTAGCCGTAATTGCATTATCTGCATTGGTACGATTGGTAGTTTCTGCAGCTATCTGATTAGGTAAGGTAGTGTCAAGTTTAACTTTATCAGCAGCAGTCATTACACCAGCCTGAGAAGCTGTAGCAGCAGTAATCTGAGAATAATGATCTCGAACATTACCATTACCAAACCAACATTTGAAATTCAGTTGTACTGTACTTGCTTGGTAAGTGTTATTATCAAAATGAGATGCACCATTAGTTTTCAGAGAAGCTACCTGGTCTTCCAATTCTTTACCTCTACCACCATCGAAAGCAGTACCTGTAATTTGCCCAAGGATAAGTACCTGAGCATCTGCCCTTGCAAAGATAGTACCTGTCCAACGGAATTGGTAAGGAGGTTCACCATTGGTAATATTGATATAAATCTTACCTGCCTCTCCAGTGATAGCATTCTGATGAGCAGCATCCGAATACAATTTAATATTCGTAAGTTCTCCAGTAGCAGATTTATCATAAGTAGCATATACATCAATGATGTCATCTACATATGAGGGCAATTGGTTAGCAGGTACCGTACCATTTGCATCGAGAGAAGCAAAGCCATTAGCTTTACCTTTCGTAGCAACAAAGGCATCATGCTTAGCTTCTAGAGCATCAATATTTGCCTGTAACTTATTATCAAGTGCAGTATCTGCTGCTGTTCTATCGGAGATCTCCTTGTCAATCCTTGCACCCAATGCAGTATCTGCATCTTTACGAGCTTTTGTTTCATCAGCTACTGCTTTAGTGAACTTGGTATCAAGAGCCGTATCTGCATCTTTACGGTCTTGGATTTCCTTGTTCAAGGCAGCTGTAGAAGAATTAGTCAAAGCCTCGATTGCATCCTTGCGGTCTTGAACCTCTTTGGCAATAGCATTGGGTAATGTCTCATCCAGATTAACCTTATCTTGAGCGGTCATTACACCGGCTTTCTCGGTAGTAGCTGCTGGGATATAAGTAGTCTTATAATCTTCAGGCTCATGAGTATAAATACCCTCTTCTTTTTTAGAAGAGAAATTATGAGTTAAAGTAACATGACTACTTTGTTGACCTACCTCAACTGGTTTATCACCAGATAATATTATTATCTTATCTGGTATAGAATCAAACAGCTTCTTATCTGCTGCAGTTTGTACACCGGCCTTTTCTGCAGTAGAGGCAGGCAATGTAATAGGATTCTGTTCTACTGTACCATCTTCAACTACGGTCTTAGTAGCAGCTATGCCAACAGTGGTTTCATTGGGAGTTACTGCACCAAGAGCAAAGTTAGCCGTAGAGATTCTATCTAACTCAACCTTATCCTTAGCAGTCATCGTACCAGCCTTAGTAGCCGATACCTGAGGCAAATCGAAAGTTTCGGTAGTATCAGCATTCAAACCGTTATCCTTAGTTACCGTTACCGTTACCTTATTAGCATCTGAAGCTGCAGAGATATCCGTCAGAGAATTGGGGTCTAACCCATCTAACTTAACCTTGTCTGCTGCAGACATAACTCCTGCAAGAGTTTGAGTTACCGGGAGTAAGTTCTTGGTAGCTTCTACTTCTTCACCATATTGGTTATTTGCATTATCCTTGGTTGAAGTCTTTACCTTGAAAGAAAGTTGGGTACCGGTTCTTGTTACAGCACTTACATCTGTAACCATGGTACCAGGCAAAGCATCAGAAGTACCTTCCTCAGCTACCAATCTTTCCTCATGGTCATTGGTAATTGCAGTGAACTTATTGTCTAATGCAGTATCAGCATCAGTTCTGTCTTGGATTTCTTTATCGATACGAGCATTGATTTTCTTATCTTCTGCAATACGAGCAGCTTCCTCTGCATCGATGTTATCCTGGAGAACTTTATCTGCGGCCTTTCTTTCCTCTCTCTCTGTATTTAAGTCAGAAGTATTCTGGTCAATCTTTGCTTCTAATCGAATATCCTCAGCCTTACGAGCAGCGATTTCATTATTCAGCAAATCAGTAATTGAAGTATAGTTACCATTGATATTATCTTGAATACCTTGGATTAATTCCAGGTTACGTTGGATATTAGCAGTATTCTGAGTTACCAGAGCATTTGTAGCATTCAGAGAAGTTAATAGCTCAGTACGAGTCTCATTTACAAAAGTTCTCAACTCATTTACTGTAGTAGTAAGAGTAGTACTTAAGTTAGTGAAAGTTTGTTGCAGAGTATTATCTCCCTGTTCACGTAAGTTCTTCTCAGCTTCGAGTTTATTCTCCAACTCAGTAAGCTTAGCAGTCATGGTTGCAGCGAAGTTAGGGTCATCCCCTAATGCCTTAGCAATCTCTGCTAGAGTATCAAGTACTTCAGGGGCAGAACCAATAATCTTTTGGATAGCTGCATCTACTTGTTCTGCATTCTGGAAATCAGAATCATTGAGTAATTCTGATACCTTCGTAATGTAGTTAGCATGTTCTTCGATGCCATCAAGTTTAGCATACAGAAGGTCGGTAAAATCATTTGCAGAAAGACCCTTGCCATCTACTTTGTCTACCTTCTTATTATCCATTGCCTGGTCTGCAGCAGTACGGTCTGCCTTTTCCTGAGCAATAGCATTATTAATAAGGGTATCTTGATTAGCACGTTCTGTGGCCTCCTTATCGATATTGGTTTGCAACAGAGTATCACCTGCCAAACGTTCGTTCTTCTCAGTAAGGATATCCTGGTTGATAGCAGCCATGTCATCCTTGTGATTCTGAAGGTTGGTATCAATCTTTGCCTCAAGAGAAGTTTCCTTGGCAATTGCCCGGTCTTTCTCTGTATTGATTGCAGTGGTATTATTCTTAACCTGCTCTTTGAGGTCATTCATAGCAGTCGTATTGCCTGCCTCTAGAGTATCAATACGAGCTCCCAATGCAGTATCAGCCGCAGCTCTATCCGTTTTCTCTTGGTCAATCTTGGTATTCAATTTACCTACCTCTGATTCCAAAGCTTGCTGGGTATTATCCAATTTAGCAGTGAATTCTGTAGACAAGGCTTTATCGGCAGCAGTACGGTCTGCTACTTCTTTATCAAGATTTACCTGAAGAACTTGGTCTGCAGCTGTTCTCTCAACACGTTCAGTGTTAAGGTCGATATTTACATTATCGATACGAGAACTCAAACCACTATCAGCATTGGTACGGTCAACGATTTCCTCGTTAATCATATTCTTAACTTCCTTGTAGTTATCACCTACAGTCTTGGTTAAGTTAGTGATGGCTTCTGAGTTTCTTTCGATATCATGCTGATTAGTAGCGATAGCAGTAGTATTCGCATTAACCTGTTCCGTAAGTTCATTACGAAGAGTGTTAATAGAATCTTGAATACTTAAAGCCAATTCTGAAACACGTTTGTTTACGTTATTCAGACTTACAGTGTAAGCCTCCTCAGCAGTCTTTCTGTCGGCAATTTCCTTATCCAAGCTGGCTTGAATTGCAGCATCAGCATCTTTACGGTCTTGGATTTCTTTATTCAAGTTATCCTTAACTACATTAAGAGCAGTATCACCAGCAGTGGATTTATTGTCGATATATTCTTTCAGTTTAGTTTCAAGAGCAGTATCTGCAGCAATGCGGTCTGCTTTTTCAGTAGCTACCTCTGCACTGTTTGCAGCATCACCAGCAATACGGTCTACCTTCTCTTGGTTAATCTCCTCGGTTAAGGCAGCTAACTTCCTGGTGATAGTTGCAGCGAAGTTAGGGTCATTACCAAGAGCATCGGCAATTTCCTTCAATGTATCAAGTACCTCAGGAGCAGAGCCTACAATTTTCTGAATAGCAGCGTTAACTTGCTCTTCATTTTGGAAGTCCATATCATTAACCAACTCAGATAGCTTGGTAATGTAATTGGCTTTCTCTTCAATACCGTCAAGCTTAGCTTTGAGAATATCCGTAAAGTCATTCTTAGTCAATGAATAACCTTCACGTTTATCTACCTTCTTATTATCAAGTGCCGTATCTGCATCTTTACGAGCCTGAGTTTCAGTAGCAATAGCTTCCAACAGTTGAGCCTTATCTGCTTGACCTTGGAGTTTTACATCCTCAATCTTATGGTCCAAAACCAAATCCTGAGCAGCACGAGCAGTAGCTTCGGAATCAATATTATTCTGAAGTGCTTGGTCTGCAGAGGTACGAGCTTGAGCCTCTTGGTCAATTTTACCTTGAAGAGCATTGTCTGCATTGGTACGGTCTGTTACCTCTTTAGAGATTTCGTTGTGAAGAACTTGGTCCTCAGAATGACGGTCTACCTTCTCTTGGTCAATCTTACCCTGAAGAGCTAAAGTATCAGCCTGGCGATTAGTGATTTCTTCATTAATCTTAGAATCCAGTACGGTATCTGCATTGGTACGATTTGCAGTTTCTTCAGCAATCTTTGCCTCGAGTGCAGCCTTATCATTGATATGAAGAGTCTTAAGGTTATTTACACTTTCCTTAATCTCATTATCGGCAGCGATACGTTCATCTTTTTCCTTTTGAATAAGGTCCTTAAGTTCTTTCTCAAGTTCATCATTACCTTGATTTACCTTATCTTCAAGGTCTTTGATGTCTTCAGCATTCTTATCTACCTTCTTCTCAACTCGGTCGATTTCAGCTTTTAAGTCTGCCTTAACGGTATCAATCTTCTTATTGATTTGGTCTAACCCATATTCTAGGTTATCCTGAACTGCAGCTACTGCAACACCCAGAGCAGCTTCGGCTTCCTTAGCACGATTAACCTCTTCGGTTAAAGCAGTACGAAGGTCGGTTAATTTATTAGTGATAGTAGTTGCAAAGTTGGGGTCATTGCCCAATGCTTCTGCCAACTCTTTAAGAGTATCAAGGGCATCATCAGCACCATCAACCAAATCACTAATCATCTGTTTAACTTCTTCCTCAGTTTGATATTTCAAATCATTCTCAAGCTGAGAAACTTTGGTGATGTAATTTGCATGTTCTTCGATGCCCTCAAGTTTAGCCTTCAACTCATCGGTAAAATCATTTTTCGATAAGTCGTATCCTTCTTTCTTATCTACCTTATTCTTGATAGAAAGTACGAAGGCCCAGAACTCATTTATAGTTCCTCCAAAGCCAGCTTTAACAAAGTCATCATAGTAACCCTGTAATAACCGCTGGTCTATTTCTTCGCAGGTATAATACTTACTTACATACATATTTTATAAAATTTAAGGATTAATTACTGCACGTTGACGACCCAGTAAGAATTCCGAATCGATATCTCTGAATGGTTCTCCCTCTGAACCACAGAAGGCATTCATTGGTATATCTGGATTTTCGGGGTCTACATCTCCACCGTCTTCTATATCTCCCCGAATACAAGCATAATCGGGAAGCTTATTTACACGGAATTTCATTACCTGGCCTATACCAGGATGAGGTATTATTTTATCCCAGATATCACCGAAGTAATCTTGAAAGCAGGTGACAAATTTGTTTCCGGTCATCGATTGAAATGCCGTTACATCATTGCCATTACCTTTCATTTCAATATGAACTCCAGAGGTACCATTGAGGATAACCCGATTACTATCAAACCAAATTCCACTGTTTGTAGTAATTGGGGTCCACCTCAGTACTAACATCTTTGCCATATACTTTATTTTTATTCTACAAATTCAACTTTGGTATCTCGTTCTCTCTTTAGGATAATCAGGAAAACTAAAGCCTCATCCTTTGCCTGAGCAGTCTGAGTATCTCCAGAAGGCTTATACGTTATACCATTAATTACAAACCTATCTTGTTCCCAATTAAAATCCCAATAACCCTCCGGTGTAAGATAACCGATTTGTTCTATATAAGATTTAGAAATTAGTATTGATAAGTTTTCATCATCCAATTCTCCTGAAATAGTTGCCTTGTTAATAGGCCAGTTTCTGAAAGCATTGTAGTAACATAATGCCTCGATTTGGATGTTATAATATTTAGGTATACTGTCTTCGGCATGACTGAGAAGCTGATTAACATGTTTGGCCCAAGTTATGGTTTGTCTACCAGCATCCCAATCTAAGAAGTCAGTGATAATTTTCTTGTATCTATCCCAAGAGCGGTTCTTTACCATTCTCCAGGGTTCTTTTGTCATAACTTAGTTAAGATTGATTTCTTACCACCTTTTACTGGAGCACTTGGGTTGGGTCCATCTAATACTCCAGGTTGCCTTCTGTTAACTACTTTTGGGACTACGGTTCTAAATACTTCATCACAGAACGGTAAGTAGATTTCCAATCGTGAAGCTAACATACAAAGGTTCTTTCTTAATTCATCTATTAATCCACCCGGTTGCATTGCTTGAGAAAGTGTTTTCCATAGGGAACTTGTAGCATCTGCCAAGGTATCATAATATTGCACTTCAGTGGGCCCAGTAGTGATTTGTTTTATCCTATCACCACGAGCAAGTTCAGGTTTAGAAGTACCATCACCAGTTTGTTCTTTGGTAGAGGTTAATTGACTTAAGTATTCGGAAGTACTCGTTAATAGATTAAGTATCTTCACATTGAGAAAGTCCCATGCTGCCAATTCCATTATTAATTGGTTTTCTAGTGCTTCATACCATAATTCATCCGTATACTTATCGGGTGCAATTGTATGGTTTACTAGAGGTCCAATGTAATATTGCCACTTAGTGATGTAAATAGATTTCTCTTCCCTGGTCATCCCATCGGATATTTCTGAAGGGATATAATGGTCGATTAAGTTATATATTGTATCGGCTAATGCCGTATGCCCATAATTACAAACTACCAGAGTCTTATCTACGGTGATATCTAAACCGCTAGAGTTAGTTACATGTAATGTTACGGTATAGAAACCGGGAGTTTCATAAGAATAGGAAACATGTCTTCCACCATTGAAAACCTCTCCCTTATCATCGCCAAAGTCCCAGTCAAAAATAGATTTGGCCGGGACTTTGGATATGACTCTGAATGAAACTTCCAGACCTGACGTAACGTACAAAAAGTCCAGATTGTTATTCATATTAGTCTGTCTTAGGTAATTTTCATAGATTACCCTTTAGAAGAGGATTCGAATTCTTCCAGCAAAGCCTGAAGAATTGTTTCTACTGTATCATCTTTCTCGGCAACGATTTCATGAAGACCTGCTACCAGTTTCAGTTCTTCCAGGGAATATCCCTTTGCAAGTTTTTCAAGAGTCATGCCTTTCTTGAACTGAGCATTCAGTCTCTTATCCAACTTTTCGATGTCGGCCTCTGAATACTTTTCGATTTCTGATTTATCAGCAATGATAATCAGATGGCCAGAGGCAATTGCCTTCTGAATCTTTGGTGCACGGAATTGACGACGAGAGAGTTCCTTGTCTTCTCCTCTACAAACGGTAATACCAGTTGATTGGTCATGAAAACTGTAAGCTCTTGGTCCCACAGTTACTGTATATTTATCTTTAGCCATATTTCCTAAGATTTAAAAATGATTAAAGAGAGGATAGGTCTTTTTAGTTACCTACCCTCTCAGGGAATTTATATAGATGAAACCGGACGTCCCTTATTATTCTAGGTTAACCATCAAATAGGGGTCTACGTTCATGAACTCGGGGAAACCGAATTCTGAGAACTTCTTGTCAGCAGCCAGCAACAGAGTTGCATCCTGGTACATCTTAGAGAAGCCAGTAGTCAAGCTTGCATAGATTGCCTGAGTCTGGTTAGAAACGATTCTTTCAGATTCAAGCATCAACTGACGAGCAGTAAGCTTAATCAAGGCAGCAGATGTATCAATCAACAGCAACTGTTGGTCGGGTGTACCCGGGTGAATGTAGAAGTCAGCATTCTTGGGAACAGGAGACTTAACATTCAGGGTAGCTTCTGTAGTACCAGAGTGACGATCCTTGAATTCCGGCAAGTTCAGCATTTCGATTGCCTGGTCTTCACCACCAATCATAGTTTGGAAGTTACGTCCCATACGAGCAGCACGTACCCAAATATGCAGAAGGTCTTTGTAAGTGATACCGTTAGTTGTTTCGTATACACCGATTACCGGGGCAGACTCAGAGCCATCAAGGTTGTTACCATTGATAGCAACGTCCATAGCCAGAGTATCCAGAGCATAACCCAACTGAACACCAAAATCACGAAGGTAGATTCCCAAGACATCGAGTGAAACATAGTTACGAACTTCATCAGTAAGTTTGAAACCTTTTCCGATTTTGAAGAGGCTAACTGATTTCTGTCCGAAGCTAACATCACCCAATGGGATAGTTTCTGCCTCATTAACCTTTGCAGGGGCAGCATCCGACATGTTAACCATCGGCATGATTGCTTGCAAACCATTGATTGGTTGGTCAGATGCGATGATGTTCGGATAGAACGGAGCCTGGCGCATACCCAGAGTGATAGCCGAGCGAATGATTTCCGGAACAATCCAACGAACATTCTGCTGAGGCATAGTGAAGATATTCTGCATGGTATCAACTTTTGGATTGATGCCCATCTTTTCAAAAAGTTCATCTTCTGAAATACCCCATTTACCGGTAACCAATTCTCCAAAAGTTACCTCTACAGGCTTCTTGTCCTGTGAACCGGAACGAACAGCTTCCAAGCTTCTTACCATTTCCGGCAGCTCATTCATAAAATCCTGAGCCTTCAACTTTGTAATATCTACTTTATTTTCCATAATTTCTTTTCTCTTATTTGATGAGTACTTGAATTACCTCATTTGCCTCTTCTGCTGGATTAAGGGCAATGAACTGGGTTGAAGTTGCTTGGTTAGCTTTTACGAATCTATCGTTAAGCAATTTTCCATCGGGAGTTACATAGCCAGCTTCGATATTTTCGTTTGATACCCAGTTACAAATCATGTAACCTTCCATAGCTACTGTTACCTCTACCGGGAAATTTCTTTGAGGTTGATAAGCAGGGTTAACGTTATCCGTTACTGCTACACCCAAATAAACTTGAGTAGCTGTATCAGTGCAAGGGTAAATCAAACCTTCTTCATTCAAAGCCACTGGCATACCCTGTACGATTTTCTCTCCAGCTTTAACACTGAAAGCCTGGTGCAATTTGTGTGACTCACTTTTGTAAATCACCGCTCTCGGGGTTCTTTCCCCAAAGAGAGTAAGTTGCTGAGGGTCGTTTACGATTTTAGTTTTTTCCATAACGCGGATTATTTATATTAGTTATTTGATTTTGTTTCGATACAAGTTATCGATTACATTCTTAGTACTCGGAGATTCTGAATTCCGTTGGGTATCAGTACCCTGGGTTCCAGTTTTACCCTCGGTATCATCCTCAGCAATTGAGGAAGCACGGTTGACGTCCTTAGAACCACATTTTGAGCAAGTGAGAGGGAACTTCTCTTCCAAGCGAGCTTGGTAATCCTTGGTCAAGGAAATAAGAGTAGTAATACCAGTAGTCTCGGCATTGAGCATCGTAACGATTGTCTCATCTACCTTATCACCCATTAACTTCTTGTAGGTTTCTACGGCATTTTCACGTAGAGAAGCAATGTGATTCTTTCCTACGGTTGCCATTTCCTTCAAGTTAGCTACTTCGGCATTCAAGTTGGTAATCTGTTCCGTAAGAGAAGTTTTCTCTGTAGTAAGATTATCTACCGAAGTTTGCAATTCGTTTCTGGATGATACCAAAGTCTGAATGCAGGCAATTACATTTTCCTGATTCATCTCTTTACCTTCTTCCAGGGTAAGCATGTTATCCCCGAAAAGGCTTTCAAGAAATTTTAGTAATTCTTCGTTCATGTTATCTTTATTTGAATGATTATCATTGGCATCATTATCATTAAAAGAACCCTGAGTATCGTTCTTTTCTTGATATGATGTTAAATCTGATTTATAATCAGTAAAGAAGTATTGCTTCGATTTATCATCTCTGTATTCTTCATAAGATGCCCAAGTTCTTTTGGCAAAGGTTGGGTTAATGATTTTACCATCCGAACCAATTTTCTGGGCAAATGAATCAGCACCATGTGAAACTAGTGAGGTCTCAAGGTAACGAACAATTTCAGTAACAATTCTACGTACCATAACTCCCTTAGAGTCATAAGTACCCAGTTTCTGATAAAATTCGTTATCTTCCATTTGGGGATGGGATTTATCCCACTTAAATTGTACAGTAACTGAATTACTATGAATTGAAGGAGGTTCCATAAGGATGCCTCTAGCAATTCTTGGGTTTGCCTTACCATCGATTTTCAGAATACCGTTGATACCAGCGGGTATAGTAAAGCTACCGTCTTTATAGGATTCCTGCCACATTACTTGTGATACAGCACCAATAGCATTACCGATGTTGGTTTCATGGTCACAGTTTACTGTTTGACCAAGCAACATCTTCATAGAAGCCTTTAGTACTCCATTCTGACCAAAGTCTGTCGGGTTCCAATTCTTAGATACAATCGTTTCTGAAAGTAATCTGAACATTGGTTCGATAAACTCTTCGTCCTTAGGAGTTAATTCCGATTTGTCCAGGTTGGGATAATAAGTATTATAATCTATATCCCCTCCCCAAAATCCAAATTGAGCAATGGAATCCGGTGTAGGATTTTTCCATTTGTAATAATTCTCTGAGAAAGCCTTGGCTCCCACTGCTTCTGGGATATACCCAGCCATAATGGTATGGCCTTGACCTATCACCATAGAATCAAGATGCTCTTTGTTTTTCTTTGTGAATTTACTCATCTTGCTTTAGTATTTTGGTCTCCTCGAGAAGGAGCCGGGTTTGTCTTATCTCTTGACCTACGAGCAGATTGGTTTTTATCATCCTGCCTTTGTTTCTTCTTGGTACCCTCTTGTGGGTCTATATTACCACCCTTAGCAAATTGGTCCTCAAGTGAAACTCTTGGTTCTTTCTCATCAGGAGAATCATAACCCATTGCCCAAGCATATTGCTCTTGACTAATGATACCAGCCTTATACAATAAGTCAAGGTTCTGTATCTTATACTGAAGACCTTGTTGGATTTTAACTTCATCAGAAACTGTAGAAGTTCCCCAATCAATCTTCATTCCCTTATTATTAAAGCCTGCCAGACGCAATTCTAGAGAATAAAGTCGGTCCAATACATAAGCTACAAGCATTTGGATATTTTTTAACTGGCTAATCATCTTAGACAGCATTATACCCGTTGCACCTTCACCCGTAGTAGATGATACCCCAATGATAGAGCCATTAACTCCCAACCCATTTGCTACAGATTGTTGGTTCATATTCCAAGGCTTCTCTATATTACCGAGCTCCTTAGTAGTAGAATTTAGTTTGAATTCATGGTCATCTATGTAACCAGCAACTACCCCATCCTTCATACCCTCTTTAACATTACGTTTGAGGATATTGAGTTCATGGTATAATCTGGATTCATAAGATTTGATACTCTCATTTGGCCTTTGTGGAGATTTCTGCATCTTAGCTTCTAAGAAACCAACCATACCACAAATCTCCATGATATGTTTGAAGTTAATCTTCATATCATTTTGTCCTTTGAGAGAATCTAATGCAGGCATAAATGGAGGAACTCCATAAGGTTCATCGGTATCATTGAACATACCAACATAGAAGTAGGTTTCTGGGTTAAGCTTAATGTAATCTTGTTGCTTAACAAAGAAATTTATATTCTTTTGGTAAGGAGCATACACCCCATTTAATTCACGTTTAAACTTGATGTGTTCTGGCTTAAGGAATAATACCGTAGCCAATCCATCAAGCTTATCATTTGGTACTCCTTCTACGGATATTGCCCCACTTACAAGAAGTTGAACAATCATTTTGTTAACCAAACCATCTATACCAGCAGTATATCTGGTCCATCCCTTGGTGGCTTTCTTAAGATGTTCTCGCATCTTTGAAGCCTCTTCATCGGTATTATTAGGGAAAGTTACTGTATGACTGGTGTTAGCTAACTTAAACATATCTTGCAATGCAATGCCCATATCAGGATTTACTTTATATAAATCCCGAATTAAAGGTATCACATCAACACGAAAAGAGGGTTCAACTAATTTAGTCAACCCTTGTAATGATGTAATTAAGTTATCGCTATCATCGTCAACTGAAACCCTACCAGGTGAAATTGATGTGGCAGGCTTCTCCTCTTTATTAGAGGATGTACCATTCTTGGGAGGGTCCTTCTTACGTTCCCAACCCCAACTAAAATTGAAGTACTTTTTCATCTTGGTTGTACGATTACGTTAGTTTTTCCTTTCCTTATGTGATTACATATTGCTTTTCCAAAGATATCATCATCGGCATATACATCTCCTTCAAGGTCTACATCTACAGCTGAATTGTTAGCCCTATGTTTACCCATTGCAACAGGTCTACCTAAACCATCATAAATGAAGGTATAAGCTTCTTGTACAAAGAATGGGTCCTTAATGATTACGTGATCTAATCGAATATCTTCTTCCAAGTTTTCTATTATCACTGAACGATTCTTTTGGGTGGTTAACCAACCAGGGGATTTATCCATTTCAGGTCTACTTTTACCTTTTTTCTTTAGCATCTTCTGGTAATAGTAAAGGTTAGGGTAGCCTTCGTCTTGAAGCTTAGAAGTTACTGATAAACCAACGTCATTGGATTCTGGAGCTATTACTGCCCAGTTAAACAACTTCCCAGTATCACCAAGTAACTTAGCATAAGCTCCCACTGCCATTCTTCCCTTATATACTACTTGTTCTTCTCCTAGCTTATCCATACAAGTAAATGAAGAGTAGTCAGAAGCTCTACCAGTTGAAACGTCTGCACCAATGAAATATTCTTTATCTGATTCGGGTTCACAGAATTGTCGATATTGACCATTAAACCTTTTCTTAATAACCGGGTAATCACTAAGGCAGTCTTCGATAGCCTTAATATCAGCTAAATCGAAGACTGTATTACCAGATGATAAGAAGTCACCATCAATTTCTTGTGCAGTTCGTTTTGCTCCCAAAGCAGAAGACATTTGGTTATACCAATTGATATCTCGTTCTGGGTGCATTTGCCAGTATAATCGAATTGGGTTAAAAGGATTACCTCCTGCAATGGCATCTACCCAAGTTGAGTGATAGAAATTACCAACTCCATAGGGAGTGGAATTGACGATGGCAGCTCCACCAGTGGAAAGAGTAGGGAATGCAGCAGCCCAAATTTGAGCAGCCCATCTTACTACTGCTGCCTCGTCAATTACCAGAAGAGAAAGGGATTCCGAACGACCGGCTTCGGATGATGTCGGAATTGATTCAATAAATGACCCATTATCAAATTCTATCATGGAAGCAGAACCGTATTCTCCAGCTCTACCATTGATTATGGGAGTTTGAAGGTACCATGGAAGATTCTTGTACATGAACTTAATCTTCTTAAGCACCTTCTTAGCAGTTGTGTCTTTGATAGAGATAATGTTTATCTTTTTGTTGGGATGGTACATCGCCAACCAAAGACAGTACATTGAAATAAGTTCTGTAATTCCTGCCTGACGGAATTTGAGAATGATATTGAATCGTTGGGCAATGAAATTGTAGAGAACCGATTTTTGAAATGGGTATAAATCGAATCTTACCTTTCCTCTTACTGGATGTATCACATAGCAAAAAAGGCTAAAAAAGAAAACATCACTAGAAACTCGGGATAGGTTTGATAGCTCCTCCCGAGTTAATGTAGTTCTAGTTTCTGAGATAGTCTTTGCCATTACTTAAAAGTTATATGTTATTTGAAATTCGATGTCAGTACCCATCCCTGATTTTATCTTCGGATAGTAAAAGGTATTGACTCCGAATTTGTAATTAAATCTCTTAGTCTTGATTGAAAGACCAGCTCCCATATCGAAGAGATTATTGAAAGGTCTGTATTTGCCATAAACGTATGGACTAAGTGATAACCTTGCAACTTTCTTTCGAGTTAATTGACCTTCATACCAGTTGTAGTTGTACTTATCTAAGTCGATTGGGAATAATCTAGTTGAATAAGTGTTAGTCTCCTTATTGAACAGACTTAAGTTCAACTTATCTTTCTTCAAAACGATTTGAACCAGGGAATCTTGGTTACTGATAACTGGCTGCCTTAGTATGGAATCAGGAAAGAGAGTTGGCTGCTTATTATCATGAACTAAGATTTTACCTGGTTCAACTTTTTCTGAGTACTTCTTCTCTGGTTTGAAAGGTTTCTCTGTGTATACTGTATCTGGGATTTCATTGACCGCTAGTTCCAGGGAATCAACCTCTCGAGAAAGTTTATAATTCCTGAAGCAAAGGTAAATAGTAAATCCTAGAAGTACAATAAACAAGGCATTCTTTAAATTCTTCATGGTTTTTCGATTTTAGTGAAAACTGGGTACTCACTCGTTTCCTTGTTTTCCCTTAACAATCCCTTTCTTACCTTCAGAATTGATTTATGATTTATAGGTTATAGCTTTCTTTACCAGAAAGCACTTTCCTAAAAAAGAAAAACTTAATAAAAAGAAAAAAGGGTTTTCAAACAGCTCAAAAACAGCTCAGTTTAGCTACTCTTCTTTTTGAGGCATTTTTTGAACCAAATACCTATTTCCCCTACTGCCCCTTTGGCAATTGTGTACCTTGCCTTGTTAAGCCAATAATGGTAATCCTTAAAATCACCTTCGAAGGTATCACCATTCTTGTGAAGGTAAACTTTGAATTTATCAGGGAATCCCATAATTGCCTTGAAGTCTTCGATTCCCAAGGGGTATCCATCTGGTCTAAATTGCCTATCTGCAGGTCTTAGAGTTAAAGGTGGTTTATCATACTCCAATCGATATACTCCCGGGAGAGTACTCATCTTTGCAGTTTTGATAGGCCACTTCTTTTCATCCTTGAAATCTCTAACCCAGAGTCTATGTATCTTTGCTACTGTAAGATTCTTCTTCTCAGGGAGCTTTCGATAGTCATACATTGCCAGAGTTTTACTCATGAACGGAATCTGGTTAGTATTATTTTCCTGAGAGAATGTGAGTGGTTTAAGTAAATTTCTAGTAGTTGTTGGAGTTTTTACTTGGAATATTTCATCAAAAGCATTCAAGTATTTCTTACCGGTCTTTTTATGTACTCCAATGATAAGTAATCTCTTTCGTGATAACTGTGAGTTACCGTAGTCAGAAACGCTTCTTTCGTGAAAAATAAGTTTATAGTCTTCAAGAGTTTTTTGAAGATATTCTTTTGGGAGCAAAGATAGCAAACGAGGTAAGTTTTCAATAAGAAATATCTTAGGTTTATAATGTAAGATTGATTGAATTACTAGATTCAGGGATTTATTCTCTTGGGGATTGCCCAATTCTTTTACTTTTGAAAGCCTCATAATAGAAGATGCTCCACAGTCTGGACTTGAAAGTATGATGTCTGGCTTACAATCTGGGAAGGTTTCATCTTTATAATATGGTATACCACCAAAGTTCAATTTCCACTGCTCTAAGCCTTTAGTATAAAATACTCCTCGAGTTTCTATATTAGCTATCAAATTCTTTCTAAAAGGGAACAAAAGGATGCCTGCACCAGCAGACACCCCTAATACTTTTAATTTTTTCATTTCTTGTAGCTTCTCAATTTAATGTACTTAATCCAAGCAAATGGCTTACGGTCTTCCAAGTAACTCAGATTCTTATCATTATTGTGGGCTTCTTCTTCGAAACTTACATCATGATATCTTTCATTCTGTTTATTCCACTTGGCAAAGCACATGATAATTAGGTATTCGATAACATACCAAAGGTAGAAGAATCCAAAAGTCAGAGCCACTACCCACCAAAAGGATATACCAAATGATAACCAGAGTATGATACCAAGTACCAAACCCACTATACTACACTCAATCTGCTGTATCTGATGAATACACTCATGATTGATATCATCAGGTTTACACTCTTCTACTTTGTGTTTGAAGAATGAGTTATACACCAGAGTAATTGCTTTGTAACTGGGGAAAAGAAATACTTTTGCTACCCAGCTGTTAAAATGACATCTTTTCATATCTTATCTTTGAAGTTTTCGTAAGCATTTCTTAGTTTTTGGTCGTAGGCATTCTGGGCATACCCGGGACCATTGTATTTTCTGGCAAAGCCAGCCCAGTCCTTTTCTTTGAGATTACTCAAACAACCAGAGTTTTTCATGAAATAATACATGAGTTCTAGTTGATTTGCATGAGATTCTGACATCTTATGAACGAATTCGAAGACATCTTTACATTCACAGAGGTTGTGATTGAACCCACAAATCTGGAACATACCCCAACTTGCAGACTTCAATGCACATTCTTCGTCAATTTCTTTGGCTAATTCGAGTCTTTTGTACTCGTGTACACCTCCCAAGTACTTCGATTTATCCCATTTAGGGAAGAAAATCGTAGAATATCTCTTACAAAGGTAAGCTAAATCTCTGTCAGGGAATTTCTTATGTACTTCTTTGTACATAATGTGACCCTCAAAGAGAATTTGAGGCCTACCATCAGCTAATAAAAACCCATCTCTACCTGCAGCTTCTACCAATTGAACAGCCTTCAATAGAGCAGGTTCTAGACCTAAGCGAGTAGCAAGGTCTTTAATCATTTCATTTGTTAGTTTATCCATAACTTATCAGTTTTAATGGTTCAATTTTAGTAACAAAAGTATTGCTTATAGCCCATTTTTAGGATGTTTCGAGGTTCTATTATCATATATAACTTATAAAATAATGCAATATGGACAAGAAAAATGAGTGCCAGATATGTGGCAAGCCCATTAATTTAGAGGAATTTGATGAAACTCGGGAAATCCCTCAACTTATGGCAAGAAAACAAGTTTGTTTTAAATGTGCTTTTTGGTTTAATCGATTAGCTTATGATAAAGAACTTGAAAAAGAGAAGAAAATTGCCGTAATTACTCCCGATTATTCCCATTGGATAACTAGAATACCGGGAAGTATTCTAATGGTGCCCTCGGCTTTTGGGGGAATTTACCAAACTAAACTCCAACCAGTAAACACTCTGGGAGTTATTGATGAAGACCGAGAGAAGCTTTTCATTATCCGTTATAATAATATCACTCACCAGGGCACTATACCGGAGCATCTAAGAGATGCTTTTAAAGTAAACGGAGTAATTCTATCTCCACAGGAATACAAAATGCTAGAGGATTACCGGGGCAATGCCTATGAATTTATAAAAAATAAAATAGATAATGCAATAAATAAAGAATAATTTCGTATATTTGCATAAAGAAAATTTCTAAATAAAATAGATATGAAAAAAGAAAAGAAAGAAGCTAAAAAGCTCAAAGAAGGTGATGAAGTTATCTTCGTATTATCAGGAAGATCCATCACAGAGAAAGTAACAGTAGAATCCATCGATAAGAAAGGTGGATTTGCAATGCTCAGTAACCGAGTAAAAGTTGCAAGAACTCTCGGTCCTGATAATACATATCCAAGGTTGGATGGGCAAAAAGGAGATGTTCTTCCTCTCACAGAAGAACATGAGAAAGCCTACCTTGCATATAAGGCTTATTTCTCGATTAAGAGAAATTCCGAGATACTAGATAAGGGTCTTAGGAATATGAGTAAGGAAGGACAAGTAGAGATTCTTATAGAATTCGATAAGAAGTTTACCAAGATTGTTAACAAATACTTCAACAAGGAGGAACAATGACTACAGTAATATTAACAATCTACCTGGTATGCTTACCGTTCACAGTATTCTTTGTAAAAGCAACCCTAGAATACTTGCCTCAATCACATAAGGTACATTCACTGGTATTATTCCTATCGGTATGGATAGTATTACCTCTATTTCCGATTTATCTATTAATCAGATACATAAAATACAAATTACTATGAGATACTTTTTTGACAGAGATGGTAATTATGCTGGGACATCAATGCAAGGATGGGAGATTCTTCTCCTACTCTTGTTCCCAGTTGCTCTAATAATCTTCCTCGTATTCTTACCTTTCTATGTATTTATGAAATACAGTTCTAGAGAAGAGGATAAAAAATACGAGGAAGAACATCCAGAAATACTAAAAGTAGATTCTTATATTACCTGCTGGTATCCCTGGCATAGGTATTCTGTTGCATATACACTGGCTCTTATATTCTGGGTAATTGCTTTTATAATTGGGATATTATCTTAATACCTGTATTAGGTTGGAATTCCCCAATAAAAGTTCAAATCTAATGGATATTTTTTAGTGGGGTTAAAACTACTGGAGAGTATAGGAGTATCACTGCTAACAGGGGGGTTGAAACTTTTATAAGAGTATAGGAACCCAATCCAGTTGTTTTTATTGTAAAGTATTGGTTATCGGGTATATTGTAATTAGGGGCAAAAGCATTACCATCTTTATCAAGGCAGGACCAAGACAACATGTCTATTTTGATTTACTATCCAATTCTTATATCTGGTACCATCAGCCATAGATCCCCCTTCGCCACTAATATTAGTACTAGTCACGAAAAAAAGATCCAGATTGACTCCATTGATGATTATAGGATTAAAACGTATTTCCCAATATTCTTTTTCTTCGGGAGTAGTAAGGTGTAGATTTATTTTATTACCAGATTCGTTTTGAGTAAGTACACAAGTTCCAGAAGTACCGTCATTTCGTGCAGTAATCTGAATACTATTGTTACTCTTGTCTTCCTCCAGAACATAGTCCGGGGTATTGATGCTAGCAGAATAACCAACTTCAATAACCCCAGACATTTTACCATTTACATATTTAGTTTTCTGGGATTGGATAGTCCATCTCTCAGAGTTACCCCTATTGATGGTAACAGATACATCTTGGGTAGATCTCCCCCCCTAATTTAAGAACTTTATTTTCCATAATGTATAATGTTTTTAGATTGATACTGTTTCTCCTGCACTTGGTACTATAAATGACCCCTCTGATATCCAGGTAGCACCTGGTTTAGTATATACAGTTACTTTATCTCCAGTAGTACATTTTATTCGAGAACCAGGTTCTGAGTCATTGGCATAGAATGGAATCCTCATAGTTGCAGTACCAGTTGCTGAGAGACCTTGTATATACACCTGACCTGAAGATGATGTATTCTGTGGCATAGCTCCCCTGCCAAAGAGATAGTAGTCTGTATCTATGGGCAATCCAGAGAGAGTGAATGTTGAAGGCTTCTGAGTTACTGGTATACTAAGGCTAGCATCCCCACAGGTTAAGAAGATATGCCCTGAACGGTTAGCTACAGTTTGATTACTCGATAAAGCAGTCAGGGATAACCTGTAATGGTTCTCAAGAATACCAGCTGAGGCAACGGATACTGCGCACCAATCGGGAGCACTATTCACATGGGGAGTTTCTGGCTTTTTAGACCCATCACTACCCTTTAAATAGGCCATCACAATGATTTGAGCAGTATTACCTTTATTACTACCTAAAGGCAGTGAGTTTGAAACCATTTCTATGTATCCAGTATAGGTTACACTGGATTCCTGAGTTACTGTGAGATTGATTTTGTTATTAGACCCATCCTGGGCAAATGTCAGAGTAGTAGACCTTGAGGACCCAGTATTTTCCGAATAGTTAATTTTTACATCTAAGTAACCCTCTCCAACGGTAACTCCTTTCCAAGTAGCCCAACTTACGGAGGCTGAGCCCAAAGTACAAGATGGTGTAGAGGTTGAAACTACTTTGCCATTTACCAGTTTCCTTTTGAGGGAAGTGATACGGTAGGTTACAGTACCACCTTTTGAAGATACAGTATCTGTACCTGTATCTGTAATTGCACGTGCTAGTTTGAATAATGTTTTTTCTTCCATATCTTTATAAGTTTTTGGTTTATAGAAAGAACTTTGATATTGTAATCTGCCAGAGGGATAAGGTGGATGAGAGCCAGGGATATTTGGTCTCTGGTTTCTCTGTGTGTTATGTGGGCATGTGTGGTGTGGGATATCTTGGCATGCCCTTAATGCGAAGAGTGATTTTTGTGGGGTACTAAAATGAGTATTTGCCTTCAAGGTACCCCTTAATGCGAAAGCCTAAAATCTCCAGGTACTCCTTAATGCGAAAGCCTAAAATTTCCTAGTACTAAAAGGGGGGTACGGTTCCGTTAAATTTAACATTTGAAAATAAAAAGTAAGGGACAAATAAAAATGTTTGTCCCTTTGCTTTCTTTCAATCTTCAAATGTTTCGTTATTGTCTCTTAAAATTTCTTTTAAGTCTCTATAGCATTGAATAACTAAATAAATTATTCCAACAAATAAAAATATATTTAATATCATAACTTTTATTTTTTAAGTGAGTAGGGAAATATTTCCCTACTCTGATTTGTTTTTACTTCAAAGATTTTTTCACTATTTCAAGCCCTTTTATTAATATCGCTTTCTTTTCTTCTTTAGTGTTTTCGCTTGCAATCGAAGAAAAAGAAAAATCATTTAAAACATAGACTTGTTTATAAAAGTCTATAAAACCATCAATTATCTTTTTATCTGCATTATTTGCAATCGTTGAAAGAAAATTGAAAGTTACGTTTCTGAACTTTTTTCGTAACGATTTGATTTGCTTTTCGTTTGCACCCTTAAAAAGTTCTTTTTTATAGATTTCTGTTTTTGTTCCTAAAGCTGTTTTAAAAAGTCCTTGATTTTTTTCTTTTACAGACTTTAAAACGTCTAAAGCAATTAAACTATTTGCTTTACTGTTTGCTACTGCTTTTTCTACATTCACGTTGTTAATTTGATTTTTCATAATAAAATGCTTGAAAGTTTTATTATTAATTATTTTTATTACCTTTTCAAATAGACCCTCAAGACTTTTTAAACTATTCTAATAAGGTAGTATTTGTTTCATTTCTGTATTGCAAAGATAAGAACTATTTTTTAATCTACAAAATTTTTAGAGAATTATTTTCTTAAAAAGTTTTAATTAAAAATTCATTCAAATATCGCTTTGTTTTTCTCACATTGCAAAGATACGAACTTTATTTTAATCTACAAACATTTTCAAGAAAAATTTTTGAGAAAATGAATAATTTTATTTTCAAAATTATTTTTGTGAAAAATCCATAAAATGAAAAATATTGTGCACTTAATATTTGCACTTAATTTTGGGGGTTCACAAGGGTAATCTTCACACGCCTTGTAGTGGGCATATATGATATGTATATGGATATTCCTATATGGCTTATGCCTGTCCTCTAGGAAGTGTATTATATACCTGTATATTGATAAGGCCATTAATGGACTAAGGTGATAAAGAATTAAGGCCGATTAGCTATATCCCTATTATTGCCCTCTATAAACCCATTAGGTCCTAATTCAATAAGGCCATATAGGGATTATGGTAAGCCTATAGAGATTAGGATAGCCTATAAGGGCTTACTAAGTTAGCGTAAGTAAAAACCCAGGTACCTAAGTTAGGCTCTGGGTTAAGTAATTAATCGAAGTATACCTGAAAGGTTATATGCTCGATGTTGAAGGTAAAATCAGGGTCAATTTCCTCTGGGTCAGGGATTTCGGATGAGAATTCCATAAGGCAATCATCTGTGTTAAGGTAGATGGATATTTCCTTAGCTTTCGATTGCATTAGTTCTGGCAATATCAAATCGAATTGTGAAAGTGAATTGGCAATGTAAGATGCCCATGGATAATCCCCAGCGTAATTTACTAAGGTAAGAATGATGAGATTTGAAATCTGATTGATTGTTTTCATACGTCTATATTTAATTAGTTATTATTACAATGCAAATATAAATATAATATATTATATATGCAATAACCTCAATTGCCTTGTGAGGTCCTTAATAGCCTTGAATGGAGATTGCCTTTATCCCTCTAAAATCCCCAGAGGCCATTAATGGAGATTGCCATTTACCTTCCCTACCTATAACCTATATTATATAATAACTAATGGCTCTAGGCAATCTAGGTACCCCTAAATCACAAAATTGTCCTAGAATACAAAAATTAATGCTAATATAAATACTAAGCAAATAAATTACATAGTTACTAGGAATATTACCTAAATATGCCCCATGAAGGCCTTAAATCCTATAAACCATTTAGCCCTAAAACCTAATAATTTAATTGCCTTGATCACAAATCACCTAACCCAATACTTATTATATAATACATAATATAATAACTTGGTGAAGGTAATCAAGGTAAATTGTGATGGCCATTAATCGACAATGTACTAAAGCTATACTACCTACATACATAGAAGCTACATAACATATCTGTATTATATAATCCCCTACCTTCGAATTACCTTGAATGCAATCTATAATATAATACATATAAAGGGTACTCAAGGCAATCGGATTTAGGGGCCATTAATGGTCGGATTTATTTGCCTTTTTAGGCCTTTTTGAGTTTGCCTTTAAAGTGTGTAGTAGAGCTATATGGTATAGTGGCTATAGTGTAGTTGAGTGGTTTTGTATAGTAGAGGGGATTATCACTTGCCTTGTTTGCCTAAATCCCCAAAACCCCCGGCGAGGTACCTTGATATATGTATTGGGTATTATTATAATAGTAGATGGTATATTAGTTATAGAGGGGATAGGTATTATATTATGTACCTTAATTAGGTATCATAGTTAGTGTTAGTATGATTTTGTTTTATTTTTGTGTTGGGTGGGGTGGGAGGTACCCGGTATTTATTCGAGGTACCTTGTGGGTATTTATTCGATTAGGTATACCTGTATGAAGGCATATACTAAGAGGATTATGATTAAATGTAGATCTTTGTTAGGTGGGCTTCTTCATTTAGGATTAGGAGCCAGGTTGTTACGATGAGTGGGATTATTATTATATGTACCTTGATATAATCCTATATGTGTGGGATACCAGGATGGTGTATAGGGTTAGGATTATTAGCTGTGAGATTATATACCTTATTTTGTTTGTTGGGTGGGTGTGCTTGTGGGCTTGGTATATTTTCTCATTGCGTATGAGGATTAGGATGGTGACTACGGATAGGATTATTCGGATTATGTGATAGAGGATGTTCATGGTAGTGATATTATATCGATTATGGTTATATCTGTTAGGTTTACTTTAAGGATCTCTCTTAGCTTTAGCCTTATGTAGGTACTATGTTTATCCCAGGGGTTTACTGTTATTGTTGGTTTCATGATGTTAATTGAGTTGAGGGTTAAACATTTGTTTTGGTTGGCTTAATAGGCAGCAATGAGGATAACCTGCTTCATCGAGGATTCCCAGTATAAGATATCGATTGGTATCTCTGGGAATTTCGAAATAGAAAGCTGGTTTCATGTCGCCATCTATGAATGTAAAAACTATCTGAGTGTTTTCTAGTAACCCATTTAGTTGTACATGAGAAAGGTAGTTATAAATAGCTTCCCTTTGATTTCTTGGGTTTTTATCCCATGAGATGAGCATATCGTCATACCAATTTGGATTATCGCATAGCTTTTTAAGTTGTTGTTGAATATACGGTGTCATGATTTGAAGTAATAATATAAGTCCTCGATTAGTTTATCCTGTTCTTCCCATATAGTATCTGATACTACGTATTCTGATACGAAATAGTTATAGAAAGGCCCAAATAGTATTTTTAATACTATGTCCTTGAGTTCGATATTGAGTTGTTCCTCTTCTTCGGTAGAACTGGGTTTGATTGCCTGAAGTTCTGCCTTATAGGATGCCGTAACGGCATCCTTTAGGGTTTGAATATATTCTGGGTTAGTTTCCTTGAGAATACTTAATTGTGATTTGAGTTCTTTACTTATCATAGGGCTTAGCGATTACGGATATGAATCCCTGTGGATATTGAGTATAGAATATTTGATAGTTCCTTGTGGGCAAGAAGACTTGCATTATGTTTGCAAGTAATGGGTAGATTCTCCATTGGTTTTCCTCTAGAAAGTTATTCCAGTCATCGAATTCTTCTGGATAATTACCTGATAGTTGGATATGATACTGTTCTTGGTCAGCAATAAATAAATTAGTTACTACCTGGATTTCGTCTGATTCCTTTTTATATTGGGTAATTGGGTACCAAATTCCTTCGGTTTTCCATTTATTGAGTTGGAACAAGGACATGCCCTGTTCCAGTACGTTGAGTAATTTATATAAGTTTACCATAGTGATTATTTATTTAGTTGGTTAAATAATTCTGATACTCCAAGTTGTTGGAAGATTTCTGTTTCCCTGTGGTCTGATTCCCATTTTTCGATAGCATTATAAATGCTGGTATATTGGGATATCATGTCCTCATCTTGTTCATCGTCTTGGATAAATTCCCGGAGATGTTTTTTGAGTCCGGTTATGATATAATCCTGATGTTCTGGGGTTAATTGAAGGATTCCGAATAAGATAGCCTCTACCTGTGAGGGTGAATAATCATAATATTGGTCGTCGGCACCCTTTGTTAAGTCCATGTGAGAAATAATGTTTTCCCTTAAGTTTTCGAAGAGAACTTCCTCTGAAGCATATGTGATGATATATCCTGAGATATAATCAGCAAAAGGTTCATCCTCTAAGTCGATTGAGTAAACCTGGATATTGGTATCTTCCTTGTTAATGAGAAGACCATCTGAGTAATCATAAGTATAGATGGGATGAAAAGCAAGCAGTTCCCGGATGGCCTCTAAATTTTTTAATTCTTTCATAACGTGTCTATATTAAAATTATTTGAGAAATAGTTCTCATTGCAAATATACAAAATTATTTCTAAACTTGTTTTTATAACTACTTTTATTTTTATAAATAGGGAGGTTCTGGGAGGTGTTTTGAGTGCCTCCCAGAGG
>OLGO01000130.1_pt1 | contig 83548 bp, 61 predicted proteins | sample 1605861 | NCBI WGS metagenome assembly OLGO01 (sample SAMN03283253) | human gut metagenome | biome: human-associated habitat; material: feces | host: Homo sapiens | place: USA | collected 2013
GCCTATATTGGTCGAAGGGCGGTACGCTGAAAAAGATACTGTGGTGTGACGACGATTCCATAAAGTCGTATTTTATAGACGCAGGGAAAAATCTGACCTATACAAATTTGCGGCGGCAGATTTCGGACAGTCTGGAGGATAAACCCTTTCCGCCGCTTTCAAAAGAATTGCAAAAACATACCTATTTCGAGTTTGGCAGCATAGAAGAGCATTTCAAATACCGTCAAGCAGTGATGGAAGCCTACCCCTGCGGCCATTATCCCGTGTTTGAGGGATACGATCACATGCAATATCAGATTCGTGATCCGAAGGGGTTCGCCGGAATGCTGACCCACATCGCCGAGTGTGACTGTATGCCGGAACTGCCATTTATCAGAAAGTGAGTGATACCCATGAAATACAAAATCGAGAAAAACACCGTACAGGAGACGCTGATCATTCCGCTGTATGCGCGGAAGGTCTGCTCAGAACTATACCCGAATCTTTACCGGGACGAAACAGCGGTTCGCCTGATTGACGAGATCGACTACGATTTTTCTGAGGCGGAGAAAAACTCCCGCAGCCTGATGCAGCGTTTCGGTTCACTGGAGGTGGCCATGCGGCAGAATGACCTTGCTTTTGAGGTGCGGGATTATCTGAAATCTCACCCCAATGCGGCGGTGGTCAATCTGGGCTGCGGGCTGGACAGTACCGGAAGAAGCTGTGATAACGGCAGCTGTAAAATTTACAATCTGGACTTTCCCGATGTCATAGCCGTACGTAACGAGCTTTTACCCGCCGGGGAGCGTGAGGAAAATATCCCCTGCGATTTGAATAATACTGAGTGGTTTAGAAAAATTGACGCTTCAAACGGTGCGGTATTCTTTGCCTCCGGCGTGTTCTATTACTTCCTGACCGAGCAGGTCAAAGCGCTGGTACAGCAAATGGCAGACGCCTTCCCCGGCGGTGTGCTGGTGTTTGACGCTGCAAATCGGACGGCGGTAAAGATGATTGCAAAAACATGGCTTAAAAGTGCGAAGATTCAAGATGTGGGCGCGTATTTCGCAGTTTCGGACGCTCCCCAAGAGATCAGTGCGTGGGATAGCCGCTTGCAGGTCACCAGCCGAGGCTATATGCTGGGCTACAACGACTTGAAGGACCCATCCGTCAGCGGATTTTTCCGTTTTCTCGCCAAAATCGGCGACGGAATGATGAAGATGCAGATTGTAAAGATCGGATTTGGAGGCAAGCAATGAAAATTCTGGTATATGGTGCAGGTGTTTTAGGGTAGTCGAAATGATAGAAAAATCTATAAAGATATGGTATAATACTTTTGGTTAAAAACAATAAATGAGAATTTGTGGAGGTAAGTATGATAGTACCTGTAGATGAAACAAATCTTCTTCAAGCCGCAACTATCCATTCAATATCCTGGAAGGAATCGCATCGTGCATTTTGTACTCCTGATTTCATAGAAACGCACACGCCAGATCGGCAACGGGAGTATTTGAGAAACAAGATGAACAACGGAACAAAGCTCTATATGCTTGTAGAAGAAAAACCAATAGGGGTTGTTTCTGTAACAAAGAGTTTAATAGAGGATCTTTATATTCTTCCAGATATGCAAAACATGGGTTATGGAACGAAATTGTTACTATACGCAGTAGGCCAATGTACGGATACCCCTACGCTGTGGATCCTTGAGAATAATATAAATGCTGAGAGACTCTATCGTCGAATAGGCTTTAAGGAGACAGGGAGAAAGAATGCAATAACAAATAAACTTGATGAGATTGAGTTCGCATTGACATAAATTCCAGTTTGCCGAACTGAATATGGTGCAGGTGTTTTAGGGTAGTCGAAGTGGTAGAAAAATTCGTAAAGATGTGGTATAATACTTTTACTTGTGAGAGACAAATCGGGAGTTGTAGAGAGGAGATTTTATTAATATGCTAATTGAAACAGAAAGACTATTGCTTAGAGAATATACAATGGATGATTTTGATGCATTGTTTGAGATTATGTCAGATGAAGAAACAATGAAGCACTATCCATCGCCATTTGATAAAGAACGAACCAGAGGTTGGATAACTTGGAATATCGAGAATTATAGCAAGTATGGTTTTGGATTATGGGCAGTAGTTTTGAAAGAGACAAATGAATTTATAGGAGATTGTGGTATTACCATTCAGGATATTGACGGAGAACTTCTTCCAGAAATTGGATACCATATACATAAAAAGTATTGGCGAAGAGGATATGGAAAAGAGGCTGCTAGGGCTGTAAGAGACTGGGTGTTTATGAATACAGATTATAATGAGATATATTCATATATGAAATATACAAATGTCGGCTCGTATTCAACTGCAATTGCTAATGGGATGAAAAAGGTTAAGGAATACCCTGACCCTAAAAACGAAATATCCTATATATATTCAATAACAAGAGAGGAATGGCGTAACTTATTTGATTAGCATAATGCGTGTTTTGAGCCCGGCAACTTCCAGTTTGTCGAACTGAATATAGCGTACATAGCCGCTTGGTTTTCAAAAGAAATCAGGCGGCTATTTCTATTTTGAAGGAGCTTTTCGTTTCCGGGTTTGTCACGGACAGGGCGGGAAAGCGGGTTCAAACGCGGCATACCTTTTCGTTATAATAGAACCAAAGAATAATTCTGTAGAGCAAAAGGGGGACGCGTATGAAAAATGGGAAACGGGCGGTAAGCTTTATTTTGGCGGTGGTGCTGTTGTGCACATCGTTTGCAGGATGCGGCATGGTGCAGCAGGACAAGGCGTATTTGGAGCAGGTGGCGGCGGCCGTGACGGAGACGCAGAGCATTTTAAAGGACGTGGAAGCTGCGGCGGACGAGCTTTCCGGGCAGAGCAGCATTGTGTATGAGAATTCTGTGAATGCAGAGGGCTTTGACGTGCTGGACGAGTATTATACTTTGTGCACGGAGAAACTAAACGCGCTTAACGACGCGGTGGGCGCGGTGCGGCAGCAGATGCAGAGCCTCGAGCGCTGCGACGCGCCGAAGACCGAAAAAGGCAAGGCTGTGGAAGCGGAGCAGAAGGCTTACTTTGAGGACGCACTTGAGGTGATCGGCGGCATTCAGGAGGCGCTGACATTTTACACGGCGCAGTATGACGCTTTGCAGCCGCTTGTAACGGCTACGGTCGGCGACCGCAGCGACGAGCAGGCGTACCTCATTTCCGTTTACGAGGCGGCGGGCAATGTGAAAACGGCGCTCAGTACGTTGGACACGCCGGAGTGGCTCAATGATCTGTGGCCGAAATACGTTGCGAACCTTGATGTGATGACGAAATACATGGAATCGCGCTCGTGGGGCCTTGCATGGTCGGACGTTTTGAGACTGTATTCCGCAAACCAGCTTATCTCGCGCGTGGGCATTACTTCCGGGCGGCACGAGGAGACGATGTTTGATTTATACAGCCGCGAATATAACCACGCCGCGTTTTTGCTCGATGAGAACCTTGACGCGTATGCGGATGAGATTCTGGCGGCCTGCGAGAGCGGCAAAGATGTTGGCGCGTATGACGCGCAGGCGCCGATCGTGTTCTCGGACTACTCGACCGTGGAGGAGATTTTTCCGAATTTGTACCCCTCGATGGATTCGGCGATCAACCTGCTTTTATATACGGACAAGGGCTACACCGACGTGATGGTGACGGCGGAAATTGCGGACTTTACGCAGAAATATGAGCAGAAAGTGACACTGACGCCGGAGATGACGTATTTGATGATCAAGCCGCCAGTGCTCACCGATATGCCCGACCTTTCAACGACGAAGGACACGCAGATGACGCTGCGTGTGGAAAACACGATCACGGGCGAGGCGATTATTCAGGAGACGAAGAACATTGAGCTGCACAGCGTATACGATTATAAAAATTACAGCGATGAATTCGGCATCATCCAGAACGACAACATCTTGGCGTGGATGACGCCGGAAACGGACGGCATTTTGCAGGTGCGCCGTAATGCGGTATCGTGGCTGGAGCAAAGCTTCGGCACGGAATACGGTATGCTGCCGGGGTATCAGCCGGCGTACGGCTTTACGTCCGACCAAGGCGCGTACATCACGTATTATCAGGTGGCGGCGATACAGAGCGCCATCAGCAACATGGGCGTACGCTACAACATGGGGCCGTATTCGTTCAGTGCGAGCCAGCGCGTTTTGACGCCCGACGCAGTTTTAGAGAACGGCTCCGGAATTTGCATCGAAACGGCGGTTTTAATGGCGAGCGTGCTGGAATCCGCAAGCATGCACGCGATGATTGTGTTCACGCCGGGACACGCGCAGACGGCGGTGGAAACGTGGAGCGGCTCCGGGCAATACTTCCTCATTGAGACGACGATGCTGCCGTTTACAGCGACGCAGGACGCGCTGCAGTCGCTCATTCAGCCACTGAGCGCGGAGGAATGGGCGAACTACTTGTACAACAAGGAGCAGGAGGCGCAGCAATCCGGCGGCATGGTGTATGTGGTGGATTGCGATTTGGCGCCGGTGCTGAACATTCAGGGATTAAACTACTGAGGAGACAAACATGACACGAACGAAACGAATGACGGCGGCTGTGCTGACGCTTGTATTGCTTTTGAATTTTGCGGGCTGCGGCGCGAAAAACGCGCTGTTTGACCGAGTGAGCGGCGCGGGAAAATTTGCGGCGGAAAGCCTGACGATTTACGAAGAAAAAGGAAGCTTTGCGGCGGAACCGAAAACGGTGCGGGACGCAAAGCAAGCGGAAGAAATTTTTGGCGCGTTGAAAGATGTGACGCTCGGTGAAGTTGTAAAGACGGACGACAAATACACGCGGTATATTTTTACATTTGCGGACGCAAGCGGCAGCAAAATGAGCTTTACGCTGCGTGAGGACGGGTGTGTTGTATTAGGCGGCAAGACATATGATGCGCTCGGCACGGACACGGTGTTTGAGGCGGCGGGGATAGACCCGGACGAGGAGACGGCGGAATCAAAAACGGAAGCGTTCTCCGAAGCTTCAAATGCGCAGACAGAGCCTGAAGTGACGCCCGAGCCGGAAGTGACCGTGACCCCGGAACCGACACCTGAAGCGACGTACACGTTGGTCGATTACGACGGCGGGGTGTTCACGATGCAGCTGCCGCAGGGGTGGCAGATTATGACCGGCGGCGAATACGCGGGCTATTCCATCCGCGCGTGGGACCCGAATGACCCGGATGTGCAGATCTTCTATTACGGTGAGCTTGGCCCGTACTTTAAGAGTGCGGAAGCGAAGGCGCAGTATCAATCGATGAGCACGAGCAATGACCCGCTGACATATTTGCCGGTGCTGGAGGACCCGACGCTTGCGGGGTGCTTAAACGCGATGGACGATTACCAAGACGCTTACGACGGCATCATGCCCCAGAGTTTTGCGTTTGCAAAAATTCAAAACATGACAGTTTTGAACGAAACGCCCATTACGACGCCGCTTGCAAGCTATGCGGTTTCGGAAGCTTCGATCTTAGCGAGCCTCACATCGGAAACAGGGGCGACCTGCACGGGTATGTTTGAGGGCAGCATTTTAGACGCGGGCGGTTATGAAATCAACGGTGTGGACGTGACGCCCTCGCGCAGTGCCGCGAACATTTTCGGCATCATTGCGCCGGAGGGGAAATTTGAGACGGTGGCGCCGATCTTGATACAGTCTTTGACGAGCTTTACGTTTACGGACGAGTACATTCAGGAAGCGATACGGCAAGGAAACATGCAGGCGGAAAACGCGGCCGAGGTTTCGCGCCGGAATAACGAAATGATGGAGCGTGTTGTGAATGATTTTTGCGAATATATTCGGCAATAAACGGCGATTAGCGCCGCGAACGTTGCAAAACGTTTAACCACGTTGACGCGGGTGGCGGTTAATCCTCAACGTAAGGCAAGATCATGTTTTGGAAGGCGCTGAGCATTTTACTGTGGCGAATGACGAAATGGATGGCGGGGGCTTTGCTTTTGGACAGCATGACCCACTCGTTTTCGTGGATTTGAATTTGGATATTGCGGAACGCGGGTTTCTCCGCAAAACGGACGGTGTAGTTTAGGTGCTGTTCAGCGAATATTTTGGTGGCTTTAAGGTGCGCTGTGTATTCTTCATAGGTGTACATGACGGTGTTTTCGATGAATGCGTTTGAAAGCGAGAGCATGAGGGGGCTTGCCCGGAACGCTTCTTCGCTTACATGCGGGAGCTCGTCGATGACGGTGTTTGCAGTGAGAATTTGCTCGATATTTTCCGTTTGCTGTTTGAGTGCGGCGTTGATGCTTTCTGCGTCTGCTGCCGACATGCCGCTGCGCTTTAGAATGCGTCCGAGCAGATCTTCCGGCATGGTATAAAGCGGCGGAGCGGAGAGAATGTTTTGCCGTGCGCCGACGGTGGCTGCGTCGTTTTTGAGGAATGCGCGGAACAGATCGGCCTGTGAGGCTTTATAAATTTCCATTAAAGGCTGCGCTTTTTGCAGCAGATGGTCTGCGATGCGGCGGCTGTGCTGCACCTCTTCACGGTTGTTTGTGAAATGGTAATGGCCGTCTTCGTGAAAGCCGTTTATGCACTCGCCGGTGAGCGCGGCGGCGCCGGAGACGTAATGAAAGTGGCAGTAGACGGTGTTCTGCACGCCTTTTAAGTAGTACGGCGAGACCTGCCCCGTCATGTAAATGGGGATCCAGCTCTCTAACCCGAGCATCATTTCTTCAAACGGGCGGTCTATGTTGTGGATTATATCGAGATGCAGTCCTTTTCGGAGCGCGACGGCGATGCCGAACATCCATTTTTTACCGAAGTCGAGATCTTCCGCCATATCGGCCATGGGCATATCGCTGCACATGAAAACGGGGGCGGCGGATTTGGAAAGCGCGGTCGCCTTGAAAAAATCGAGCTCGCCCTGCTTCATTTCCTCTATGCCGTAGTAATTGCGCGAGGCAGGGAGTCGGAACGGGAGCGAAGGCACCTTAATCTCCTCAAAATGAATGGCTTCGATATATTCATTGAGGTCGAAGGTGTCGAGATGCGCGAGAAATTTGGAGACGGACTCGGCATCGCGCTGCTTTGCGGCGCACAGCCACTCCATGAGGAGCGCAGTGTATTGATCGGGCTTTGCAGGTTGCTCTGCGGGTGTACCGACGAGCGCGCAGAGGGCTTCTTTTTGGTCGCTTTTCAGGCACCGCCTTGTGACATATCGGCAGACCTGCGTGATGAATTCCTCTGTGTTTGCGGGTTTTCTCTGTCCGGAGCAGACGCGGGAGAGGTAGGATGCGTCGAAATTCATGGCGCGGGAAAGCTCTGCGTAGCTGATGCCGAATGCGGTGAGCAGGTTTTTGAGGTTTTGAACGGCGCTGTCAAAATCGGATTTTTCGGTGTGCAGGGAAGCGCGGAGGGCGCAGAGAACTTCGCCCTCCGAAAAGCCGGGAGAATAATCGCTTTCGGCGGCGATGGCGCAGATGCCCTGTGCGAGCCGCAGAAGCTGTTCGCTGTCCCTGCCGGGTTCGCGCTCGCCGGAGCGGTAGCGGCTGATGGCGGCATCCGATATGCCGGAGGCGGCGGAAAGCGTTTTGGCGGAGCAGCCGAGTGTTTCGATATATAAATTGAGACGGTCACAAAATTTCATGCGGGTTCCCTCCGTATGCTTGATTTAAGGCGATTATACCACGCTTCGACCGAAACCGCCATAAGCGAACGCATTGGGTTTTGACATTTTCCGGTGTGTCAATGACCAAACCGGGAAAACGCTTTTTTCGGTTACGGTCGTTTGGTAGGATAGGGGATAGAAAAGGGGGCGGGAAAATGAAGCGATGCGGTTTTATTTTGCTGTGTGCGCTGGTCGTTTTGTGCGTGTTGTTTGCGGGCTGCGGAGGAAAGACGGCGGAAAGAAGCGAAGCCGGCGAGGTGTTTACGTTTTGCGGCGGCGAAGCAGAAAATTTCGCAAAGACATTTGACGTGAATGAGATGAACTGCATGGAATATCGCTACACGATGGACACGCCCGTTTCCTGCCGCATCACGGACAAGGCGGCGATGCAAACGATTTTTGACGCACTTTGCGAGGTGAAAATCGGCGAAAGAACGGACATGCGTGCAACGGACAGCGAGCAGAGTTTGACGTTTGTGAAAACAGACGGCACGACGTGTGTGATACGGTTTGAGCAGCGGAACCTGCTGTATGAAGAAGACGCTTATCAACTGGAAAATGATGCGGCGCTTTGGAAGGCGCTGCGCGAAGCAAAATAGAAATGGGGGAACGACATGAAAGAGTCGAGAGTATTTGAGCTGAACCAAGTGACTGCAGAGCAGGTTTTGGAGGCTGTGACGACGTTTTTGCGCGGCGAAAAGGGCATGGAGGTGCAGAGCGTGGCGACGCCGAACGGATACCTCATTCAGGCGGCGCAGGCCGATACGCTGCGCACGCTTTCCGGCATGAAGCTGGCGACGACGGTGGAGCTCACGGTAAACGGCACGCAGCTCAATGTGACGCTCGGCGAGGGCCAGTGGGCGGACAAGCTGGGCGCGGGCGCCGTGGGGATTTTTCTGCTGTGGCCGCTGGCGGTAACGGCGGGCATCGGCGCGTATAAGCAGAAAAAGCTGCCGAGCGAGATTTTTGAGGTGGTGTACCGCTGCACGATGGGCGAGCCAACGAGCTTCCGGACGGCGGGCGTACCCGTAAATGCGGCGCCGACAGCTCCTGCGGGGGCAGTCTGTCCGCAGTGCGGGGCGCAGATCTTCGCAAACGCGAGGTTTTGCAGCGCTTGCGGCGCAAAGCTACAAACGGTGTGTCCGGGCTGCGGCGCGCCGGTAAAGCCGGGCAGTAAATTCTGCTCGGAATGCGGGCAGGCGCTCTCCTGATTTATATATCCCAAAACGGCGGTGTGAAGCTTAGGTTTTGCGCCGCCGTTTTTTATGCGCATGTTTTGTACCGAGTGGAGTGAAGCGGTTGAAATCTTCGGCGAATTCTTGTATGATAAGGGAAAAGAAAGGCGGGGATGAAGATGAATATCACGGTTTATCTCGGTGCGAACGCAGGCAATGACCCCAAGCTGCAAGAGGCGGTGGAGGCGCTCGGCAAGTGGATCGGCGAAAACGGGTATGACCTCATTTACGGCGGCTCAAAATGCGGGCTAATGGGGTCGATCGCCGAAAGCGTGCTGCAAAACGGCGGCAAAGTGACCGGCGTGGAGCCGCAGTTTTTTGTGGACTCCGAGCTGCAGCACGACGGGCTGACGGAGCTTATTGTGACAAAGGACATGACGGACAGAAAGACGAAAATGATTGAGCTCGGCGACGCGTTTATCGCGTTCCCGGGCGGCACGGGCACGCTGGAGGAAATTGCGGAAGTGATGTCGAAGGTATCGCTGAAGCATTTAGACGCGCCGTGCATTCTTTATAATCTGAATGGATATTACGATGGGCTGAAGACGCTTTTAGGCCATATGATCGAGATGGGGCTTTCGACCAAGGAGCGGCAAGAGGGCATTTATTTTGCCGACACATTAGATGAGATCGAACGCATTTTAGCGGAAAAGTGAGGAATATACATGCCGAACATTGCATGGAACGCGAAGGAATATCAGCAGAATTTTTCGTTTGTGCCGTCTTACGGCGAAGCGGTGACAGAGCTTATCACGAAGCCGCAGTGAGCGAAAAAGCGACACCTGACGGTTTCCGGGCTTGTGCGGTGGGGGTTCGTCCGCTATAATAAAAGCAGAACGAGCGCAAAGGAGTGCTGCTTTATGGCAAAGACGAATAAGAAACCGAAGGCGGAGGACAACGCTGAACTGCGGACGATCTCGCTTTTGAAAATTCTGAACACATACAGCGACGAAAACCACGAGCTTTCTACAAAAAACATTATGGATAAGCTCCAAAAGGAATGCGGCGTTACGGTGCACCGCACGACCGTCGGCAAGAACATCAAGCAGCTTGCGGACTGCGGCTTTGATATTTACACGCACAAGACGACACAGAACCGCTATTACCTTGCGAGCCGCTTATTTGAGATGCCGGAATTGAAGCTGCTTGCGGACGCGGTGGAATCTGCGGGATTCATCACCGAAAAGAAAAGCGAGGAGCTGATTGAAAAGCTTTGCCGGCTGACGAGCGTTTATGAGGCCGAGGCTTTGCAGGAGGGATTTTGCGCGAACAACGGGAAATCCTGCAACGAAAGCATTTACTACATTGCGGACACAATCAACGCGGCTATTGCAAAGCGGAAGAAAATTGCGTTTTACTATTTTCATTACGGTCCGGGCAAGAACCGTGTGCTGAAAAACGACGGGAAGCCGTATGTTTTCAGCCCATATAAGCTTGTTTGGAATACAGATGAATATTACGTTGTGGGGTATTCCGACAAGCACGAAAAGCTTGTGAGCTTCCGCGTGGACCGCATTGACCGTTGCCCGGAGATTTTAGATGAGGACGCGGAGCCGCGGCCCGAAAAAGAGGAGTTGATGCGGCATATCCGCACGATGACAAGCATGTATGACAGCCGCCGTGAGCGCGTGACGCTTTTGTGTGACAACGCGATGATGAATGCGGTGGTGGACGCATTCGGTGAAGATGTGGAAACAAAGGCCTTTGGCGACGACGCGTTTACCGTGGAAACGGAGACGGCGGCAAGCCCTGTCTTTTACCGCTGGGTGTTCGGCTACGGTGGGAAAATCCGAATCACGGAGCCGGAAAACGTGAAAAAGGAGTATGCCGAAATGGTGAAAAGCGCGGCAGAGGGGCTTTTACTTTTGTGATCGTCTGAAAATTTTTACGCTATGGCTTGCGTTTGGCGCTCTGTTTTGGCGAAACGTGAATGAAAAACACGCCGGCTTCATGTATCCGCAAGTAAAATCAAGCAGAGTGCGCTTTTCTGTGGTATATTGAACGGGAAGCAGAAAGGGAGCGGTGAGTATGTGTATATGGTACAAAAGCATTCAAGCGCTTGTGGAGGAGATTGACCGGTGCATCAAAGCAAAGGACGACGAAGCGCTGACGCTGCGCCATCTTTCCGAGACGCTGGGGTATTCGGAATTTTACGTTTCGCGGAAATTCAGTGAAATTGCGGGGATGACCCTTAAAGAATACCTGAACGGGCGGCGGTTGGCATTTGCATTGAAAGAGGTGCGCGACACGCAAAAAGGGCTTTTGGACATTGCGCTTGACTATGGATTTTCCTCGCAGGAGGCATTTACGCGGGCTTTCGGCAAAGCCTACGGCATGACGCCCGGCGGGTACAGGAAAGAGCCTGCGCCGGTAGTGCTGCGCACGGCGATCCGCCCATTTGACTGCTATCTTACAGGTACCGGAGGAAAAGATATGAAAAAGACAGCGCATGAAGTGAAGACGTACTTTGTGACGATACCGGCGCACAAGTTTCTGCACATCCGCAATTACGAGAGCATCGGCTACTGGAATTTTTGGGAAAAGCAGAGCCACATTCCCGGGCAGGATTGCGAGACGATCTGCGGTCTGTTGGACAGCATTCCCGATAAGCTGGATGATGCGGGCGGTGATGAAGCGAACAGCGGCAGCGGACAGGTGATGGCGTATATCAACGAGCCGACGGGACGTTTGTGCAGTTGGGGTATTCCGCTTGCGGAGGCTTACGGCGTGCGGCTGCCCGCGGACTATGCCGGGCCCGTGCCGGAGCAGATGCAGCTGATGGACGTGCCGGAGGGCGAGTATATCGTTTTTGAGCACGGGCCGTTCAGCTTTCAGACCGAAAATGCACAGGTGGAAGCGGCGATAGAGCAGGCAATGCAGGCGTTTGACTATGAAAAAAGCGGTTATGAACCGGATTTGACGCAGGGACGTGTGTTCTACTTCTTTCACGATGAAAAGCGCTTTTGGAAATACGTGCGGCCGGTGCGGCGCGTAAAGTAAACAGCAGTCCGACCTTTGGCAGTTTGATGCACAAAGGTCGGGCCTTTTTTTGTGTTGAAGACGGAACGTGAATGTGCTATAATGAACCGTAAGATTTTGGGAAAGGGTCCGGCAATGTATAACTCCAAACAATTCGAAATGGTGAAGAATATGAGGGAAAACAAGAAAATATCGAATGCCGTGCAGGCGGCCATCGGCGTGCTGGCCGTGGTTTTGGCGGCGCTGATCGTTTGGATGATGGTGCTGGTCTCGGGCATTCAGGGCACGGCGCGCGTGGTGAACTATGCGGGTCTTGTGCGCGGCGAAACGCAACGCCTTGTCAAAATGGAGATTGCGGGTCAAGCGGAGGACGGGATGATGGAGAGCGTGGAATCGTTTATCAACGGTCTGCGCTTCGGCGATGACGAGCTTACCCTTGTGCGATTGGGCGACAAGAGTTTTCAGACGAAAATGGAAGAGTTGGCTTCTTGCTTTGAAAGCCTGAAGCAGGAGATTTATCTTGTGCGCGAAAAGGGTTTTGAGAAAACCGACATCATCGACAAAAGCGAAAGGTTTTTCGACATTTGCGATGAGGCGACGGGTCTTGCGGAAACCTATTCACAAAAGCGCGCGTCCTCTTTGGCGGTTTTGGAGCGGTACATCACGGCGGACATCGTAGTTTTGATGATGCTGATCGGTTATGAGTTTATCAAGGCGCTGCACTACGCCGCCATGAACCACGCTTTGCAGAAAAAGGTGTACATGGACGAAGCGACGGGGCTGCCGAACAAAAATAAATGTGAGGAGCTATTGAGCGCGCCGGAGATGATCACGATGCCCGTGGGTGTTTGCAGCTTTGACCTCAACAATTTGAGACGCATCAACAACAGCATGGGCCACGAAAAGGGCGACGCGTACATCCGCATTTTTGCGGAGCTGGTGCGCGAGGCGGTGCCGGCGCATTACTTTGTGGGTCGCGCGGGCGGCGACGAATTCATCGCCATTATGGACGGCGCGGACAAGGAAGAAATGCAGCGATGCTTACAGCTCATCCGCGACCGTGTGGACACGTACAATGCGGCGAACCCCGATTTTCCGGTGAGCTACGCGGTTGGCATTTCGGTCTCCGACGAGAACGAAAACTGCACAATGCGCGATTTGTATATCTTCGCAGACAAAAACATGTATATCAACAAAAACCACGTGAAGCGCGAGGAAGCATTGGCCGAAAAGAAGCTGGATCGCAGGCTGCTGAAAAGCATGAAAAAATACGGCAGCAACTTTTCCGATTGCCTGTACTGCGACGCAAGGCAGGACGCTTACAGGGTAATTCGTGCAAGCGAGGCGTTTTTCCTTGCGGCGGACGGCAGTTATTCCGGCGCTGTGGAGCAGATTGCAGAAGAACGCGTGGCGCAGGAAGACCGCAAGGCGGTGCGCAGCAGATTACAGCTGACGGCGCTGTGCGAGGTGCTTTCCGAAAAGAACCGCGTGGTGGAATTGCAGCACAAGATTTTCGGCGAGAACAGTGCCGACTATGGGCGGCTGACGGCGATTTTTGTGGATGCAGACCCGGATGGCACGCTGCACCATTTCTTGCTGGCGTTTGAGACGATTGACAGTGTGTAGCCGGAGACGGACGCCAAGCAGCAACTGACGCAGTATTACGAGCAGCTGAAGCAGTCTATTTTGGAAAACGACAGTTACGTGGATGCGATGCTGGAGACTGCGGATGCGGTATACTCCGTGAATCTGACGGATGATCTGGTGGAGCGCGATTTCCGTCGTGAACGCGGCGCAGACATCTTTATTGAGGACTTGAAAGCACCGTGTCCGTACGGCGAATATTGCCACCGTCATTCTATGCTGATTTTGCCAGAAACGATGGGCAGCTACCGGTTGATCGACACGGCCGAAAAGCTTTTGGAACGCTATGCGAGCGGAGAAAAGCAGGTGACGGTGGAATACTGTGAGCGCGTATCCGGCAGCGAGACACGCTGGATACAGAAAACGGCGCTGATGATGTCTTCACGCGTATACGATGCGAAGAGCGGCGAGGAAAAGCCGATGATCCACAGCCTTGTGCTGCTGAAAAACACCACGGAGTTCCATGCACAGGAGCAGAAGGAGCACGAGCGCTTGCGGGCTGAGGTGGACGAAGCAACGCTGGCGAATAAAGCGAAGACGGAGTTCCTTTCCCGCATGAGCCACGATATCCGCACGCCGATCAACGGTGTGATGGGTATGCTGGAGATTATCAAGAAAAACCGTGAAGATCATGAGCGCGTGGACGACTGCCTTGAAAAGATCCATGTTTCCTCCGAGCATCTGCTGTCGCTCATCAACGATGTTTTGGATATGAGCAAGCTGGAATCCGGCCATATGGAGCCGGAGCATGTGCCGTTTGACCTTGACGATTTGATGAAGAACGTCCGCGCACTGAACGAAGCGCAGGTGGCAAAAACGAGTATTGTGTATACCTACAGCAAGATTTCGTTTGCGCACGCAAAGCTCATCGGCAGCCCGCTGCATCTGCGGCAGATCTTATTGAATCTGTTCAGCAACGCGGCAAAATACAATAAAGAAAACGGCACGATTGAAACGTATGCGGAGGAGATTGCCTGTGACGAAAACACGGCGACATTCCGCTTTACAATACGTGATACGGGCATCGGTATGAGCGAAGATTTTGTGAACAACGAGCTTTTTGAGCCGTTTACACAGGAAAAGCAGGACGCCCGCACGCAGTATCAGGGCACGGGCCTCGGCATGTCTATCGTGAAGGAGCTCATCGAGAAGATGAACGGCACCATCACGGTGGAAAGCGTGCTCGGCGAAGGCTCTGCGTTTACGGTGACGCTGCCGTTTGAGATCGACAAGCATCCCTTTGCGCAGGCGGCGGCGAATGGCGCGGCGGACGAAACGGCTCTGCACGGGCTGAAAGTGCTGCTGGCCGAAGACAACGAACTCAACATGGAGATTGCGGAATTCTTCCTGGAAGACATGGGTGCCGAAACGATGCAGGCGTGGAACGGCAAAGAGGCCGTGGAGGCCTTCCGAAACTCCGCGCCGGGCGAGATCGGCGTGATCTTAATGGACATCATGATGCCGGTGATGGACGGCCTTGAGGCGGTGCAGCGCATTCGTGCGCTGGACCGGCCGGATGCGAAAACGGTGCCGATCATTGCGATGACAGCGAACGCGTTTTCGGAAGATGTGGAGCGCAGCCGCAAAGCCGGTATGACGGAGCATCTCTCGAAGCCGCTGAATGCCGAAACGCTGAAAAAAGCGATCTTACGGAACATATAACCCGTGCGGTAAAGACAAATATTCGTTAAGGGCGGCGAAGAGCTGCCCTTTTTTCGTGTACCGACACTTGATTTTTCTTTTTGTTGTGGTATACTCATTTGGGAGTATTAGAATCAATTCTAAAACAGGGAAAAGAGGGGTATAAATGGCAAACCGCAACGAAAAGGAGGCCTCGCGCAAGCGAATTCTTTCTACCTGTGTGCGTCTGTTTTTGGAGCAGGGGTTTAAGCATACACCGCCGAAGCAGATTTTGACGGAAGCGGATGTTTCCGCGGGCACGTTCTATAATTTGTACCGCACGAAAGCCGGTGTGCTCACCGAGCTGACCGAGTTCATGTTTCAAAATCAGTTTACTATCGCGGGGCAGATTGCGCAGGGGGAGACAGACCCTGTAAAGCTCTACGCGGTGGAGACGGCGATTCAGCTGACGCTGGCAGAGCTGAACGAGAACCTGCGCCAAATTTACGTGGAGGCGTACACGCTGCCGGAAAATTTGGAAATCATCCACAGGATGACGGCCGAGATGCTGCACCGTATTTTCGGCGCGTATATGCCCGGGTACAGTGTGAGCGATTTTTATGAGTCGGACATCGGTTCGGCGGCGATTATGCGCGGATATATGGCACGTCCGTGCGACGTGTATTTTACGCTGGAACGCAAGTTAGAGCGCTTTTTGCAGCTGACACTGCGCATTTATTGCGTGCCGGAGGAAAAACAGCGGGAGGTTATGGCGCTGATTGCGAGCCTCGACATCCGTGCCATTGCAAACGAAGTGATGCAAAAGCTGTTTGCCGCGCTTGAGATGCACTATGAATTCACGCTCGGCGAAGAGGCAAAGCAAATTTGATTAAAAAAGAGCCGCACAGACGGATATGCACCCGGTTTTCTGGGCACAGGTTCAAAATTGAAAAATTGGGTTTCCATCATGGATGCTTCCCTGAATGCAGAGGAAAGCGCAAATATTTGTTGAGTGTGCTGTCGAAATTCATTGAAAACAGCAAAATTCTGTGCTAAACTTAGAGCATAAACACCGGGCGGAATATAACGTGCGGAAACCATTGAAAAGGAGCAATTATTTATGGGTCTTATTAAGGCAGCTGTCGGCGCCGCGGGCGGTGTTATGGCGGATCAGTGGAAAGAATTTTTCTATTGCGAATCGATGCCGAAAGAGGTGCTTGTCACAAAAGGTATGAAGCGCACGAGTGGGCGATCCTCCAATACGCGCGGCAGTGACAACATCATCACGAGCGGCTCCGGCATTGCGGTGGCAGACGGCCAGTGCATGATGATCGTGGAGCAGGGCAGAGTGGTGGAGCTTTGCGCGGAGCCGGGCGAATTCACCTACGACGCTTCGAGCGAGCCTTCTGTTTTCTCCGGCTCTCTCAGTGCGGGCATTAAAAACACCTTTGCGCAGATTGGCAAGCGTTTTACGTATGGCGGCGACGCCGGCAAAGATCAGCGCGTATATTATTTTAATACGAAGGAACTCATCGACAATAAATTCGGCACGCCGAACCCCATTCCGTTTCGCGTGGTCGATAACAAGATCGGGCTGGACGTGGACGTTTCCGTCCGCTGCTCCGGCGTATATTCGTACCGCATTGCGGACCCGCTTTTGTTCTACACGAATGTGTGCGGCAATGTGGAGCAGGAATATACCCGCGACGAATTGGATAGCCAGCTGAAGCACGAGTTCATCAGCGCTTTGCAGCCGGCGTTCGGCAAGCTTTCCGACCTCGGTTTGCGTCCGAACCAGATTGTGGCACACAACACGGAGCTGGAAGATGCCATGAATACGGCGCTTTCCGCGAAATGGGGCGAGCTGCGCGGCTTGACGGTCGTCAGCATTGCGCTTGGCTCTGTGACACTGCCGGACGAGGACGCCGAGATGATCAAGCAGGCACAGCGCACGGCGATGATGCGCGACCCGACTATGGCGGCGGCCACGCTCGTCGGCGCACAGTCGGACGCGATGAAGACGGCCGCGGGCAACTCTGCCGGTGCTATGAACGGCTTTATGGGCGTAAATATGGCTATGAATGCGGGCGGCATGAACGCACAGGCGCTGTACGGCATGGGTCAGCAGCAGGCGGTGCAGGCTGCGGACAGCTGGAAGTGCGCATGCGGCACGGTGGTCAACGGCAATTTCTGCCCGAACTGCGGGGCAAAGAAGCCGGATAACGACGGCTGGACCTGCTCCTGCGGTAAAGTGAACAAGGGCAATTTCTGTGCAAACTGCGGCGCGAAAAAGCCGGAGGGCTTACCGAAGTACCGCTGTGACAAGTGCGGCTGGGAGCCGGAAGACCCCGCGCACCCGCCGAAGTTCTGCCCGCAGTGCGGCGACCCGTTTGATGAAAATGACCGTGCCTAAAGGTTGCGACCTGCGTTGAACTGTGAGGAGATGAGAGCAAATGGCGGCAATTAAAGAATACAAATGTCCTTGCTGCGGCGGCGCTGTGGAATTTGACAGTAAAATTCAGAAGATAAAGTGCCCGTACTGCGACACGGAGTTTGACACCGAAGCGTTTACCGCGCACGAGGAAGAAGTTCAAAACGCAAAGCCCGACGAAATGGACTGGGAGACCACGGCCGGCGGCGCGTGGGAGCAAGGCGAAGAAAGCACGCTGCGCAGTTACGTGTGCAACTCCTGCGGCGGAGAGATCGTCTGTGATGAAAACACGGCGGCGACCTCCTGTCCGTACTGCGGCAACCCGGTCGTGATGATGGGGCAGGTGAGCGGCGCTTTGAAGCCCGATTACGTGATTCCGTTCAAGATCGACAAAAAAGGCGGCAAAGGAAGCCTTGCAGCGGCATTATAAGGGCAAAAAGCTGCTGCCGAAGATTTTCAAAAAAGAGAACCATATCGATGAGATCAAGGGCGTTTACGTGCCGTTTTGGTTGTTTGATGCCGATGCCGATGCGGATATTCGCTATAAAGCGACGCGTGTGCGCACCTGGAGCGACAGCGATTACGATTACACGGAAACAAGTTACTACTCGATAGGCCGTAGCGGTGATATTGGCTTTGACCGCGTGCCGGTGGACGGTTCCTCCAAGATGCCGGACGATTTGATGGAATCCATTGAGCCGTTCAAGTTTGAAGACGCGGTGGATTTTAAAACGGCATATCTCGCGGGCTACCTTGCGGACAAGTACGATGTGACGGCCGAGCAGAGCATCGACCGCGCCAACGAGCGCATCAAGCGCTCCACGGAAGACGCATTCGCTTCCACGGTGAAGGGGTATCACTCCGTCACGACGGAGAATTCCTCCATTCGTCTGCACAACGGCAGGGCAAAGTACGCGCTTTACCCCGTGTGGCTTTTGAACACGACATGGAAGGGCAAAAAGTACCTCTTTGCGATGAATGGGCAGACCGGCAAATTCGTCGGCGACCTGCCGGTGGATAACGGGCTGTACTTTAAGTGGCTTGGCGGGCTTACGGCAGGCTTCGGCGTGATTGCGCTGATTGCCTATTTCCTGTTCTGGCTGTTCTAAGGGGGTGCGGAGAATGAATAAAAAGCTTTTATCGGTATTTTTCGCCGTTCTTTTATGTGTCGTTGTGTCTGTTCCGGCGTTTGCCGATACGGCGGAGGACTACACGCCGCACCTGATCGACAACGCGGACCTTTTGACGGGCGAGGAAGAAAGTAATCTGCTCGCGAAGCTTGATGAGATCAGCGACCGGCTGAGCGTGGACGTTGCCGTTGTGACGGAAAACTCCATCGGCGACAAGACACCGCGTGAATATGCGGACGATTTTTACGATTATAATTCGTATAAGTATAACCCGGACGGCGTTCTGCTGCTCATCGGCATGGAAGAGCGCGACTGGTACATAACGACGACGGGCAGCGCCATTACGGCCATTACGGATGCGCGGCGCGGCAATATGGAGGATGCGTTTTTGAGCGACCTCAGCGACGGCTACTATTATGACGCGTTTTCAACGTATGCCGATATGTGCGACAACTACATCTCGGGCGTGCAGAGCGGTTACTACGAGGAAGGTGAGGCATACGAGGAGAGCACTGTGGGGAATTTCCCGTGGGGCCCGGCGATTTTGGTTTCGCTTGCTATCGGCCTCGTCGCGGCGCTCGTTGTGACGGGCTTTATGCGCGGGCAGCTCAAAACCGTGCGCCGTAAGGCGGCCGCGTCGGATTATGTGCGCCCCGGCAGCATGAACGTGGCGTATGCAAACGACGTGTTCCTCTACTCGCACGTGAACCGCACGGCAAAGCCGAAGGACAACGATTCTTCCGGCGGCTCCGCAACGCACACGTCGTCCTCCGGCACGACCCACGGCGGTGGCGGCGGAAAGTTCTGATTTTGCCGGCAAGGCGATGATTCCATTTGCGACCTCCGGCGGCAGCGGTATGGGATAATGCGTTTTAAACCATAGCTAAACCGTATAAATTCATAGAAATTAAATCCGCATTTCCGCAAACACCGGGAATGCGGATTTTTAATTCTTGTTGTGAATAATAACGCAAAATTTAAGAAAGAAGAAAGGAAAATAGGTTGATTTTTGGCTGAACTTCATATATGATTAAAATAGAAACAGTATATACGGTACGTTCTGGAAATTAAAAATGGAGGAACTGTTATGAAGAAAAAACTATTTGCAATCTTACTCAGCATTGTAATGGTAGCTGGATTGCTACCGACCGTAGCCTTTGCTGAGGAAAACTACAATCTGTATGTAAACGGAGAACAGTTCACAAGCGAAAAGCTCTCTATCGCTTGTGGAGAAGGAACCGCAAGCTATGACCCGAATACAAAGACCCTTACGCTTAACAATGCCGCAATTACAAACGGTGGCAAAAGCGATGAAAATCCTAAGTACGGTATCAGAGTAGTCGGAGACACCGATTTAACGATCAAACTTTCCGGCACAAACAGCATTACTTTAGATAACGGCGGCGGAATTTTTGCAGACGGTAGCAGTGATAATTACAATATTATCGGTGACGGTAAGCTTACAATCAATGTAAAATGGGATGCACTCTATACGCTTAATGGCAACATCAGCATATCCGAAGGTGCAGAGCTTGATATAACTTCTGCCGAGGGCTGCGGAATTACTTCTTATAATAAAGGAATACTTTCCATTGACGGCGCAAAGGTTGCGGTTTCTTCCTATTACACTGCTGCAAGCGCCAAGGAACTGGAAATCAAAAACAACAGTGAGGTTGTTTTGAGCGCAAGCGAGGATCAATTTAACGCAGTGTATATGGGCGATGAAAACGGCGCGGGCAAAATTGAAATTATCAACTCCAAGGTGGAAGCAACAAGCCATTATCCCGCTTTGTTTACCGAGGGCAATCTGACGGTTAGCGGCGGCGAGGTAAAATGCACCTCTACTGCGGACGGCGCAATATGGACAAAAGGCGATATTCTGATCAAGGGCGGCGCCAAAGTAACCACTTACAGTGAATACCCCATGGGCGGTGACGGTACTTTTACCGTAGAAGAAGCAGAGATTGATGCACGGAATACGAATGCAAATAATATCCCTGCAATTTTCGATGCATGTGTGCCTGTGATTGCCGATGGCTATCACCTGAACTATGCAAAAGCTGTAGACTCGGAAGGAACAGAAATTGACCTGCTTTCCAGCGGTACTCAGTACTTTGCACTTTATAAAAATGTTCATTTTATCACAAAGGCTGTCTATCCGGTTTCTTTCGTTGTAACGCCGGACGGTCTGACCAATGTTGTTGTTAAAGTGAATGGTCAGGAGGTTACCGGCTCTGTCAGTTTGGAAGCAGGAACTTACCCTGTTGAGGTAACAGCTGATAATTGCAAAGCGTATAGCGACAATATAACGATTACATCTGATACGGCAACGCACACGCAGACGATTGCAATGACTTATTTACCTGCCGACTACACGAAAGTGGACGAAGCCATTGCGAAAGCAAATGCGCTGAATAAAGACGCGTATACAAACTTCACCGCAGTGGAATCGGCGATTAACGCAGTTGTGCGCGACAAGAACATAACGGAACAAGACGAGGTAGACGCAATGGCGCAGGCTATTGAAAATGCCATCACCGCGTTGGTGGAAAAGCCCACAGAGGCTCCGACCGCGACACCTACGGCAACGCCTACGGCTGCACCTTCTGCAAGCCCGACGGCGGTTCCGACCGCGACGCCTACGGCAACCCCCACGGCTGCGCCTTCTGCGAGCCCGACGGCGGCTCCGACCGCGACGCCTACGGTAAAACCGACGGCTACACCTTCTGCGAGACCGACGGCGGCTCCGACTGCGACGCCTACGGTAAAACCGACGGCTACGCCAACTCCGGCGCCGAAGGCAGACCCCAATAACCCGAAGACAGGCAGCAGCAACTTGCCGATCGTTTTCGGCAGCGCGGCGCTCGTGCTGAGCGGAGGCGCGCTTGCAGCGGTGCTCATCTATAAAAAGAAGAGACACGAAAAGTAAAGTGAAAACCTAAAAGTAATGAACCCCCGCCCCGGAAATCGGCTTTGTGCCGGTACCCGGGGCGGGGGTTTTACATTCTTATTCAAAAAATATTTACGATTTACACGATACCGTGGTTGACACCTGTACAGACCCGTGCTAAAATGAAATACGAATTCGTATTTTAGCGGGGTGGAGTGAAATGGAACGATATGCGTTTTTCCGGCAGCTTGGCAAGGCGGTGTACGGCATAGACGCAGCTTACGATGTGTTCTCGAAAAGTGCGCAGATCAAACCGAACATGCTGTGGCTGCTTTCGGCGCTGAACGACGGCGAGGGGCACACGCAAAAGCAGATCTGCTGGGACTGGGGATTCCCGAAAACGACGGTGAACACGCTTATCAAAGAGCTGGAAAAGGGCGGCTTTGTGGTGCAGAGCCCCATTCCCGGCGAGCGCAGGGAGCTTTCCGTAATGCTGACAGAAGCGGGCAGAGACTACGCGAATGAGGTTTTAAAGCCCGTGTATGAGGCAGAGGAGCGGCTTTTTCGGCTGTATTTTAAAGATAAAGACCCGGAATTTGTACAGGAGCTGTTCCGGTTTTCCGGCGTGATGCACCGCTATTTTACAACAGGGGAATTTGAAGAAACGGGGAGCGAGATATGAAAAAAATAAGCTGGCATGAACTGAAGCCGCAGGTGAAGGAAGTTTGGGTACTGAGCCTGCCGGCTATTTTAACGCAGATCACAACCATCGTGATGCAGTATATCGATTCCGCCATGGTGGGTTCGCTCGGCGCGAACGCTTCGGCGGCGATCGGTCTGGTATCCACGAGCACATGGCTGCTGGGCGGCATTACATACGCCGTTTCGGCAGGCTTTTCCGTGCAGGTGGCGCATAACATCGGCGCGGGACGCGATGCGGAAGCGAGAAGCGTGGTGCGTCACGGCCTGTGCACGGCGCTGTGCGTGGCAGGGATTTTGTGCGCGTTGGGGCTTTCCATCCACAGTATGCTGCCGACGTGGCTCGGCGGCGACCCGGCTATTCGTTACGATGCCTCGAAATACTTCATGGTGTACGCGCTGATGATCCCGTTCTCGCAGATCAACTCGCTGAACTCGTCGTTCTTGCAGTGCAGCGGCGATATGCTGACGCCGAGCATTTTAAACGCCGCCATGTGTTTACTCGATGTGGTGTTCAATACCATTTTCATTCCGCATTTCGGCGTGATGGGTGCGGGAATCGGCACGGCGAGTGCGTGTGCGGTCATCAGCCTGACGATGGCATGGCGCTGCCTGTTGTGCAACCCGCATTTGCGGCTCAACCGCAAAGAGACCGAAAAGCACGGCTTTAACCCGGAAATTCTCAAAAAAGCTTTGAAGATCGGTCTGCCGGTCGGCGTGCAGGAGATCGCCATGTGCAGCGCGCAGGTCGTCGCGACCATGATCATTGCGCCGCTCGGTGCAGTCTCCATCGCGGCAAACTCCTTCGCCGTGACGGCAGAGAGCTTGTGCTACATGCCGGGCTACGGTATCGGCTCGGCGGCGACGACGCTCGTCGGGCGCAATATCGGCGCGGGAAAGACCGACCTTGCCAAGCGCTACGGCAACATCTGTATCGTGATGGGCGCGGGCTTTATGGCGATAACGGGACTTTTGATGATGTTCCTGTGCCCGTTTGTATTCAGCATTTTGACGCCCGATCTCTCCGTCCGCGCGCTTGCGGCGCAGGCGTTGCGCATCGGGTTACTGGCTGAACCGCTGTACGGCGTTTCTATCGTTGCGGCGGGCGCACTGCGCGGCACCGGCGATACCTTCGTGCCGAGTATGATGAACCTCGGCAGTATTTGGGTGGTACGCATCGGGCTTGCCCTGCTGCTCGTCGGCAATTTCGGTCTGCCGGGCATGTGGACGGCCATGGGGACGGAGCTTTGCGTGCGCGGCCTTTTGATGCTGTACCGTCAGAAAACAACAAAGTATTATAAAAAATATAATAAAACAACTGAAACAAGCGAGCCTGAGCTGTTAGAAGCTGCGGAAGGCTGAAAAGCGCTGCGAAAGAACGCTCAATACGGAAAATACGGAGCATGCGGTAACGGCGCCGCACAGGGTAAATTATCTCTGTGCGGCGCCGTTTTGCTTGTGATTCAAATTTTAAAGCTGTGGGTAGATCTCCTCAAAGACGGCGCGCAGCAGTGCACCGGCATCGCGGCTTTCGGCGGTGACGGTGACAACGGCGTTTTTGTCGCGCATCAAAATGACGAACTGGCCGTATTTGCCGTCGGCGCGGAAGGAACCTTCGGGGCCTGCCCAGAAGAGGTAGCCATAGCCCTCGCTGCCGTTTTCGACCTGTTTTGAGGTCGCTTCTTTGACCCACTCGGCGGGGATGAGCTGCTTGCCGTTCCATTCGCCGTTTTGCAACAATAACTGACCGAACAGGTGCAGTTCGTCAATGGTAAGGAACAGGCCGCCTGCACCGAAGGTCTGACCGTTCGGGTCATTTTCCCATGTGGGCAGCGGAATGCCCATCGGCGCGAACATGCGCGGCATCAGGTAATGAACAAGGTCGCAGCCCGCGCGGCGCTGCACGAGAATGCCGGCAAGGTACGGGCCGACGTTGTTGTACACGAATTTTTCGCCCGGCGCGTACACGAACGGCTGACGAAGCGCAAGGCGCACCCAGTTGCGGTCTTCATAGTACGGGCGTTCGCCGCCCATTAAAAAGCTCTTTTCCTGTCCGAGACACATGGTGAGCAGATCGCGCACCGTGGCGGCCTTTAAGTTGTTGGAAACGATTTCGGGCAGGTCATCCTTGAATGCGTCCGTGAGCTTTTCGTCGATGGAGAGCAGGCCCTCTTTTTGCGCAATGCCGACTGCCATAGAAGTAAAGCTTTTGCTTGCGGAATACACATTGCGGCGGCAGGCATCGTCCCACAGCTTGCGGGCCAGCTGCGTGCCGTTTTGCGAGACCACAACGCCGAGTGCGCGAAGCGGCACTGCACGGCTTTCAAATTCGGTAAGATCGATCATAGTAAACGCCTCCTAAATGAAATCGAGTTGGTGTAAAGGGAACGAATAAAGTCTTTGGTCAAACAATACCACAATAAAAATGCCGATGCAAGTATTTTTGGCTAAAATAAGATTTTCGGAGAAAATTTGAAGTTTTTTTAAAAAAGGGGTTGACATATTGCACTTTTGAGCTTATAATGATGGAGCTGTTTGAGAAATGCGCTTGTAGCTCAGCTGGATAGAGTGACTGGCTACGAACCAGTAGGTCAGGGGTTCGAGTCCCTTCAAGCGCGCCAAGGAATCCACAAAGATTTCGGTCTTTGTGGATTTTTTTTGTTTTAAAATAGATTTTATCGGTTAAAAGATTTATAAAGCTGAATGAATTTGGTCGATTCAACAAATTACTTTTGTCTTCCGACCTTGTGCGAAAGAAATACGCATTTTTACTTGCTACATCTTGCATATGTGTGTATAATAAAAAATATTATTCTGCGTTTTTCGACTTTGCCTGAAAGAAAAGTGAAAAACGCATCAAATTTGAGAAACGAAAGTTGGAAGATCATGTTAGAGATCATAGCTGCCGTAAACAAAGCGGTGAACGATTTTATCTGGGGTGTTCCGGCCATGGTCTGCATCATCGGCGTAGGCTTGCTTTTAAGTTTCCGCACGCGCTTTTTGCAGATCCGCAAATTCCCCTATGCCATGCGCACCACGGCAGGGCGCATGTTCCGCAAAAAAGATGCTTCGGACGGTTCCATGACGCCGTTTCAGGCTGTATGCACGGCGCTGGCCGGCACAGTGGGCACGGGCAACATTGCCGGTGTGGCGGGCGCTATTGCGATAGGCGGCCCGGGCGCGGTATTCTGGATGTGGTGTTCCGCACTGCTCGGTATGTGCACAAAGTTTGCGGAAGTTACGTTGGCGGTGCATTTTCGTGAGCGCAGCAAGACCGGCGAGTGGGTCGGCGGGCCGATGTATTACATTAAAAACGGTCTCGGTAGGCACTGGCAATTTTTGGCGGTGCTGTATTCGCTGTTCGGCGCGCTGACGGTGTTTGGTACCGGAAACGCTACGCAGGTGAACACCATTGTAACCGCTATCGATACGGCGCTGACGCAGTACAATGTGATCGGCACGGACCACATTCCCACGGTGAACCTTGTCATCGGCATTTTATGCGCAATGCTCGTTGCCATGGTGCTGCTGGGCGGCATCAAGCGCATCGGCAGTGTGAGCGAAAAGCTCGTGCCGTTTATGGCGCTTTTGTATGTGCTTTTGGGGCTTGGCGTGGTTGTCCTGAACATTACGCGTCTGCCGGAGGTACTGGCATCGATCGTTGTTGGCGCGTTTAACCCGAAGGCTTTCACGGGCGGTGCCATCGGCAGTCTGTTCATCAGCATGCAGCGCGGCGTTTCCCGCGGCATTTTCTCCAATGAGGCCGGCCTCGGTACGGGTTCTATCGCGCATGCCTGCGCCGATACGAAAAAGCCTGTAAAACAGGGTGTGTTTGGCATTTTTGAGGTGTTTGTCGATACCATCGTCATCTGCACATTGACGGCGCTTGTCATTTTGTGCAGCGGCACGGCGGTGAATTACGGCACCATGGCGGGCGCAGACCTGACGATTTCCGGCTTTACGACGACCTACGGCAGTTGGGCTTCCATTTTCTCTGCGGTCGCGCTGTGCTGCTTCGCGTTCTCGACCATCATCGGCTGGGGCCTTTACGGCTCGCGTTTTGTGGAATTTCTGCTCCGCACCAGTAAGGCCGTGCGCCCGTTCCTCGTCATTTATTCGTTCGTCGCAATCCTCGGCGCAACCGTTAACCTTGACCTGCTGTGGAACATCGCCGATACCTTTAACGGTCTGATGAGTATTCCGAATCTTATCGCGTTGTTATTGCTTTCCGGCACGGTGGTGAAGCTGACAAAGGAATTTTTTGCGAAAGAAGACGGGCGTAAGCTCAAAAAAATAACAGAAAAATAACAGATAGTATGCGGAAAATCACCGGGGCAAGTGCGCTCCGGCGATTTTTTGTATGTGAAAATGTCGTAGAATCGCCCGTGCCATTTGGTGGGTTTGTTAGAAAATTGCAAAATATGGCAGAAATTGCCGAAAAACTATTTAAATGTTCAACGGATTACGATATACTCTTGTCAAGAAGTTCGTTCGGCGCAGAGAGGGGACGAAAACATGAAAAAACGGCGATATTTTGCGGGTGCTGCGGCAATTCTCTTTTTACTTTTGCTTTGCGGATTTGCACCGCAGAGCATCACGGAAGACAAGGATGCGCAGGTTTTACTGTATGAAACTTATGGTGAAAGCGAGATACTGGTCTACACCGGTCGTACGACGGTGCTGTATCGCCCGGACGGTCGTTCTGCCGAAGCACCGTTTAACGGGCAATATGCCGTTTTGCATGGCGATACCGTAACGGTTTTCGCCGAAACGGAGGAGTTCCTTGCCGTGGAGCGTTTCAGTGCGGAAACATTGGAGGAAACAGACCTGTTCGCTTTGCCTGTGACGAGCGGCCTGCGCTTTGCGGAAAGCGACAGCGCGGGCAGGCTTTATGCTGTTACCTACGGCGCGCCGAGCACATTGCAAGTCTTTGACGCGGCGGGTGAGCCCCTAACGGAATTCATATTTGAAGATAAAATATTCGGCATACAGACGGTGGATAGTACGCTTTATGTGCTGCTTTCGGAAAGTGCCGTGCAGATTTCGCTTGCGGGAAATGTGCCGACACTTTCCGGCACGGCGTTTACCTATGCGCCGGCTGCGCGGCCGTATAAGCTGCTTGGCAGCGACGTGTACGTCAACATGCAGGGCGAAGTGCGCCTGTTTTCCGGAGAAGAGTGGGCGGAAGACACGATCGTGACGGAGGCCGTTTTGAGCGGCGACATGCTCTACTGGCTTTCGGACACCTCGGAGGTCTCGCGCGTGCGCCGCGGCGACAAGGCGGAGTTCTTCACGCTTTCCGGCGAAGCGGCTTCACTCACCGCAAATGCAGCGATCATCTGGCAAAACGGCGTACTGTGCAGAGAGTCGTTCGGTACATTTGTGCAGCCTACGCCCACACCTTCGCCCATCCCGACACCTACGCCGGAGCCGACCGCGACCCCAAAGCCCTCTAAAACGCCGAAGCCGACGGCTACCCCAAAACCGAGCATGACGCCGAAGCCGACGGCTACACCGAAACCGACCGCCACACCGGATCCGGATGTCACGGCGAAGTTGCGTGTTTCCGGCCACATTTTGTACGCAGAACCGGGTGTTACGGCAGCAAAGCTACGGGCAGCGTTCCCACAGGCGGAAGTGGAAGTGTACACGTCATCCTCCGCAGCGGCCTCCGGCAGGCTGAAAACCGGCATGAGCGTGCTGATCGACGATGAGCTGTATACGGTCATTGTGCCCGGCGACATCAACGCTTCCGGCACCGTGAATACGGCCGATATGCGTCTTTTGCAGCGTGTGCTCGTCGGGGAGACGGAACTGACCGACACAGCCGCGCTTGCCGCCGATTTAAACGAAAACGGCAGGCCCGATGCCGCAGACCTTGTTCTGCTCGACGCCAAAATGCAGCGGGACTAAACCGCATAAAATGGATAGCACAGGGTAGGTTTTGTTGTGGGGGTGAATCCAATTGCAAAGCAGTACGTTAAAAAAGATTGAAATCGCGCTTGTTACGGTCTGTGTTCTAATCGTTTCGGGGATTGTACTTCTCTTTGTAGTTGCGTTTACAGCCTTTGCCTCGTACGATGATTTTAGGATCAAGTCGTGGGAGTCGGCGCAGGGCAGCCCGTGCGTTGGGCAAGTGTTTAAACGCTTGCTGAAAACAGAAACGGAATCGGTGTCGCTCAACGACGTTTTGGAAGAAGGCGCATATGAGCAGGCTTTGGCGATTTACGACAATAGAATTTATCTGGTTTGGCGTCATTGGGCACAAGGCCAAGAGACATACCTTTTGATCTCTTCGGATTTATCCAAGGAAGACAGCCGTGTTTTGTATATGACCGATGCGGACGTGTTTGAAAAGGCGTGTGCCAATAAAGAAATAATTTGGTGGACGGAAAATGACGAAATCGTGCAGTACGATTTTAAAAGCGAAAACATTAAAAGGACGAACGACACCACGGAGACAGACAAAAGCGGGCTAATAGAAGACGGCCTCGTGCAGATTGATCACGAAGACAACGCGCTGCTTTTGCTCGATGAGAAAAGCGGTCACCGAATTCGGATTACGTTTGAAGAGTTTGCCGAGATGAGCGACAAAACCGACGAGCTTATGCAAATTTCAAAGCAGAAGACTTGGAGCCGCAAGCCTTGCACAGAGTATTTTTTTAACCGCATATATTGCTTTGACGATGTGTATTATGTCGTCGGGCAGATCAGAAACAAAGGCGGCGATGCCATAGCGCTTGTGTTCCGCTTTGACCCGGAAGCGCGCAAGGCCGAGTATGTCACCTACGACAATGTAGGCGAGGGCACATGGACGGGCTATGAGCTGATCCCACGGTTTGAAGCAAATGAAAGCCCCCATCAGCCTGAATTTCAGCGTGATGGGGGAGAGAACATTCAGAAATAGTCATTTGGGTAAAAAGAAAAACCTCAGAAACCGAAGTTCCTGAGGTTTTGGTGGGCGCTAACGGACTTGAACCGCTGACCCCCTGCACGTCAAGCAGGTGCTCTAGCCAGCTGAGCTAAGCGCCCAATTTTCTGTTGCTCGATTATTATATAGCAAGTCCCCGAAAAATGCAAGTCTTTTTTGCGAAAAAGTTAAAATTAATTTTCCTTTCGTGAATATCACGAAAAAGTGCGTAAAATTTGGTGCACTGTTCGCAGAAATTTAAGGTTTCTTACAAAACTCATAAGAATCGCACATTTCTATTGTTTATTCCTTTTCTATGCCGTATAATGAAAATACTGAAAACTGTGAATAGAATGTGAATGAAAGCGGATGGCAGTTGCGCATTGCGCTTTGAATACGGAGATTTAGACAGAATTGGAAATCTGAAAACAGACGATGACGTTGGTCTTGCACCAAGGCCAGAAAAGGAGAAACCATGAAAACACTGTCATATGTGAACTTTATCATTTCTATTTTATTTATGGCTTGCTACGCGTACCAGGCGGTCTACCTTGTGGCGGCGCTTTTAAAAAAGCAGAAAGTCTTCAAAGCGAAGAAGCTGCACCGCTACGGTGTGCTGATTGCCGCGCGCAATGAGGAAGCCGTCATTGCGCAGCTCATCCGCAGTGTGCGCGCACAGAAGTATCCCGAGGAGCTTATCGATATTTTTGTTGTGGCGGATAACTGCACGGACAACACCGCGCAGGCGGCGCGTGAAGCCGGGGCGGTCGTTTACGAGCGCCACAATACGTATGCCGTGGGCAAGGGCTATGCGCTGCGTTTCTTATTAGAAAACATTTTTAAGAATTTCGGCGAATATGCCTACGACGGTTTTTTTGTCTTTGACGCGGATAATATTCTGGATGAGAATTTTATCTCCGAGATGAATAACGTTTTTGACAACGGCTACAAGGTTGTCACGTCCTACCGCAACTCGAAAAACTTTGGCGACAACTGGATCAGCGCGGGCTACTCCATTTTCTTCCTGCGCGAAGCGACGCAGCTTAACCGCGCCCGTATGATGTTCGGTACCAGCAGCTGCGTTTCCGGCACCGGCTTTTTGTTCAGCAGCGAGATTGCACGCGAAAACGGTGGTTGGAAGCATTTCCTGCTGACGGAGGACTTTGAGTTCACCGTGGACCGCATTTTAAAGGACGACACGGTCGGTTACTGCGAAAACGCCATTATTTATGACGAGCAGCCCACGCGGCTTGGGCAGTCCTTTACGCAACGTGCCCGCTGGATTAAGGGCTATTTGCAGGTTTTCAGCCGATACGGCTTCAAAATGCTGAAAAAAACCGTTGTGGATGGCAGTTTTGCCTGCTTCGATATGATTATGAACAACATTCCGTGCCTTGTCTTGACCTGCGCTTCAATCGTGTTTAACGCGATTATGGTCGCGGCGGGCATTGTGACGCGCACGCCGGATATGGGCGTTTGTGTGCTTTCCGTGTGCAGCGGCATTTTCGGTTCTATACTGACACTGTGGTTCGTCGGCGGCATCACGTGCATCACGCAAAGAAAGCGCATCCGTGCATCGAAAAAAGCGATGTTCTTCGGTTGGCTGTTGTTCCCGCTGTTTATTTTCACCTATGCGATTGCAATGGTTTACGCGGTGTTTACGAACATTGAATGGAAGCCCATTCAGCACAAAGTGGCGCTTAGTGTGGAAGACCTGAACGACACTACCAAAAAATAGCACAAAATTGCACTCAAAAACAGGGCGTGATTTGCTATAATCTATATTTGCTTATAAACGGCACCTGTGATAAAATAGTAAGAGATTACTTTGTCACAAGTGCCGTTTTTTGCGGCAGTACAAATCCTGATTTTTCCCCAGAAGAAAGGAATGGTCACAAACATGGTCACACGCGTATTTGTGGAGAAAAGAAAGGGATTCGATGTTGAAGCACGCCACATGATGGCGGATCTTCGTCAGAATCTCGGCCTCAAGGCTATTGAGGACCTGCGTATTTTGAACCGCTATGATGTTTCCGGTCTTTCCGGCGAGGAGTTCGAGGCGGCAGCCCGCACGATCCTTTCCGAGCCGAATGTGGACAACGTGTACGACGAAAACTACAAGATCAGCAGCGAATATCACGTCTTCGCAACGGAGTTTTTGCCCGGTCAGTACGACCAGCGTGCGGATTCCGCTTCCCAGTGCGTACAGCTCTTGACGCAGGGCGAGCGCCCGCAGGTCGCTTATGCAAAAGTGATCGCCGTTAAGGGCGACCTTTCCGAAGAGGAAATGGAGAAGATTAAGAACTACATCGTGAACCCGGTCGAATCCCGTTTGGCATCGATGGAAAAGCCGGAGACGCTTGACATGAAGATTGACGTGCCGGCAGACGTTAAGCGCGTCACGGGCATGATCTCCTGGAGCGACGAGGAGCTTAGAGAATATTACGGCACCATGGGCTTTGCCATGACGTTTGAAGACCTCGCGTTCTGCCGCGATTATTTCCGCGACGAAGAGCACCGTGACCCGAGCGTGACGGAGCTGCGCGTGATTGATACCTACTGGAGCGACCACTGCCGCCACACCACATTCCTTACGCGTCTCAACAACATCGAGATCGAAAAGGGCAAGCTGAGCGGCGCCATCGAAAAGGCACTCGGCGAGTATTTTGCAGCCCGCGAAGAGCTGTATAAGGGCAAGGACAAGCCCGTTTCTCTCATGGACATGGCGGTCATCGGCGCGAAATACCTCAAAAAGCACGGCATGGTAGATGATCTGGACGAAAGCGACGAGATCAACGCCTGTTCCATTGAAGTGCCGGTCACGATCGACGGTAAGACCGAGCAGTGGCTCGTGCAGTTCAAGAATGAGACCCACAACCACCCGACGGAGATTGAGCCGTTCGGCGGCGCGGCAACATGCCTTGGCGGCGCGATCCGCGACCCGCTCTCCGGCAGAGCGTATGTTTATCAGGCGATGCGCGTTACCGGCAGCGGCGACCCGACTGTTCCGTTTAAGGATACGATGAAGGGTAAGCTGCCCACAAGAAAGATTACTACCGGCGCTGCGGCGGGTTATTCCTCCTACGGCAACCAGATCGGCCTTGCGACCGGTCAGGTCACGGAGCTTTATGACCCCGGTTATGTTGCAAAGCGCATGGAGATCGGCGCGGTCATCGGCGCATCTCCGAAGGCGAACGTCAAGCGCTTCGAGCCGAAGCCCGGCGATATCATTGTGCTGCTCGGCGGCGCAACGGGCCGTGACGGCTGCGGCGGCGCAACGGGTTCCTCCAAGGCGCATACGCTCGAATCCATCGAGGTTTGCGGCGCAGAGGTGCAGAAGGGCAACCCGCCGACCGAACGCAAAATTCAGCGTCTGTTCCGTGATCCGGAGGTTTCCACGCTCATCAAGCGCTGCAACGACTTCGGCGCGGGCGGCGTGTGCGTCGCCATCGGCGAGCTTGCACCGGGCCTTGAGATTGATTTGAACAAAGTCCCGAAGAAGTACGAGGGCCTCGACGGCACCGAGCTTGCGATTTCCGAATCGCAGGAGCGTATGGCGGTCGTGCTCGACCCGAAGGATGTGGAGAAATTCCGCGCCAAGGCGCAGGAGGAAAATCTCGACGCGCAGGTCGTGGCCATCGTCACCGAAGAGCCGAGACTCAAGATGGAGTGGCGCGGCGACCGCGTAGTCGACCTGAGCCGTGCATTCCTCGATACGAACGGTGTGACGCAGAACGCAGACGCGTTCATCACCGCACCGGATGAAACAAAAAATTACCGCAACGCCGTACCGGCTTGCCTTGAAAACAAATCGCTGGACGAGGCGTTCGCAGAGAACCTCTCCCGCCTCGAGGTTTGCGGCCAGAAGGGCCTTTCCGAGCGTTTCGACGCTTCCATCGGCGCAGGCACCGTTTTGATGCCGTTTGCCGGTAAGTATCAGCTGACGCCGGAAGACGCCATGGTTGCGAAGATTCCGCTGCTCACGGGTGAGACCGATGACGCCACCGCCATGGCTTACGGCTATATTCCGGGTATTGCACGCTTCTCGCCGTTCCACGGCGCGGCATACGCCGTTGTGGAGAGTCTCTCGAAGCTCGCAGCTGTCGGCGCAGATCCGATGAAGTCCCGCTTGACGTTCCAGGAGTACTTCGAGCGCCTGCACGATAAGCCGGAGCGCTGGGGTAAGCCTGCCGCAGCTCTGCTCGGCGCACTCACCGCGCAGCTGAACCTCGGTCTGCCGTCCATCGGCGGCAAGGACAGTATGTCCGGCTCCTTTGAAGACCTCGATGTCCCGCCGACGCTTGTCAGCTTTGCGGTGACGATGACGAAGGCCAGCAAGACGATCTCCGGCGCGTTCAAGAACGCCGGCAACTACGCCGTGCTGCTGCCGATTCCGGAGGACAAGGAAACCGAGCTCCCGAACTGGGAAGCTTTGAAGGCATACTACAAGAACGTGCTTGCAAAAATCGCGGACGGCTCTGTTCTTTCCGCACACGTCGTCAAGGAAGGCGGCGCGGCTGCTGCCGTTGCGAAGATGGCGTTCGGCAACAAGCTCGGCTTCAAGTTCGAGAAGACTGCCGAAAACGCAGAGCTGCTTTTTGCCCCGAAGGCCGGCGCACTCGTCGTGGAAGTTCCGGCAGATGCGCTTGAGAGCGTCAAGAATACATTCGACGCTGTTGTGCTCGGCACCGTTACCGATACGGCAAAGATTGAGTTGAACGGCAAAGCGCTCGACTTGGACGACCTCATTGAGACCTGGAACGGCAAGCTCGAAAAAATCTTCGCGAATAAAGCGGAGACCGTCGCCGTAGAATATGATGTGCCGCTCGATAACCACAAGTACACCGGCTCCCCGGTCATCCGTGTCGCAAAGCCGAAGGTATTCATCCCGGTATTCCCGGGTACCAACTGTGAGATCGACACGAAGCGTGCGTTTGAAAAGGCGGGCGCAGAGACCGAGATCCTTGTTGTGCAGAACCTCTGCGCAAAGGACATCGAATACACCATCGACCGCATGGAAAAGGCAATCCGCTCCTCCCAGATCATCATGATCCCGGGCGGCTTCTCCGGCGGCGACGAGCCGGAGGGCTCCGGCAAGTTCATCGCGACAACGTTCCGCAATCCGAAAATCGCACAGGCGGTCACGGACTTGCTCGACACGCGCGACGGTCTTGTGCTCGGCATCTGCAACGGCTTCCAGGCGCTCATCAAGCTCGGTCTTGTCACCTACGGCAAGATCGTGGACCTCAAGGACGACGATCCAACCTTGACGTTTAACACGCTCGGCCGCCACGTTTCCCGCATGGTCTACACGCGCGTGACAAACACGAAGTCTCCGTGGCTCTCCGGCGTCAACGCAGGTGATGTCTTCGCCATCCCGGTCTCCCACGGTGAGGGCCGCTTTGTAGCGGATGACGCAGCGCTGAAAAAGCTCATCGAAAACGGCCAGATTGCCACGCAGTACACCACGCCGTGCGGCAAGGTGAGCGGTGACATCACATGGAACCCGAACGGCTCCGTGTGCGGCATTGAGGGCATCACAAGCCCGGACGGCCGCGTCTTCGGCAAGATGGGCCACAGCGAACGCAAGGGCGAAAACCTCTACTTTAACGTGCCGGGCGAAAAGGATCAGCAGATCTTTGAGAGCGGCGTGCGTTACTTCAAGTAATAAAAGGCAGAAACGCCTTATAAAATTCCGGTATGCGCGGGCAAAATGCTGCCCGCGCAGCCGCGTATAAGGACAATTTGGTTATGGACATTTTACAGAAAAGAACATGGGCGCAGATCGACCTCGACGCGGCGGCGCACAATTTTAAGGAAATTCGCCGCTATGTCGGCAACCGGTCGATGGTCTGCTGTGTGATTAAGGCAGATGCCTACGGGCACGGCGCGGTGCGCATGGCAGAGGAATACGAAGCCCTCGGCGCAGACTGGCTGGCGCTTTCCAACATTGAGGAAGCCTTGCAGGTGCGTCGTGCGGGCATCAAGCTGCCGCTGCTCGTGCTGGGCTATACCCCGGCGGAAGCCGCAGACGTGCTTGCCGAAAACGACATTGCGCAGTGCGCGTATTCTGCAGAATACTGCGCGGCGCTCTCCGAAAACGCCGTAAAAAGCGGCGTTAAGGTGAAGATTCACGTCAAGGTCGATACCGGCATGAGCCGCCTCGGATTCTATTTTCAGGACATTGAGCGCGACAAGGAGGCCGTAAGCGTTGTGGCAGAAGCGTGCCGCCGCCCGGGGCTTATCCCGGAGGGCATCTTCACGCATTTTGCCGTGGCGGATGGTGGCGAGAATGGCAAGGCATTTACCTTGAAGCAGTTCTCGTGCTTTATGGCGCTCATCGCGGAGCTTGAAAAGCAGGGCGTCACGTTTAAAATTCACCACTGCGCGAACAGCGGTGCAATCCTCGATTACCCCGAGATGCACCTCGATATGGTGCGTGCGGGCGTGATTTTATATGGCATGGAACCGTCGCTCAGCGTGGAGCATCACGCGGATTTCCGCCCGGTGCTCAGCCTGCACTCCGTCATTTCGCACGTGAAGGAGATTGAGCCCGGATCGGACATCAGCTACGACCGCACATTCACCGCAAAGGAACGCATGCGCGTCGCGACCATTCCGGTCGGCTACGCGGACGGCTACTCCCGCAGGCTTTCGAACCGCGGCAGTGTGCTCATTCACGGCACGCGCTGCCCGATTTTAGGTAAAGTCTGCATGGACCAGTGCATGGTGGATGTTTCCGCCGTGCCGCAGGCGAAGGTAGGGGACACCGTAACGCTCATTGGCCGCGACGGCGAGGATGAGATCACCGCGGCGGAAATTGCCGGCATCATGGAGACAATCCACTATGAAGTGGTGTGCGACATCTCAAAGCGCGTCACACGCGTCTACATGAAAAACGGCAAAGAAGTCAGTGTTCTGGACTGTATTTTGGACAAATATTGATTGTAAAGCAGCGGCTTTTGGCTCCGTTCAGCCGGGTCGCTGTTTTAAATTTATAGTGATTTGAAAGGGTGAAAGTGATGGAAAAGCTTTTAAAGCTGCGCGATGAAATGAAAGAGGATTTGCTGCACGGTTCTATTTTCCCGTTCTGGGAGCAATATACCATCGATCACGAAAACGGCGGCTTTTACGGCGCCGTGACGGTTGATAAGGTTATTCACAAGGACGCGTCCAAGGGCCTCGTGCTGAATGCACGTTTGCTGTGGACATTTGCGGGCGCGTACCGCATTTTCGGCGACGAGAAGTATAAGGAGCTCGCCGACCGCGCGTTTAACTACATCGTTGAGCGCTTCTGGGACCACAAAAACGGCGGTGGTTTCTGGATGCTGCATGCAGACGGCTCTGTGGAAGACGACACGAAAATGACCTACGGCCAGGGCTTTTTGCTGTATGCGTTCTCCGAGTACGTCCGCGCAACGGGCAGCGAAGAAGCACGCAGATATGCCGATATGACGTATGATTACATCGAAAACGAGTGCAAAGAGGGTAACTATTACCTTGAAAACGCACGCGGCACGGGCAGCAGCAACGGTGCCATTACGGAGGCGGGCAACCTTTCCATGAACACGCACATCCACATTCTGGAGCCGATGACGTGCTACTTCCGTATTCGCCACGATGCCTGCGTGGAGGAGAGCCTTGTGAACCTCATCGAGATCACCGCACGCAGAATTTACGACACCGAGCACCACCATTTTGTCATGTTCTTCAACGATAAAATGGAGCCGCTGCCGGGCGAGGTTTCGTTCGGCCATGACATTGAGGGCTCCTGGCTGTTGACGGAAGCTGCCGAAGTGCTCGAAAAGTACGGCGCAGATAAAGCCCGTGCGGAAAAGCTCCTTGAGGAAGCGAAGGAGGTCGCCATCAATATGGTGAACTTCACGCTGAGCCACGGCATGGATACGGACGGAGGTCTGTTTGACGAGGGTCACGAAGAAGGCGGCATCGCTGTGCCGAATAAGGTATGGTGGGTGCAGGCGGAAGCCGTTGTCGGCAGCGTGAACGCATGGCAGATTACGGGTGACGAGAAGTATCTCGATTCCGCGCTGAAGAGCTGGGCATACATCAAAGCCGAAATCATCAACGGCCCGGCAGGCGAGTGGTTTGCAAGCGGTAAAAATTCCCCGGACGAGGAAAATTCGCACCTGCTGTGCGGCCCGTGGAAGTGCCCGTACCACAACGCCAGAGCCGCGTTTGAAATTTACGAGCGCTGCGAGGCACTGGAAAAGTAAACAGCAACAGCAAAGCCCTGCCGAGAAAATTCCCGGCAGGGCTTTTTGTCATGTTAACGCAAGCTTACAATACAAAACGGCCGCTCTCCGAATACTCGAAAAGCGGTCGCTTTCTTATTTATTCAGTAATTCGTCAACCTCGACGGGTTCCAGCTCTTTTAATGCCGGGTGGTCGGTCAGCGTTTTCAGCATGCGCCAACCGAAATGATCTTCTTCCAAATTCTCCGGCACGGGGCGAAAGCCGAAATCAAGGTACAGCTTTGCGGCGACCCACGTGGTGGTCTGGGTGGGCACGAACAGCTCTTTGTAGCCGAGCGCCTGCAAACGGTGCAGCGTGTGCGCGATGAGCGGGCGGGAAAGTCCCTTGCCTTGCGCGTCGCGGCTTACGGAAACCCAATGCAGCCAGCCACCGGGCAGCTTTTCATCGAAAAACGCCGTTGCGGTCGCAACCTTCTTGCCGTTCGGGTCGACGATGAAGAACATTCTGTCGGGCAGAACGTCTTCGTGCTTGCCGTAGTAGCGCTGCCACGCGTCCACGCCTTCCTCAAAAGTCGAAAACTCTTTCGCCGATTTTTCAATCTCAATCCACGTATCGCGGTCGCCGGGGGTGTAGGTTGTGAACGAATACCCCGCGGGCAGATCGTAATGCGGAATTTCCGTTTCCGTCGGCATGGTCATGAACAGATGGTAGTACTTCAAACGGCTGTCGTGATTATCTAAATGTAAAGAAGCTAAGTCTTTCATAGATTTGATTATGAATTAGGATTCATTTCTGCCGCAGCATTTCTTGTATTTCTTGCCGCTGCCACACGGGCACGGGTCGTTTCTGCCGGGCTTTTTGCCGTTTTTGCGCACCGGCTGCTTGACGGCCGGCGTATCGGAGGATGTTGTGCCGGTCTCCTTGGCGACGGCTTCACGCTTCGGTGCTTCCGGCGTCTTCAGGCGCACAGTCAGAATCATGCGGGCGGTGTTTTCGCGGATCGTGTCGATCATCGCGTCAAACATGTCAAAGCCCTCTTCGCGGTATGCAATGACCGGGTCTTGCTGGCCGTAGGCGCGCAGACGGATACCCTTCTGGAGCTCATCCATCGCATCAATGTGATCCATCCACTGCGTATCGACGTTCTTCAGCAGCACCACGCGCTCCACTTCGCGAATGATCGGCGGGGTGAACGCCTTCTCACGCAGGTCGTAAAGCTTGTGCGCACGCTCCTTGAGAAAATCGATGACCGTTTGCTGCTCGAGATCCTCAAACGCCTGACCCTCATAGTGCAGCTCATCCGGATTGACCATCCAGCCGAGGTAGTGGTCGCGCAGACCGCGGAGATCCCAGTCGTCGTGCAGGGTGTTCTCCGGCAAGAAGCGCTTGACGTTCGCTTCGATGGCCTGATCAATCATGGACATAATCTGCGGCTTCACGTTGTCGCCGTTCAGCACACGGTCACGCTGCTCATAGATGATCTCGCGCTGGCGGTTCATCACGTCGTCATACTGCAGAACGTTCTTACGAATGGCAAAGTTTCTGCCCTCGACCTTCTTCTGTGCGTTTTCGATGGTGTTGGAGAGGATAGACGCTTCGATCGGCATGTCCTCGTCCACATTCAGGCGGTCCATAATGGTCTGGATGCGGTCGCCGCCGAACAGACGCATGAGGTCGTCTTCAAGAGAGATGTAGAAGCGGCTCTTACCGGGATCGCCCTGACGGCCCGCACGGCCGCGCAGCTGGTTATCGATACGGCGAGATTCGTGGCGCTCCGTGCCGATGATGTACAGGCCGCCGAGCTTGCGAACTTCCTCTGCCTCCGGCGCAATCTCCGCTTTGTATTTTTTATTGAGCTCCGCAAATGTCTTGCGGGCATTCAAAATCTCTTCATCGTCCGTGTAGCCGTAGGCGGAAGCCTCGCCGATGAGCTCCTCGGAGAACTGCATGCGGCGCATTTCGGCACGCGCCATGAACTCTGCGTTACCGCCGAGCAGAATATCCGTACCACGGCCGGCCATGTTCGTTGCGATGGTCACGGCGCCCTTACGGCCTGCCTGTGCGACGATTTCGGCTTCTTTTTCATGGTACTTTGCGTTCAGCACTTCGTGCTTGATGCCGCGGCGCTTCAGCATGGCGCTGAGTTGCTCGGATTTTTCAATCGTGATGGTACCGACCAGCACCGGCTGGCCTTTTTCGTGGTGCTCGATGATGTCGTTGATAACGGCATTGAACTTGCCCTTTTCGGTTTTGTAAACAACGTCCGGGCAGTCTTCACGAATCATCGGCTTGTTTGTCGGAATCTCTACAACGTCCAGTTTGTAAATTTCGCTGAACTCGGATTCTTCGGTCATGGCCGTGCCGGTCATGCCGGAGAGCTTGTTGTAAAGGCGGAAGAAATTCTGGAACGTGATGGTTGCAAGCGTTTTGCTTTCGCGCGCGATTTTCACGCCTTCCTTCGCTTCGATGGCCTGGTGCAGACCTTCGTTGTAGCGTCTGCCGTACATCAGACGGCCGGTGAATTCATCAACGATGATAACTTCGCCGTCGCGCACGACGTAATCGATATCGCGCTGCATGATGCCGTTCGCCTTGATTGCCTGATTGATGTGGTGCTGAATGGTGATGTTGTCCGGGTCCGTGAGGTTTTCCAAGCTGAAGAACTGCTCGGCTTTTTTTACGCCGCGCTTGGTGAGCGTTGCGGTCTTCTGCTTTTCGTTGATGATATAATCGTAATCCTCGTAGATCTCGTCATTGTCTTCCTTTTCGTTCGTCTCCGCCACGCGGATGGGGCGCAGGGTCTTTGCGAAGCGGTCGGCGACGTTGTAAAGCTCCGTGGACTGCTCGCCCTGACCGGAAATGATGAGCGGGGTACGCGCCTCATCGATGAGGATGGAGTCCACCTCGTCCACGATGGCAAAGTTATGGCCGCGCTGCACCTTGCGCTCCTTGTAGGTGACCATGTTGTCACGCAGGTAGTCAAAGCCGATCTCATTGTTTGTTGCGTATGTGATGTCGCAGGCGTAGGCTTTTTTCTTTTCGTCCGGCTCCATGCCGGGGATGGCAAGGCCTACGGTGAGGCCGAGGTAGTTGAACACACGCGCCATCATTTCGCCCTGATATTTTGCAAGGTAATCGTTGACGGTGACGATGTGCACACCCTTGCCGCTTAAAGCGTTGAGGTACGCCGGGAGGGCAGCGGTGAACGTCTTGCCTTCGCCGGTCTTCATCTCGGCGATGCGACCCTGATGCAAAATGATGCCGCCGATAATCTGTACCGGGAACGGCTTGATGGAGAGCACGCGCCACATGGCTTCGCGGCACGTTGCAAACGCTTCGGGCAGGATGTCGTCAAGGGAAGAGCCGAGGGAGAGGCGCTCTTTCAACACGGCGGTCTGGCCCTTCAGCTCCTCATCTGTCATTTTTGTGTATTTGTCATCGAGCGCGAGCACCGCTTGCTTAAGCGGTTCAATGCGCTTTAATTCTTTCTTGCTGTAGCTGCCGAACAGCTTTGTGAGTAGGTTCATGGTTCGGGAACACTTTCCTTTCTTTCGCGCGGATTCCCCGCGCGCGGCATATAAATCAGTATAGCATGGAACAGCATAAAAAAGCAAGCGATAGGGGCATATTCATGAAAACTTTATAGGTGATCAAAAAGAAGCGCATTTTAAAACGCAAAAACGGCAGTGCAATTCGAGAAAAACAGCAAAATACAGGATAGCCTTAGCCGAAATGCACAAAAAACTCTTTTTTTCCAAATCATAAACAGCTTATGAACAAAATGTGACTTTTTATTCGGTTTTCTCTTGATTTTCGCAAAATTAGAGGCTATACTATAGGTAACAATTCCTGTTTTTCCGATGTGTGCAAACCATAACTGGTCAAAAAAACGAAGAACAGGAAATTCTTTAATTTATAGGAGAGTGAACATCCTTGGACAAATTCTTCAAAATTTCCGAGCGTGGCTCGAACGTCCGCACAGAGATCATTGCCGGTCTCACGACGTTCTTCGCGATGGCTTACATCGTAGTCACGAACCCGAATCAGATTGTTAGCTTCAACCATCTGGCTCCGGATGCCGACCCGGCCTTCCAGCAGATTTGGAACGCTGTGTATGTCGCATCCATTCTGGCAGCAATCATCGGTACGCTGCTGATGGCTCTGTATGCGAAGATGCCGTTTGCACAGGCTTGCGGCATGGGTCTGAACTCCTTCTTCTTCGTATCCTTCATTCTGCCGGAAATCATCTCCGGCGGCGACGTCATCAAGGGCTACCATGCAGGCCTCGTCATCATTCTGGTTTCCGGTATTGTCTTCCTGCTGTTCTCTGTCACGGGTCTCCGTGTCAAGGTTGCAAAGGCTCTTCCGGACTGCCTCAAGAAAGCAATCCCGGCCGGTATCGGTCTGTTCATCGCTTTCCTCGGCTTCCAGAATGTCGGCATCATCCAGACTAACCAGTACACGCTCGTTCAGTTCGTCGATATCCACGGCGCACTGAAGGCAGGCGCATTCTTTGCGGATGTTGAAGGTGCAAAGGCATTTATGCCGGCTATCCTCGCATTCCTCGGTCTGCTCGTCATTGCAATTCTTGAAAAGCACAACGTCAAGGGCGGCGTGCTCATCAGCATCGCAGGCATTTCCGTTCTGTACTATCTTCTTTCCGGCACGACCCCGACCTTCGACATGAGCCAGATCGGCCAGACCTTTAAGGATTTCGGCTCCATCGGCATCACCGGTGTGTTCCAGGCTGACGCTTGGAAGCGTGCGTTCACAGGCTCTGAGCTCGGCGGCATCTTCTCCGCAATCATGCTCATCGTTACGTTCTGCCTCGTCGATATGTTCGACACCATCGGCACCCTGTACGGCACCGCTTCTCAGGCAAACATGCTGGACAAGAACGGCGATCCGATCAACGTTAACCAGTGCATGACCAGCGACTCCGTTGCAACGGTTGCGGGCGCTGTTTGCGGTACTTCCACCTGCACCACGTTCGTTGAGTCCGCTGCTGGCGTTGGCGCCGGCGGCAGAACCGGCCTTACGAGCCTTGTTGTTGCAATTTGCTTCGCGGTTTGCCTGTTCCTCAGCCCGGTCGCTTCTCTTGTTCCGACCTGCGCTACGGCTCCGGCACTCATCTATGTCGGCGTTCTGATGATGAAGGGCTTCGCAAAGGTCGATATGTCCGACCTGCGCAGCGCGGTTCCGGCGTTCCTCGCTCTCATCATGATGCCGCTGACCTACTCTATCTCCAACGGTATCGGTATCGGCGCGATCGCTTATGTGCTCATCACGCTCTTCACCGGTAAGTACAAGAAGAACGACATCGGTATCACCATTATCGCTGCGCTCTTCGTCATTAAGTTTGTCTTTGTTACGATGTAATTCGTACATAAAACGAACTTTAGCTTGAGATAACATAAGAGGCGCTCGCTTGTGATTTTTCACGGCGGGTGCCTTTTTTCGTTTTATTGCGCGTTTTTGTCCTGCTATACTTTGGACATATCGGACGAGTAAAAGGAGCAGGCGATGAAACAGGCGGATAATTTGCTTTTAAACGCGTTGAAAGCAGCGATACATAACGAAAAAGCGGCGCTCGGTGTGCTGCCGCAGGAAACACAGACGGAGCTTTTGCGCCAGGCGGTGCGCCACGGCGTGCTGCCGCTTGTTCTTGATGCGTGCGGCAAGGCACTGAAAGCTGCGCGTCAAATGGCGTTTTGCCAAACGGCAGAGCAGATTTTGAAAACGCAGGTATTTTTACAGCTTTACAGCAAGCTGCGCGAAATGAAATTGCATCCGCTCGTGCTGAAAGGCCCGGTGTGCGCTGCGCTGTACCCGAAGCCGGAGCTGCGGCTGTTTTCGGATGTCGATTTACTGGCGGTTTCGGGTGAATTTGACCGCACACGCAATGTTTTATTGCGGCTCGGCTGTCGCACAGCAGGGGAGAGTATCGATCCGCTTGAACAGACATTTTACCTGCCCGGCAGTCCGCTCGTTTTAGAACTGCACGGCGCGGCGTTCCCGGAAAACGATGCGTACGGGCACATGAACGCCTTTTTTGCGCATGAAAAGCTGCGCACGGAAACCGTTTCCGTGCAGGGCGAAGAAATTTATACGTTTGGCGCGAACGAGACGTTTTTGTACCTTTTGTGCCACAGCTTAAAGCACTTTCTGCACGGTGGGTGCGGCATCCGCGCGGTGTGTGATTTGCTGTTGTTTGCCGAAAAGCATGAACAGGAGCTTGACAAACTGTATTTGCGCCGCTGCTGCGAAAAGCTTTCGGCACTCGAATTTTTGACGGCGCTCTTTGAAATCGGCGAGAAATATCTCGGCTTTGAGAAAACGGAAAGCTTAGCGCTGCTTCGCGTGCACCCTGCGCCGGATGAGACTGCGCTTTTAGAGGATATTTTGGCAGGCGGCGTGCACGGTGCGGCAGAAAAGAGCCGCTTGCACAGTGCGAACATGACGCTGCACGCGGCGGCTGTGCAGAATGCAGGAAAACGCGAGCGCTTTTCCGTGCTGCGTGCGGCGTTCCCCTCTGCAAAAGCGCTGCATTGCGCGCCGCATAGCTTGCCTGCCGCATGGGGAAGGCGGCTTATACGCTACGGTAAGGAAAGCATTCAAAACCGTACGAGCCTTAGAAAAAGTGTCGAGATCGGCAAGCGGCGCGTGGCGCTCCTCAAAACATATCACCTCATAAAATAAGCCGGCGGCTGCGCCCAACTCGGGTACAGCCGCCGGTGCTTTATTTTTGATTAACGGATGCGGAACGTCTTGATCTCATACGGCTTGATGGTGAATTTGAATGTATCGCCTTCGACCGGGACATCCGTGAGCGCATTCTCCTGCAAGTCACACTCCGTAACGGAAGCGATGGGGCGGTTCCAATGCAGTTTTGTCGTTGTACGGGCGTTTTCACATTCGTACAGACGCACGATCACGCCGTTGCCGTCTTCCGCCTGCTTGACGGTTTCCAAAATGACGTTTTTGGCGTCCACACTCGCGAGAGAGTACGCTTCGCCTGCTATGCCGCCTGCGGTGGCGTGCACAGGCTGATTCAGGAAGTACGCCTGCGCTACGGTCTCCGCGCTGCGCCATGTTTCGGCGTGCGGGTAGAGCGCGTAGGTGAATACGTGCATCTCCTGATCGGCGACAGGATTCGGCTCTGTGCCGGATTTAATGAGCGTCAGCGCCATTTCGCCGTTGTGCACGGAGTGACCGTATTTGCAGTCGTTTAACAGGCTGATGCCGTAGTGACCCTCGGAAACATCGATCCACTTTTGGCCGCAGCTCTCAAAGCGTGCCTGATCCCAGCTCGTGTTCTGATGTGTTTTGCGCGTCACGTTGCCGAACTGAATCTCAAATGTTGCTTCGTCCGTGTGTACGTCCATCGGGAAGTGGACTTTCAGGAGGTGCTGGTGCTCTTTCCAGTCGACCGTTGTCTCAAAGTCGATGCGCGGGCACGCGGCGTAGAAGTGAATTTTCTGGCAGATGGCCGAACGGCTGACCTTGCGCTCAATCTCGAGAGTTGCGCGCACGGGGCCGCGTTCCGTCCATTCCATGCGCTGCACGATGCGCAGACGGTAAAGCTCATCACAAATGCGCTCCACACGTTTAGCGAGATACCTCATAGTTGCAACTCCTTTTCTATAGCGGTTTGGGGTTTTGTAAAGATTGGCGCTTTTGACTTGATTTTAGCATAATAAGGTACAGAAAATAAGATAAAATGCACAGATTTTTTTCGGCTTTTCACACATTAGAATTGTCTTTATGCACACGTCGCGTCGAAAATACAGAAAAACAAGTTATTTATGCACAGAACATAAAAAATAATTGAAAATCAGCGGAAAGTACGCTATACTAAATCTATAAATCAGAGCGTATTTTGAGAAAAGCAACGGTGGCTCAGCCCCGAAAACACCCGGAAAAACAGCGGTTTTGGAGTGCCGTATTCAAATCACATCACATAGAAAACAGAGGAAAAAATATGCGAAAAAAGGCTTGGATCCTTTTGCTTTTTGCCGCGCTTATTGCGCTGCTTTGCGCATGCAGCGATACGGCACAGCAACCGGAGACGGAAAAACCGAAAATACGTATCGGCGGCACAACGTATGCGCCGTATTTTTACCGCAATATCGGCGGCAACTATACCGGCATCGACGTGGAGATTGCCGAGGAAGCCTGTGCGCGTATCGGGTATGAGCCGATCTTCGTGGAGCTCGATATCGACAAAGGCTTTGAGCTTTTGGATGAAGACTATGTGGATTGCCTTTGGTGCTGCCTGACGATGGAAGGCAACGAAGATAAGTTTATTTGGGCAGGGCCGTATATGTACACGCAGCGCGTGGTCGTGGTGCCGGCGGACAGCGAGATTGAAACACTGGAAGACCTTGCCGGAAAGTGCGTGGCGGTGCAGGCCGGCTCTATAAGCGAGGAGATCATTTTAAAAGGGCTGAACCCGAATTTGCCGGAGATTACGGACCTTTCCACATTCAGCACGATGGGCGAGGTGTTTACTTCGCTGCGCAAGGGCTATGCGGATGCGGCCATCGGGCATGAAAGCTCGCTGAGATTATATACGGACGAATACCCGGACGGCTACCGCTACCTCAACATGAACATGTACAGCGACGCCGTGGGCGTGGCATTTAAACCGGACGGCGATGCAGTACTGGCGGAAAAGCTGACGCAGACGCTGCTTGAAATGCGCGAAGACGGCACAACGGCCGCTATTGTGAAAAAATATGGGTTGGATGCCAAAAAAAGCGTGAACGGAGGTACCGAATGATGCCGAAGTTCAAGGGAAAAACAAAACCGAAGCTCCATAAGCCGAGCATGGAAACGGTCATGCGGTGGATTGTCACGCTTCTTCTCGGCTTTGTTGTGCTGCTGCCGGTATTTGCAGGCGTAACACAGTATGAACAGAACAAGGCGAAAGCGGATGTTGAGGACGTACTCGCTTTTATGCAGACGAACTGCCGTAAGTACGACAACTACCGCTTGGCCAATACCACCGAAGCGCTGCAGGATATTTTGACCAAAGTCAAAACACTGACGGTGTACCGTTACGAAGAGGAAGATGCGCTTTTAAACGAAAACCGCTTACAGCACTATGCGAAATTTCAGTATTTGACCGGCATTTTTGTTTTGGATGAAAATTTCTCCGTGCTGGCTCATTACGACAAAGCGGGCAAGGATGAAAGCCTGCTGCTCAGCCAGATAATAGGGGACAAAAATGCGGCGGATATTTTGAACTATCCGCAGAAAACCTATGCCGACCAGATCTGTATAAACGACAATACGTATAACTACGCCATTTCCGCACGGCAGGATAAACCGGGCCTCGTTATTTGCTATACGGATGTCACGCGCTTTCAAAACGATAAAAATGAGCTTTCTCTCTCCACTATGCTGGATGCTGAAATGTTCCGGCAGGATGTGACCGTCGTCATCACGGACGGCATGCGCGTTATCAGCACGAATTGCGAGCAGCTGGAGAACACGCTTGTGCAGTATTATCCTATTGCTGACGTGCTCGTTGGAGGGGAGCAACTTACACCGGACACATTACTGCAATTAAAAAACGACAGCGGCACATGGTACGGTATGTTCACCCAGTACAGAGATTATTATTTGTATGCCTTTTTCCCGAGTCGCGTAGTCTACGCAAGTCGCCGCGGTTGGATGCTGCTGTTTACGGCAATCTATCTGTTTTGCGGCATGGGGTACCTTATTTGGCGGCAGTACAGTAAAAAGCGCCGCTTACTGCGTATGGAAAAAGAATACCACCTTGTCAGCGCCATTTCGAGCATCTACCTGTCAAACCTGCTCATTCACCCGCAGGACGATACATGGGAGCCCGTTGTGCAAAGTGAGCGCATGAAAGCAATCACAAACGGTGTTTTAAGCGCAAAAGCCATGCTGGAAAAGTTTGACACCGAGTGCGTAGCCGAGGCGTACCGGGAGGAATTCCGTGCGTTTACGGACCTCGATACCGCTCAGCAGCGCTTAGAGGGCAAGGCTTTTGACGGCTTCACAATGGAAAATGTGGAGGGCAAGTGGTACCAGCTGCTTCTTGTGCCGCAGCGCCGCTTTACGCACCGGGAAAAGCCGAGTTCACTCATGCTTTTGTTCCGCGATGTTTCGAAGCAAAAGGAGCGCGATATGGAATATCAGGAAAACCTGCGCCGCGCAGCAGAGGAAGCTACCCTTGCAAACGCCGCCAAAACGGATTTCCTGCGCCGCATGAGCCATGACATCCGCACGCCGATCAACGGCATCCGCGGCATGGTACAGATTGCCGACCGTTTCCCGAATGACACGAAAAAGCAGGCGGAATGCCGCGAAAAAATTATGCGGTCTTCGGATTTTCTTTTAGAGCTTGTAAACGATGTGCTCGATATGAGCAAGCTGGAATCCGGCGAAATGCAGCTTGAGGAAGTGCCGTTCAATTTGAACGAGCTGCTGCACGATGTGGGCACGCTGCTCTCCACGCAAGCGCAGGCGCGCGGTATTACGTGTACCCTCACAATGGAAGATAAGCGCGAAAAGCATGTCATCGGTAGCCCGCTGCATTTAAGACGGATCTTTCAAAACATCGGCGGCAACGCCATCAAGTATGGCAGAGCCGGCGGCTATGTACATGCTACGTGCAGCATTGTTTCACAAACAGAGAACACCGTTCGCTACCGCTTTATCTGTGAAGATAACGGCTGCGGCATGAGCGAAGAATACCAAAAGCATATGTTTGAGCCGTTCTCGCAGGAAAATTCCGGTGCACGCACTACGTATCAGGGTACGGGGCTCGGCCTTTCCATCGTGAAAAAACTCGTGGATGCCATGGGCGGCACCGTCACCGTGGTCAGCGAAAAGGGCGTGGGCACCACATTCATCACGGAGATTCCGCTGAAGCTCGACCCCGCGGCGTCTGATGCCGAAAAGCCGGAGGAAGAGATCGACACCACCGTGTTCCGCGGGCTGCATGTACTGCTTGTGGAGGATAACGAAGTAAACATGGAGATTGCGGCGTTCCTGCTTGAGGACAGCGGCGCCGAGGTCACAAAAGCATGGAACGGCGCAGAGGGCCTGGAGAAATTCAAAGCCTCGGCCCCGGGTACGTATGATCTCATCTTAATGGACATCATGATGCCCGTGATGAACGGTTTGGAGGCGGCAGAGAAAATCCGCGCGCTCGACCGCCCGGATTCGGAGACCGTGCCGATCTTCGCCATGACGGCAAACGCGTTTTCCGACGACGCCGCCCGCAGCCGCAAAGCCGGTATGAACGAGCACCTCACAAAGCCGCTCGACCTTGAAAAGATCACAAAAGCGGTGCGCAAATATTGCAAGAAAAACAGCCGATAAAAGCCATAAAACGGCGGCGTGCCTTTAAAAGCGGTTGCGCCGCCGTCTTTTTATGGGCTGCAGTGTGCCTGTTTCTACCAAAACACCAATGTGCAGAAATTTCATAAATTGATTCTGAAAATAAGATGAATTCCTGTGGGAATTTTCTCCGCATGAAGGTTGAAATCATAGTGTTGATATGATAAAACAATGGCGCGAATTTTGCAATTCTGGCGCTCTATGCAGAAAATGAGAATTTTGGACGCGGTTTTCGCATTTTAAACATATAAAACTGCTCGATTATACGAAAAGCAGCATAAATATACGAAATACGAAGCTCGGTTTAGAAAGGGAGGACGTTCCATGGCTTATATGCGACTTGGCGATCTGCTGATTGCGGCAGGTGCCATTACGCAGGAGCAGCTTGAAGAAGCGCTGACCATTCAAAAGCAGAAGAAAGAACGTCTCGGCGACGTTCTGATTGAAAGTAATATCATCACGGAACGGCAGCTCATTGAAGCACTGCAAATGCAGCTCGGCGTCGATTTCATCGATTTAACGGCGATCTCCATTCCGTTGGAGCTCGCCAAATTTGTGCCGCGTGCCATCGCGAAAAAATACAATGTGGTGCCGGTAAAGCTTGTAAAAGACGAGCTCTTTGTTGCCATGAGCGATCCGTTGAACTTCGTTGCGCAGGAAGAGATTAAGGCCGCTTCGCATAAGCGCGTTGTGCCGATGATCTCCACGCGCCGCGCGACCGAGCAGGCCATCGGCACATTGTACGGCAGCGAAGGCACGGCCCGCGCCATTGAAGAAATGAAGCGAGAAGTCGGTACATCCACGCCGGATATCGTGCCGGTGCAGATGAACCAGACGGATGCCGGCAACGCGTCTGCCGCGCCGACGATCCGCTTTGTAAATTCCGTCATTGAGCGCGCCTTTTTGGAGCGCGCGAGCGACATCCACCTTGAGCCGCAGGAGGGCGAAATGGTGGTGCGCATGCGTATCGACGGCATTTTGAGAAAGATTTTGACCGTGCCCGCGAATTTGCAGAGCAACGTTATTTCCCGCCTGAAAATCATGGGTGGCATGAATATTTCCGAGCGTAAGATCCCGCAGGACGGCCGTGCCATGGTGCAGGTGCGTCACCACGAGATCGACCTGCGTATCTCGTCCATGCCGACGATCTACGGCGAAAAGATTGTTTTGCGTTTGCTCGATAAATCCGGGCATACGATCACGAAGCAGTCCATCGGCCTTGAGAGCGCAGACCTGCAAAAGTATGATGCGCTGCTCAAAAACAGCAGCGGCGTGATTTTGATTGTGGGCCCGACCGGTTCCGGTAAATCCACGACGATGTGCGCCATGCTGCAGGAGCTTGCAAATGAGGAAACGAACCTCATGACGCTGGAGGACCCGGTGGAATACAATATTCCGGGCGTTAACCAGTGCCAGATCAACGAAAAGACTGGCATGACGTTTGCGGCAGGACTGCGCGCCATCTTGCGTCAGGACCCGGATGTCATTTCCGTCGGTGAGATTCGCGACGGAGAGACGGGCGCCATTGCCATTCGTGCTGCTATTACGGGCCATTTGGTGCTTTCTACTTTGCATACGAACGACGCCGTTTCTGCCATCGACCGCCTGGTCGATATCGGCGTGGAGCCGTACCTCATTTCCAGCGCGCTGCGCGGCGTCATCTCCCAGCGCCTTGTGCGCAAGGTCTGTCCGCACTGCAAGAAGGCGTATAGGCCGGAGGCGGAGGAGCTTGCCATGCTCGGCCTGCCGGAGGACGCCAACGTGCAGTTCTACCGCGGCGAGGGCTGTCAGGAGTGCTACCACACCGGCTACAAGGGTCGCCGTGCCGTCTTTGAAATCTTCATGCTCAACGGGCGCATTCGCCGCATGGTTACAGAAGGCGCAAAGTACGATGCGCTTTTAAGGGCAGCAGTGGAGACGAACTTTGTCACGATGCGCGAAAATTGCCGTAACCTTGTTTTGCGCGGCGAGATCAGCGCAGCGGAAGCCGCGCGCGCCATCAATTCCACAGCGGATTGACATTCTGCTGAAAATCTGTTGAAAACTTGCTCATAACTTTCGGAAAGGACGCAGTCGCCGCGTTTCGGCGATGGTTTTAATATGCTTGAAATCAGCGAAATCATCGCGCAGGCGCAGCAAAAAGGCGCTTCCGATATTCATATTGTCACCGGCCTGCCGGTGAAATGCCGCATAGACGGCAAGGTGCAGAACCTCACGGAGAAAGTCCTCACGTGGGAAGACTGCGAATACTACGCAAAATGCCTTGCGGGCGACCTTTTCCACGAGATCGAATGCATCGGCGAGCTTGATTTGGCGCGGACGTTTCCGTGCGGAGCGCGAACCAGAATCAATCTGTTCCGCCAGCAGGGGGCGGTTTCGGCGGCGATCCGTATTTTGGCGGATACCATCCCGGAGATCGAGGCGCTGAATTTGCCGCCGGTCGTTTCCGAATTCCCGGAGTACCGCAGCGGCATCATTTTAGTCACGGGTGAAACGGGTTCCGGCAAATCCACGACGTTGGCGGCGATTTTAAATCGCATCAACCATACGCGGCGCAGCCACATCATCACGCTGGAAGACCCGATCGAGTACATCTACGAGCCGGATCAGTGCATCATCAACCAGCGCGAGATCGGCAAAGACACCAGAAGCTACGCAGACGGCCTGCGGTCTATCCTGCGTGAGGACCCGGACGTTATCCTCATCGGCGAGATGCGCGACCTCAATACCATTGAGACCGCATTGACGGCGGCGGAAACGGGCCACCTGGTCTTCGCCACCCTGCACACAAACTCCGCGGCGGATTCCGTTGACCGCATGGTGAACGTGTTCCCGGAGGGGCAGCAGCGTCAGATTCGATTGCAGCTTTCCACTACGCTGCGTGCGGTGCTTTCGCAGCAGCTGTTGCCGAAGCGCGTGGGCGGTCGGGCGGCGGCGTGCGAAGTCATGATGGTGAACAGCGCCATCAAGAATTTAATCCGCGAGGGTAAGACCCCGCAGATTGACAGCTTCATTACCATGAACGCGCAGGACGGCAGCATTACGATGGATAATGCCCTGCTGAAAATGGTGCGCGAGGGCACCGTAACGTATGAAACGGCGCTCGGCTATGCCAGAGACCGAGAAGCGTTTTCCAAGGGAAGACGCGGCTGAATTTAGGAAGAAAGCGAGGGAGCGGGCTTGACGACCTACAAATACAAAGGGCTTTCCCCGGACGGCGCAAAGCTTTCCGGCGTCATCAAAGCGTATAACGAGTTTGAAGCGGTCGCGCAGCTGCGCGAGACCTGCTCCGTCATTACCAAAATAGAAGAAGTCAAAGAGACGCAGAGCTGGAACAAACAGATCGGCACGAAGAAAATCAAAGACAAGGAGCTTGCCATCATTTGCTCGCAGTTCGCCATCATTTTGACCTCCGGTCTGCCCATTGTGCGCTGTGTGGAGATGGTTGCGGCACAGGCGCGCACCAAAGAGCTGCAAAAAATGCTGAAAAAGGTCGCGGAGGACGTCTCCGGCGGTTATAGCCTTGCGCAAAGCTTTGAAAACAACGCTACGGGCTTTCCGACCACGTTTATTGAGACCGTACGCGCGGGCGAACAGTCCGGCACACTGGAAGAATGCTTTGAAAAACTACATAAATATTACGATAAAACCGCTAAAATGAAAGCGAAGATCATCAGCACGCTCACGTATCCGGCAATTGTCATTTGCGTCGCCGTCATCGTGTTCATCGTCATTATGGTGGTAGCCGTGCCGGCGTTTACAAGCGTGTTTCTGGAGCTCGGTACCGAGCTGCCGGGCATCACAAAGGGGCTCATCGCAACGTCGGATTTTCTCACGAACTACTGGTGGTCGCTTATTTTGATTGTGCTCGCGTTCTTCATCGGCAGGCTTCTGCTGAAAAAGAACGAAAAGGGGCGTGCGTTCCTTGCGGAAAACAAGCTAAAGCGCTCACCGCTCAAAAAAATGCACAGTCTGAACGCCGCTTCGCAGTTTGCAAGCACCATGAGCACCATGCTCACGGCGGGCTTGCCGATTACGAAAGCGCTGGAGGTCACGGCAAATGTGGCAGATAACTACATGTTCGCGGTGTCCATCCGCAAAGTGCGGCAGGGCGTGGAGCAGGGCCGCAGCCTGGTGGACTGCATGAACGAGATTCCGTATTTTCCAAAGCTGCTCACCGAAATGGTGGGCGTGGGCGAACGCTCCGGCAATATGGAAGAAACGCTCACCGTCATCGGTGATTACTTCGATAACGAAGTCTCGGTGTTCACGCAGCGGCTGCTCTCTATGTTAGAGCCGGCCATCACCATTGTTTTGGCGGTCGTCACCGTCATTTTGCTGCTGGCCGTTTACCTGCCGATGTTTACCATGTATGGCAGCATCGTTTGATTTATTTCGCTGTACCCCGTCGGCGATCCAACCCGAACCGACGGAATACATATATTTCGATGGTGAACCCCGAAAAGTACGTTTTTGGGGCGAGCAAAATTTCAATGAATTGGAGAATGGTTCCTATGATGAACAAAATGCGTAAGATGAAGAACAAGAAGGGCTTTACGCTCATGGAAATGCTGATTGTTGTTGCAATCATCGCAATCCTCATCGCTATTGCTATCCCGACCTTTGCTTCTTCTCTGAATAAGGCAAGAGTGGCAACCGACGAAGCGAATATCCGTGCAGGTTATGCTTCCGTTATGGCCGATGTTTTGACAAACGAGGGTGAAAACTCCGGTGAAACCGGTCAGACACCCAAAAAATATACGTTGAACACTGATGGTAGTGTTACTGCAGGTGATACTACAGGTGGTACTGCTTACACTTGCAAGGGTAATAACACCGATACTGAGGTTAAAGTCGGCGGCGCCAACGTTGGCGCTTGGAAGAAGGGCGCCAGTGTTACGTATGAATATAATTATGCTACTGGCAAAGTTACGATTACTGTTAAGTAATTTCTTTATCTAACTGCAAATTAACACAACTCACTGTTAAATGAACCGGATCTATTGAGGGGTCGGGGGTTGCGGCTCCCCTATGATCTGTTCTTTTGATTTTTCACTTTAGGTTTTCATAAAAAGGGGACGTAGTATGCTTTGGGTTTCACCCGCTCTCACGGTTTATATTTGTGTGCTTACGGGGATTCTCGGCGCGTGCATGGGAAGCTTTCTCAACTGCATGGCGTGGCGTATCGTTCACGGCGAATCTGTTTTACACGGGCGCTCGCACTGCGACGTCTGCGGCCACGTGCTCGGCGCGGGAGATTTAATTCCCGTTTTAAGCTACATCATGCACAAAGGCCGCTGCAAATACTGCGGCGCAAAGCTCTCTGCGGGACATGTCTTTGCGGAAGTGTTAACGGCGCTTACGTTTTTGCTGCTCGTGCTAAAATATGATATTTCGCTCCAAGCCCTTGAATACATTTTGCTGGCGTGCCTGCTGCTCGCCGTTGCATTCACGGATTTGGAGGGGTATATGATCCCGGACCGTTTCATCGTGACGGGGATCGTCGTGCGTGTTGTTTTCCTGTTTTTGCAGGGGAACGTGCTCGAAAACCTCATGGATGCGCTGCTCGGCGGCTTCGCCGTTGGCGGCGGTTTACTGCTCATCGTGCTCTTATACGAAAAAGTGCGCCAAAAGGAAGCCATGGGCGGCGGCGATATTAAACTGCTGTTCCTCACCGGCCTGTTTCTCGGCTGGCAGCGGAACATTCTGTGCCTGCTCATCGCGTGCGTGCTCGGCGTCGTCTTCGCGTTTATCTTCCCGGAAAAACGTACCACAGGAGACGGGGCAGAGGAAGAAGACGGAAAGCTTTTTCCGTGGGGGCCGTCCATCTCGGCGGCAGCGATTCTCACGCTCCTTTGCGGCAGCGAGATCATCGGCGTGTATTTGAGCTTATTTTAACATAAAGAACAAAAGCTTTACAGCTTGACGGATAGGGATAAAGAAGAAAGCGAGGTGTCTGTACCATGCCCGGACAAATCACGGCATTCGACATTGGTGAGTGCATGGTAAAAGCCGCATGCCTTACAGGCGGCAAACTGAAAAAGGTTATGGCGAAAGAATTGCCGGATAATATGGTCTCCGGCGGCGAAATCGTCTCCATGGACGCCATGGCGGATTTTATCAAGGAAATGGCGAAAGAAAACGGCATCTCCCGCGGTGCGGCGGCGGTCATTCTGCCCGGCACGCTGGTGTTCACCCGCAACGTGACCGTGCCCGCCATGACGGACGGCCAACTGTTGTATAACCTGCCGTTTGAATTTAAAGATTACCTGACGCAGGAAAAGAATAAGTATTATTTCGACTACGCCGTGCAGGATACGGTGAAAGACGAAGAGGGTAATGTGAAAGAATTGCAGCTTTTCGTTTGCGCCACCTTAAAAAGCACCGTGGGAGAATACCGCGCCATGCTGCGCCGTGCGGGCTTCAATTTGAAGGTCGCCATGCCGGAGGAATGCGCCTACGCTGCGCTGACGGAGGATTACATGCAGCGCACAAATGCGCCCGCGGGCAGCGATTACTGCTTTGTAGACCTCGGCCACAACGGCATCCGTATGCACATTCTGCAGGACGGCAATTTCACCACGAAGCGCTCCGGCGACCTCGGCCTGCGCGACCTTGAGCAGACGATTTCCGATGTGCGCGGCGTGGATATTCACATGGCACACGCACACATTTTGTCCGATTACAACGACGTGCTTTCCGAAGACGTGAGCGCCGAGCTGTTTAACCGCATGGCGATCGAAATCATGAAGGCCGTCAACTTCTATAATTACAATAACCGCGAGCGTTCGCTCCGGAGAATTTATCTTTGCGGCGGCGGTGTGGCGGTAGATCAGATCCGCGCGGCCATCTGCCGTGTGACGGATCTGGACGTACATAACGCCGAGGAGCTGCTTCCTCAGCACGACGCATTGGAAGCGGCGTGGCTTTACATCAAAGCGATCGGCTGCGCGCTGCAAAAGTAAGGAGGCGTTGGAATGAAGCTTGAACTCGGCATGGGAAACGGCGCCAAAAAGCCCGTAAAATACCCCACCAAAAGAACCGTCAACCTCGCAAAGCGCGAGTCGCACTCCCAAAGCGTCATGACGCTTTCCATCGGCACGGCGGTTATTATCGTGCTTGTGGTGCTCGTCGTGAAATTCGGCGTACTTGACCAGCTTGCGCGCCAAAGTGCCGCAGAAAGTGCTTACAACACCGTGCATGCCCAGTATACCGAAATGCAGAGCGCCGTGGAGAAATACCCCGAGGTCGAAGAGGAGTACCGCACCTATTCCAGAAAATGGATGCAGCAGGAGGATTCCGGCGCGTTCGTTTCTGTGGACAGACAGGAAGTGCTTGACCTCATGGAGAACTATCTGCAGCCCTACGGCACTATAAAGGCCGTCACCATTTCGGACGACGTGATGATTGTTTCCATGTCCGGCATGAATCTGCAGGAGATTTCCGCGATGTTTGAGATTTTACAGCAGCAGCCCATTGTAAAGGCTGCTGACCTTACAATCGCTTCCACCGAAAAAACGGCGGGCGAAGACCTCGATTTCTCCGTGACGATCACATTACAGCCGGCTGACACGGCGGAAGGGGAGACCACAGCATGAAAAGAGCCTTTACAACGCGCGAAAAAGTGATGCTGCTCGTCCTCACCGTGCTGCTCATCGTCATCGCATATTTTAAGCTCATCTTGGAGCCCATCAACAATTCCATCGACGAGTATCAGTCCGAAACGGCCGCAGAGCAGGACGAGATTTTGCAGAATACCGAGCTTTTGACGCGTATGAACCAGATGCAGAAGGAGCTCGAGGAAATTTATGCCGCGGGCGACCCCACGCCTATCCCGAATTACGACAATTCCGGCAAGCTGCTCGTTGAGTTGAACAGCATTCTTTCGGCTTCCGTCGATTATTCGCTGGATTTCGGTCAGGTTTCGGCACTGAACGATGGCTACATCATGTGCCGCCCCATCAACATGACCTTTACAACGAACACCTACGCCGAAACGCGCGCCATCATTGATGCGCTGCACAACAGCGATTTTACAAACCAAATATCGGACATCAGCGTGCAGTTTGAAAATTCCGGTAGCTCCGGCAATGTGCAGGTAAACCTGTATATTACGTATTTTGAACTTCAAAAATAGCTGGTGCAACACAGGCCGGAAGCTGTTTTTTGCTTGCCGGTTTTCTGTGTTTAAAAAGACTTATACTGTTTTACGGTTTCCATATTTTTCTCAGGAGCAAAACGCATGAATTTTTCACGGGATATGAAGAGTTTGAAAAATAGAAGAAAGGGAAAAGCCGGCTTTACCATGTCCGAGCTTTTGATCGTCGTGGCCATCGTCATCGTGCTGTTTGCCGTGGCGGTTCTCTCGCTTGTGACGATTCAAAAGAACCTGCGCCAAAAGGAACTCGACAGTAAAGCGGAAATCCTTTATGTTGCCGTGCAGAACCGCATGTCCGAGCTGCGCGCCGGCGGCTACGAAAGCCTTTATCAGTACGATGAAAACAAGAAGAACGGCGTTGCAAAGGTTGGTCTCATTCCGCTGGATGCTCCCGAAGAAGATGCGGAAGACGCCATCACAAAAGACACGCTCTGCTACGTCGTTTCCGCAGACCGCGTGGAAGTCGGCAAGGCGGCAGCTTCCGTTCTGCCGGAATCTTCCGTAGATGCCGAGCTTTGGAACAACCACTGGGTTATCGAGTACGACCCCGAAAGTGGCAGTGTGTACGGCGCGTTTTACAGCGAAGAGGAGATCACAAGCGGCGATGTCTCCACCACGCTGCCCACATACTTAAACCGTATGCGTGTGCGTCAGACCCGCCTGCGCAACGGCGCGAAGATCGGCTACTACGGCGGTGCGCGCGTAATCTCTGGCACAACTGATACTCTAAAGCCGGACATCTCCATCGATAACCGCGAGAAGCTGACGGCAACGTTCTACTGCAACAACCCCTATGCCGATGAGCTGACGTTCAATATCAAGGTTTCGGACGGCAAGAACGAATATGTAAAGGTCGTAAAATACAGCGAGCTTCGCCAGCTGAACAGCAAAACTTGGTACTACACGTGGGTTATGGATAGCTTGGAAAGCGAAAAGACGCGTTTCTATAATCAGACCGACCATAAGCTTGCGTGCGGCACAGACATCACCGTCACGCTTTCCGTAGAAAGCCAAAACGCCAATGTGGACGGCAAAAGCTACACTCGCAAAACGAACAGCCTGTTCCGCTATGCCGAGGACACCCCGGCCGGCACGGCGCTCATCGCCTACGGCCGCCATTTACAGAATTTGGACGAGGCTTCCCATGTTTCCGATACGATTACCCGCGCCGTGCAGGTCAGCGACCTTTCCTTTGCGGATGATACCGCCGAAAACGAAGACTGGTATTCCTTTTACGGCGACACCTTTACGCCCATCACCAATAAGAATCTCAAAAGCTATGACGGCTATTCCGAGGTCGATAACGTAAAGCTGTATTCTTCCATTTCAAACCTGCACATCACAAAAGCTGCGCAAAACGGAGATGCAGGTCTGTTCAGTACATTTAACGGTGAGATCAAAAATGTGACGCTTACCGGCATGAGGATTGATAAAGGCGGCCAGAACGTCGGTGCGCTCATCGGTTCTGTTTCCGATACCGTGAAAATCACAAATACCCGTGTATACCTCAGCTCCAAAAAAGGCGACCTCGCAGATATCGAAACGGTCGATTCCCCGGAAAAAGTGAAGCCGTGGCTCGAGGGTAAAGTCGTCGGCGGACTTATCGGCATGGTGACGAAAACGGGCAGCGTATCCGTTACGGACAGCTCCGCGTCTACGGTCATTCGTGCAGACGGCGGCGCAGCAGGCGGCCTCATCGGTGCCGTGTATCATGCGGCAACGATAACCGATTCCTATGCGGATTGCTATTTGACGGCAGCCAGAACGGGCGGCCTTATCGCAAAGGCAGAGGGCGAGTCTGAAGTGGCCGCAACGGGAACCTCTATCACCTTAAAGGATTTCTATGCAGCGGGTTACCAAACGGCGACCGTCGATGCTTTCGGCTTAGTAGGCGGCTCCAATGTGATCGCCACAGGCGGTTATTCTGCGTGTGTTTACAATGTTGAAGAAAACGCAAAGGTTCATTCCACGGTCAATGCAATGGGCAGTGCCTCAAACGTATATTATCTGACAGACGGCGGTCTTTCCGGAGACGGCACAAGCAAGTGGGAAAACGACAATCAAACCAAGTCGAAAACCTATAAAGAGCTCAGTGAATCGGGCTTTGCAAAAGAAATCTCCGAGGCGTTCACGTTGTCCTCCGGCGCGGCTACGTTTCCGTATAACTTGATGGATCAGGGCCTTACGTATTACACGTATCCGCGCCTTGAAAAGCTGAACCACTACGGCGACTGGCAGGCGGAGTTTGAATCCGGCGCACTGGTTTATTACGAGCGCTACGAAGACAAAACCTACGGCTTCTACGGCGCGAACCTTTCCACGCTCAAAACGAGTAAGTTTGTCGTCGGCGACGGCTATGCGCTGGCGTATATCGAAAAGAAAAATGCGACCGATAACGTTACCGTGACGTATGCAAACGACCAACCGGCACAGGTGTCGTTTGATAGTGATAGCGCAATTGAAACGACTGACGACACGATAAATACGAAGTATTATCTCTATCCGCTCTCAAAAGAGGTTGTCAACACCGAGTATATCGATACCGCAGAGCCGGATACGTTCTACCAGAAGATCACGATAGAAGACACCGCAAACAACACGAATACGGAGTATTACTACAATCCGCATTTCGCAAAAACGGTGACGGTCAACGAAAATAAGCCGAAGGCGCCGGAAACGGTCTGCATCCGCTCCGCCCGCCAGCTGTATGCGTTGAGCCTTTACTACCCGCAGTATGCGGATGCCGTAAAGGACAGTGTGTTCCGTCAGGAACTCAACATTGATTACAGCAGGTATGATTGGACAAATTATGACGTTGTTACCGCTACTGTCAGCACACAGGCGCCGATCGGCACAGGGAATAAGCCGTTTACGGCTGTGTATAACGGCGGCTGCAATACGATAGAGGGAATTTCCTTTAAAGCAAATTCCCTTTACATCGGCATGTTCGGTTATACGTCATCCGCTGCCGCGGTGCGCAATGTGTTCCTTGTCGGCAACGGCAGTAACACGGTGGCCTATGTCAATGCGCAGGGCGGTAATTCGGCTTCCGGCAGTGCGTCGCGCGTCAGCATGGGCGTGCTCGTCGGTTATAATCGCGGCACGGTTTCAAACTGCTCGGTTTCCGGCTATACCATGGAGTATTACGGTTACAGCGCCAGCACGGCTTCGCTCGGCGGCTTTGTCGGCAGCAACTACGGCACCATCCGCAACAGCGCTTCGGACTGCCCGTCCATTCGCTTTGCAAATACGAACTCTAACACCTATGCGGGCGGCTTTGCGGGCGTGAACCACGCCTCTATTTCGGATTCCTACGCGCTTGGCAGCATTCAGGTGCGCGGCGCGCGAAACAGCACCGTGTGGGTCGCGGGCTTTGCGGCGAACAACGCCAGCGGCATGATTCGCCGCAGCTACAGCGCTACGGCGCTGACAGCTTCCGGCGATGCGGAGTCCTACGGCTTTGCGCATACCGGCGGTTCGGCATACCAGTGCTATTATCTGGACGGCGGCACGTATTCGTACAGAGGCACGCTTTATGCTTACAACACCTCCACGAACGAATTCAAAGATAACGCGGCGGGTGAGCCCCTTACGGGCAGCGAGCTGCAAAACAAAACAATCAGCAATTTCAAAACGGCAGATTACACCTATAATGCCAAAGAAACGACCGGCAATTATATCTACCCGGCAGTCGTGCGCAATGCAGCAGGGCAGACCGTGCATTACGGCGATTGGCCCGTGCAGAAGGACATCGGTACGCTTGGTGTGTTCTACTGGGAATATGAAGACAGCGGCAGCAACAGCGGCTACCACTTCAGCTACGTGGGCACAAGCCAGGGCAATGAAATTTCCAGCGCAAGCAACGACATCTTAAAGGGCGATTCTCTCTGTGAAGAGCACGACGACGGCGGCGTTGTAACGCATTACGGCTACGGCTATTTCTATGCGAACAGCAATAATTTGGAGACTTCATTAAGTGCTGTATACTTCAATGAAAACTTCATGAGCCTTGCAAAAAATACAGAAGCCGGCGAAGCGCTCGGTAAGCAGATGCCCGGCTATACGTTTGTCGCCTTTGAGACCGGCGAAGACAAAATGTATTTGATCGATAACAAAGCAAACGGCACATGGCAGCTGGGGTACGGCAACGATGCTACCGTATACACCTACACCGTCAACCCGTTCTTTGCAAACTCTATGAGCCTCGATAGCTCCGAAGTACAGAACAAAATGACAAAAACAGGTGACACCGAACCCGGTGCCAACGGCAACGCTTACGAGATTCGCTCCGTCTCGCAGCTGCAGTTTATCAACTGGAATTCCGGAAAGTGCAATACAAACACCTCCATTGTGTCTCAGAATAGTGGGGATTGGAATACGTTTAAGGATAAATACACGTATCAGGTTTACGGCGATACTCACACGGTATCGGAAAGCGGTGAAGAGTGGTATTGGAATCAAACACACGATTTGAATGCTTCCTCAGAATACCGTACACTTCGTAAGACCAATAACTTCACGCCTATCGGAAGCATGTATGATAATGCAGGCAATACAGCAACCGCTGATCCGACAATGTCATATTTTGCTTCTCATTATGACGGACAGGCATATACGATCAAAAATGTTGAAATTCACAGCAATGCGGAATGTGTTGGTATTTTTGGCATTACGGTCGGCGCAACGGTTAAAAATGTGGTCGTATACTCGGATGAAGGCAATGTAATCGAAGCTAAACAGGATGGTGAGAGCTGCTACTGCGTTGGCGGTCTTGTCGGCCTTGCGGCCGGCAGAGACAATCCTGCAAGTGTATTTACAAACTGCACGGTTTCCGGCTATACCATTCAGGATAACCATGCAAAAGACCCGGGTTGGGGCGGCGGCAGTGTCGGCGGTCTTGTCGGCATGACAAACATGGATATTACAAATTGCTCCGCTGTAACAGATATTATTATCAATATCGGCTATAATGGCCCTTATCAAAATCTGCGTGTCGGCGGTATTGCCGGTGTTTCTCGTGGCGCAGTGCGATATTGTTATGCTGGCGGTTCTATGAGAAGCACAGCTAAATCTTGGTATAAGTACTATACTCAGGGTGCGAATATCTGGATGGGCGGCCTTGTTGGCGGTATTGTCATGCGAAACAGCGGCGGCTTAGCAACTTTGGTTGGTGATGTGAGTCGTGTGCTCAAGGTTGAAAACTGCTACAGTTATGTTGAGATGCCAAAACGTGGTAAAGCCAACGAGCAAAATATTATAAAGAGTACGCAGGCAATCGCCTCCAATGGCGAAATGCAGGAAAATTTCGCGAATGTTAAAAACGACTATATCGAGATTCATAACTGCTATGCACTTGAATCCGCCGTATTAAATACAGATGATTACTGCAAATATGGCGGTAAAACTCTCTCAAGTTGGTCTAACCTGAACCTGAACATGACGAATCCGAATAGGCAGGGGCGTGAGATCAAGTTGTTCAATGATTCCACCCCATACGTAACGTATGCCGAAATGCAGAGCAGCGATTTCTTAACGAAACTGAACAAGAACTACCAGTCCGGCTCAAGCTATAAGAGCTTCTCCACCGTCACCATCACCGAGCAGGGGCAGAATATCGACGGCAAGTATAGCTTCCCAGGCAACGATACGGCGCTGCAGGGGCTTAACTATCCGTTCCCGACGGTTCTGACACAGACCGATATCTTCGGCAGCACAGTCAATTTGCATTACGGCCGCTGGCCGCGCATCGGTCTCTTATGGGAAGAAAATTCCCAGAAGCTCGACCTGCTTGCGGATATCAAAACGAAAGCGGAAGACAGCACTTTGAACGACAACGAAGACGGCAAGGCGCTTTTGCAGACACATTTGCTTGTCGCCAGCAGCGATGTAGATACGAGCGCAGAGCCGCCGGAAATCAAGCTGTACGACGAAGACAGAAACGAACTCACAAACGATAAGGCCGCAGCAACAGTCAGCCGCATTGTGTATAATGATGCGAATAAATGCTACGATGTCACATTCATCGGGCAGAATGTCGGCACGGTCGTCGCAGAGGCGAAGCTCGGCAATTACATCGCGCGCCTTACGATCGAAGTTACGGCATCGCTCAAGCTGGAGGCTTCTTCTACGAACATTTCGGTTTATTCCGGCGACACCGATACGATCACGCTGACCGTAAAGGACGCAAACGACAAGCAGCTGCTTGCCGAGACCGAAAAGACGCTCAGATGGGAGATCACAGTCGATAACAACGGCGTGCAGCAGGATGTCATCGAGTGCAGCAAGGACGATATCAAGCTGAACGCAGACGGCACGTTCTCCTTGCCGCTTACCGGCTTTGCCGCGGGCGAAGCCACGGTGAGCATCACGTGCACATATCCGTACGGTGCGGCAACTGCCGCGGAGCCCGCAAAAGAGGTCACGGCTACGCTGTATATCAGCGCTACAACAAAGCCAAGTGATGTGCTTGGCCTGACAAACGGCAGCGTCTATAACCAGATTTCTCTGCCGCACACGCCGAAAAAATCCACGACCTCCTACACCGGTACGACCGTTGAATACCCGGAAAACCGCCCCGCCATGCAGGGAAGTGCGCTGTTCCTCTACGCAACGGATGAGTATACCGATTTGAAAGACTTTACGGTCGATCAAATCGAGATCACCGCAGGGGAAACGACCTACACCGTGGTCACAGACGGCATCACGACCGATGAAAATCACACCTACAAAGTGACGGTAAGCGATCAGTGGACGACAGAAACGAACGACACGAAGTTCCAATATCGCGCCGTAAATGTGGAATCCGCCGCGGCAGGCGAGATCACCCTAAAGATTGTCCTCAAAAACGGCGACGTGACCTACAACCTCACCACCCCGTACACTATTGTTTCCAATGAGTATAAGGTGAAGTTTGTAACGGTAAACAGCGATTTGGTGCTGGAGAAAAAGGTATCTTACGGCGAAAAGCCGACGTTAACGGAAGCAGAAAAGAACAAGTTGGCAACAGCTATTTTAGGCTATACGTTTGACTTTGATAATCTCCCCGAGATTTTCGCAGATACCGAGATCAAGGCGGTTCCGAACACCTATACCATCCAGTTTAATGCCAACGGCGGTTTGGGTACGATGCCTGATGAATCGTATGCTTATGATAAGATTCAAACGACGGACAGCCTTCTGCCGAATACATTTACAAAAGGAACATCCGCCTTTAAGGGCTGGGCGGTAGAAGCGGAGGGTGCAGTTCAGTATACAGACATGAACTCAATTCAGGACATCGTAAACTCCATGGCAATGGGGAATAAGACCGAACTCACTCTCTACGCCGTTTGGGAAGATACCGCAGCAGGCGGCGAGACCGCTGAACCGTAAATCAACAAAAAGGCAGGTGCCGAAAATGCAGGCGATCCGCAGAAAACTGAATAGCCAAAGGGGCGCTTCCATGCTGATGGCGCTGCTGCTTATGCTGGTCGGCATCATGGTGAGCGCGGTCATCATCTCCGCCGCCACCAGCGCCGCCGTAAATAAGCGCTCGGAAAAAGAACAGCAGCAGGCCTACCTCGCGGTCAGCTCTGCCGCCGAGCTCGTGCGCGACGATTTCCAAAGCCTTACGGGCCGGTATAAAGATGTTACGACCACGGTGACGCATGCGGATGGAACGACCACTACGACGAATGATACGATAAAGGCCACATGTGCGGTGGGAGATATGATCAATGACATCGGCGCACGGTTTATAGGTGTGAACACGACGTCCACTTATGCAAAGACCTACACGTTCTCCGTAGACGGTTATGAAGATGTATCGGCAGAAATCCTTGTATCAGTCGGCACCGGCAGTGACGAAAGCAGCAAGGTGTATAACCTCACTGCAACATTCACAAACGGTGTGGATTCCGAACACCCCTGCCGCATGGTGTTGACTATGGAGGGCAAATTGGCGGAGGAAAGAACCTCCGGCGATACGGGCTCCACGCAGGTCGTCACCCGAACACTCGAATGGAATAAGGCAAAGCTGCAAAAGGGGGTAACGGGTTGAAAAAGCTGCGTTCACAAAAAGCGGAAACACTGGTGGAAACGCTCATGGCCATCTTGGTCGTGGTGCTCGTTATGCTTTTTCTCTCCACCGCAGTTTCCACGGCCTCCAAGGTAAATGCCAAGGTGCGCAAAACCGATGTGGCTTTAACGTATAAGAATGCCGTCAAGGGCAGCGAAACCAAAACGCTGACCATTAAGGATAACAAGAGTGCCACAAAAATCATCCATGTTCAAGTCGATGAATACACAAGCAAAAACGGCTACACGTATTACAGGGAAAGCAAAGAGCAGGGGGCGGAAACTTGAAGCTGAAAGATAAAAAAGGCTTAACGCTCGTGGAAATGCTCTGCACAGTCGCCATTTTGGTGCTTGTCAGCATGGTGATGGTGTTGGGTGTGCAGCTCGGCGTGCGCTCCTACGCAAAATCCGTTTCATATTCGGAAGCGCAGGTGCTGTGCTCCACGCTTACGACCACCATCAGCGATGAGCTGCGCTATTCCGGCACACTGAAAGTAGACGGCAGCGGCAACGTTACGGGCTTTTTCAGCCAGCAGTTCGGCAGCGGCGATTACACCGCGTTTACCACTACGCTGGAAGGGCATGTGCAGCTTGGCGGCAAGGACATTCTACCCGCAAAGGCGTACCCCTACGGTATTAAAGCTGAGGTGAAAAGCTTAACGTATGACGATGTTTCCTCCCTTTTCACAGTGCGGCTGAGCGTAAAAGACAGCGAAAATAAAAACACGCTGGCCGAAACCACCTTTGAAGTGGAAAAGCTCAATGTGACGACCGAAGACACCGCAGAGGGCCGCGCCCGCGCCGAAGACATCCGCAATACAGAAAACTGAGAAACACCGCGCCAAACGGAATGCTCCGCAGGCGCGGTGTTTTTGCAATAAAGAAATTGTATACGCTTTGTTTTAAAAAAGTATGATTTCATGCGATTTTTCTTGCACGTAAAAAGCAAATATGATAAAATAGAAATACAGTGTATTTAAATAGTGTTCTTTATTGTGTAGAATAGATAGAATTGCTGCTTTTTATCCACTTTTTGACGAATTTACAGAGAATATAGCGAATTCTGTCTTTGGCAAGTCATTCTATCGGTAAAAATGAAAGCGCTTTCCGATAAAAAATAAATTGTGAGACGAAACAGAAAGCGCTGCAAGGAGAAATCTATGAGTTTAAAGGAAAAAATACTCATCGCGGACGATTCGGAAATGAACCAAATGCTCCTTGAGGAAATACTCAGCGATAAATACGAATATGTCATGGCAAAAGACGGCACAGAAGCCGTCGATATCCTCGAAAAAAACGATGATATCGACCTCGTGATGCTCGACATCAACATGCCGAAAATGGACGGTTTCGGCGTGCTGGAGATTATGAATCTGCGGCATTGGATCAGCGAGGTGCCGGTTATCATCATCTCGTCCGAAAGCGATGTGGATTTCATCCGCCGCGGCTATGACCTCGGCGCTTCGGATTACATCAGCAGACCGTTCGATCTGACGGTCGTCCGCCGCCGTGTCGAAAATACGCTCATGTTGTATGCCCGCCAAAAGCGCCTTGTGCGCCTTGTGGAGGAGCAGGTCTACGAGCGTGAAAAGACGAACAACACGATGATCAATATTTTGAGCCATGTTATCGAATACCGCAACAACGAAAGCGGCCAGCATATTCTGCATGTGCGCACGATGACGGACATTCTCCTGCGCCGCTTGATTGAGATCACGGATAAATACCCGCTGACGGAAACGGATATCTCTATGATCGCTTCGGTTTCCGCACTGCACGACATCGGTAAGATCAGCGTTCCGAAAGCGATTTTAAATAAACCCGGCAAGCTCGACCCCGAAGAGTGGGAGATTATGAAGAGTCACGCCGCCATCGGTGACTCGATGCTGTCTGACATCGGTATGCAGCAATCCGAAACGCTGATGAATCTGGCGCATGAGATCTGCCGCTGGCACCACGAGCGTTGGGACGGCCGCGGCTACCCGGATGGTCTCAAGGGCGATGAGATTCCGATTTCCGCGCAGGTTGTCGCCATGGCAGACGTGTACGACGCGCTTACAAGCGAACGCTGCTACAAAAAGTCGTTCGACCACGCGACCGCTATTAAAATGATTACAAACGGCGAATGCGGCGCCTTCAATCCGCTTTTGATACAGTGCCTTTTGGACGTGCAGGATCAGCTTTTCGAGAACATGCACACAGACCCCAGACGGTTCGATTACCGTCAGGAAGCAAAGCGCCTTTCCGATGAAATGCTCGAGCAAAAAGAACTTATGCCTAATAACCGTGCGCACAGCCTGCTCACCTTCGAGCAGAAAAAGGCGGAATTCTTCGCAGAGCAGTGCGGCGGTATCCAGTTTGAATTTGACCACTGGACAAATACCGTACATCTCAAAGATTGGAATGCGCCGGTCGATCAACGAGAAAAATCCATGTATCTGACGGAATGGAACGACGTTTCGCTGCTTTCCGAAAAGGATTGGCTCGCTATGCGTGAAAAGCTGAAAGCAACAACGCCGGAAAGACCGGAAGTGAAAATGATTGTGCAGATCCCCGTTAACGGGGAGTATCGCTGGCAGCGCCTTACGGCAAAATCGCTTTGGACGACGAAGTTCAAAAATTATGCCGGCGTGCTCGGACATTTTAAAGATATTCAGGATGAAATGGTGCGGCGCGGAGAAGAAGCGCTCGAAAAATGCTCTGAATATAGTGTGTCTCATCTTTTGAAAGATTTGAGCCGCGTGTTTGAAGTGGTGCGCCTTGTTGATCCGAAAACGAATGAGAACCTTGAGCTGGATAAAGACGGCAAAGTAATCACTACGCCGACACACTGCTATGAAATTTGGGGCAGAAACGAGCCGTGCGAAAACTGTATTTCTTCCCGCTCTCTGGAAGGAAAAGAGTGGGTCACCAAGCTTGAAATGCGTGACAGGCAAATGTACTTCGTGCTTTCTAAACATATCAACGTCAACGGACGTACCTGCACACTGGAGATTGCTTCGCATGAAGACGAAGCGGAGTGCACACGCTGCGGCGGCGACAACGATGCGCCAACGCGTTCTTCGTTTATGAACTTCTACCGCGATGCCCTGACCGGAACATACAGGAGACTGTATCTTGAGAGTTTCCAGTCCAATTTGGAAAGCGCAGATGCCGTGGCAATCGTGGATGTTGACCTTTTTAAGCAGATTAACGATACATACGGCCACCCTGTGGGCGATGAAGCGCTGAAAACCATCGCGAATACAATCCGTTACGGCATCCGCGGCAGCGATACGCTCATCCGCTACGGTGGGGACGAGTTCCTCCTCATCTTCTCCAAGATCGGCGAAGAGGTTTTCTATGAGCGTTTAAAGCAGCTCAGACGCGCCGTGCAGGAGACAAAATTGCCGGATTACCCCGAGGTGAAGCTTGATGTCAGCCTTGGCGGCGTATACCGCGTACACCCGCTCTCCGAAGCCATTCGGCAGGCAGACCTGCGCATGTACGAAAATAAAGCGAAACACGCGAATGGAAATCATGCGGCATGCAGATAGGAATTGCAGAAAGGTGACAGATTATGAAGCTTGAAGAATTATATCGGGAAATCGGCGGCGACCTCAAAAACGTGATGAAACGCATCCCGAATGAGGCAATGATCGGCAAGTTCGTGCGCAAATACGCAAACGACCCGACCTATAACCGGCTTACAGCAGCTGTGGAAGCCAAAAACTGGAAAGATGCTTTCCTTGCGGCGCACACCTTAAAGGGTGTGGCACAGAACCTCGGCTTCGACCGCCTGCAAAAATCGGCATCCGCTTTAACGGAGGCCGTGCGCGGCGCCGTTCCGCTGACGGACGAATCGCTTTTTGAAGAGGTCTGCAAAGATCAGAAGGAGATCGTGGAGGCCATCGAAAAGCTCGATTGATATGACTTAACAGATATGCCGGTTCTATGGACCGGCTTTATTTGCGTTTGGTTCCCTGTGTAATGCGGCGGAACGGTTTGAGGGAGAATAGGTCGCGCGCTGCGGCGGCAGCTTACAACAGAGGAAAAAAGGAGAATGCCGCATGAAGGTACAGCTGTTGCTTTCGCAGGCTTCGGCCGGTACGCCGCAGCCCGAAGGCAAAATGCAGAACCGCAAGGGCAACGACCCAAGCGAGATGTTCGATTTGCGCGAGTATGTGCCGGGCGATGACGTCCGATCCATTCACTGGAAGCTTTCCGGCAAGACCGATACGCTCATTCTGCGGCAGGCAAGTGATCCGTCGCTGTATAACATCGTGCTGCTTATGGATTTCGGCATAGAGAAAAACGGCGAACCGACGCCGCTCGAAGAACTGAACGCCGCGGCAGCCGTAGCAGCGGCCGTGGGCACGCAGCTTGTGCAGCAGCACATCACGTTCAGCGCCGCCGTGCCTACGCGTAATGGCCTCGAAATTTACGAGGTGCGCACGCAGAAGGATTTCCAGCAGATGCTTATGCACTGGATGTGCTTCCCACGGCAGCAAACCGAGGGCGCCGGCATGCGGTATTTCCTCACACAGCAGATGGATCGCCAGTATGCGCGCCTGGTGCTGCTCACCGGGCAGCTACACCCGCGTGTGCGAGCTGCTGGAAAAGGCGGTCTACGGCGGCATCGCGCTCGAGGTGTATGAGGAGCGCACGGTACGGAGCTTTTTAGAGCACCTCGTCACGACGAACAAGAATACAAGCTTCAAAACGCGCTTTAAGCTGCACTACGCTGGCCTTTTGTACCCGTGGTTTGCCCGCGCGCAAAAAGCACAGCTTACGGATTAAAAGTATTTTTAATCTTACAAAAGCCGATGGCAGAGCGAAAAAGCCCCTGCCGTCGGCTTTCGTCATTTTGCGGAAACTTCGACGAATTGATTGTGAAAATAGATGGTTTTGCAAAAAAAGTAGACAAATTTTTGATGATGTAGTATACTGGCGTTAAACGGGAGAGCAAGTCGATCTTTTGCACAAAAACAAATAAACGACTGAATTTTCATGCTGTCACATGATGAGTTCAGACAACAAAAAGGAGATTTTGAAATGAAGAAAAAGCAAAACCGGCATTCCCTTCACCTCATTCGTCAAAACGTTCCGCAGTTTATTTTGCTCGTTATCTTTTCCGTGCTGCTGGGCGTTTCCGTCATCGCGGTGTCTGTTTTGATGAAAATGTTCCTCGACATCGCCACAAACGCAAGCGCCATGCCGCTCACCACATGTCTTATCATCGCGGTCGGCGTTTTGCTCGTGCTCGGCATCTCGCAGGTCGTCACGTCCGTTTTGCAGGGCAAGCTTTCCTGCCGCATGGAGCTTTCTCTGCGCAGCGCCATGGTGGAGCACCTCTACCGCACAGACCTTAGGACGTTCGACAGCGGCGCGGCAGATAACTACTTCACGCGCATGACAAAAGACGCGGAAACCCTCTCGAATTTCTATTCCAAAACGCTCATCCCGAGCATCTTTTTCGAGAGCTTCACGTTCGTCGTCAGCTTTATCCTGATGTTCCTCCTCGAGTGGAAACTCGCGGTCGTCATGATCGTTGTCGTGCCGATTTTGATTTTCACCATGATCCGCATCTCCCCGAAGCTTGAGATGAACAGCATTCAGATCATGCAGAACGAAGACAAAAACCGCAATATTTTGCAGGAGTTTTTGAGCCAGTACATGCTGTTTAAGTCCTACGGCGTGCTCGGCTGGGTGCAGAAGCGCGTGGGGGATACATACGCGCAAAAGCAGAAGTACGTCGGCAAACTCAGCGTTTTGCAGGGCGCCATCGGCTTTCTCAATAACTTCCTCGGCGTCGGCATGTTCATCATCGCGCTCGGCATGGGCTCATTTCTCGTCGTGCGCGGCGAAACGACCGTCGGCACGCTCATCGCCGTTGTGAACCTCGTCAGCTTCTTCTACGGCCCGTTCCTGCACATTTCGGGCTGGATGGCCGAGGTCAACGAAGTGAAGGTCTCCACAAACCGCATTGGCGAGATCCTCTCCATGCCCACCGAAAATAGCACACAAACCGCAAAGCCCGCTGTCCAAAATGCAGGCAGCGCAGCGCTTACCGCAAAAGACCTCTCCTTTGCGTATGACGAAGAAAAAGTCATCCTGTCCCACGCCGAAACGCAGGTGCACACGGGCGAGATCGTCGCGCTTACCGGCGAAAACGGCAGCGGCAAAAGCACGCTCACAAAGCTGCTCATCGGCTTTTATACGCCCACAGGCGGCGAAGTCGAGCTCAAAATCGGCAATAAAACCGTGCACGGCGCGGAGATTCGGAATTATTTAAGCTACGATTCCGGCTTCGTCTCCGTTTTCGCGGGCACGCTCAAAGAAAACATCTGCATGGATCAGCCGTTTGACGAGAAGAAGTTCCGCAAAGCTGTTGACCTTGCTAACCTTACGGAGTTCGTAAACGAAAAAACAGCGGAGTACGAGATCGAGCCGGAGGGCAAGAATCTCTCCAGCGGTCAGCGCCGCAAGGTCGCTTTGGCGCGCATTTTCTACGATGATCGCCCGGTCTTCGTGCTCGACGAGCCCACCGCGAACCTCGATAAAGCCTCCGCAGAGGGCATGTTTGAAGCCCTGAAGCAGGTCAGCAAAGACAAGATCTGCATCATCGTCACGCACGACGCGTTCATCTCCGAGAAGTGCGACCGCGTGCTGCATTTGAATAACAAAAAGGTCACAGGATGACCGCAATACGATTTGCATAATCAGGCGATATGAACTCTGCCACTCGCAACGAGCGGTGGGTGTGGCTTAGCTCCGGGCAATTCCGCCCTTGCGGCAAGGCTCGTCGTAGAGAACGCCTGCGCCGAGTGGCTTATAAATCTTGAGCATTGCTAATAGGCCATTTTTAACAAAATTTATCTTTTTTACAAAAAATCAAATTTTTTCAAAAACCTAATTGACAACCGAAAAAATGTGTGCTACAATGCACTAAACCGTTGAGGAAGAGTGAGTACGCTTTAGGCAACTTTTCTCACAGAGAGTCGTGGATGGTGGAATCACGGCGGAAAGATAAAGCGGAATGGACTTCTGAGGGCGAACAGAAAAGGATTTCCCGAGTATGTGAGACGGAGTGTGGCTCTCCGTGAACAAAGGTCTGCGTATGATGGTACGCGTAAGAGGGTGTGTGTTTCACATACCAAGCCGGGTGGCACCGCAGGAATTTTGATCCTGTCCCAGCAAGTGATTGCAGGGACAGGATTTTTTGTTTTTCAGGGAGGTTATTTCATGTTTGTTTACACAAAACGATGGCGCAGCCGCGCTGCATCTGAAATTTTGAACCCGCATTTGAACGCATTAAAACAAACCTGAAAGGATCGATAAATTTATGAAACTCAGAAACGTATTTGCCATGATCACCGCTGCCGCTATGACCCTCAGCCTCGCCGCTTGCAGCGGTCAGAGCACAGCTTCTTCCACGTCCTCCGCGTCAAGCGACTCTTCTTCGTCCGCCGCTTCCGAAAGCAGTGTGTCGAGTGAAAAGAGCACCGCAAGCGAAGAATCTTCCGGCGCATCGTACACCATCGGCATCTGCAATTACGTCGATGACGCTTCCTTAAACCAGATCGTTGAGAACATCAATGCACGTCTCGCCGAGATTGAAAGCGAGCAGGGCATCACAATCAACGTGAAGTACGACAATTGTAACGCTGACGCGAACATCATGAATCAGATCATCGCAAACTTTGCAGCCGATAACGTAGATCTCATGGTCGGTGTCGCGACCCCGGTCGCCATGGCGATGCAGTCCGCAACCGAAGACAGCAAAACGCCTGTCGTGTTCGCCGCCGTGTCCGACCCGGTCGGCGCGGGTCTTGTCGCTTCCCTTGAAGAGCCGGGCAGCAATGTGACGGGCTCCTCCGATAACCTCGATACCAACTCCGTCATGAACCTCATCTTCGCCCAGAACCCCGATGCCAAGAAGATCGGCCTTTTGTACGACGTAGGACAGGATTCCTCCACCGCCGCCATCGAGCACGCAAAGGCGTACCTCGACGACAAAGGTGTTGAATATGTAGAGCGCACCGCAACGACCGCCGAAGAAGTCGCGCTCGCCGCACAGGCTCTCGTTTCCGACGGTGTAGACGCCGTGTTCACCCCGACCGATAACACCATCATGAAGGCAGAGCTCGCTATTTACGAGACCTTTGCCGACGCAGGCATCCCGCACTACACCGGCGCCGATTCCTTCGCCCTCAACGGCGCGTTCCTCGGCTACGGCGTCGATTACGCAAACCTCGGCCGTGAGACCGCAGATATGATCGCTTCCATCCTCACCGAAGGCAAAGACCCGGCGACCACCCCGGTCATCACGTTCGACAACGGCACCGCAACGGTCAACACCGAAATCTGCGAAAAGCTCGGCCTCGACTTCGATACCGTCTCCGAAACTTTTGCCCCGTACTGCACGAGAGTGGAGGAGATCACGACCGCAGAGAGCTTCAGCGATCTCGAGTCTTAATTTAAATCTCTCAAAAGCTTATCCTACCCCATAAGCTTTCAAACACTTCATACTACCATACTTCATCAATACCTTACTTACCCATAAGAATGCAATCACCGCTGCCATGCACCCGGTTTTCGGGCGCGTGGCTTCGGCATATCACCACAAATCTGCAAAACGAGGAGTTTTTGTATGTCTTTCGATTCAATCCTGACCCTTGGGCAGACAGCGCTGGAGCTCGGTCTCATCAGCTCGCTGACTGTTTTGGCACTGTTTTTGAGCTATTCCATGCTGAACGTATGCGACCTTTCCACAGACGGTTGCTTCACGCTCGGCGCGGTCGTCGGCGCGTCCGTCGCGCTTTCCGGGCATCCGTTTCTGGCAATCCCCGCCGCTATGGCGATCGGCATGGTCTCCGGCTTCGTCACGGCTCTTTTACAGACGAAAATGGGCATTGATAGTCTGCTTGCCGGCATCATCGTCAATACCGCGCTTTATTCCGTCAACATCGGCATCATGAACGGCGCGTCGCTTCTGAACCTCAATAATTCTGATACGGTCTTCACCAAAATGCGTTCGGTGCTCGAAAACACACCGCTTGTAGGGCAATATAAGCTTATCGTCATCATCATCGCGGTTGTACTCGTGGCGGTCGTTTTGGGACTTTTCCTCCGCACACGTCTCGGCCTCGCCATTCGTGCGACGGGCAATAACCCGGACATGGTTCGCTCCTCGTCCATCAACCCGGTTAAAACGACCATCATCGGCCTGTGCATTTCCAATGCGTTTACGGCGCTTTCAGGTTGCTTGCTCGCGCAGTCGCAAAAGTCTGTCAGCATCGATATCGGCACCGGCATGGTTACGGTTGCGCTGGCATCGCTCCTCATCGGCGGCGCGTTCTTCGGCAAGGGCAAAATTCCGCTGCGTATCTTCGGCATGGTTGTCGGTGCGTTCGTGTTCCGCCTTGTGTATACCATCGCGCTGCGATTCAACCTGCCCGCGTTCATGCTCAAGTTCGTCTCGTCCGTTATTGTCATTCTGGCAATCTCCGGGCCGTACCTCAAAAAACAGCTTCCGTATCTGAAGCGTCGTTTCGGAAAGGAGCGCACCCATGCTTAAACTCACGCATATCTCGAAGACCTTCAACCCCGGCACGGTCAACGCCAAAAAGGCGATCGAAGACCTCAGCTTCCACGCCGCAAAGGGCGATTTCATCACCGTCATCGGCGCAAACGGCGCGGGCAAATCCACGCTCTTCAACGCTATTTCCGGCAGCTTTTTCACGGACAGCGGCAAGATCGAGCTTGACGGCAAGGACATCACGTTCATGCCGGAGTATAAGCGTGCCCGCAGCATCGGTCGCCTGTTTCAGGACCCCATGCGCGGCAGCGCGCCGGGCATGACCATCGAAGAAAACCTCGCGCTCGCAGCGGGGCACGGCGGTTGGCTCAGCTCCATCTCCCGCAAGGACAGACAGGCGTTTCGCGAACGCCTCTCCCTGCTCGGTATGGGGCTCGAAGACCGCATGACTCAGCCCGTGGGTTTGCTTTCCGGCGGCCAACGTCAGGCGCTCACGCTTATGATGGCCACATATAACCCACCGAAGCTCCTTCTGCTCGACGAGCATACCGCCGCGCTTGACCCCGCCACCGCCGAAAAGGTGCTCGAGATCACAAAAAACACCGTGGAGGAAAACCACCTCACGTGCATGATGATTACGCACAATATGCAGTCCGCACTGGAGCTCGGCAACCGCACCATCATGATGAACGCCGGTAAGATCATTCTGGACGTCACCGGCGAAGAGCGTGCCCACATGACTGTTGCCGACCTCCTCGACCGCTTCAAGCAAGCCGCCGGCAAAGCCCTCGATAATGACCGTATGCTTTTGAGCGAAGCAGAGTAAAATTTGAAATCGAAAGACAGCAAAAAGCAGATGCCCCGAATCCACATCGGGTGCATCTGCTTTTTCTGTTCCAAAACGGCGGGGATATCCGCCGTCGTTCCTTTACGGTTGGTGATGCTTTTTTAATACAATTCCCAAATCTTTATATGTAAAGCGTTATTTTTCCTCGTTTTCCGGCGCAATCTCCGCTTCAATCTTATCCAAGCGGCGGTTGATCTTCTTTTGGTTTTCCAGAACAAGGTCAAGCTTTTTGTGCAGATCATCGATGATGAGCTCGCTTTTTAAGTTGATCTTATAGTCATTCTCTGCACGCTGACGGTCTTTTGCTTCTTGGCGGTTCTGGCTCATCATGATGAGCGGCGCTTGCACGGCAGCGATGCACGAAAGCACGAGGTTTAACAGAATAAACGGGTATTCGTCAAATGCTCTCGAACCCAAAACGAGGTTTATGACCATCCAAATGACCATGACGGCGATAAAGCTGAAAATAAACGCCCAACTGCCCGCAAAACGCGCCACTGCGTCCGCGGCACGCTGCCCAAACGTCATGTGCTCGTCCTTGTCTGCGTTTTTTGTGACTTCCGTTGCAATCAGCTGATGAATCAGTTCCTCATCCGTGAATTCCTCGTCCGTCACATGTAAAAGCTCGCTGATAATTTGGTTGCGTTTCGCGCCTTTTTTCATAGTAAACTTACCTCTTATCCCAAGATTCTTCGCCGCATTTCGGCGTTATCTCCAGTCTATTACAAAACCGCGTGCATTGTCAACCGCAAGGTGTAAAAATAGTGAAAAAACGCATATTCGCGGTTTTGCCTTGCGAATATGCGTTTTGAAATTCAATAAGCTTTAATGTGTCAGCGCTTGCCGCACGGCTTTCTGCCAACCATTGTAGCGTGCTTCGCGCTCGGTATTATCCATCTCCGGTGTGAAGCAGCTGCGGTGCATATTCGCAAAGATCGTCTCCGGGTCATATAATCCGCAGGAAAACCCTGCTGCGCATGCTGCACCGAAGCCCGAAAGCTCTGCCACATCCGACACAGAGACTGTCACTTGCGCTATGTCGCTCTGAAACTGCATCAGGTACTTGTTCGCAGTGGGGCCGCCGTCCGCGTGCAGCTCGGAAAGCGGCAGGTCTGCGCCCTGTGCCATGCGCAGCGTAAGGCCAGTGATCTGGTACGCGATGCACTCAAGCCCCGCCTTTACATCTTCTTCAATCGGGTCGTAGAGGTCGGGCTTCACGCCGATCTATTTGCACGCTTTATTCTGTATGACTCGTGCTTTCGTCGTTTTCAGCGAAAAATGGGACTAAAACGTCCGATAGGGATATTGCAAAACCAAACAAGCGGACTTTTGCAGCTCATTTTGTATAAGCGTCGCGGCAAGGTGGTAGGGGATACCCTGTTTTTCGAGCGGCTTACGCAAGGTGTCACCGAAGAAGCCCACGCGCTCGGCTACGACCTTTCCGTGCGTTATTTTTACGGCAGTCAGCCTACTGATGAGCAGATTCACGCCATACAAAGCGAGCCGTGCGAGGGTGTTATTCTGCTCGCCACCGAAATGCACACCGCCGCTTACGACTATGCAGGTGCAAAAGCAGCGCCTCGGAGCCCTGGCGGTAGACCGTTTGCACACTCGCCTGCAAAAAAATGTGCCCGAGACCTTGCGCGAAGCGCTCGTGCCCGAGGTGCTCGTGCGTGAAAGCGTCCTCGGCCGCCACAATCCACCTGACAGATCTACGTGTTGGTAGTGCGACAGGTCTCATTTCTAAAAAAGCGCCTGCTTTTGCACATGGCTCTTGACAATCGAAAGAAGCAGGCGTACAATAAATTTGTGAGTTCGTTTTGACTAACCCAAAACAAAGTCGTTAGGGTGCAAAAACGCTGAAACAAAAGGAGTGCGTAGAACCGAAACGGTAATGAGCAGCCTTTATGGGTGCTTCCCGTGATGCGCGCTTTGTTGTCTGTCCTCGTGTACCGTACAGAGTGGGAAATAGAGAATACCAGTGACGCGTCTAATTGTTACTATAAGCGCAATGTAAACCGCTGTATTCCAATGCTGCGGAAAGAGAAAGTTATATCGAAAGTCTAAATGGAGCAATTTCGTCTTTTTGGTTCTAAAATTGCCAAAATGTTTCTTTTGAGCTGTATATACATCGTATACGCGTCTGTACTGAAACCGCAAAATCCGGCATGAAACCTGTGGTTGTTTAAACTAACCGATTCTGTTTTAACAAATTGTCTAAAATGGTACTGCTAACTTGCAGGTTGTTTTTTACAAATAATAGAAAATTGTGTTTTTTGTGTGAAAACTGTTGAAGTTAGGTAAAAATCGTGCTATTCTTTTGCCAGAACAAACAAGGTGGTGAATGAATATGAAAATGCATAAGCATTTTGCAAGGCTTACCGTTTTGTTCTTCGTGCTGACTCTCATCAGTGGACACATGAAAAAATAATTTTATGAGCCGCATGTTTAAAATGCGGCCCGCAATACAGGAGGTATTTTTATGAATTGGGCAAAAATCGGTCTTTTCGCAGCAGGTGTTCTGTTTGGTACCGCGGGCATCAAGGTGCTCGGCAGCAAGGACGCTAAGAAGGTCTACACCGAGACCACCGCAGCTGCTCTGCGTGCCAAGGAGTGCGTCATGACAACGGTCACGACCATCAAGGAGAACGCAAACGACATCCTGACCGACGCTAAGGAGATCAACGAGCAGCGCGCTACCGATGCTGCCGCAGAGGTCATCGAAGATGCAGCTTGCGCATGCACGGAAGAAACAGCTTCCGCGGAAGAATCCACCGAAGCCTGATCGCGGGTCTATCCCGGGTCTGAATTACCGGAGAGCCGCCGAAAGCGGCTCTCTTTTTTCGTTCATCTGCTCTGTTTTTCGGAGCTTCCAATATATTGTTGCATAGAAGGATAAAGTTATGAAGTGTAAAATTCTGCATGAAGCGCGCGGGCACATGCGTGTACATCTCGTCTGCGGCCGCATGACGCTGAAAGAAGCCGACGTTTTAGAGTATTACCTGCGCGCCGTGGACGGCGTAAAGGAAGTTAAGGTCTACGACCGCACACAGGACGCCGTCATCGTCTATCAAAACGACCGCACATCCCTTATTCGTGCGCTCGCGACATTCTCGTTCGCAAAAGCCGAAAGCATGGAGCTTGTGCCGGATCACACCGCCCGCGCATTGAACCGCGAGTTTGAAGACAAACTCGTCTTCACGGTGCTGCGCCGCGCCATGGCTAAAATGTTCTTCCCGGCGCCCATTCGCATGATGCTTGCCATCATCCGCTCCGCAAAGTACATCAAAGAGGGCGTTAAGGCGCTGCTGCACGGTCATCTCTCCGTTGCTGTGCTTGACGCCACGGCTGTCACTGTTTCTCTTGTGCGCGGCGATTTCGATACGGCAAGCTCCGTTATGTTCATGCTGCGCCTCGGCGAGATTCTCGAGGAGTGGACGCACAAAAAGTCTGTTGCCGACCTCGCGGGCGCCATGTCCCTCAATGTCGATAAGGTCTGGCTCAAGACGAACGGCACCGAGGTGCTCATGCCAATCGGCGACATTCAGGCGGGCGACCGCATCGTTGTGCGCACGGGCAATATGATTCCGCTCGACGGTAAGGTCGTCGAGGGTGAAGCCTTGGTCAATCAAGCCTCTATGACCGGCGAATCTCTGCCGGTGCAGAAGTCCGTCGGCAGCTACGTGTATGCCGGCACTGTCGCCGAAGAGGGCGAGTGCGTCATCTGCGTCGAAAAAGCCATGGGCGGCGGTCGTTATGACCGTATCGTCCGCATGATCGAAGAGTCCGAAAAATTGAAATCCACCGCAGAAGACAAGGCTTCCCGCCTTGCCGATAAGCTTGTGCCGTACACGCTTGGCGGCACGGCGCTGACCTATCTGCTCACGCGCAACGTCACAAAGATGCTCGCCGTGCTGATGGTCGATTTCTCCTGCGCGTTAAAGCTCTCCATGCCGATCGCGGTGCTGTCTGCGATGCGCGAGAGCAGCGCACACCATATTTCCGTCAAGGGCGGCCGCTTTATGGAGGCCGTTGCAAACGCCGATACCATTGTGTTCGATAAAACCGGCACGCTGACGTACGCAACACCGCGTGTCGCCATGATCGAAACGTTCGGCGACCGTGAGGAAAGCGAAATGCTGCGCCTTGCCGCCTGCCTTGAGGAGCATTACCCGCACTCCATGGCAAACGCTGTCGTGGCCGAAGCCAAGGACCGCGGCCTCTCCCACGAAGAGTACCATTCTCGCGTGGAATACGTCGTCGCGCACGGCATTTCCAGCACTGTGGAGGGCAAAAAGGTCATCATCGGCAGCGCGCACTTCGTTTTTGAAGACGAGGGCTGCGTAATCCCGGAGGGCGAAGAAGCGAAGTTCAACGCACTTCCGGCCGAGTATTCGCACCTTTATCTGTGCATTTCCGGTGTGCTCGCAGCCGTCATCTGTATCTCCGACCCGCTGCGTAAGGAAGCAAAGGACGCCATCCGCGCTCTGCACGCTTGCGGCATCAAGAAGGTTGTCATGATGACCGGCGATAACCGCAAGACCGCCGAAGCCGTTGCAGCAGAGGTCGGCGTGGACGAGTTCTACGCCGAAGTGCTGCCGGAGGATAAGGCGAACTTCATTCGCCGCGAAAAAGAAATGGGCCGCACCGTTATCATGGTCGGCGACGGCGTGAACGATTCTCCGGCGCTGTCCGAAGCAAGCGTCGGCGTTGCCATCAATACCGGCGCCGCCATTGCCAGAGAGATCGCGGACATCACCGTTGCGGCAGGCGATCTCTATGAGCTCGTCACCCTGCGTCAGCTCAGCACTGCGCTCATGGCGCGCATCCACCGCAACTACCGTTTCATCGTCGGCTTCAACCTCATGCTTATCCTGCTCGGCGTAGGCGGAATCATCCAGCCGACTACCTCCGCACTCCTGCACAATATGTCCACACTCGGCATCAGCCTCAAAAGCATGACAGATCTTCTGCCGGAAAAAACAGAGGAAGAGTAAGAAAAGAAACTTCCCGCAACAGTGGTCAAAAGTTCTCGCCAGCCTTTTTCAAAAGACTGCGGGTACTTAGGGCAGCGCCCTAAGTTGCCATTCGTAAATGGCGAAATACTTTTGACTACTCAATAATTCATCCTCTCCCGACACGTGAACAGCACCCTATTTGTTAGACAGTATGGTATACTATCTAATAGATGGGGTGATTTATTATGTCGAGAGGAAAGCCAAACAAACGATACACACCGGAATTCAAAAAGATGGTTGTAGAAACCATGCGTGAAGAAAAATTGAGCTATAAAGAGACTGCAAGATGATTTGAGATCAGCGATGCCAAGAGTGTTGCCGTCTGGGAGTGAATCTATTTGGAAGAAGGTCCGGAAAGCTTTGCCATCGAACAGAGAGGCCGCGGCAGCAAGGGCAGACCAAAAACGCTGCCGAAAGAGGTTGAAGAAGATTTACGGATAGAAGTCCAGCAGTTGCGTGCGGAAAATGAATACCTAAAAAACTTGCAAGCCTTGGTTTTGGAAGACGAGCGACGTCAGCGCAGAAAACGCAGGTAGTTCAAAGCTAAGGCAAAGATATTCTCTGGAGATTCTTCTCTCAATCGCTCAACTGCCTCGTGCAACCTTCTATTATCATCTGAAACAGATGAAGAAAACAGATAAGTGCGCGTCTGTTAAAGAAGAAATCACAGCAATTTTCCATGAAAGCAAAGGAAGATACGGCTATCGACGTATAACAGCAGAACTTCGTAGCCGAAATATATGCCTTTGAACCACAAGACTGTCCAGCGGTTTATGAGGAGCTGAGCTTGGTTTGCCGTGTCCGAATGAAGAAATACCATTCTTACAAAGGTGAGGTCAGCAAATTGCACCGAATCTTCTGAATCGGGACTTCCACACTGAAAAACCGAACCAGAAGTAGGTCACGGATGTGACAGAGTTTAGCATGTTCGGAAAGAAAATTTATCTGTCTCCAATCCTCGATTTGCACAGCAGTGATCTGGTCAGCTGCACAATCTCAAATCGCCCTATATTAAATATGGTGACTTCCATGCTGGACAAGGCTTTTGAGAAAATTCCGGATGATACTGGCTTGATTCTTCATTCTGACTAAGGCTGGCAGTACCAGCACAAGCAATATCAACAGATGTTCAAGAAGAAGGAGATTCGGCAGAGCACGAGCCGGAAAGGCAACTGTCTGGACAACGCCGTGATAGAAAATTTCTTTGGACTGCTCAAGAGTGAACTTTTGTATCTTCAAGAGTTTCAGTCCATGGAACACTTCAAACAGGAATTCGTTGAATATCTGGATTGCTACAACAACCGCAGGATCAAGGCAAAACTAAAAGGCTTGCCGCCCGCTCTTCACAGACAACAAGTCCTTTCGGTCGCTTGAACAATTCTTATGTTCTATATTTGTCTAACTTTTTGGGGTCACTTCACACGCTGGGAGAGGATTTCTTTAATTGGTTGATGTGATAACTTGATTTTAACGGTACAAGATATAACTTTTCGTGTTTTGTTGTTTGCTTGTCGGCTCTGTAAATAGGATAACGCTTGTGTAAAAAATAGTGGAAATCTCTGTATGGCTATGTATAATCTTATAAAACTTACTTTTTTGAGGGAGAGAATAGTATGAATAAGAGAAACTCTAACATGGAATTATTACGAATTGTAGCGATGGTTATGATAATAGTTTTTCATATATTTGCCAATAGTATTAATAATCAACTAACAAATATAGGACCAAATTCTAACGAGTGGTATTGCCAACCATATTTTTCGAAAAAATTGTGTACGCTGGCTGTTGTTTCACCAATGGGACAGGTTGGAAATACAATTTTTATTATTATTTCTGGATATTTTTTGGCTCATAAAGAATCAATTGATTTGACAAAAATTTCAACAAAGCTACTACTTCAACTTGGGTTTGCAGCTATCGCTTTAGGCTTAATGTCTATATTTGTATATTTAAACAAAGTGCAATTTTTTACTGAGCTGATCTCTTTTAATACATTTAATTGGATGTCGTGGTATGTGGGGTATTATTTTGTTGTGATCGTGATAGCCAAAATTTTTTTAAATGGGTTTTTGAGAAGGTTAGAAAAAAGCGGGTATGTGATGTTTGTGATTGTAATGTTTGCTCTTGTGCAATTCTCTTGGAGTTCAATGTTAATCTCAAATTTTGGAAATGGTTTAGAAAAAGTTTGCACAGGTGTGTTTTTGTACTCTTTGGGTGGATATATTAGAAAATATAATCCGTTTAGAGTGATTAAATTATGGGGAGTTGCTGCAATTATTGTTTTTATGAATATAATTGTAATTGGAAATTTTTGTATTAGCTTTGCAAATAGTATATTAGAATATAATCAAAGTCCTGAAAATATGTTTACTCAATCTATACCAACATATACGACTAACCAAATTATTCCGATTATAATCGGAATAGCAACTTTTGAATTGTTTAGAAGAATGAAAATTTCAAACAATCGTGTTGTTAATTTTATTGGAGCTTCAACTTTTATGGTATATCTAATTCATGATAATGTGCTATTTTATAAATTGTGGAACAGCTTGGATTGGATGCAGCTTTTACATGAAAATGTAATTCTTTTTTTTGGTGCATATATTACACAGACTTCTGTAACGTTTGCGGCAGGATTCCTGTGTTACTGTGTGTTTGTAATAAGTGGAAAAATATTTGATTATTGCAAGACACTGGTTATAAAGCAAAGAAGTTCTGTCGATTGATAAGGGACTTTTATTAAACATGCTTGAAGGGTACAGTCAAGTTTTTGCCAGTCGATGGTAATCAGTGAACGTACTAAAATACTGTTTGTTTACGGATTTGAAGAGTATCCACTGGCAAACTTAATAAAGTTCTTTAAAAAGTATTTTTGTTTATGGTTCAGACGATATAGACGGACAATGGGACTGAGTTTACATACAAGTACATCAGCGATACGGAACTCTGTCCGTTTGACATTGCTTTGAAGAACGCCGGCGTGCAGCACAAGCTGATCCCATCCAGAACGCCATGGCACAACGGCAAGGTAGAGCGGAGTCATCGAAACGACCAGCGCTATTCTTACAACTGGGAAAAGTTTGCAAGTGTAGAAGATCTAAACCGAAAGCTCAAAGATCATTTGCGCTGGAGCAACAGAAAGCCCATGCGCACGCTGGGCGGCAAAAGCCCTCTTGATCTC